>JAESGH010000154.1_pt1 | contig 179315 bp, 143 predicted proteins | sample 9269641 | NCBI WGS metagenome assembly JAESGH01 (sample SAMN14515345, study PRJNA621665) | algae metagenome | isolation source: Phormidium tanganyikae FI6-MK23 and co-occurring heterotrophs from granitic... | place: USA: Fort Irwin, California | collected 1998-05-24
GGCCGTTCTGCCACAGGCCGGTGACGGCACGGCCCTTCAGAAACTCCCCGAGCCCATCCGCGAGCTGCTCACCACGCTCGCACCGGCCGCGTAGGTGACAGGGAATCGGCACCAGCCGAGCTTAGAACCTATCCCAGAACCGTGGGGGTACAATGTAAGTGCCCATGAATTCGCCCGTTGCGGGGGATTGTCATGGCGGGTACACGCGACACCGTGGTGGAAGCGTTCCACATCCCCGACGCGCTCTGGGAGCGCGTCGAGCCGCTGCTCCCCAAGGTCCGGCGATCCCCCGGGGTGGGCGCCCCCGCCTGCCGTACCGCCAGGTACTCGACGGGATCTTCTACGTCCTTGCTCTGTCGAAATCCTTTTGCCGGGTTGATCCCTCTAACCCGGCATGAGTACCACGCGTCGCCTGACCAAGTCGCCGGTTCGACTCCCCACACCGGCCTTGGCGGCGGCTCGGGATGCGCTCCCGGCGTACTCGTCGCCAGACTCGAAGAAGACGTACACCCCGCACCAGCGGTTCGCCCTGCTGGCCGCCCGGGAGTTCCTCAAGGCCGACGGCCGCGGGTTGGGACAACACCTCCACGACGGGGCCGACCCGCGGCGGGCCGTCGGCCTCACCCGGGTGCCGGACCACTCGACGCTCCAGAAGGCGGCCCCACGGCGGCGGGTAGAAGGGGGGTCGATGCCCTCCTCGGGGCGACCGTTGCCGCCGCCTGAGACCACCCACGCCGCGGGCCGCCATCGACGCTACCGGGTTCGAGGCCCGGTACACGAGCCGGTACGACGCCTGGAGGGCCGGGACGCGCCGCCGGCGCCAGCGGTGGTGGCCGAAGCTCACGGCGGTTCTGGACGCGGCCGCCCACCTGTTCTTGTCGGCCCACGTCACCCGCGGCCCGTCCCAGGACTCCCCCCAACTCCGGCCGACGGTCCGAGCGGCCCACCCCCGATGCCCGCTCGACACCCGGCTCGGGGACACCGCCGACGACGCCGAGCACAACCACGCCCTCGGGCGGAACCCGCTCGGCATCCGGTCCACGGCCTTCCCACTCGACCGCCGCCACGGCGGTCGGAAGTCGCCCCAGACGAAGTACCGGCGGCAGGATGGTCAAGCGGTTCCGCGAGAAGCCGAAGGGCCGCCGGCACAAGCGGGTGTACGGACCGCGGTGGCAGGTGGGGAGCGGGTTCTCCCGCCACAAGCGGCTCCTCGGGAGTGCCCTCCGGGCTCGGGTGTGGGCCAGCCAGGAGAAGGAAGTCCTGCTCCGGGGCATCGCCCACAACCTGATGATTCTCGCCGCATAGACGGGGATTTCGGCAGAGCACGACTGGAGCTAAAGATGAGCGACAAGAGGGAGCATTATTGGGGCTGGACCCAGTAGTCGAACCGCTACCCCCATGATGAGGCGATACGCTCTGTCACGCTCACCGGGCGAGTCTGTACGATGCACCTGTCCTGCTCTGATGACTTGTTGCTCTGTTGAATCCATCCGGTTTGACAGCGTTTCCGCAGGTGGCGATTCACCGAATCGCCCAAAAATCCGAACCCTCTAACCGGATGGATTCAACAGAGCAGGACCGCTACTTAACGTTTCGTCGATCGATGGCCAAGGTGGGACTCGAACCCACACGTATTGCTACGCTCGATTTTGAGTCGAGTGCGTCTGCCATTCCGCCACTTGGCCCGCGTTTCCAGATTAAGCCCCGTCCTGCGGTGCGACAAGGGACGGACCCGCGTCTGGCGGCGGGGGTTCGGGCGCGAACGCCAGCGACACCGAGTTCAGGCAGTAGCGCAGGCCGGTCGGCGCCGGGCCGTCGGGGAAGACGTGTCCGAGGTGGCCGTCGCAGCGGGCACAGCGGATCTCCGTGCGGGCCATTCCATGGCTGTCGTCGTGCAACTCGGTGACGTGCGCCGGGTCGAACGGCGCGGTGAAACTCGGCCAGCCGGTCCCGGACTCGAACTTCGCGCCGGACCGGAACAGCGGCAACCCGCACAGCCGGCACACGTACACGCCCGGCTCCTTGTTCTTCAGCAACCCGCCGCAGAACGGCCGCTCGGTGCCCTGGTGGAGGATCACCTGTCGCTCCTCGGGGGTGAGCGTGGCCTCGGCCGCAGTGCGGGTGGTGGGGGAAAGCGGGCTCAGGTCGTACCCGCTGGCGGACCGGCTCGACATGGTCGGCTCCTCTCGTGACGGTTGTGCATTGTAGGGGCACCGAACCCACCGCACCCGCGGCGTGTCTAAGGGGTGCCATTCGGCACCGCCGGACGACCCACCCTGGATCCGCTCGTCGCGGAAAAAAGGCCGCACCCCGCGGCCGGCTGGGGGAGTCCGGACAACCCCGCGGCCGCCCGTTGCGGCCGGGAGAGTCGCTTCCCCATGAAGAAGGTCCACGTCAACGTCGGCACCATCGGCCACATCGACCACGGCAAGACCACCCTCACCGCCGCGATCCTCGCCGTCCAAGCGGTCAAGGGTCTGGCCCAGCGCAAGGACTACCACGCCATCGCCAAGGGCGGGGTGCGGCGCGACGACACCAAGACGGTCACCGTCGTCGCCAGCCACGTGAAGTACGAGACGGACACCCGCGAGTACGCCCACGTCGACTGCCCGGGGCACGCGGATTACGTGAAGAACATGGTCACCGGGGCCGCCCAGATGGACGGGGGCGTCCTGCTGATCTCGGCCGTGGACGGGCCGATGCCGCAGACCCGCGAACACGTCCTGCTCGCCCGTCAGGTCGGGCTCGACCGGCTCGTCGTGTTCGTCAACAAGGTCGACCTCGTCGCCGACCCGGACCTGCTCGACCTGGTCGAGCTGGAGACGCGCGAGCTACTGACGAAGTACGGGTTCGACGGGGACGGCACCCCGTTCGTCCGCGGCAACGCCAAGGGCGCGCTCGACCACCCGACCGACCCGGCGTTCAACCGCTGCGTCGGGGAGTTGCTCGCCGCCCTGGACAACCACATCCCGGCCCCGGTGCGTGAAGTGGACAAGCCGCTCCTGCTCCCGGTCGAGGGCGTGTACTCGATCGAGGGGCTGGGCACGGTCGTGACCGGGGTGGTCGAGCGGGGCCGGGTGGCGGCCGGCGACCGCGTGCACGTCCTCGGGGGCGGCGAGCCGCTGGAGACGGTGGTCACCAGCGTCGAGGCGTTTCACGAGGTCAGGCCCGTGGCCGAGGCCGGGCAGAACGTGGGGGTCCGGCTGCGGGGCGTGAAGGCCGACGCGGTGCGGCGGGGGTTCGTCCTCACGGCCCCGGGGTCGGTCCGCCCGAACGCCCGGTTCCGGGCCACCGTGTACGCCCTGACCAGGGCCGAGGGCGGCCGACACACGCCGTTCTTCAGCGGCTACCGGCCACAGTTCTTCGTGCGTACCACCGACGTGACCGGCGAGGTGGTGCTGCCGGGGGGTGTGGAGATGGTGATGCCCGGCGACTCGGCCCCGGTCGAGGTCCGGCTGGAACGCCCGGTCGCACTCCAGACCGGCGGCCGGTTCGCCATCCGGGAGGGCGGGAAGACCGTCGGCTCCGGGGTGGTGACTGAACTGTTGGGCTGACCCGCAATGGGAGTGGGAAGGGGAGGGAGTTCCGGCCCGGCGGGCCATTCTCTCCTCCTCCCCACTCCCTCTTTGCTTTCCCCTCTCCGAGAATCCCCCCAGCCCGACCATCCCCCCAGCCGATAGGAAGGGGTACGCCTACGGACGGGGTTCGCTCATGCGTTGGACCTGTCGGCTGCTGTTGCCCGTCGCCCTACTCGGGCCTGTTGCGATCGCCCAGCCGCCCCTGCCGAACCCCCACGGACCGCCCGAATCCGCCCTGCCGGCCAAGATCGCCCCGGTCGGCCCGCGGAACCTCTACGGAGCCCTGGCGCCCACGACTTACCCGATTGACCTGCCCACCGCCCTGAAACTCGCCGGGGCCGCCAACCCGACCGTCGGCATCGCCCGCGCCCGCGCCCGCGAGGCGGTCGCGCGACTCGACCGGGCCAAGCTCCTGTGGGTGCCGACCCTGTCGTTCGGGCCGACGTTCTTCTACCACGAGGGGCTCGACCAGAACCGCCGCGGCGACATGTTCTCCGCCTCCCGCGGCAACTTCACCCTCGGCGTCGGCCCCCAGCTGCGTGTGGACGTGGGCGAGGCGCTGTACGGCCCGCTGGTGGCCCGGCGGGTCGTCCGGGCCGAGGAGGCACGGTCGGTGGCCGTGGGGAACAACGTGCAGCTCGAGGTCGCCTCCACCTACCTGGACCTACTGGAGGCCCACGGACTGCTCGCCGTGAACGCGCGCACGCTGTTCCGGGCCGAGCAGATGCTAACGGCGGCCGAGGCCGGGGCGAAGGCCGGGGTCAACAAGACCGCCGCGGACGTCAACCGGGCGGCGACCGAGGTGAACCTGCGGCGGCAGGAGACGCTCGTCCTCCGCGCCCGCGCCGGGGCCGCGTCGGCCCGGTTGGCCCGGCTGCTCCTGCTCGACCCGGCGGTCGAACTCCGGCCGGCCGAGCTCGTCGTCGTCCCGCTCGTCCTCGTGCCGCCGGAAAATTCGCTCCCCCAGCTGATCGAGGTCGCCGTCCGCGGCCGGCCGGAGATGGTCGCCGCGCTGGCCGAGTTGGAGGCCGCGTCGGGGCTGGTGCGCCAGGCGAAGGCCGCCCCGTACCTGCCGAGGGTGCAGGCCGACTTCATCGGCGGCGGGATGACCGCCGGCCGGGCGGCCCTCAACCCGGCGCCGGCCGGCACCACCTACGGGTGGACGCCGATGCTCGGCCAGTACAACGCGAACGCCGCCCTGGTCTGGCAGCTCGACGCCTTCGGGGCGGGGAACGCGGCGGCCGTCCGCCTGCGGCAGGCCGGCTACGAGGCGGCCCAGTACCGCGTGACCGAGGTCCGGGCCGGGGTCGCCGCCGAGGTGGCCGAGTCGGCCCGCACCGCCGCCGCCCGGTTCGACGCCCTCGACGCCGCCCAGGAGGCCGTCCGCGAGGCGACCGAGATGGGGCGCAAGTTCCGCGACACGGCGTTCGGCGTGGTCGGCCCGAAGGGGCAGTTCGACGCCCTCGAACCGCTCACCGGCATCCAGGCGCTGAACCAGGCGCGGACGCAGTACCTTCAGACCGTGTCCGAGTTCAACAAGGCCCAGTTCCGGCTGTACACCGCCCTCGGCCAGCCGGCCTTGTGCGGGCTCGACGGGGCCATCGTCCAACCGGTCACCATCCCGGCCGTGCCGCCAATGCCCGAGCGATCTGCGATAAAATAGTCCATTAGATTATATGGATCAGAAGTCCGAGGGCACAAAAAAGAGGTCCGATGGGACGTCCGCCGTTGTCGTTCTCGGGCCTAGGCTTCCGTCAACAGACACGCGACGGCGACCTGCCGCCGTCGGGTATATTGGTTGCATTTCGCGGGGCGTGTCCTACATCCCGGTAGCCGACGATACACGCGTTGTCGCCGCTACGACCCGCACGATTTGCCCCGTGTCGGAACGTTGCGGCCTCAGCGATTCGCCCCGGGACGGAGCCCGGCCACCCCGCCGGCCCCGGAGTCGCCCGTGCCGCCCACCCCGCGCATCCTCGTCCCGGCTGCCCGCCGTCCCGTTGAGTCGTGCCTCGACGACACCCCGCCCCCGCCGACCATTCGGTTCGCCGTCGCGCCCCCACTGTCACCGTTCGGTTCGAGTCGCCCCGCCGGGTCGGCCTCGTCCGGCTCGCCGAGCGGGTTCGACGACGACTCGTCGTTCGGCCCCGGCCCGGCCATGCCGGAGGTCGGGGAGTCGTTCCAGGGCTTCAAGCTGGTGGACGAGCTCGGCCGCGGGACGTTCGGCCGGGTGTTCCTGGCGACGCAGGAGTCGCTCGCCGGCCGGCCGGTCGCCCTCAAGGTGACCCTCCGCCCCACCCGCGAGCCGGACCGGCTGGCCCGCCTCCAGCACACCAACGTGGTGCCGGTGTACTCGGTCCACGCCGTCGGGCAGGTCCAGCTGATCTGCATGCCGTTCCTCGGCCGGAAAACGCTGGCCGACGCCCTCCGAAGCCACCGCTCCGTCGCCCGCAGCCCGAGCGCCTGGAGCCGGAAGGCGACCCGCGCCCAGCGCGGGTCGTCGACGGTGACCGGTAACGGCCGCCGGCCGGCCACGACCACGCCGGCGCCCACCGTGCCCCGGGACGAGCCGTCGCCCCTGGTCCGCGACCCCGACGCCGTCCTCCGCTTGCTGTCGCAGCTCGCCGCCGGGCTGGCCCACGCCCACGGCCGTGGCATCCTCCACCTCGACATCAAGCCTGCCAACGTGCTCCTGGCCGACACCGGGGAGCCGATGCTCCTCGACTTCAACCTGTCCCTCGACGCGGCCGAGGCGGACCGGGAGCTGATCGGCGGCACGGTTCCCTACATGGCCCCCGAACAGCTGCTCGACATGCGCTCCCGCGGCCGCGGGACGGTCGACGCCCGGACCGACCTCTACGCCCTCGGCGTGGTCGCCTACGAGCTCCTGTCCGGCGAACCCCCGTTCCCGGGGTCGTCGCGGTCGCTGGCCGCGTTCGACCGGCTGATGGAGGCACGCAAGAACGGCCCGCCGCCGCTCCGGGACCGGAACACGGCCGTGACCCCGGCCGCGGAGGCGATCGTCCGGAAGCTTCTCCAGCCGGACCCGGCCCAGCGCTACCAGACGGCGGCCGACCTGAAGGAAGACGTGGACCGCCAGCTGAGCGACCGGCCACTCCGCTTCGCCCGCGACCGGTCGGTGGGCGAGCGCGTTCGCAAGTGGCGGCGGCGGAACCCCCGGCTCCTGGTGGGGAGTTTGGTGGCCGGGGTGGTGCTGGCGGCAGCCGGGGCCGGGGCGGTCGCCGTTCAGGCGGCCGACGGCCGTTCCGACGCCGAAGCCCGGCTCCGCGCCCGCGACGCGCTCGACCGGATGCACACTCTGCGGCTCGATTTGACCACACCGGACGACCCGGTCGCGGCCGCCGCCGGTGCGGCCCGCAGCCAGACCCTACTCGCGGAGTACTGACTCCCCGACGACCCGGCCTGGCGCGAGCGCGACGCCTTCCGTCGGCTTCCCGCCGACACGCGGGACGCCCTGACCGCCAACCTGGGCGAACTCCTGATCATTCTGGCCCGGAGCCGGGCCGACGCGGCCGCCACGGTGGACGGGGATGCGGCGGTCCGGAAGCAGAACGAGGCCGCCCACTTCGCTCGGGCCGCGGCCGACTGCTTCGCGGGAGCCTCACCCCCCCCGGCCCTGGCGCGGCTCGGCGAGGAACACGCAGCGGGGGCCGTCGGAACGCCGACCACCGCCCGCGACCACTTCCTCGACGCCGCTGAGTTGGCCCGCGCCGGTCGGCACGCGGACGCGGCCGCCGCGCTGGAAGAGGCCACTATCCTCGACCCCGGCCACGCCGCCGCCCACTACCTGTTGGGCTACTGCCGGACCCAACTCGGCCAGCCGGGGCGGGCGGCCGAGCGGTTCGCCCTGGCGGCGGGCCTGATGCCCCACGACCACCGGCCGTTCCGGCAGTGGGGGTGGACCGAACTCAGCAGCGGGCACTACGAGCGGGCCGCCCGCCTGTTCGAGCGGTCCCGGCAGGTGCCCGCCGGCGCCTCGCCCCCGGAACTCCGCTACTGGCTGGGGGTGACCCGGTTGCGTATCGGCCGGTACGAGGAGGCGAAGGCCGACTTCACCGCCGCACTGAACCTACAAGTCCGGCCGGTTTCGACGCTTCTGAACCGGGCGGATGCCCGTGAGAAGACCGGGGACGTGGACGGCGCGAACACGGACCGTCGGGCCGCCTTCGAGATGACGGCGGCCACGACGACGGAACTTGTGGAACGCGGCCAGCGGCGGGAAGCCGTTGACCGGGCCGCAGCCCTGGCGGACTTCCGGAAGGCGGCCGACGGGGGAAGTGGGCCGAGCCGGACGGAAGCGTACCGGGGGCTGCTGCGACTCGCCTTGGACCAGGGCGACGACGCGGTCGAGGCGCTGCGGGTGGCCGACGAAGCCATCGCCCGCACCCCGGTGTCGGCCGAGTTCCATGCGGTCCGGGCGACGGCCCTCGCACGACTCAACCGGCACGCGGATGCTCGCCAGGCGGTTGCCACGCTGTCCAAGTTGAACCCGACGGCGAACGATTCCTTCCGGGCGGCCGGGGCGCTGGCCCGCGGGGCCAAGGCCGAGGAGACTCGTGTTGTCATGGCGTGGCTGCGGCGGGCCTATCTCACCGGCGTCCGGGACGTCGGCCGGTACGAATCGTCTCAAGATTTGGCCGCGCTGCGGGAGACGGAAGAGTTCCGATCGTTCCGGGCAGCGATCGGGGAGTTGAGCCGGTAACTTCTTGCGGAAGCTCCAGAAACGACGCAGCCCCGGGGGACGAGTCCCGGGGCTGCGTCGTTTCTGGAGCTTCGCATTACGGATTGCTTGGGGGGGGCGGAGCCACCCACGACTCACCGCCGCCGATCGGCCCTTGGCCCGGGTTGATGCCGCTCCCGGTGCCCAGATCGCCGACCGGGGGCGTGTACTGGGGCACGGACGAGGGCGGGTCGAAGCCGCCGTCCGGCGTATCGCGGGCTTCCAGCCAGGTCAGACTCAGACGGGTGCGCAATGCCATGTGCCGACCTCAATTGAGGGGGTTGGAATCGGCTCGGGGCTCAACTACGACGCAGGGGTAGTTTTGCCAGATCGCAACCTGACCACAAGGCTTTTTTTGCCTCCTCGCGCGGAATTCGGCGGGGTTGGCATCTGATATACGACTGTTACCTGACAAGTGTTGTCGCAGCAGAAGGAATTCGGGTCGGAATTGAGTTGATTCTGGCCGATTGCGCCCCGCTCCGACTGAGCTCAGCAGTTTCGGGGAATCACGCGGGAGGAATTTGACAAAGTGCCGGGCGGTAGGTTGTGGTCAAGGCGAAGATCAGAGCCCTGATTCAGTCGAGGTATTCATCCGCCGCATTGAACGCCGGCAAGGCAAACACGACGGTCGTGACCCCCTCCGGACTCACCAGGCGGTGCCGCGTCTCGGGCTCGATCCACACCACCGTCCCGGGTTCGAGGTCCACCCAGTCGGCGTTCAACTCCATCTTGCCGGTGCCGGACAGGATGTAGTACACCTCGGTCGTTTCCCGGTGGTAGTGACGGGCGGCGTCGCGGATGGACGTGACGTGGAGCGAGCACGGCGCGCCGTCGGCGGCGGTCAGGATGCGGGTGCTGTCGCCGCAAGGGCACGGCACAGTCGGGGCGTCGGCGCGGCGGCGGACGACGTAGCCGGGACGGGTCGCGGTCGGCATGAGATGGACCCCGGAGAGAACGGGTCGCCGCTAACGTACTCGGCGGATCGCGTGCAGGCGAGAGAGGTTCCGGCGTGACCACACGATTGACAGCCCCGACCGCCATCGCCCTCATACTCGTTGCGCTGATCGCGGGTTGCGAGGCCGACCCGACTCTGGTTCTACCAGATCAGCCACCGCCCCCACCTTCCCACCCCCCGGCCGCCTTCGACGCTACGGCCTGCGGCACCATCACGGGCCGTGTGATCTGGCCGGGGCCGCTCCCAGACGCGCCGACGTTCCTGTACGGAGCCCCGAGCGGCAACGGGAACTTCACCACGCGCACGCTCACCGGCCCGAACCAGCCGAGGATCGACCCCGCCACCCGGGCCGTTACCGGGGCCGTGGTGACCCTCCGCGGGGTGAACCCGGCCTCGGCGCGGCCGTGGGACCACCCGCCGGTGCGGGTCGAGCTGGCGGACGCGACCATCCGCGTCCTCCAGGGTGAACGCGCGCCCGACCGGGTCGGGTTCGTGCGGCGCGGGGACGCGGTCGAGATCGTGACCCCGGAGTCGACGTACCACGTCCTTCGCGGCCGCGGGGCGGCGTTCTTCAGCCTGGCGCTGCCCGACCCGAACCGTGTGCGCACGCGGACGTTCTCGGCCACCGGACGGGTCGAGTTGTCGAGCGGGGTCGGGTTCTACTGGGCGAGTGCCGACCTGTTCGTCAGCGACCACCCCTACTGGACCACGACCGACGCGGCCGGCCGCTTCACCCTCCCACAAGTGCCGGCGGGCCGGGTCGAGGTGGTGGTCTGGCACCCCGGCTGGCTCCCCGCCGGCCGGGACCGCGACCCCGAGAGCGGCCTGGTGTCCCGGATGACCTACTCCCCGCCGCTCGAACGGGCCCACCCCGCCGGGGTGTCGGCCGGCGGGACCGCTGACATCGCGGTGTCACTGCCGTAGGGCTCCCACCGGCCGGCTCCCCCTCCGCCAAATCTCCCCGGCCCCTTGCTTCGGCCCGCGGCGGCGGGCACAATACCCCCATCGTCTCCCCCACGTCGCGGACGGATCCCGCATGTTCGTTTACCCGGCGATTGACCTTCTGAACGGCCGGTGCGTCCGGCTCCGGCAGGGGGACTACTCGCGGGAAACCGTCTTCTCCGACGACCCTGCCGCCGTTGCCCGCCGGTGGGTCGAACAGGGCGCCGACCGCCTCCACGTCGTCGACCTCGACGGCGCGAAGGCCGGCAGACCCGTTAACGGTGAGGTGATCCGCGCCATCGTCGCCGCGGCCGGGGTGCCTGTGCAACTCGGCGGCGGCATCCGCACGGACGCCGACCTCGACACCGTCCTCAGCTGGGGCGTCCGCTGGGCCGTCCTCGGCTCGAAGGCGCTCAAAGACCCCGGCTGGGTCCGCACGGTCGCGCACCGGCACCCGGGGCGGATCGTGCTGGGGCTCGACGCGAAGGACGGGTACGTTGCCACCGAGGGGTGGCTCGACGTGTCCCGGGTGAAGGCGACCGACCTGGCCCGGCAGGTGCAAGACGCCCCGCTGGCCGCGGTCGTGTCCACCGACATCGCCACGGACGGCATGATGGCCGGCCCCAACTTCTCCGCCCTGGCGGAGATGCGGACGGCCGTGGGCCTCCCCGTCATCGCCAGCGGGGGGGTGAGTTCGGCCGACGACGTTATCCGGTTGGCCGCCGCCGGCCTGCCGGGGGCCATCATCGGCCGGGCTCTGTACGAAGGAGCAATCGATCTGTCCGCCGTTCTGAAACTGGTCCAGGCGACCGCCGTGCCCGACAGGCGACTCCTCTGACGCGCCACCCCGCGGGGGGCTCCCCCCGCGAGGCGCACGCCGCCGAGCCACCTCTCTCTCGGGTCGCGGCCCCGCCGGGCCGCCCTTCCCTTCCCGAGGAGGCCGCACATGGCCGTCAAGCACCTGGTCGAGAACGTCCGCGACATTGCCCTCGTGGGGCACCGGGCCGCGGGGAAGACCACCCTGGCCGACGCCCTGCTCTACGACGCCCACGCGGTGGACCGGCTCGGGAGCGTGGACGACGGGACGTCGGTGGCCGACGCCGACGACGAGGAGCACAAACACCACTTCAGCATCGACACCCACGTCCTCCACGCCGACCACGCCGGCAAGCACCTCAACATCCTCGACGCCCCGGGCTCCCCGGACTTCATCGGCGCCGCCCTCGAAGCGCTCGCCGCAGTGGAGACGGCGGTGGTGGTGGTGTCGGCGGTGAACGGCATCGAGCCGACCACCCGGCGGATGTTCCAGGAGGCGACGAAGCTCGGCCTGTCGCGGGCGATCGTCGTCAACAAGCTCGACGGCGAGGGCGTGGACCTGTCGGGGCTGGTCGCGTCGATCCGCGAGGCGTTCGGCGCCAGCTGCGTGTTGTTCAACGTCCCCGACCGGACCGGCCCGGGGGTGCGCGAGGTGTACTGCCTGCTCGACCCGCGGACGTACATCCCGCCCGGCTGCCCGGTGGACGTCGCCGAGGCCCGCAGCCGGCTGATCGAGGCGGTGGTCGAGAGCGACGAGGCGCTGCTGGAGAAGTACCTGACCGAGGGGCAGGTGACGGTGGCCGAGCTGGAGGCGGACATCACCCGGGCGCTCGACGCCGGCACGCTGGTGCCGATCTTCTGCGTCGCGGCCAAGAAGGACAAGGGCGTCCGCGAGCTGCTCGACGCCCTGAGCCGCTACGGCCTGTCGCCGAGCTTCGCCCGCAAGCGGATCGAGGGGCTGATGGTCGGCACCAACGGCTCGACGCACCAGCTGGAGCCGACCGAGCAGGAGGAGTTCGTCGCCCAGGTGTTCAAGGTGGTGAACGACAAGTTCGTCGGTCACCTGAGCTTCGTCCGTGTGATCGCCGGGACGTTGCACCACAACCACAACGTCGTCAACCTCCGCAACGGCCAGACGATCCGCGTCGGCCAGTTGCTGGAGGTCCAGGGGAAGGCAACGGCCCAGGTGCAGGACGCCGGGCCGGGCGACATCGTGGCCATCTCGAAGGTCGAGGGGCTGGAGATCGGCGACACCATCGCCCACACCGCCCACGCCCCGAGGCTGCCGCAGCCGCACTTCCCGACGCCGATGTTCGGGCTGGCGGTCGAGCCAAAGAACCGCGGCGACGAGCAGAAGATCTCCATCGGCCTCCACAAGATCGCGGAGGAAGACCCGACGGTGAAGGTGACCCACGACCCGCAGACGCACGAACTCGTCATCAGCGGGGTGAGCCAGCTGCACCTGGAGATCATCCGCGAACGGCTGAAGGCCCGGTTCGGGGTGGAGGTGAACACCAAGGAACCGAAGATCCCGTACCGCGAGACGGTGCAGGGCGACGGCGCCGGCGACCACCGCCACAAGAAGCAGACCGGCGGCCGCGGCCAGTTCGCCGAGGTCCACCTGCGGGTGTACCCGCTGTCGCGCGACATCAAGTCGCAGCAGGACTGCGAGGAGCAGTTCGCCAACCGGAGCCGGTTCGAGAAGCTGCGCTCGGTCCACTACGACCCGGCGAACAACTTCGCGTTCCTCGACCACATCGTCGGCGGGACGATCCCGAACAACTTCATCCCGGCCGTCGAGAAGGGGTGCAAGGAGATGCTGGAGCGCGGCGTGCTGGCCGGCTACCGCATCCAGGATCTCGCGGTGGAGGTCTACTTCGGGAAGTACCACGACGTGGACTCGTCCGAGGCGGCGTTCAAGACGGCGACGCGGCACGCCTTCCGCAAGGCGTTCCTGGCGTCCCGGCCGGCGCTGCTCGAACCCGTGGTAAAGCTGGAGATCACCGTGCCCGGGAAGTACACCGGGGCGGTGCTGGGCGACCTGCCGACCAAGCGGGCGCACGTGGAGAACCAGGACAGCCTGCCGGGCGACGTCACGGTGATCTACGCCCGCGCCCCGCTGGCCGAGGTGACCCGCTACGCGGCCCAGCTGAGCGGCATGACGCAGGGGCAGGGCTCGTACTCGATCGAGCTGAGCCACTACGACATGGTCCCGGCCGCGGTGCAGCAGGCGATCGTGAGTAAGGCGAAGGTCGCCCAGGACGAAGACGACGAGTAGGCGGCCCGTGCTTCACCGGACCGGGCGAGGCCGGGGGTCGTCATGCGTCTCCCCGGCCTCGCCCGCCGGACGCCCGAACTCAATACCCCGTCGCTGCTTCTGGCACACGCGATCGCCGGCCTTTTGACCCTCCGTCCTCACTCCGGTCCACGCATGCCAAGGTCGGGTGATCCGTCCGAGGCGGGAGACTCGACCGGTCTGGGGTTTCGCACTCACCCCGCTACCTCGGTTACGCCATCGGATAGTGTTGGGTGGTGCGCGAGTTGATGTGAGAGTCTGCTTCGGGCCGGTCGCACCATGAGCGTACCATCGACCGTCCGCACCCTCCTCGACTGGCAGCAGGGGCGCCGGGCCGGCGGTGTCCCGACGGTGACCGTCCTCGCCGGCCCCATCAACCTGTCCCTCCGCAGCTGGCGCGGTTGGGCCGGCCGTCGCCCCGTGACTGTGGTCCGGGCGGGCTCGGACGCCGATGCGGCCGCGGCTTGGGCGGCGGACCTCCTCTCCACTTCTTCGGGCATCGATCAGGTTCGTGTGTGGCTGGCTCGCGTGACCGGTCGGGATCTCGCCGCGGTCGTGCAAGCCACGGACCGGCTGACGCGGTACGACCTCGAACAGCTCTGGCGGTCCCTCCCGATCGACCCGAGGAGCGCGGTCGCGCGGGCCGCGTTCCTACTCCTGGCCGCCCGAGCCGCGGAGACGTGTCCCGGACCGGCCGGGATCGTTCGGAGCCTTTCTGGCGGTGAAGGGGCGGAACCGGTCGGCGCGTTCCGCGGCCTGTGTGGGCTGTACCCGGAGAACCAGTGGCCGGCCCTTCTCCTCGTGCCTGCCGCGGGCGACCGGCCGGGCTGGCTTGCCCGGGCGGCTTCATTCCTGGAAGCGGTCGCCGTCGCAGTGCCTATCCTTCCGGTCGCGGTCGCCGCTACTCGTGCGGTGTGCGATGCCCTCGCGGCCGACACCCGGTCGCACACCGCGGCCGTCCTGCGGGAAGGACTCATCGCGGTAGACGGGCTGACCGAAGCCGACCTCGAAGCCCGCCTCCGGGCCGCCGGGGTTCAGCCGGTGCCGGACGCGGCCACCCTCCGACGGCTCGTCGGCGACGGCTTGGACGAGGCCGCCGCGGCCGCTTACGTTGCGGCGGCGCGGGCGGTCCGCAGCCCGACCCCGGCCGACCTCGACTCCGACTTCCGGAGCGTTCACGAGGAGTTCCTGTTCGACCAACTGGAGGCGATGCCGGAGACGGCGGGGCTGTTCCGGCCGAACGCACCCCTCCCGTTCCGCCACGGCACCCAGGACGCCGAGGCGGACTTGCTTGCGCAGAGCTTAAATCTTGTTGTCGAGGTCGATGGTGGGTATTACCATCTGACCCAGACCCAATACCGCCGCGACCGCCGAAAGGACTGGCTGTACCAGCGTCACGGCTACCTCGTCCTCCGCTTCCTGGCCGAGGACGTGGTGGCCGACTGGGAAACGATCCTCACCACCATTCTGGAAGCTGTGGCGTTCCGTCGCGGCCACATCCTCCCGGGAGGCGAACCTCCATGACCGAGCCCGCCCTGATGGACCCTCCCGCGGCCCCGCCAGTCGCCTCGACCGACGTCCTCACCGACCTGATCCTGGCCCGACTCCTCACGACAAAGTCGAGCATCGCCCCGAAAAAGCTGCGGGCCGACCTCGCTCCACTCTTCGCCTCGCCGCCCTCCGCAGAACGTCTGGATGAGACGCTGAAAGCTCTCCGGGCGGCGAGCCTGATCACACCAAGGGGCTATCGAGCGACCGGTGCCGGTCAGGCGCACGCGCTGTCCTATCTCGGCGTGGCCGTCCTCCCGCCGCGGGCGAACTGGGGCATGGTGAAGGCCAAGTTCCTGCTCCCGAAGGCGCTCGGCCTCTCGCCCACGTCCGCGGACGATGCCAAGGTGTTCAGCAAGCCGGACAAGTTGGCCCCACTCTTGTTGAAGCGGAAACTCGGCCTTCCGGTTGGTACGCCGACCACGCTCGGCGGCGTGTTCGAGGCGATCGCCTGCCGGGAGCTCGGCTACCCGGATCACACCACCCTCAAGAGCCTCATCCCACACCTGCTGGGGAAGGCGATCGGCAGCGACGAGTCGATCAACGGTGACAACGCCAAGGCAGTCGTCCCGCGGGTACTGCTCGACGTGCGGGGCAAAGGGATGGAAGGTCTGCGGGCCGTCGCCCTCAAGACCCTGACGGGCGCGACCACCGATGTGCCCTTCGACGACCCCGAGCCGTTCGACCTGGAGGCGTTCGCCAACACGGTCCGATCCGTAGCTCGCACCAGCCCGACCGGCCGGTTCGGGGACAACAAGGTGTTCATCAGCCACATCTGGCGGCAACTCCAGGACGAGACCCGGTTCGCGCCGCTCGGGCCGGCCGGGTTCAAGGCCAAGCTGGTCGAGGCGAACCGAGCGAGGCTTCTTACCCTGAGCCGTGCTGACCTGGTTCAATTCATGGACCCAACCGACGTTTGCGCTTCCGAAGTCGAGCACTTGGGTTCCGTGTTTCACTTCGTTCTGGTCGGGGAGTAGCCCATGCCCTCCGCAACCACCCGTCCCCTGACTACCGATACGCCACACGAAGCCGCATTTGCCACTCCGGTTGGTCCGGATGTATTCAGCGGCATCGTCTACGGAGTCCAGATTTGGACCCCGGACCCCTACGACGTGGAAGCCGTACATGCTGACGCCCGAGAAGCGTACCACCGGCTGCTTACTCGGGCGTCGGCGCCAGAACGGCCGGGGTACAGCAAAACTCTCTTGTTGCTAGGGGAATCTGGCAGTGGCAAGACGCACCTAATGCGAGCGTTTCGCACCACAGCCCACGAATCGGGATCGGGCTACTGCGGCTACCTTCAGATCAGGACGCGGAGCGACAACTACGCCCGGTACGTCCTTAGCAATGTTGTCACGTCTCTTGAGCAACCGTTCAAGGCCGGTCACTCGGAAACGGGCCTCCACAGGCTCGCCAGTGGACTGCTCGATGCGCTCGATGCGATCCCTGATGACGACCGCCAACGACTGTGCGACGATCTACTCGAACCGGATGAGTTGGCGCGTCTCGTCCACCGGTTCGCCGACATCGCCGTGCAGTACCCACGGTTCCAGAGGATTGATATCAACGTGATTCGGGCGGTGCTGTACACCCTGCCCAACGACGGGCGTATCCGTCCGAGAATCCTCAACTGGCTGCGGTGTGAGGATCTTGGCCGATACGACCGCGAGCTGATCGGCGATCTCGTTCCCAGACCACAGCCCGAAAAGCCGATGGAGACGATCGTTGATCTGGGTCGGTTAATGTACGCCGTCCACAACGCTTCGTTTGTACTGCTCGTTGATCAAATCGATCATACCCTGAATTTGGACCGCAAAGACGAAGACCAGGGGGAGCAGTTCCGCGCGGCCGTAGCGACGCTGCTTGAGGTTGCAGACAAACTGCCCACAGCGGTAATCGTGGTCGGGTGCTTGGAAGATCTATTCAAGACGGAGACTGGTCGAGAGTGCTTGCCGAAGTGGGCGCTGGATCGTCTGGAACGCGACCCAGATCCGATACGGTTGTCCGGGAAGCCGACCGACGAGCAGATCGCGGCAATCATTGGGCGGCGGCTAGAGGTTCTCTTTGATGCCGCGGCTGTCGAGCCTGATCCTACAAATCCACTCGCCCCATTCACATCTTCGGATGTGGCCAGGTTAAGCGGTCTTCAGACTCGGTCGGTGCTGGAGAGTTGCCTTCGACATCGTGCAAAGTGCCTCACAGCCGGGCACTGGTTGCCGTTCGAGCCTGATAGTACGGGCAAGAACAAAGATACTATCCACGTTTGGGAACAGCTCTGGAACGACTTTCTCGCCTTATACAAGAGCCCCCCTCTCGACGAATCCGGGCTGGCAGAACTGCTGGGATGTACAATCCGCACCGCGTCTGCGGAAACGCCGGGTGGGACATTCTTCGGTGCTGATCCGGACGGTAGGTTTGTGCCCGTGGAGGTTCACCACCCCGGAAACTCTGTCGATCTAATGTACGTAGTCGTGTGCGATAGGCCCCCTCAGGGGGGTGCTCTCGGCAGGCAGGTTGAGGAGGCTGCAAAGATTGCTGGCGAGTTTCCCGCCGTGCTGGTCCGCTCCACGGAGTACCCGAAGGGGCTGAAGGCAGCCGTTTCCCAAGAGATTGCGAAGCTCGTCGCCCCGCGGGGGAAAGGTCGGCGGGTGGTGGTCGCCAACAGCGACTGGCGGGCGATGGCGGCGTTCCGCGACTTCCACGGCAAGCACCACGCCGAGGCCGGGTTCGCCGATTGGCAGCGGGCCGAGCGGCCGCTCGCCGAACTGCCGGCGGTCAACGCCATCCTGGCACTCGACAAGCTCCTCGCCGCGGCACCGGTCGTCCCGCCCTCCCCGCCTCCGCCGCCCCCGAAGGCCGGGATTCCGAAGGAGACCGTCGCTCCGAAGCCGGTGGCCTCGCGCACGCCGGCCGGCGGTCCGGTGCGCCTCGGGACCACCCGCAGCACGGTCCCAGCCGTGGTCGATCTCCAGCTGAGGGATCTGTGCCGCCACGCCGCCTTCCTCGGCGGGTCCGGGAGCGGGAAGACCACCGCGGCCCTGACCCTGATCGAGCAACTCCTGCTCGCCGGCGTTCCGGCCGTCCTGCTCGACCGCAAGGGCGACCTCGCCCAGTACGCCGACCCGGCCGCCTGGACCGTCGCCGAGCCCGACCCGGACCGGGCCGCCCGCCGCGACCGGCTCCGGGCCGCGCTCGACGTCCGCCTCTACACCCCCGGGAGCGCGGCGGGGCGGCCGCTCGCCATTCCCATCGTGCCCCCCGACCTGGGCCAGCTGCCGGCCGCCGACCAGGAGCAGATGGCGCAGTTCGCGGCTGCCGCCCTCGGGTCGATGCTCGCCTACAAGGGGAAGTCGCCGGACCCGAAGCTGGTCATCCTGCAAAAGGGGATCGAGGTGTTGGGGCGGGCGGCGGGCGCCCCGGTCACGGTCAAGGCCGTGCAGAAGCTCGTCGCCGACCGGGACGAGGCGTTGACCGCCGCCGTGGACGGCTTCGAGGACAAGCACTACAAGAGGTTGGCCGAGGATCTGCTGTCGCTGGTCCACCAGCGCCGCTCCCTGCTGGAGGGCGGTGAGCCGCTCGACATGGACGTGCTGCTCGGGCGGGACTCGGCCGCGACGCCGGACAAGGCCCGGCTGACCGTCATCAGCACGCAGTTCCTCGGCGACGCGGCCGCGACCGACTTCTGGGTGTCGCAGTTCCTGCTCGCCGTCGACCGCTGGCGGGCCAAGAACCCGTCCCCGGACGGCGCCCTCCAGGCCGTGTTCCTGTTCGACGAGGCCGACCAGTACCTCCCGGCCGTCGGCAAGCCGGCGACGAAGGGGCCGATGGAGGGGCTGCTGAAGCGGGCGCGGTCCGCCGGGGTCGGCGTCTTCCTGGCCACCCAGAGCCCGGGGGACTTCGACTACAAGTGCCGGGACAACGTGCTGACGTGGCTCGTCGGCAAGGTGAAGGAGCCGGTCGCCATTAACAAGCTGAAGCCGGTGCTCACCGCCGGCCGGGCCGACGTGACGGGCAAGCTGGCGGGGCAGGCGGCCGGGCAGTTCTACCTGGCCCGGGAAACCGACGTCACCCCCGTCGGCGTGGACCGGAACCTGATCCCGACGACCCAACTCCCGGAGGACCGCGTCCTCGCGGCGGCCAAGGCGGGGTTGTCAGGTTCAGTGTGAGGCGCGGCCGGCCGGAATAACTGCCGCCGGCGGTTGACCGGTTTCGGATGGCCGAACGAACGGGACTTGTGGTAAGATTCTGGTCCTGCCACCAGTCCTATCCGGGTTCCCGCCATGCCCCTTGCCGCCAGCCGTCGAGACTTCCTCCGCGTCGGGGCCGGTGCCGTCGCCCTCGGGGTGTCAGCCGACCGGGCCGTCGGGGCCACGACGGGGCGGGGGAACTCGGTCATCCTCGTCAACCTCACCGGCGGGATGAGCCACCTCGACAGCCTGGACCCGAAGCCGGACGCGCCGGCCGAGGTCCGCGGCGAGTTCGGCACCATCCCGACTACCCTCCCCGGGGTGCGGGTGTGCGAGCACCTGCCGCTGCTCGCCGGCCGGATGGGGCAGTTCGCGCTCGTGCGGTCGCTGTCCCACCGCGAGAACGGCCACCTCCCCGGCACGCACCGCCTCCTCACCGGGGCGACGATGCCGAACCAGCGGATCACCGACCTCGACAACGTCCTCTCCCGCCGCGACTGGCCGTGCTACGCCGCCGCCCTGAACCAGCTCCGCCCCCGCACCGACGGCGTCCCGAACGGCGTCACCCTGCCGCACGCCCTGATCGAGGGGCCGCTCACCTGGCCCGGCCAGCACGGCGGCTTCATCGGCCCGACCCACGACCCCATGCTCGTGACCCAGGATCCGAACACCCCGACGTTCCGGATGGACGCCTTCACCCCCGCCGCCGGCCTGGACTCCGACCGGGTCGAGGGGCGGCGGTCGCTGCTGGAGCAGATCGGGACCGGCGGGGTCGGCGACCCCGCCTTCCGCCACCACCAGCGGCGGGCGTTCGAGATGCTCACCTCCGACCGCGTCGCCGGGGCGTTCCGGCTCGACCGCGAACCGGACCGCGTCCGCGACCGCTACGGGCGGACGATGTTCGGCCAGTCGCTGCTGCTGGCCCGCCGGCTGGTGCAGGCCGGCGTGCCGGTGGTCCAGGCGAACATGGGGATCGTGCAGACCTGGGACACGCACGTCGACAACTGGGGCCGGATGAAGACTCAGCTGTTGCCGTGGCTCGACCGGGCGCTCACCGCGCTCGTGGAAGACCTCGAAGGGACCGGCCTGCTCGACCGCACGTTCGTGGCCTGCCTCGGCGAGTTCGGGCGGACGCCGCGGGTGTCCACGCTGCCGGGCGAGTCGATCCCCGGCCGGGACCACTGGGCGTCGGTGTACTCGGGGCTGTTCGCCGGGGGCGGGGTGGTGGGCGGGCGGGTGATCGGGAAGTCGGACCGGACGGGTGCGTTCCCGACCTCGACCTCGTACACCCCGTTCGACGTGGGGGCGACGATCTACCAGACGCTCGGCGTGGACCCCGACTCCGAGATCCACGACGTCACGAACCGCCCGAACCGGGTCAGCTCCGGCGACCCGATGGCGATCCTGTTCCAGAACCGGTAGGCCGGCCGTGATAACCCGGCCGCCCGTCAGCCCACCAGGCCGACGGGGGCGGGGGTGAACGAGAAGTCGAACGGCGGCTCGATCAGTTCCTCGTGGCCGCCGCGGTCGCGGAAGACGTGTAGCACCCGGACGCGGCTCAGGTCGTCGAACTTGGGCTCCGGGTACACGTCGGACCGGAACGGGCTCCCCGGCTCGTAATCGTGGATCATCACCCGCACCTTCGGCAGCCCGCGGAAGTGGAGTTCCTCGGCCGGCCGGCGGCCGCCGTGCACATCGTACAGCTCCAGCAGCACGCGGATCACCTTCTCCAGCTTCCGGTAGTCAATCCCGTCCTCGACGAAGAACATGTCCACCCGGGCGGCCCGAAGGACGGCGTGGAGGTGCTGCCGGCAGCGGGCCGGGAAGACGCGGGCGTAGGGCGGGCCGACCAGCGGCGGGGCGGTTTCCTCGGCGCCGTCGGAGTCCTCGCGGCCGAGGCACTCGATGAACCACCAGTGCGGGGCGAACCAGAATCCCCCGCCCCCCGGTCCCTTGAACGCGCTCGCCCGGCGGAACAGCCGGCCGAGGCCGCGGAAGAACTGCCGCCTCAGCTGAATCTCGTCCCGCCGGGTGAGTCGGTCGCGGACCACCCCCTCGCCGGCCAGGTCGGCGAGGCAGACGCGGAGGGGCCAGCGGGGGTCGAACTCGGTCGCCTCCGACTGCTCGGGGGTGACCAGTTCCACCCCCGCCGTCGCCCCGTCCCCGGTCACGCCCCGCACGCGAAGACCCCAGCTGCGGAGGCGGCCGTCGGCCTGGCGGCGGTCGGCCGGGGTGCCGCCCGCGACGGCGACGACCGGCCGGCTCCGCCGGGCCGGGTCGGTCCGCACGGCTGCGGCAAGCCAGTACAAGCCGACGACGAGTAGGCCGGGCACCAGCCACGCGGCCATCGCCCCGAGCAGGGCGGTCACGGGCATCGTCTCGTCGGCCGCCCCGGTGAGTCGGCCGCCGCACGCCGTCAACAGGAGGTTGAACAGCACGACGGCGGCGAGTCCGACGATGAGCGCCAGCACGCGGTGGAGCGGGAGGGCGTAGACGGGCTTTCCCGGCCCGGCCCGCCACAGGATCGCCGCCCCGTCCCCCCCCGGGCGGGTGTAGGCGACCACCGCCCCCGCCGCCACGACCGCACACAGCCCGAGGACGGCGGTCGGGGGCACCACCCAGGCCACGGCCGACACGAGCACCGCGTACCCGACCACGGCGGCCAACTCGGCGCCGCGGCGGTCCGTCTCGCCGACCCAGCCCCGGAGCCAGCGGTCGATCACCGTGACCGGGACGAACACGCCCACGAAGGTACAGCCCAGTAGGGCCACCCACAGCACCAGCAGCCCGGCCACGTAGGCGACGTAGGACGTGTACGTGCCGACCACCCGCCAGCCGGTCGGGAAGGCGGCCCAGCCGGCGGCGGCGAGGAGCCCCCAGGCCGCCAGCGCGGCGAAGAGCACCCACACGAGCGGCGGCGTGCGGCGCGGGTACGGCGGGGTGCCGCGGAGGTCGAACCCGTGGTCGTAGCGGAAGCCGGCGAGTGCGCCGCCGAGCTGCTTGGCCCACCCGGTGACCGTTCGGACCCAGCGCAGCGGCTCGCGCCGGTGCCGCACCGCGACCGCCGCCGCGACGGTCAGCAGCGCGAAGGCCGCGAACCCGTCGTGGGCGTCGTTGGCGGCGAACCGCCCGCCCACCTCCAGCCCGACCAGGCACCCCCCGACGAGGAGGGTGAACCAGCAGCCGGACGGGAGGAGGCGGGTGCCGCGGGGGAGTGCTGACGTGAGCAGCTTCATGACCGTATTTCACCACACCGCGGGCGGCCTGCCACCCGACCGGGCGAATCCGCGCGTCCGGTCGGCCGGGCGCTCGTCATTCTACCCGTTCAACCGGCACCATTCAGCACTCAGCCGGTCGGATTTCGACGGGTTCGGCTCAAGCCGACCCCGTCAGGAGACGATTGGGCGGAGTTCGCCGGCCAGAAAGACCGACCCGGTGACGCACACGAGATCCGCCGCGCCCGCGGCCGAGCGGGCGGCGGCCCAGGCGGCCGGGGCGGTCGGGTGGATCTCGAAGGTCACCCCCGGGGCCGCTTGTTCCAGCAACCGGGCGGCCTCTTCCGGGGGCAGGCAGCGCGGGTTGATCCCGTAACGGGTGAGGTAGAAGTGGTCGAAGTAGCCGGCCAGGACGCGGAGGATGTCGGCCACCGGCTTGTCCGACGACACCGCGAACACGACTGCCTTCCGCCGGGCCTCCGGGAACGTCTCCGCGAGCGTCCGCGCGAGAGCCTCGGCACTCGGCACGTTGTGGGCCGTGTCGAGGATGACGGTCGGGTTCCGCCCGACCACCTCGACCCGACCCGGCCAGTCCACGCCGCCCAGACCGGCGGCGACGGCCGCGGGCGGGAGCGGCAGCCCTGCGTTGCGGAGCAGGTCGGTCGCGGCCACGGCCAGGGCCGCGTTGTGGGCCTGGTGTTCCCCCAGGAGCCCGAGTGGGAAAGGGCCGTACCGCCCGCGGGGCGTCGAGACCTCGACCGTCGGGGCCGTGGCCCCGCGGCCGGGCTGGTACGAGTACCGGAAGTCGCGGTCACGCTCCCAGAGGGGCGCGCCCAGGGCGGCCGCGGTGTGACGGATCACCTCCCGTGGCCCGGGCTCGGCCACGCCGCTGACGACCGGAACGCCCCGCTTGATGATGCCGGCCTTCTGCTCGGCGATCGCCTCGACCGTGCCCCCCAACTGAGCGGTGTGGTCGAGGCCGACGGACGTGACGATCGAGACCAGCGGCCGGCAGACGTTGGTGCTGTCGAACCGGCCGCCCAGGCCGACCTCGATCACCGCAAGGTCGCAGCGCCGGTAGGCGAAGTGGAGGAATCCCAGGGCGGTGCCGATCTCGAAGAACGTGGGCGGCGGGAAGCCGTCCGCGTCCATCGCGGCGACGGCCGGTGCGAGTTCCGCCATCCGCGCGGCCAGCTCGGCTTCCGAGATCACCCCGCCGGCGACCTGGATGCGCTCGCGCACGTCGGTGAGGTGCGGGGACGTGAACAGCCCGACGCGGTAGCCGGCGGCGCCGAGGACGGCCGCGAGCATGGCGGACGTGGAGCCCTTGCCCTTCGTGCCGGTGACGTGGACGAGCCGGACCCGCTCGTGCGGGTCGCCGACGCGGCGGAGCAGTGCCCGCATCCGCTCCAGTTTCAGGTCGTCCGGCTCGGCCGCCCGGACCTCGTAGTTGATCCGGCCGTACCAGAAGGCCAGCGCCTCGGCGTAAGTCATTCCAGGGTCGACACCAGTTGACGGGGATGAACGCCGAAAGCCCGGGGTCGGCCCCGGGCTTTCGGTGAGGCGTTCTGTGGCCGGAGGCCATTCTAACCCGCCGCCGACCGCCGACCACCCGCCACTACCCCTGCACCGGCATGCACACCTGTTCCAGCAGCTTCTCGCACCGCTCCTGGATCACGTCGGCCAGGTTCGGCAGCGGGGTGCCCTCGGGCAGCGCCTCGCGGACCGCGGCGATCCACCGCGGGAAACTGTACAGCTGGGCGAACCCGTCGAGCGCGGCCGGCTCCAGCCGGGCGTGCTTCCCGGTCCGCTCGGCGTCCTGCCACATCGACTTGCTCTTGCCGGTCAGCGCCAGGTCGTCCTCGGGGCGGAGGAGGATCAGGTGGTCCACCACCGCCGGGCGCGTGTCCATCGCCGCCAGCTTGATCTCCAGATCCTTCGGCTTGCCGGCCCCGCGGGCGAGGAACAGCCCGATGCCGACCTTCCACGGCTGGCCGTCCTTGCAGGCCCAGTGGGCGAGGGTCACCATGCCGTAGGTCGGGTGGTCGCCGAAGCTCCACTCCGGGACGACGTGCTGGAGCCGCCACGGGCCGACCTTCACCCCGTTCTCGTGGCACGCGGCCAGGAACGCCCCGAGCCCGGCCTGGAGCTCGCGGGTCGCGCCCGTCAGCGCGCCTTCGGGTTCGAGCTTCCGCCGGGCCGCCCGCTGCTCCTGGTCCCACAACTCGACCAGCGCTGCGTGCGACAGGATCGAGGCCCGCGCCGGAGCTTCCGGAGCGGCGGGCGCGGCGACGGGGGTGGCCGGCTCCGGCGGCGGCAGGGCGGCAATCGGCTCGGCCACCGGGGCCGCCGCGGCCGGCAGTTGAACGACCTCGACGTGCTTCACCCGGTAAGCCGGCGGGGCGTCGTCCTCGTCGTGCCCGAGGAGTTCGGCGAGCCTGCTGAGGGTGCCCCGGTCGATGTGGGGGGCCGGCGGGAGCGACGGGGCGGCCCGGAGGGCGGGCGGCTCCGTCGCCGGGAGGCGGTTCACCGGCGCGGCCGGTTCGGGGTCGTCCACCAGCTGATTGACGGCCGACGGGCGGGCCGCCCGGGCGTCCGTCCGCACGTCGTCCGGGCCGTAGACGACGTGGTCGAACAGGTGGCGGAACTGCTGGAGCATGTCGCGGAGGGTCGGCTCGGTCGCCGCCACGCGGGCCACCTCCTCCTCGGCGAACGGGGTGATGTCCGACTCCGCCTCGCCCTCGGGGAGTTCGTCCAGTACCGGCCGGAGCCGGGCCTCCACCACCCGCCGCACCAGCCCGCCGTCGGGTGCCTCCAGCCGAAGCGCCTTGACCGTGCCGTGCCGCGGGACGTGGACCGGGTTGTTCAGCCGGTCCTGGATGTACCCGTCCAGGCTGGGGACGAACCGGTTCCACAGGCCGCGCTCGGCGAAGACCAGGAACAGCAGCCCGTCCACCTGATGCATCGCCTGGACGATCCCGGCGAAGAACGACTCGGCCGTCCGGTGGGCATCGTCGCTGCGGCGGGCGAGGAGGAGGTCTTCGAGCTGGTCGAAGGCGACCACGACCGGCGTCTTGAGGCTGCGGAACAGGTCGGTCAGCACCTTGAACAGGGCCAGGACGAGATCCTGCCGGGTGGGGCGGACTTGGAAGTCGAGTTCGGCGAACCCGTAGGTGAGGAAGCTGGCGAGTTCGGCCTCGTCCTTCAGGAGCGTGGCCCGGGCGAAGCCGGTGAGGATGTGCCGGCGCATCACGCCGGCCGTGTTCAGGGGCTCGCCCCGGGCGACGTGGGCGGCGAGCAAGTCGAAGGCCCGCTGCGGGGTGAGCCCGGCCTCGGCGAGGGCCTGGGGCAGGGGCGTGGGCATACGGGCGAAGTTCGAGTAGCCGCTCAAGTTCTCGGCCAGCCACTCCGACCGCTCTTGTGCCTGCTGGGTGCCGAGCCCGAGCCGCCGCGCCCAGCGGCCCAGCCCCGGGGGCGGGAACAACTCGACGCGCTCGCCGGCGTCCATGTCCCGCAGCGCGACCCCGAGCTGCCGGCGCACGAGCTGGTCGCCCACCTGGTCGAGCGGGCGGACGCCCTTCTGCTTCCCGCCGCCGAGGAGCGTGTCGATGATCTGGAACAGGAGGTACTCGAGGAAGTCGGAGTCCTTCTGGTACACGCCGGGGGTGACGAGGAGCTGCCACGGGCCGCCTGAGCCGTGCTTGATGCTGTGGAGCAGGTGCGTCTTGCCGGCGCCCTTGTTGCCGAGGACCGGGACCACCTCCGAGTGGGTGGTCGGGTCGTAGCGGTACAGGTCGATGACGGCGTGGAGCAGGTCGCGCTCGGGGGCGAACAGCTCGGGGACGTGGTAGCGGGCGCAGACCTCGTCGTCCGGGTTGCGGGCGAAGTAGTTGCGGAAGGGGTTGCCGGCCCGCTTCAGCACGTCCCGGGCGCGGTCGGTGAGCGGACGGTCGGCGGTCGCGGTGGCGGTCATCCGGTTCCCTCCGGGGTGGTGCGGGCGTCGTGGTCGTGGCTTCGGCGGGGTCAGACGGCGGCGGCGGCCAGCCGACCGGCCTCGCGGCCGCCGGCCCCCGGTTCCTTCCGAAGGGAGGCGTAATACGCGACCCCGTGGCCGACGAGCAAGGCGAACGTGGGCTCCGGCAGGGCGTAGAGCGGGCCGGTCCACGAGTGGAGGTACACGGCCCCGCGGGCCTGGAGTCTGCGGAGGGCGTCGTGGAAGGCGCCGATGCTGCCGGCGTTCACGAACCGGTACAACTCGGGCAGCGGGCAGTCCTCACCGGCCTGAGCGGCGGCCGACCACTCGGCGAGCCGGGCGCGGATGGTGTCGCCGAGGTCGGGCGGGGCCGGGGGTGGTGACGGAGGGGCGGCAGGTTCCGTGCGGGCCGGGGCCGGCACTCGGGTTTCCGCAACGCGCGGCAGTACCCGGGCGACCGCGTCGCGGAGCCCCTGGAGGTGGTCGGCCATCCGACGGGCGGTGCCGAGCAGCTGGTCGACCTCGCCTTGCCGGGACTCCAGCACGCGGACGAAGTCTTCGAGTACCTGCTTCGGGTCGGCCGCCGCGAGGAGGAAGGTCCAGCCCGCATCGGTGAGTCCGTACAGGGGCTGGGCCGACTTGACGCGGGGGTCGGCGGTGACGCTCCGCAACAGGTCGTCGGACAGGCACTTCTGGGCGGCGGTCTTGCCGGCCGGCACGGCCGGGAACAGGCCGGCGTCGCCCTTGGACGCGAACAGCGGCAGGCCATTCGGGTCGGCCGCGGCCCTGCTGAGGGCGTCCACGATTTGCTGCGTGAGCTTGTCGGCCACGGGTCCGCGTCCGTGCGGGTGGGGGTCAGCCCGCCATGCTACGCCGCACCCGGGGCGCGGTGCAACCCCGACCGCGGTGCGGTATCATGGGGTAGAGGTTTGGGAGGGTGTGTGATGGCGAACTCGGATGGGATTCCCCCGCCTGCGGCGGACCGACTGCTCGAACTGGAGCGGGAGAACGCCCGCTTACGCGAGGAGGTCGCACGGGTAACGGACGAACAGCGGGCGCTCTGGCAGACCCTGCGAGTGCTGGCGCCGAACTACCTCCTCACCGAGCCGGAGATGCTCCAGGCACTGGCCGATCCCGTCCCGTTCGCCGCGGTCGTGGAAGAGGCGGAACGTGCGGCGGGAGTGCCCCGTGCCACCTGATCCCGCAGACCGGTACGAGGTGAGTTGGAATCAGCGGGGGTTGACCCGGGCCAGGGCGATGGGTGAGAAGGCGCGCGAGTTGGGGCTTGGCCGGGACTCTCCGGCGGATTCTGGAGCGCCTAGAAATTGACCCGCGCGGGGGCGACCCCTTGTACCCTTTCCGGGGGCTTCAACTCCTGGTTCACCGCGTCATCGTGGACCGTGTCGAGGTACTCTACGCGGTCCACGACACCAACCCGGCCGTGTTCGTCATCGACCTGACCCCGCGGTTCGGTCACCCGCTGGAGTCGGGCGAGACGGGAGCCAGTTAACCGATCAGTGGCGTCCCCGGGGGCACGTCGGGTCGGCGCTCCTCCCACTCCCGGCGCACCTCGCGCAGCCCCACCGCGCAGACCTCGAACTGCTCGCTCAGGCGGCGGAACAAGCCGGCATCGGCGGGCTGGCGGTCGGTGTCGAGCCGGCTGGTCATCAGGTAGCCGCGCTTCCCCTGGACGGTGTAGTCGACGAGCGCGTCCCGCCCGCCCCGGGCGCGGGCCTTGTTCAGCGCCTCGGGGTAGACGCCGGTCCAGAACAGGGCGAAGTCGCCGACGTGGCGGTAGAACTCCCGCTGCGTGCGGCCGCCGGGCGGCACCTGTTCGGCCTCCAGCACCATGCCGACCAACTCGGTCAGCGGCCGCCCGTCCGAGCCGGGGAGGCGGTACACGGCGTCGAAGTGGACGAACCGGGTGAGCAGGGCGGAGAGGTAGTCGATCAGGGGCGGGTCGGCGACGCCGAGGTGGGAGAAGAAGGCGTGCTCGGCCAGTCCGGCGAACAGCCGCCGCAGCGGGTGTTCTGCGGGTGGTTCCCACATAGGTTACGGTCCTCGCAAAGGGCTCCTCGGGACGTGACCGGGGTTCGCGTCCACCAGTATTGTGGCCTACGCCTGATATGAATTCAACCTCGAATCGTCTAGGTCATTTCCTCGGATTCTGTAAAATCCTCGCAACCCACACCTGGGGCCGAATGTTACGGCTGCGGTGTTACGGACGGAATGACGGGCGGGGCGGCGCCGGCGGGCGTTTCGGCCAGAGGTGAAACGTCGGGCACGGGGAGGGGGGCGGCCGGCACCGCCCCGGCGAGGCACTGGGCCGGGTGCCCGAGCGCCCGGTAGAGCCGGAACTGAGCCCGGTTGTAGTCGGCCACCGCGGCGAAGAAGTCGGTGGTCGCCTGCCCCAGCGCCTGGACGGCGGCCACCGCCTCCTGCGGCCGGACGACCAGTACCACCGCGTCGCCGACCCGCCGCGTCTGGCCGAGCCCGTCGAGGCTCCGGCCCGCCAACTCGATCGCCTCGCGCAGGGCCGGCTCGGCCTCGTTGAGGCGCTCGGCCGCGGCCCGGCCCTGGGCGAACGCCTGCACCACCTCGGCCGCGATCCGGTCCTGCGTGCGGAACAGGTCGAGGACAGCCGCCTCGTTCTCGGCCCGGCGCTCGGCGACGCGGGCCCGGTTGCCGAGCCCGAGAGCCTGGAACTCCCACAGCAGCTGGACGTCGACGTCGAACCGGCCGGCGAAGTCGTGGAGTTGGTCGTTCCGGCCGCCGCCGAACGCGCCGTAGCCGAGGCTCCCGCTCGGGTTCGTGGACACGCTCCGCACCGCCAGGCTCGGGACCAGCGGCCGGATCTTCTCCTGCTTCAGCCGGGCGAGCGTGGCCTGCACGACCGCCTCGTGCCCGGCCAGCTCCGGCCGGGTGTTCAGGGCGATCGGGACGAGGGCGTCCACCGGGGCGGTCGGGTCGATGACCGTGACCGGGAGGAACGCCGGCTCGGCCGGTTCGAGGAGGAGGATCGGGTCGAGGCGCAGCAGCCGGCCGAGTTCGGCCCCGGCGGTCCGCCACCGCTCCCGGGCCGTGATCACCGCCTGCCGCCGGCGCGCGAGTTCCACCTTCGCGCGGTTCTCCTCGGCGGGCGGGGCCAGCCCGGCGGCGAGGGCGGTGGCGCGGCGGGTGAGGTCGGCCGCCATCTGCTCGGCCAGGAGCGCGCCCGCCAGGTCGCCGCGGGCCTGCTGGACCGTGAAGTAGGCGTCGGCCACCTGGAACGACACGTCGTTGATCGCCGCCTGCTGCACCGCCTGGCGGGCGCGGAGATCCTGGCGCGCCGCCAGCGGGGCGTACACGGCGTCCGAGAACGAGAACACCACGTTCGGCCCGAACCCGGCCATGAACGTGTTCCGGTTCGACCGGACGACGTCGCCGGCGAAGTTCTGCTGCGGGCCGGTGTGCGCGAAGTAGTCGGCGCCGACGACGATGTTCGGCAGCCAGAGCACCCGCGCCCGGTCGAACCCGGCCGCGGCCGCGGCGACCTGCCGGCCGGCGATCTGCACGTCGAGCGGGCGGGCGCCGGCGAGCTGGAGGGCGGTGGCGAGGTTGATCGGGAGGGGTCGGTCCCCGCCGGCCGCCGCTGGGGGCGGGTCCGCCGGGAGTGGGTTCCGCCCGGCACTGAGGGTCGGCGGCGGGGAAAGGGTAGCGGGCGCCGGCGCGGAGAGGGCCGTGCGGGTCGGTGGCTGTTGGCCGCGGGCGAGGGGCCGGGCCGCGTCGGCGGTGCAGCCCACGGTCGGCGGCAGGCCGGCGCAGAGCGCGATGGCGAGGCGGGAGGCCCGCATCCGGATTCCCCGGCAGTCGGCGTAGCGGATGCGGGCGGATACCCGGCCTGGAACGGGCGTGCAAGCACAACCGCCCGGGTCGCAAAGCCGCGGGATGGCGGTCCGGGGCGTCGTCCGTGCCGCCCAGACCGCCCGGCTTCACCCCCCGCGTCACTTCGGAACGTAGTCGGCCCGGCTTGACAGGCTCACCCCGTTGGCGTACCTAGTGCCGACTTTCACAAACCCCGACCGGGACGGACCCCGGCCGCCGGGCAGCCAGGAGGCCACCGTGACGCCCGCCCCCGTCCCACTCTGCGACATCCAGGCCCAGTACAAGGCGCTTCAGCCCGAGATCGACGCCGCGGTCCTGCGCGTGCTCGGCACCGGCCAGGCGATCCTGGGTCCCGAGGTCGCGGCCTTCGAGCAGGAAGCCGCCGCCGCCACCGGCGCGGCGTTCGCCGTCGGCTGCTCGTCCGGCACCGACGCCCTCATCCTGGCGCTGCACGCCGTCGGCGTCGGCCCCGGGGACGAGGTCATCATCCCGCCGTTCACCTTCTTCGCCACCGCCAGCGCCGTCGCCCGGCTCGGGGCCAAGCCGGTCTTCGCGGACATCGACCCGATCACCTACAACCTCGACCCGGCCCAGGTCGCGGCCCGGGTGACGGCCCGCACCCGGGCGGTGATCCCGGTCCACCTGTTCGGCCAGTGCTGCGACATGGACCCGCTCCGCCGGGTCGCCGCGGACAACGGGTTCTACGTGGTCGAGGACGCGGCCCAGTCGCTCGGCGCCGAGTATAAGGGCGTGAAGTGCGGCACGCTCGGCGAGGTGTCGGCGTTCAGCTTCTACCCGACCAAGAACCTGGGGGCCGTCGGCGACGCCGGCATGGTGACGACCGACAGCCCGGACCTCGCCGCCCGCCTGCGGGCGCTGCGGGTCCACGGGTCGGAGGTGAAGTACTACCACAAGTACCTCGGGTACAACATGCGGCTCGACGCCCTCCAGGCGGCCGTGCTGCGGGTGAAGCTGCCGCACGTCCAGCACTGGCTGGCCGCCCGGGAGGCCGCGGCCGCCCGGTACGACCAGCTGATCGAGGCGTACCAGCTGCACGGCTTCCTGCGCCGCCCGGCCGCCCGGCCGGACCGCCGGCACGTGTTCAACCAGTACGTCGTCCGGGTGCCCGCCGCGCACCGCGACGACCTGGTGCAGCACCTCAAGGACGCCAAGGTCGGCGTCGAGATCTACTACCCGCTGTCGCTCCACCTCCAGGAGTGCTTCGCCTACCTCGGCCACCGGTCGGGCGACTTCCCGGCGTCCGAGGCCGCGACCCGCGAGGTGCTGGCCCTGCCGATGTTCCCGGAAATCACCGAGGCCCAGCAGTCCCGGGTGCTCGACGTGTGCGCGGGCTACCTCCGCGGCCGGCTCCGGGCGGCGGCGTGACGGAGAAGGCCCGGGGGTCCGTCCCCGGGCCTGTCGTTCAGCCAACGCGAACGGCCCACCCGAAATCGGGTGGGCCGTTCGCGTTGGTGTCAGAGGTCGAACAACTCAGCTGCGCCGCAGGCGCCGGGCGGCCAACACGCCGAGGCCCGTCAGGACGGCCAGGGCGGAGGTCGGTTCGGGCACGCCCGACGGCCCCCCGGGCGTCGGCCCGGAGGGCTCGTTGTTCGGCGGGAACTTGGGATCGGCGTTCGGGTTAGGGGGAAGCTTCGGTCCGTCGGCGATCGGGTTCGGGACCAGCGTCCGGGGCGGCGAGATGCCGTTCCCGGGCCAGCCGTCCCAGTAGAAGGCGTGGGCCGAGCCGGTTCCGCCGAGTGCTGCGAGCAGCACCCCGGCGAGGCGGATTCGGGTCGGGTGTTGCATAGTGTCCCTCCGCACCGGGGAGGTACCCCCGGTTACACCGTCATGGCAAACCCCCGGGGTGGCGTCAACCCCGACCCGTGTCCGGCAAGCCGGGTAAACTGTGCGGCTTTCCGGAGTCGCATGGGTTCAGCCGGTTCGAGAAACCTTGCGGGTCGTGCCGTCCGCCGGCCGATGGAGGGGGTGATGTTCCCTACGCCGTCCGCAAGGCCGCGGTCGGAGGAGCCGGCATGACTCGTTTCCGCGGGAAGGTCGTCGGGCTCGGGCTGACCCTGCTCGCCGGCCCGTTCGCCGCCGCCCAGCCGCCCGCCCTACTCCCGCCGTCCGTCCGCGGGAGTGAGTGGTCCGCGGGGGCGCCGGCCGATCCGGTGTGGTTCCCGGCCCGCGCCCGCCCCACGCCGGTGGCGGTGACGCCGACGGCAACGCCACCAGCCGTCGCAGTCGTCCCTCCGGCCGGCGGCCCGCCCGTCATCCCGTCGGTGGGTCCGTCGGTAGCGCCGCCCTCGGTGGTGCGCCCGGTGCAGGCCGAGGCGGAGCCCGTCCACGCCGGGCCGCGCGCCGAACCGATCGCCGGCGGGCTCGGGCCGCTCCCCGCGATCCCACAGATCCCCGATGCGGTCGCGCCGCAGCCGTTCCCGGTGGCCGTCGCTCAGCCGGTTCCGACGGCGATGCCGACCCGGCCCGTACTCCAGCCCCAGCCGGCCCCGCCGCCGCGTTCCATCGAACCGCTCACCCCGCCGACGCCGTCCCCGTTGCCGCCGCCCACGCCCACGCCGGGCGTACCCCCGTCGGACGCCCCGCTGCGTCCCCAGCCGACGCCGACGCCCGTTCTCCAGACCGCGCCGCCCGAGTTGCTCGTGCCGGCCGGCTACCCGGTGCCCGGGCGGCGCGGCACGTTCGGGTCGCCGCCCGTCAACATCTCGCGGGACTTCCCGACGCTCCGCGAACTGTTCAGTAACACCCACCCGGGTTTGGTGGCCGACGGGGGCGATGACCCGGGGGCCGCCCCGGCGACCGACCGCGGCTACGTCCGCCTCGAATACCTGCTCTGGTGGGTGAACCCCCAGCGCGTCCCGGTCATGGCCACGACCTCGACCACCGGCGGGCTCGGCTTCCTCGGCGAGCCGGGCACGGCCGTCCTCCTCGGCCCCGACCGGCTGGGGAACTCGTTCCGCGACGGGTTCCGCGTCCGGGCCGGCTGGTGGTTCGACGAGGACGGCAGCTGCGGGATCGACGGCAGCTTCTTCTTCCTCGGCCGCGACCGCGAGTCGGTGACGTTCGACTCCGCGACCGTCCCGACCATCACCCGGCCGTTCTTCGCGCCGAACGACGGGGGGTTCGAGTTCGGCGAGCGGGTGGCCCGGCCGGGCTTCTCCCGCGGAGCCTTGGAGATCGCCACCGCGAGCGAGCTGTACGGGTTCGACGTCAACCTCCGCCACGCCCTCTGCAAGACGTGCGGCTTCCGCGACGAGGTGTTCGTCGGCTTCCGGTCCCTGGCCCTGAACGAGTCCCTGCGGGCGACCGAGTACATCACCGCCCTACCGGGGAACACGTCCGACCCGGCCGGGACGCAGATCGTGGTGCAGGACCGGTTCGACACCCGCAACCGCTTCTACGGCGGCCAGATCGGGTACGCGGCCGAGCGGAACTGGGGCCGGGTGTCGCTCGACGGCCGGGCCTCGGTGGCGCTGGGCTCGACCCGGCAGACGGTGGAGGTATCCGGCACCCAGACCCGCCTGCGGCCCGGCCAGGCCACCCCGGACGTGTTCACGAACGGCGGGCTCCTCGCCGCCGGACCGAACCTGGGGCGGTTCTCCGACGACCGGTTCACCGTGGTCCCGGAACTCTCGCTCAACCTCGGCTACTGGCTCACGCCGAGGCTCAAGGCGTACGTCGGGTACAACGCCCTGTACTGGTCGAACGTCGTCCGCCCGGGGGACCAGATCGACCGCGTGGTGGACGTGACGTTCATCCCGAACCCGCCGATCAACCCGAACACCGGCCAACCACCGGCCTTCTCGGGCCAGAACCGGCCGGTGGTGCCGTTCCGCCAGGACCACCTGTGGGTGAACGGCGTGCAGTTCGGTGTCGAGTGGCGGTGGTGATGTTCTGGCCGTGACTGCGGACCCGGCCGCCCTGAGCCCTGGGGGCGGCCGGACGCGGATAGCCAGATCAAGTCACGCTCGTTCGGCCGATCGGGACGCCGAGAGCGTGACACAAGTCATTCCTGAAGTGTGGCTTGGGCCGGTCGTATTGGCCGGGCTCCCGCCCGCGGCCCGAACCGCACTTTACGGCCGGCACGTCATTCGCCACAATCTTGAACGGTCGGCGCAAGTCCCACCCCCGCGGCCGCTCCCCTGACAGCCCACCCCGCGCCTTCCCCCGGAGTTACCGCCATGACGGTGCGACCGACCCAAATCGCCGCCGCGGCCGTCCTTGCCGCTCTTGTCCTTGGCGTCACGCTCAACGCCGCCCCGGCCCAACCACCGCCCGTGTTCGATGCGCCGCAGCCCGGACAGCCGGCCCAGCCGGGGAACGGGGAGGGGGGCGAGGTTCTGGCCCGCGGCCCGGTCCACGAGGCGTACGCCTCGACCGCCGAGCAATCGATTGCCGGCGAGGTGGTGCCGCAGGCTCCGCCCGACCCGATCGAGGAGCTGCCGCCGGACCAGAAGCCCGAGGGTGACAACGTCACCTGGATTCCCGGCTACTGGGACTGGGACGAGGAGCGCTCCGACTACATCTGGGTGAGCGGGTTCTGGCGCGTGCCGCCGCCCGGGCGGGTGTGGGTGCCGGGGAGCTGGCACGCGGTTCAGGGCGGGTTCCAGTGGGTGAGCGGGTTCTGGCAGCCGGTCGCGGCCGAGCAGCCCGGTGCCGGCCCGGCGGTGCAACCTGAGCTGGAGTACCTGCCGCAGCCGCCGGCCCCGATCGAGGTCGGCCCGACGATCCCGGCGCCCGGCCCGGACTACGTGTACGTGCCCGGCAGCTGGGTGTGGCGGAGCCGCTACGTGTGGCGGCCGGGGGTGTGGATCGGCCACCGCCCGGGGTGGATCTACGTGCCGGCGTGCTACCGCTGGACCCCCGTCGGCCACGTGTTCGTGGACGGCTACTGGGACTACCCGCTCGCCACCCGCGGCGTGCTGTTCACGCCCGTCTACTTCCCGCGCCGGGTGCTCGGGCCGCGCTTCGTGTACACGCCGACCTACGTCGTGGCCGAGCCGGTGCTGTTCGGGGCGCTGTTCGTCCGCCGCGGCCACGGCGCCTACTACTTCGGCGACTACTACGACCGCCGCTACGCCGGCGTCGGCTACCGGCCGTGGTGCGCCCCGGCGGTGGTGACCCAGGTGAACATCGGCTTCGGCCGCGGCTACAGCTACGACCCGCTGTGGAGCTACTACAGCGTGGCGCACCGCGCCCAGCCGCAGTGGAACGCGGGGGTGGCGACCACCTTCGTCGGCCGCTACCAGGGGAACATCCCCCGCCCGCCGCGGACGCTGGTCCAGCAGAACACGGCCATCCAGCAGATCACGAACGTGACCAACGTGACCAACGTCACGAACAACATCACGGTCGTGAACAACACCGTGAACAACCAGTCGGCCCGGCCGAGCCTCCAGGTGGCCAACAAGGACGTGTCGAACGTAGTGATGGTGGCCCCGCTGGCGGCGGCCCCGAAACTCCAGCCGCAGCAGCAGATCCGCCCGCTCGCGGCCGAGGCGAGGCAGCAGGAGGCGCGGGCGGCCCGGGACATCCGCCAGGTGTCCGTGCAGCGCCGCGACGCCGAGACGGCGGCCCTCAAGGCCCGGCCGCTGGTGGGTGCGCCGAAGGTCGATCCGAAGTCGCCCACGCCGCAGCCGCCCGCGACCCAGCCGGTGAGGGTGAAGCTCGACGTGCCGCAGGCGGCCGTGACCCGGGCCCGGGTGCAGGACGAGAAGAAGGCTCCGCCTCCGCCGCCGATCGCTGCCCCGAAGGTCGATCCTAAGGTGGACCCGAAGGGCGGGCCGATGCCGAAGATCGAGCCGAAGGGCGGGCCGACTCCGAAGATCGATCCGAAACTACCGGTTCCGCAGCCGAAGGTCGAGCCGAAGATCCCACCGGTTCCGATGCCGAAGGTGGACCCGAAGACGCCGCCGGTCCCGATGCCCAAGGTGGAGCCCAAAGTTCCTCCGGTGCCGATGCCGCAGCCGAAGGTAGGTCCGAAGGGTGAGCCGAAGGTGCCCACGCCTCCGGTCCCCATGCCTCAGCCCAAGGTGGAACCGAAGTTGCCGACTCCGGTGCCTCAGCCGAAGGTGGAGCCGAAACTGCCGACCCCGGTCCCGCAGCCCAAGGTGGAACCGAAACTCCCCACGCCGGTCCCGATGCCGAAGGTGGAGCCCAAACTGCCGACACCCGTTCCGCAGCCAAAGACAGAGCCCAAGCTACCAACCCCGGTTCCGCAGCCCAAAGTCGAGCCGAAGCTGCCGACTCCGGTTCCGCAGCCCAAGGTGGAACCGAAACTCCCCACGCCGGTCCCGATGCCGAAGGTGGAGCCCAAACTGCCGACGCCACCGGTGACCCGGCCGAAGGTCGAGCCGAAGCTTCCGACCCCGGTTCCGCAGCCGAAGGTCGAACCGAAACTGCCGCCGCCGGTGCCTCAGCCGAGGATTGAGCCCAAGTTGCCGACCCCGATTCCGCAGCCACCCGTGTCACAGCCGAAGGTCGAGCCCAAGCAGCCGGTGCGCCCGACCCCGCTTCCGCAGCCGAAGTCGCCCACGCCGGTGCCACAGCCGAAGGCCGAACCCAGGCCACCCGCGCCGATGGTTCCGCCACCGGCCCAGCCCAAGCTGATCACTGCCCCGGTTGTTCAGCCTCCGCCGGTGCGACCGAGGCCGACCCCGACGCCGGTAGTCCAACCCTCGCCCGCGCCGGTCCGGCCGCAACCGGTGGTGACCCCGCCGACCGCACGGCCGGCGCCGCAACCCCAGGTCGGCCGCCCGCCGGCTACGCAGCCGACGCCACCCAAGGGGAAGCGGGAGAACCCCCAGCGGCAGTAGAGCTGCGACGTGGAAGTGCCGCGGCCCACCCGATTCTCGGGTGGGCCGCGGTCGTTTGGACCCGCATCGTGAACGGGATTGGCGTTCTGAATCCCTGACGCCGGGTCGCACGGACCCGTCACGCCCGTGGAGGAGGCGATCGGGGTCCGGGGGTGATGACGGTCGGAGCGGACTGCCTCTCTTGGCGAGGCGGATTCATCCGGCCCGGCGTCAGTCCGGGCTCCCCTCCTTCTCGGCCTCGGCGCGGACGTACTCCTTGAACCCGGCCATGTTGTAGGAGATGAACAGGAAGGCGTGGTGGAGCGCCTGGTAGGTCTCGTCGGCGGGGTCGTCGGCGTAGTCCTTCCGCAGGGCGTACAACCGGGCGAGTAGCTGGTCGGCGGTCAACACGGCAGGGCTCCGAGGGTCGGGAGGGGCTGGGGTATTTCAGAACGACGCGGTGTGTTAGTCCAGGCCGCCGGGGTGACATGGGCGACACCCCCAGGGCGACATCCAACGGCTTGTGAGCCGAAGCCGCGCCCGGGTCTCACCCGGGCCGTACCCGCCCGAGACCCCATCTCTGCGTCGCCCTGACGCAGGGGCAGGGCGACGCGGGGCGTGAAGCCGGGCAATCTGCGTGGCATTGGCAACGCCTACAGGCTGATATCTAGCGACTTGCAAGCCGGAGCAACGTTTGCCCTGCTGTTACCCGGTCAGCCGGGCGGTGGGGCCGGAGCGGTGTCTACGGGCACGGCCCGCGCCCGGGCCGCCGGGAGTGGAGCCTGGTGCGACGACACGTAGTCCCCCAGCCGGCGGGCGGCCCAGAGCCCGGCGAACCCGACGGGGACCACGACCGGCAGCCAGACCCCGACCGCCACCGCGACCAGCACCACCCCCTCGCCGAGCGCGACCAGCGCGTCCCACGAGCTGGTGAACGTGCTGCCGACCCGGTCGCCGAAGGTCGCCGGGGTTGGTGCGGTCGGGGGGACGTAATTGGCGACCTCGCGCAGGGTCACGGTAACGGTCGAGTACGCCGTCCGGGCCTCGATGTACTTCTGCCGGCCCTCGGCCCGCTCGATCGACTCCCGGATGGGTTGGATCTGCTTCCGGATCGCCAGCGACTCCTCCACCGACCGCGTCTTCTCGGCGAGGAGCTTGTTCAGGTTGTCCTCCTCCGCCTTCATGTTCCGGACGCGCACCTGGATGTCCTGGTACTCGTCGCTCACGTCCTGCGAGTCGACCGAGTCGCGCTCGGGGATGCCGAGCTTCCGGAGGCCGGCGACAAGGGGGCGAAACGTGTCCGCCGGCACTTCCAGTGTGTATGAGGCGGACCGCCGCGCGCCGCTGTCGCTGCGCGACTCGGACCGGGCAAGCCGGCCGCCGTGGGCGGCGAGTTGCTCGTCGATGGCGGCCGCGGCGTCGTCCAGGTTCTTGACGACGAGGTCGAGTTTGGCCGTGTAAATGATCTTGCGGTCGGCCGGGGCGGTCTTCGCGCCCGCGTCGCCGGCCGGTGGGGCGTTCCCGCCGGCGGGGGGCGGGGCGACAGCGGGGGTCACGGCCCCGCGGGTCGCCTCCCCCGCCGGCTGCGGCGACTGGTCCCCGCTAGCGCACCCCGGGCCGAGGGACGCGACGGTACTGGCCGACAGGGCGAGACACAACCAGGCGCGGCGGGACATGGCAACGCCTCGACGGGGGGGACGGTCGACTCCGCCCGTCACGACACCACGGGCGGCCGGTTATTCCTGGGCCACGGGCTCGGGTTCCGCCGGGAGTCGGTGAAAGAGCTGCGTGACGCCGCGGAGGCGGTCGATCGCCCCCTGCGTGAACTGGTCCGGTCGTACCCGCCAGCGCCAGTTCCCGGCCGCCACGCCGGGGCGGTTCATCCGGGTGTCGCCGCCGAGGCCCAGCACGTCCTGGAGCGGCGCGACCGCCACCGCGGCCACGGAGCCCCACGCCAGCCGGGTGAGTTCCCAGGCCGGGTCGCTGACCGCATGCCCCACGTACGCCGACAGGTACCCGCGGGTTCGGTCGTCGAGGGAGTGCCACCAGCCGGCGGCGGTGTCGTTGTCGTGCGTGCCGGTGTAACAGACGCAGCGCCGGTCGGCGAAGTTGTGGGGCCAGTACGGGTTCTTGGGGGTGTCGAGGGCGAACTGGATCACCTTCATCCCCGGCAGCCCGAACGCCTCCCGCAGCGCGTCCACGTCGGGGGTGATGACGCCGAGATCCTCGGCGACGAACGGCAGCCCGCCGAGGTCGGTGCGGAGGCGCTCGAAGAACGCCTCGCCGGGGCCGTCCACCCAGCGGCCGTTCTTGGCTGTCGTCTCGTCGGCCGGGATGTGCCACGCCTGGCGGAAGCCGCGGAAGTGGTCGAGCCGGATCAGGTCCACCCGGGCGAGGTCGCGGCGGGCGCGGTCGGCCCACCAGCGGTAGCCCGTCTCGGCCATGCGGACCCAGTCGTAGACCGGGTTCCCCCAGTGCTGGCCGTCGGCGCTGAAGTAGTCGGGCGGCACCCCGGCCACCACGGTCGGCCGGCGGTCCGGGTCGAGGAGGAACTGGTCCGGGTTGCACCACACGTCGGCCGAGTCGAGGGCGACGAAGATCGGGGCGTCGCCGATGACCCGGATGCCGCGCCCGGCCGCGTAGGCCCGTAGGGCGGACCACTGGCGGTCGAAGAGGAACTGCCCGAACCGGTGCATCTGCACCTCGCCGGCCTGCTGCTTCTCGACCGCCGCGACGGCCACCGGGACGCGCCGCAGCAGGTCCGCCGGCCAGTCGGGGAGGCTGACGCCGCCCAGCGCCTCGCGGACGGCCATGAACACCGCGTAGCCGTCGAGCCAGCCGGCCTCCGCGGCGCAGTACGCCTCGAACGCGGACCGCAGCCCGGGCGCCCGGCCGCCCCGGAAGGCGTCCCACGCCGCCCGCAGCAGGGCGGACTTGAACGGCGCCACCCGGGCGTAGTCGACGTGGTCGTCCGGGAAGTGCCGGCCGGCCCATTGGGCGGGCGATACGAGCCCGTCCTGCTCCAGCAACTCGGGGCTGAGCAGGTTGACGTTCCCGGCGAAGGCCGAGTACGACTGGTACGGCGAGTCGCCGGCCCCGGTCGGCCCGAGGGGGAGGATCTGCCACCAGCTCTGCCTCATGGCGGCGAGCGTCTCGACCCACCGGTAGGCGGCCGGGCCGAGGTCGCCGATCCCGAACGGGCCGGGGAGGCTGGTCGGGTGGAGGAGGACGCCGGACGACCGGGGCAACTCGGGGTGCGACATCAGGCACGGTTCTCGGGGGTGGCCGGGCGGGGGCGGGTCGGCCTACGGATAGGTAGTGAGTATCACCCCGGGAAGCGTTCGCCCATGCCGCCCACCGATCCGCCGCCGCCCGCCGAGGGGGTGGACTACTACGTCGAGAACGGCTGCTGGGTGTTCACGGCCGCGTACCACCTCCGCCGCGGGGCGTGCTGCGGCAGCGGCTGCCGGCACTGCCCGTATGACGGGGTCCGCGGCACGACGGTGCCCGACCGGCGGCCCACCGCCCCCGACCCGTTACCATAGCACGGTGACCGCTGCCCCGCCCCCCCGTCCGCCCCCAGCTGGCGCACCAGGAAGTGACCGGGCGGGTCCGCCGGAACTCCTTTGACCACGTCTGGTGGGCCGCCCCGACCGGTTCGCCCAGCGCCCCAGGGCTTCTGACGTGTCTTTCCTGGCCTCACCCGGTGCCCCAGCCTCGCGTGGCGATCTCGCGATCCGCGCGGAGGCCACCCGATGATCCGGCCCGGACCCGCCAGGAACCGACGAACCAGGCTTCAGCCGGGTTCACCAACCGGGCTCCTCTTCGGAGCGGACACGGTCCGCGGCCGGGACTACAGCCGCGGACCGTTAACGCAGCGGACGTCCAGCGGAAGCGTGCCCTCGTCTCGCCGGCGGGGCGGGGGAACCTGCGGGTGGTGTTCGCGGCCGGCCGGTACCACGACTCGGGAAACCGCCGGCTCACGCCGACACGTCACTTCCCCGCCGGCGCCTCGATCACCAGTCGGACTGGGCCGCCCTCCTTCGGCAGCACCTCGGGGTTGATGTCCAGCTTCAGGTACCGCTCCTCCTTCATCGTCCAGTCGGTCTGCAACACGACCTCGTCCGTCACCGGGAAGAGGCAGATCAGGGAGCCGGTCAGGTCGGCGCCGTACTTCTTGTCGTCGGGTTTGGTCGGGTCGGGTGCGACCATCGCCGAGCCGGTGAAGCGGAACGTCATCTTCGGAGCCTGCTTCTTCGACTTCGGGTCGATGAGCACCTTCTCCAGCGCCACCTTCTTCGACGTGCCCCCCTCCGGCACCTCGAAGTAGACCAGCACCGCCGGCCCCTCGGCCTTCGCGTCCGGCCCCTTCGCCGGCCGGCCGGCCTTCAGTCCCAGCGCCTCCAGCCCCTTGTGGACGTCCGACGGGTTCACGTCGATCGCCACCACGATCTCGTGGGCCTTCTTCCCCTTCGGGTGGCCCCAGCCGGCGATCAGCTCGATCGGGTAGACCTCGCCCTTGAGGTGTTCGAGCTTCCGCGGGGCCACCTTCGCCGGCACGGTGACGGTCCGCTTGCCCTTGTCCACGGCCACGCCGGCCGTCTTCTCCTGGCCGGCGGCGGGGCCGCGCTCGGTGCCCGCCGCCACCGCGAGGGCGACGACCAGGCCGGGGGCGAGGACGCGGGACATGATGGGGCTCCGTCGGGGGTGGTGTCGGTCAGCGGGTGCCGAGGCAGACGACGGCGGTGTCGCGGCGGGCGAACGGGCCTTCGAGGTTGCACGTCGCCACGACGAGCCTGCCGCCGTGGACCGTGACGCCGCCGTAGACCATGCCGGGGGCCGCCACGAGCGGATCTTTGGGGAGCGGGAATGTCCACTTCGGGGCGCCGGTCTTCAGGTCCAGTGCGTGCAGGCCGCCGAGGAGGTCGGCCACGTACACCACACCACCCGCCACCGCCGGCGGGGCGAAGACCGGAGCCTTGGCATCGTACAGCCAGGCCCGGTCGCCGTCGGCGAGGCGGTAGGCCCGCACCTTGCCGTCGGTGGCGGTACACGTCGCCAGCCCGTCGGCGAGCGCAGCGCACCCGACCACGCCGCCCGGAACGTCCTTCCTCCACTTCACCTTGCCGGTGGCGAAGTCGAGGGCTGTCAGGTCGCCCTTCGCCCCCTTGATGTCGTTGAAGTAGTAGCCGACGGAGCTGCCCGGGACCACCACCGTGTCGCCGCTCACACTGGCCCCGCCCCACGGGTTCAGGGCCAGCGGCGCCTTCCATACCTCGGCCCCGGTGTCGGCCTTGAGGCAGTACAGCGCCCGCTCGCCGACTTTCTCCTTGTCGAGGTACGAGGTCGGGACCAGCACCTTCCCGCCGGCCACGTTCACGGCGGCGTCCACGTGCCACTTCCCCTCGCCGACCTGCCACACCCGCTTCGGGGCGGGCTTCAACAGCTGATCCTCGCTCGGAGGGACGGCGAAGTCGGGGTCTCTCGCCTTCTGCTGCTCGTACTTGGCCTGGAGCTCCTTCCAGCGCTGGTCTTGTAGCCGGGCGATGGCGGGCGGGTCCACGTCCCTGCCGTCGAGTGTAGCCTTCTCCAACTCGACGCAGATCACCCCCGCCGCGCCGCCGCCGATGTACACGCGGCCGTCGGCGACGGCCGGGCCGCCCTCCAGGTGGACGAGGTCACCAGGGACAGGGAGTTGCCATACTGGCCGGCCGTCGGCGGTGACGCAGTGGAGGAGCCCGCCGGAGTCCTGGTGCATCCCGTCGCCGAAGACGAGGAGCCCCTTGTCCGCGACCACGGCCGCCGAACTGACGGACGCCAGTTTGAAGTACGGGGCGGACTTCGACCAGACTGGTTCGACCTTCGCGCCGGCGGGCGCCAGCGGGAACAGGCTGATCGTCGGCCGGTTGAACCCGCCGAGGCCGCTCAGCAGCACCCGGTCGCCGACCGGCACCGGCGCGGCGACGAAGTGGTCCTGCGAGCGGACGGCCCAGAGGACGGCGGGCCTGTCCGGCCCGGCCTTGCCGTCGGTGTTGCCGGTGCGCTGAGGGTTGCCGCGGTAGGTGGCCCACGGGCCGGGGTCGGCCGCAGCCGCCGGGGCGGTGACCGCAAGCAGGGCGAGGAGTGCGAGGCGGTGGTTCATGGCGGGCGGCCGGCTGACGCCGGCCGGTGACGAGGGAGGGGCGGCGGTCCGTCACGGCGCACGGACGGTCATCGGGCTGGTCTGCACGTCGAGCGCGGTCGTGGTGGTGCGACCGCCGGGGGCGACGATCTCGACCCGGTAGGCGCCCGGGACCAGGGCGAACCGCGGGGCCAGGGCGTTGCCGCCGCGGCCGTCGCCGCCGGTCACGGCCGCGGCCGCCACCGCCCGGCCGGTCGCGTCCTTGACGACCACCCGGCCGCCGTTCAGGCCGGGGGTGCCGTTCAGGGCGACGACCACAGGTGTTCGCGGGCTGGCGTCCGCCTTGGCGCCGAACAGGATGGCCGACTCCAGCCCCTCGTTGGCGAGGACGAGGTCGAGTTGGCCGTCGCCGTTCAGGTCGGCGAACGCCGCGGCCTGGGTGTTGAACACCCGGGTCGTCAGGCCGAGGTCGGCGGTTCGGTCCGTGAAGGTGCCGTTGCCGGCGTTCTTGAAGTAGCGGTTCACGCCGCGGAGGCAGCCCACGAACAGGTCGGGGTGGCCGTCGTTGTCGAAGTCGCCCCAGGCGGCGGTGACCGCCCCGGGGATCGGGCGGGCCAGGTCACCGGCCGCGGCAGTGGCGTCGGCGAACGTGCCGTTGCCGGCGTTGCGGTAGAGTTTGCAGCGGCCGTCGGCCTGGGGCACGAACAGGTCCACATGGCCGTCGCCGTTGAAGTCGGCGAACGCCGGGCCGATTCGGCCGGGGCGGTAGTTGATACCGCTGTCAGCCTTCACCTCGAACCGCGAGCCGGTGTTCCGCAGGAGGAGCCCGGTACCGGCGCCGTACAGCACGTCCGGCCGGCTGTCGCTGTCGAAGTCCGCGACGGCCAGCGTGTCGCCGCGGGGCTCCGTCGCCGCGAGCCCCCACGCGGCCGACGCGTCGGTGAACCACGGGCCGGGCGGGCCGGACGTGCCGCCGCCGAGGGCGAAGGTGAAGCCGGCCACCTGCTCGGCCACACACACCTTCACCAGGAGCGTGTTCTTCCCGGGCCGCAGCTTCAGCGCGACGGTGTGTGGCTCGGCCTTCCGCTCCTCGCTGTGGTAGGCGCGCTCGCCGTTGACGAAGACGGTCAGCGTGCCGGGGCTGGTCAGGCTCGCGCCCACGTCCGCGGCGGCGGCCGCCTCCAGCTCGCGGTACAGGTACGTCGCCTGGTTGGCGCCGAGGTCGGCGAACTGGTGGGCCTCGCCGTCCTTGAGATCCTTCCTGGCCCACTTCACGGGGATGTCGCGCTTCCCCTTGTACTCCTTGCCGGGGTTGAACGCCTCGGCTTCGACCGGGAACGCGGTCTTCGGGTTGTCGGCCGGGTTGGCCGCGCGGAACATGCCGATCACGTGCCAGTCGCCCGGCTTCGGGGGCGGGGGCGCCGTGGCCACCTCGGGCCGGGTGTTGCGGTACAGCCGGAGGCCGTGGTAGCCGTTGGCGAGGAGGACGTCGGCCTTGCCGTCGCCGTCGAAGTCGCCCCAGGCGGCGGCGGTCAGGTCGTAGCCGGGCTCGCGCGGCAGCCGGCCGGAATCGTCGCGGAATTGGCTCTTGCCGAGGTTGGTGAATAGCCGGGGGCCGTCGGCGGTGGCCAGCAACAGGTCGGGGAGGCCGTCCCCGTTGTGGTCGGCCCACACGGCCGAGCGGGCGCCGCCGGTCAGGCCGGGGAGGGTGACCTCGCTGTAGCTGTCGCCGCCGTTCTGCATCAGGGCGACCCTGCCGGCGCCGAGAAGAAGGAGATCCTGCTTGCCGTCGTTGTCGAAGTCGACGACCGACACGGCCTGCGCCTCGGCGTCGAGCTTGGTAAGCCCCGCGTACTTGTCGAAACCGGGCATCCCGGCCAGCCGGCGGATGTCCTCGCCGCCCCAGCCGACGAAGTCGCGCTTCGGGTTGTAGTCGTTGAGCTTCAGGCTTGCCTTGAGCCGCTGGACGCGGGCCGTCTTCTTGTGGAGGGCTTCCTTGTCGCCGTCCACCATGCACGGCACGATCGCCTCCTTGCCGGCCATGACCTCGGCCATGATGCCGGGGAGCCGGTCGACCCGGCCGGCGTAGGACCGCAGCAGGAACGGCTCCCCGTGCGACATCCCCCACCACTCGCCTTGGGGGTACGCCTGGTACCACGTAGAGCCGATGAACGTCTCGCTGGCCGACCCGTTGTGGAAGAACACCGCCTGCTTGCCGACCTCGGCCCAGTTCATGATCTCCTGCCACTCGCCCGGCCGGAGCCCGCCGCGCCCGATGTTGTGCTTGATCGTGTCTTGCGGGTGCTTCCCCTTCAGATCCTGCGTCTTCTGGTAGATGATGAGGTTCTGCGCCTTGTCCACCCGCGTGACCGTCATCAGCACGACGTTCGTGGACTGGTTCACCACCGACCCGAACGACATGACGGCCTCGGCGTAGGCCGGGGCCGGGCGGGGGGTCAGGGCGACAACGAGCAGGGCGACGGCGAGTAGAGCGGCGACGGGAACGAGGAGGGTCCGGGGGAGGGGCATCGGAGGAGCCTCGTGCGCAGGCGGCAGGCGGGCCGGACGACCGTCCCACACAGCGTAAACGGCCCCGGCGGGATTGCAAGCAAGACCCAGCCTTGTGACAGACCGGGTACACGTCGGAAACGGGGTGCTCTCGGGCTGGTATCCTGCCGATCTGTGGTCCGGGCGGACGTCCGGAGAGGATGGCCGCAAAAAGGCACAAAAAGCACAAAAATGAAAAGCCTGTTTTCTTTTGTGCTTTTTGTGCCTTTTTGCGGCCATCCTGAGTTGGAGCCTCCCGGGCTACACCACGCGCGCGAGGGCCGTGGCGAGGTCGGTCCGGAGGTCAGCCACGTCCTCGATGCCGACGCTCAGCCGGATGAGCCCATCGTCCACCCCGCGGGCCTCGCGGACGGCCTTCGGGATGCTGGCGTGGGTCATCGTGGCGGGGTGGTTGACCAGCGACTCGACCCCACCCAAACTTTCCGCGAGGCTGAACAGCTTCGTGCCGGTGAGGAACCGCTTGGCGCCGTCCATGCCACCGGCGATCCGGACGGAGATCATCCCGCCGAACCCGCGCATCTGCCGGGCCGCGACCGCGTGCCCGGGGTGGCTCGGCAGGCCCGGGTAGAACACCTGCTCGACACCCGGTTGCCCGACCAGCCAGCTGGCCAACTCGGCGGCGTTGGTGCAGTGGCGGTCCATCCGCACGGCCAGCGTCTTGACGCCGCGCAGCACGAGGTAGCTGTCGAACGGCCCCGGCACGCCCCCGGCGGCGTTCTGGAAGAATTTGATCGGGTCGAGGAGTTCCTTCCGCCCGACGACCGCCCCGCCGACCACGTCCGAGTGCCCGCCGAGGTACTTGGTGGTGCTGTGGACGACGAGGTCCGCCCCGAGGGCGAGCGGTTGCTGGAGGTAGGGCGAGGCGAAGGTGTTGTCCACGACGAGCAGCGCCCCGCGGGCGTGGGCCAGTTCGGCGAGGGCGGCGATGTCGAGGATTTGCAGCAGCGGGTTCGTCGGCGTCTCGACCCACACGAGCTTCGTCTGTGGCGTGAACTTCGCGGCGAAGCCCTCGACCGAGGCGTTGTCGGTGTAGCTCGCGGACACCCCCCACGGGCGGAACACTCGCTCCAGCAGCCGGAACGTGCCGCCGTAGAGGTCGGCCGCGGCGAGGACGGCGTCGCCGGGTTTCAGGAGAGTCTGCAGCACGGCCGTGGTGGCGGCAAGGCCGGACGCGAACGCCAGCCCGCGTTCGCCCCCTTCGAGGGCGGCGAGGCAGGTTTCGAGCGCGGCCCGGGTGGGGTTCCCGCTCCGAGCGTAGTCGTACCCTTTGTGTTCGCCGGGGCCACTCTGGGTAAACGTCGAACTCACCGAGATCGGCACCACCGTCGCCCCGGTGGACGGGTCGGCGGGCTGGCCGGCGTGGATGGCCCGGGTGCTGAACCCGTGGCCGGCGGTTTCCTCGTGCGTCATGCAGGTTCTCCGGCCGCGCGCTGGCGGGTCCAGTAGTCGATCAGGTCCATCCGCGTCACGATGCCGATCACCTCGCCGTTCTGCGTCGCCAGCACGCCGGTGTTCCCGGAGAGGAGGAGCCGGTATGCCTCGTCCAGATGGGTGGCCACGTCCAGCTGGGGGAGGGGGCGGGCCATGACCTCGCCCGCCGCCACCTTGGCCGGGTCGCGGTGGTCGTGCAGGACGCGGGCCAGCGTGACCTCGTGGATGCTCCCGACCGGCTTGCCGCGGTCCAGCACCGGCAGCTGCGAGATGCCCGTCGCGCGGAACAGCTCCGCCGCGTCGGCCGCGGTCTTGTCCGGGGTGATCGTCACGAGCGGGCGGTCGCCGCGGCCCTTCAGCAGGTCGCCGACGGTGTGCGGCACCTCCGGCACCAGCTGGAGGTTGTGGGCGGCCAGCCAGCTGTCATCGTACATCTTGCTCAGGTAGTTCCGCCCGGTGTCCGGGGCGAGGACGACGACGAGGTCCGACTCGCTGAGCCGGCGGGCGTAGCGGAGGGCGGCGGCGACGGCGGTGCCGCACGAACCCCCGGCCAGGATGCCCTCCCGCCGGGCGACCTCGCGGGCGGTGTGGAAGCTCTCCGCGTCCCCGACCCGGACCCAGTCGTCCACCAGCTGAGAGTTGAACGTCCGCGGGACGAAGTCCTCGCCGATCCCCTCCACCTTCCACGGGGCGGGGGCGCCGCCGGACAGCACCGACCCCTCCGGGTCGGCGCCGATCACCTTCACGTCCGGGTTCATCTCCTTCAGGTACTTCCCGACCCCGGTCAGGCTCCCGCCGGTGCCGACGCCGCCGACGACGTGGGTCACCCGGCCGTCGGTCTGCTCCCAGATTTCCGGCCCGGTGGTGCGGTAGTGGGCCTCGGGGTTCGAGAGGTTGGTGAACTGGTTCGGCCGCCACGCCCCGGGGATCTCGCGGGTCAGCCGGTCGGCCACGCCGTTGTAGCTGTCCGGCGAGTCGGGCGGCACGGCGGTCGGCGTGATGACCACCTCGGCCCCGTAGGCCTTCAGGAGGGCGATCTTCTCGGTGCTCATCTTGTCCGGGAGGACGAACACGCACCGGTAGCCCTTCACGGCCGCGGCCATCGCCAGGCCGACCCCGGTGTTCCCGGCGGTGGCCTCGATGATCGTCCCCCCCGGGCGGAGCCAGCCGCGCTTCTCGGCGTCGGCGATCATGGCCACGGCCACCCGGTCCTTCGTGCTGCCGCCCGGGTTCATCGCCTCGACCTTCACCGCGACCGTCGGCGCCAGCCCGGCGGTGACGCGGCGGAGGCGGACGAGCGGGGTGCGGCCGATCGACTGGAGAATGGTGTCGTGCATGCGGGATCCATCCGGGGGACGCGTGCGACACCCTCATCATGACGCCCCGCCCGGCCCACGAACAGCCCGATCGGGGCGGGGGATGGGGGGCAGGAGGCAGAGAACAGGAGACGGGAGGCAGAGGACAGGGAACGGGTGCATGAGGGCCGAGGCGGACGAACCCCCGCGAGCGCGGCTTGTACAATTCCCGCCACGGCCGGACGCGGTAATGATGTCCCGGCCGAACTCCTGGCGAACTCTCTGATGCCCCGCCCCCTCGGCCGCCTCCCGGACCAACTCCGCCCGCTCACCTTCGAGCGCGGCTACACGGCCAACGCCCCCGGCTCCGTGCTGGTCCGCTCGGGGCGGACGGCCGTCCTCTGCACCTGCTGCGTCGAGCCGAGGGTGCCGGACTTCCTGGTCGGGAAGGGGAAGGGCTGGCTCACGGCCGAGTACGGCATGCTCCCCGGCTCGACCCACAGCCGAAAGTCGCGGGATAAGGCCGGCAAGGTGGACGGCCGCGGGGTCGAGATCCAGCGGCTCATCGGCCGCAGCCTGCGGGCCGTGGTCGACCTGGCGAAGCTCGGCGAGCGCACCCTCTGGGTGGACTGCGACGTGCTGGAGGCGGACGGAGGAACCCGCACTGCGGCCATCAACGGGGCGCTCGTGGCCGTGGTGGACGCCGTGACGAAGGTGCAGCCACAACTTGGTGTGGCCGTGCGCGACGTGGTGATGGACAGCGTCGGGGCGGTGAGTGTCGGCATCGTGGACGGGGAAGAACGGCTCGACCTGGAGTACGTCGAGGACGTGGCCGCGGACGTGGACATGAACCTCGTCATGACCGGGGCCGGAGCCTTCATCGAGGTGCAGGGGACCGGCGAGGAGGCGACCTTTTCCCGCGACCAGCTGAATCGGCTGTTGGAGCTGGGGGAGGCTGGCGTTCGTGCGGTCACGGCCGCCCAGCGTGCGGCGCTGGGGGAGCGGTGGCCGTTCTGACCCTCGCCCGAGGTGGGAATGCGAAGGGGGCTCCCTTCGTTGTGGGGGACGAACCGTCGCATTCGCCACCGGGCTCACCCCCTCCGCGGCTTGATCGTCGATGACGCTCGGCGTGACGTGCGGTCGGTCGGTCTGGCCCCGGCCGGTGGCGGTCCTTTAGAATCGTTTCGGTACGGGGGCGCGGACGCCCCTCCGACTCCAGGCCGGAGACGATCGATGCGGACGCTGTGCGGGATACTGTTGGCCGCGGTGGTGGGGTGTGGCGGGGGCGAGAAGCCGGCGTCCCCCGAACCAAAGACCCCACTCGCCCCCACCCCGGACCCGGTTCCCCAGCCGGCGACCCCTCCGAAGGACGAGCCGAAAACCCCGTCAGCGGCACCAACCCCTGCTGCGGCGTGGGAGATGGACCCAACCAAGCACAGCGTCCCGGCTGCCCCCGTGGCCGGGACGCTCGGGAAGACGGCGTTCGCCCCGCAGGCCGAGTTCCAGGCCGACACGCTCACCTTCCGGGTGTACACGAAGGAAGGGCTGGCGGAGCGGACCCTGGTCGTGAAGCTCCCGCCCGACCTGGCCAAGACGGCGGCCGCCGGGCTCAAGCTGGTCGTCCGCCCGGACGAGCCGGCCGGCCCGAAGGTGCCGGTGCTCAGCGTCGAGACGCCGGGCGAGAAGAAGGACACCTTGAAGGTGTTCGAGTTCCCGACCCTCTACGCCATGACCCTCGAACTGGGCCGGCGGGAGAAGGGGAACATTCCCGGCAAGGTGTTCATCAGCCTCCAGAACGACGACAAGGACTTCCTCGCCGGGGCGTTCACCGCCGAGTGGGTCCGGCCGCCGGCCGAGCCGCCCGGCGCGGACGATGCGCCGTTCGTGCAGGGGGCGGTGACCGTCGCGGGGGCGAAGGACGACACCCAGGTGCGGGTGGGCTACGTCGGCGCGCCGAAGCCCGGGGAGTACGCCCAGGATCTGCTCCAGATGCCGTTCGCCGGGAAGGGGCTGTCCGGCCGGTCGGACCACGCCAAGCCGCGCGTCACCGTGTACGTCGCGGCCGAGGCCGCGAACAAGGCGGGCCGGTACGAGCACACGCGGCTCCCCGCCGGGAAGTATCTGGTGTTCGCCGCCGCCGCGGAGGCGCCGCCGGCGGCCCGGTGGGTGACCGTCCCGGCCGACGGGAAGCTGTCCCTCGACTTGGCGGTGGACCCCGGCAGCGCCGGCAAGCTGGAGGTGAAGGCTCCGGCCGGCGCCGCGGGGAAGGTGATGGTGGTCCCGGTCGACGACGGCCCGGTGCCGCCGGACCTGTTCGGCACCGCGGCGTCGGCGCTCGGGCTGGAGGCGGACGTGTCGGCCGGGGGTGCCCGGTTCGACCGGCTCGCCCCCGGCCGGTACGAGGTCCGGCTGGCCGACCTGACCGGGACCGTCGAGGTGAAGCGGAACGAGACGGCGACGCTGGAGTTGGCCCCGCCGAAGAAGTAGACCGGGGTCATATCAAGACCCCGCCCCGCCCCGGCCGCCGCCGCGACCTCTGGCGGCGCAGGCGGGCGGGGTTGGGCACAGGGTCGGATACCCGCCGCCGTATGTCCTTCAATTTCGCCGTCGCAGGTCGCCCAGAAGACTCACCACTCCCATGGGTATCCCGTCTCACATGGACTGCGGGTCGGCGGCTCGGACACGTTCGGCGACCTCGCACACCCTGTAGCCCGCTCACGCCCGGCCGCCGCGACGCCGATGGTGCCCCACCTGACGAGTCGGGGGGGCGGCCCCCGAATGGCCGAAACTGTCGGAACCTTGTCACTTCGGAACACCCGCCGCCCGTCTATAGTTGAGCAGACAGGGACGAGCGGGGGGACTGCCGCGTGGGCGATCAGTACGGGGATTCGCCGCGGCGCCCAGCGCTCAGGAGGGTCGTCGTCCTCGCCTTCCCGCAGGTCAAGCTGCTCGACGCGGCCGGACCGTGCGAGGTGTTCGCCGACGCGAACCGGGCTCTCGGCCGCAGCGTGTACGGCATCGAGCTCGTTTCCACCACACCGGGGGCGGTGGAGTCGTCCGCCGGTATCCCGCTGGTGGCCCGCCGCGACTACTCCTCGACGCGCGGCCCGATCGACACCCTCCTGGTCGCCGGCGGCCCCGGCGTGGCCCGGGCGGTCGGGGACGCCCGCCTGCTCCGGTGGCTCGGCCGGTCGGCCGCCCGCTCCCGGCGGGTCGGGTCGGTCTGCACCGGCGCCTTCCTGCTCGCCGCCGCCGGGCTGCTCGACGGCCGCCGCGCCACCACCCACTGGGCGTTCTGCGAGCAACTGAGCCGGGAGCACCCGCGCGTCGCGGTGGACCCCGACCCGATCTTCGTGCGGGACGGGGGCGTGTACACGTCCGCCGGGGTCACGGCCGGGGTGGACCTGGCCCTGGCCCTCGTCGAGGAGGATCTCGGGCGGGACGTCGCCCTGGGCGTCGCCCGGAACCTGGTCGTGTTCGTCCGCCGTCCGGGCGGGCAGTCGCAGTTCAGTGCGCCGCTGGAACTCCAGGCGGCGGCCCGGGAGCCGCTGCGCGACCTGCAAACATGGGCGGTCGAGCACCTCGCCGCCGACCTGTCCGTGGAGGCTCTCGCCCGGCGGGTCCACATGAGCGTGCGGAACTTCAGCAGGGTGTTCCGCCGCGAGGTCGGACGCCCCCCGGCCCGCTTCGTCGAACGGCTGAGGGTCGAAGGCGCCCGGCGGCAGCTGGAAGAGTCCGGGGCGGGGCTGGAGCAGGTCGCCCGGGCGTGCGGGTTCGGGGGCGCGGACGCCATGCGCCGCTCGTTCCTGCGGGTGCTGCGAGTCGCGCCGGCCGCCTACCGCGCCCGCTTCCACCGCCCGGCCGGGGAGACGACCCCGACGCCTTCTGAACCGTCCCGAGCTAAACCCAGGGGTTGATACGGTGCAAACGCGCAGGCAGTTTATTGGTGCCGCCGTAGCCGGTGGGGTCGCGGCGGGCGGGTGCGACGGGAGCCGCGGGCCGACTTCGGCCGCCCCGGATCAGGAGCAGGGCGTGGGAAACCACCTGAACGTCGGGATGCTCGTGTTCCCCCGGATGGACCAGGTCGACCTGACCGGCCCGTTCGCGGTCCTGTCACGCCTGCCGGACTCGTCCGTCCAACTCCTCTGGAAGGACACGACGCCGGTGCGGGACTACCGGGGGTTGGGGCTCGTGCCGGACACCCGTCTGGCCGACGCCCGGCCGGTGGACCTGCTGGTCGTCCCCGGCGGCCCGGGCCAGGAAGACCTGATGGGGGACGAGGCGGTCCTGTCGTTCATCACCCGGGAGGCTGCGCGGGCGCGGTGCGTGTTCTCGGTCTGCACGGGGGCGCTCGTCTGCGGCGCGGCCGGGCTGCTCAAGGGGCGGTCGGCGACTACCCACTGGCGCTCGACCCACCTGTTGAAGTACTTCGGGGCGGTGGCGAGGGACGAGCGGGTGGTTGTTGACGGGACGTTCGTGAGCGCGGCCGGGCTGACGGCCGGGATCGACGGCGCGCTGCGGGTCGCCGCACTGCTGCGCGGGGACGAGGCGGCCAAGACGATCCAGCTCGACCTCCAGTACGCGCCGGAACCGCCGTTCGACTGCGGCCACCCCGACCGGGCGCCCGCCGCGATCGTGACCAGGCTGAAGAGTGCAACGGACCGTCTAACGGCCCAACGGCTCACGACGGCGAAGCGGGTCGCCGCCAAACTCGGCGTGCGGGTCGAGGAGTAAGCTCGGGCGACCGCGGCCTACCGGTTCCAGGGCCGATCGCGGATCGTCCGGGTGGTCCCCAAGGAGTTCAAACCCTACGTCGGGGTCGGCAGTCCCTCCGAGTTGGCCGTCCTGGCGCTGCGGGGTCACGACACCAGCCGGCCGCCGGCCTGCTCTTGAAGGCGGACCGTCGCCAGACCGCTCGGCTCGGCCTTCACCTCGGTCACCCTCAGCTGGGCGCCCGGCAGTAGCAGGTACTCGTCCTCGCCGGTGAACGCCGAGTAGCGGCGGATGCCCACCGCCTGCGCCGGTAGCACCTCGAACAGCGTCCGCTTACCGACGCCCCCCATGAAGCTCATCGCCACCGACCGCTTCGCCGTACACGACGACACGCCCCACCACGTAATCGTGGCGTCCTTCGGGTACTGGCCGCGCAGGTCGGCCGACACGCCCCGCCACAGGCTCCCCGTGTAACCGGCCAGTTTCGGGAGGGCGGTCAGGAGGAGCCGCAGGTAGCCGAAGTACGGCCTGGCCATCTCGCGGTCCGAGTCGCGGAGGACGGTGTTCAGTCGGCGGTAGAACGACGACTCGGTGGTGTACAGGTACACCGCCGCGATCTCGTCCGCGGTCAGGTCGGTGCCCGGCTTCGCCACCTGGAGTTGGCCGAACTGGTGCGCCCGCTTCAGGTAGAAGTCGAGGCCGGGGACGGCCGGGGCCAGCGGCCCGACGGCGTCGGGGAAGGCGAGCAGCGGCGACGCCAGCACCCCGAGCAGCGGCGGGAGCGGAACCCCGGCCTCGGCCAGCACTTCCTGCAACCGCTCCAGGTAGAACTTGTGCATCTCCTGCGTCTTGGCGATGAACGCCCCCATCCGCGCCGCATCGTCCGCGTCGCCACCCGCTCCGCCGGCCGAGGCGGCGGCCGACCCGGCGTTCCAGCCGACGCTCGGGAGCCAGTCGATCTCCGAACTGCCGATCCCGCGGAGGGCCGCGTTCACCCTCCCGAAGTGGTCGCCGTCGCAGAAGATGTCGCCCTGGGCGGCCGGGTTGCAGTGGTCCACGTGACGCACCTTCACGCCCGGGTACTTCTTCTGGAGCCGCTCCACGAGCGCCCGCAGGTTCCGGGCGTGGGCGCCCCACCAGCCGAACACCACGCCCTTGTCCGCCTCCGCGGCGCGTTCCTCCTTGGCCTTCAGGATCTCCTCGACCAGTTTCTCGACCACCGGCCGCCAGAAGGCGGTGTGCGGGTCGGCAGGGGCGCCCTTCTCGGAGCTGGCGGTGAGGGCGGCGTTGAGAAGCAGGACGCCCTGCGTCAGCATGGCCTGGAACCACTCCGGCGGCTGGACCGTCTTCTGCTTCGCTAGCAGCTTGCGGATGTCGGCGATGCCGGTCGACTTCGGCAGCCCGTGCTCGGACATCACCGCCGCCTTGATGATGCAGCGGATCGACGTGACCTTGCCGAACTTGCTGTCGGCCCAGTCGGCGAAGGTGTTGTCGAACATGGCGATGCCGGTGGCCGACTCGACCCGCGGGTACGGGTTCTGCCCGAACACCACCACCTTCCACTTCTCCGGCGGGTTCGGCTTGAGCGCCTGGAACGTCAGCTCCCGCACCGGCACGATGCCCGACTCCCGCTTCGACCCGATGAAGTCGGCGGCCCTCGGCTGGGCCTCGATCACCGGCTTCAGCACCGGCAGCCACGGCTCGCCCCCGCCCGCGAAGAGTTCCGTCAGCTTCAGCGGGTCGGCCGGGTCGGCGGCCGGGTCGAACGGGACGCCGGCCGTGGTCGGCTTGGTGAGCCGGCGGATGGCACCGACCGGCTTGTAGAACGTGCCGTTCGCGGAGAGTTCGAGCCGGCCGCCGACGTAATGGACGCCTGGTTCGCGGATGCCGCGGGGGAACAGCACGCGGAAGTCGGGCTCGTAGCCCTCACCCACCGGCTGGACCCGCAGTTTCCCGCCGTCGCGGACGCACCGGACCTCGACGCCACTCCCCACCGAATCCGTCGTCGGGAGTTTGGCCGCGGAACCGCCCCCGCCGCCGCGGGCGGTCAGGTCGTCGCGGTTGCGGGTCCGGCCCTGGTACGCCTGGTCGCGGAGCGTCTTGCGGTCCGGGCCGCTCAGGCCGCCGGCGTCGAAGTGTTCGGCGAAGTAGTCGAGTTGGGCGGCTTCCTCGGCCAGGTCGAACTCCTCGTCCAGCTGGCGCCGCCGCAGGTCTTCGGCCGCCCCCCGCAGCACCGCGGCGGCGCCGGCGGCGTTCGCGGCGTCGGAGAAGACCACTGCCTCTTCCTTCGCCCGCGCCACCCGGAGCCGGGCCGACTGGCGGACGACGTCCACGTCCCGCGCCGGGGCGTCCTTGTCTACCGGCACGGCGACGGTGAACGTCCCGGCCGCCGCCTCGATCTTGCCGCGGTTGGCCCCGTCCGTCACGACGAGGTCGTAGGAGTACTCCACGTCCACCAGGGCGAGTGCCTTCTTGCCGCGGGCCTGCGGCGGCACCTCGATCTCGACGCCGACCAGCTTGTCTTCGGCCGCGTACACGTCGCCCGCAGTCACCTCCAGACCCTTCGCGGTGGTGCGGGTCGGGTAACGGTTCACCACGTCCTTCACGGTCACGCCGCTTCCGGCCGCCGGGCGGAGCGTGAGGACCAAGTTTTGCACGGCGACCGAGGTGAGCGTCTCACCCTCGATCTGGAACACCTGGCAGGCGTCCTCGGGCGTCTCGATGTAGTAGAAGTTGCCGCCGGACGCCTCGGCCATGCGCAGGAGCAGGTCTTCGTCGAAGTCGCGGCCGAAGCCGAGCGTCGTGGTCGAGATGCCCTTCTCGGCCCACCCGGCCGCCTCGGCTGCGAGCTTCTTCGGGTCGCTGACGCCGACGTTGGCCTGGCCGTCCGTGAGGAGCAGGACGCGGTGAATCATCCGGCTCCCGCCGCCGTCGTGGTCCCGGACGTGTTCACACCCTTGAACCCAGCCGCCGTGGAGGTTCGTGGCCCCGCCGGGGTGGACCTTGCGGAGCAGCTTCCGGATCGGCTCGGCGGCCGTCACGGCCTGCGGCTCGACCACCGTCTTCACGTGGTCGTCGAAGAAGACCACCGACACCGTGTCGCGGGCGTCGAGTTGGTCGATGAGCGTCTCGGCGGCGGCGACCGCCTGCTGGAGCGGCTTCCCGCCCATCGAGCCGGACCGGTCGATCACGACGCTCAGGTTCAGTGGCAGCCGCGGCCCGGGACCGTGGACGGCGCCGAGCCGCTCGACGCGGAACGTGAGGAGGAGGTCGGTGATGGTCGGCGTCTTGCCGGGGGCGAGGTGGTCGGTGAGGGCGAAGTGCGGCTGAAGCACGGTGGTCATGACGGCGCCCGGGAGTGGGGGATGTGCGGGAGTATCCCCGGGCGCCGGTCTGCGGGCAAGGTGCGTGGTGAGGGAGTGATGGGAGTTTTTGACAGGACGGACCGGACGAAACAGGATCGGAAATCAGAGACTGGTTCCATCCTGTTTCGTCCTGTCCGTCCTGTCAAAAAATGATTGCGGCTCCCCTCACGGCACCGGGAGTACCACGCGGAACCCCGTGAACGGGCCGGCTACATTTGCGAACTGCGTCTGCGGCTCGTCGCGCTCGAACTCCATATCCGCGAACGTGAGCGGCGTGCGGTAGGTGTACGACCGCCCGCGGAGGATCACCCGCGCGCGGTCGGGGAACGTCGCCCCGTCCACCACCTTCGGCGGCTGCCCGCGGCCGGGGAGGACGGCGGCCGTCCACTCGCGGCCGTTTCCGGCCAGGTCGAGAAGGCCGAGGGCGTTGGCCGTCTTCTCGGCGTCCGGGCCGGTCGCGGGGCCGGGGACGGCGATGCCGACTCGGGCCGTCCCTCCCGCCCGGAGCGGCCCGGCGAGCCCCTGGCGCTCGTGGAAGCCGGCGGCGTGGTCCCACTCGTCGGGCGTGGGGAGCCGGCCGCCGAGCGCGGCGGCGAACGCGGCGGCCTGGTTGGCGGTCAGGTTCACGGCCGGGGCGGTCGGGCCGCCGGGCTGCTCGCGCACCGGGTCGGTCAGCTGGGCGACCCGGCAGCCTTCCTGGTGGAACTGGTTCCATACCTTCGCGGCGGCGATGTAGAACGGCGCTGGTGTTCCCGGCCCGCCGGTCGGGGCGACCAGCCGGAACCGGGCCGCTTCCGACCCCCGCGTCAGGACGACCCACTCGGGCGCCTGCCGGCCGTCTACCAGCGTCACGAGTGCGGCGCCGGCTTCGGGCTCCGCCCCCGCGGGAACCGCGTTCTCCCCGGCCCGCGGCCCCCCGCCTTTCCCCGCGAAGAATCCGAACCACACACCCGCCGCCAGGACAACTCCCAGGGTCGCGGCGGCGGGGACGAACCAGCGGGGGCGGCGCGGGGGCGCGGGGGGTGGGGGGGCCGGCGGCGGGCGGGTGTCGCGGTACTCGGGGTCGTACCTCACCACCGCCCGGTTGAGGGCGTCGGCGAGCGCCACGCTGAACGCGGTGCAGGACGGGTAGCGGTCGCCGGGGTTGCGGGCCATCGCTTTCCGCAATACCAACCGCTCGGCCTCGGGGACCGTGTCGTCGAAGGTGAACCTCCCCTCGACGTGGGCCATCATCACGCCGTCCGTGCCGAACGCGAACGGGGTCTTACCCTGGCGGAGTTCCACGTAGGTGACCGCCAGCGCGTACTGGTCGCTGGCCGGGCCGCCCTCGCCGAGCCAGATCTCCGGCGCCATGAACGCGGGCGTGCCGGCGAAGCTCACCGCCTCGACCGCCTGCTCCTGCCGGCGGACGAGCCCGAAGTCGGCCACCTTGGCGTGCCGGTTCACCACCAGGATGTTGTCCGGCTTCACGTCCCGGTGCGTGATCTGGCTCGTGTGCAGGTAGTCCAGCCCCTCGGCCGACTCGCGGACGTACACGAGGAGTTCGTCCAGCGGCACGCCGCCGAGGCCCGCGGCCTGGCACTCCTTCAGCCGGCCGCGGAGCGACCCGTCGGCGAGCTCGGTCACGATGTACAGCTTGTTCCCGCCGACCCAGAAGTCCTCGGTGGCGAGCAGGTACGGGTGCCGCAGGTTCTTGATGAGTTCGAGCGAGCGGAGCTCGCGCTTGGCCGTGTCCTGGTCGGCCGGCTGGTGCAGCACCTTCACGGCCTTCTCGATGCCGCTCGGGTGCTTCCGCGCAAGCCAGACCTCTCCGAACGTCCCCCGACCGAGTTGGCGGACGAGGTCGTACTGCTGGGCCACCGACACGACCGCCTCGGTGCGGTCCGGGTCGATCGCCGGTGTCGGGACCGGCGCGGACACCGGCCGGGACAGGTCGGCGCGGACGACTGTCTTGGTGTCTCCGCCACCGGTGCCGAGCAGTTCCTGAAGTTGGGGGAACTGCACCGGGAACCGGGTGCGGTACTCCTCCGGGTCGGCCCGGTCGCCGACCTGGGTGCGGCAGCGGATTTCCTCCCGGATCAGGACCAGCGGCACCCGGTCGGTCGGGCCGAGCTCCGGGTAGCGGGCGAGGTAGCTTTCGAGGAGGGTGCGGTCGCCGCGCTTCCACCGGTGCGACAGGTCGATGACGACGAGTTCGGCCAGCACGGCCCCGCGGGCGGGGCCGGTGAGGCCGTCGAGGAACGGCCCCCAGTCGGCCGCGGCCCCGCCGCGGGCCAGGGCGGCGTGAAACGCGTCCGCGCGGGCGGACACGAGTGCCTGCCAGTCGCTGCCGACCTGGGTGGGGTCCGAGGATGGGTCCATCCGGGCATTCTAACGACCCCGGCCACCGGGTCGCGGGGCGTTTGACCCGGACCCGCGCGGCGATTACGCTGGCCGTATCCCAACCCCTGGAGGCCCGATGTCCGACCGCCCGGCCGACGACCTGGAGCGGCTCGCCGCGTTCAAGGCCGGGAGCGAGTCGGCCGCCCGGGAGCTGTTCGACAAGTACTGCGAACGGCTGATGGCCCTCGCCCGCCGCCGCATCGGCGCCCGCATGACCGGCCGGATCGACCCCGAGGACGTCCTCCAGTCGGCCTTCCGCACCTTCTTCGCCCGCGTGAAGAACGACCAGTTCTCGTTCCACGGCGAGGACGACCTGTGCAAGCTGCTCGTCCGGCTGACGGTCCGGAAGGCGCTGCGGCAGGTGGCCCACCACCGGGCGGCCAAGCGGAACGCCGAGCGCGAGGCCGGCCGGGGTGACGGCAACGACGACCTGATCGAGCAGATCGTGGCGGCGAGCCCGAGTCCGGAAATGGAGGTGGCGGTGGCGGACGAGATCGGCCGGTTCGTGGCCCGGCTCACGCCGGTGGAGCGGCAAATCCTCGAACTCCGGCTCGAAGGCTACGGGACGGTCGAGATCGCCGACAAGATCGGCTCCTACGACCGGAAGGTGCGCCGGGTGTTGGAGCGGTTGCAGGAGGTCGCCCGCACCGGCGGCATCGGAGAGGTGTGATACCAAGCCCCGCCCGGGGCTAATCAACCCGGTCGCGTGTGATTTCGGCCCCGCGGGGTCACTTTCCGTCCAAATCGGTGAACGGGACCGGGAGCAGGAAGGCGTGCTGCTCGTAGAGGCTGGAGACGCCGTGCCAGCTGAGGTGTTGCGAAAAGAACACCACCAACACGTAGGCGAACACCACCGGCAGCCCCGCCAGCCGACCGGCCCAGCGCCAGACAAAGTGCCGCGGTTCTTGCCGTTTCGTGGCGCGGGAGTAGGCCCAGCCGACGACCAGCCGGGCCGGGAACATGAAGGCCAGGAACACGAACCCTTCGAGGAAGATCAGGTCACGGGGGATGGCCTCGATCTTCAGCAGGTAGAGCGGGCTGGCGGCCAGTAGCTGCACCCACAGGGCGAACGTGAACGCCAGCGGCGCCCGGCGGAAGTCGTGGCGGACCGTTCGGAGTTCGCGGTACGCGCGGAGGCGGTTCTCGCGGGCGAAACGGGCCTGGAGGAACGGCAGATAGAGCAGCACCACGCCCAGCAGCACCCCGCCCAGGACGCCAACCGCCGGGTGGCGGTGCCCCAGGCCGAGCAGTGTGAGCGGGACCATGAGCCACAGGAGTGCCCCGACGTAGCCGCGGAAGCCGAGGCCGAAGTAGTACGTCAGTCGAAGCCCGGTCACGGCGGCGTACAGGCGGTCGCGGCACTCGCCGTAGAGCCCGCCGCGCAACAGCCGTAGCCCGAGCCAGGGGATGCCGAGCGGGTTGAGGAAGTGCCGCAGCCGGCCGCCCGCCACGAGCGCCCCGACCACGTGGAGCACGTAGGTCACCATCATCAGGGTGAGGACGCCTTCCCACACCCGGGCCGTGGCCCCGGCCGGGTCGATGATGCGGGCCGACTCGGCGACGACCGACACCCCGTACAGCAGCAGCCACAACACCCCGGCCGCCACCGCCACGCCGCCGACCCGGGCCGCTGCCCGCACGCCGATCAGCCCGTCCCGCAGTCGGCCCGACCGCGCCACCCGCCCGCACGCCTCCAGCATGTACCCCAGGACCAGCACCTGCCCGAACGGCACGGCCGTGAGGAGCGAAAGGGTCAGTGCGAGGGTGGCCGCGCCGAACAGCCACTCGGTGAGCCGGCCGACCGCCCTGAACATGCCGGCTGGCGCGGGGTCCGTGGCGACGGTGGCGGCGTACACCTCCGGCTCGGGCGCGACGGTCCCCTCATACACCTCCCGCTCCGGCTCGGCCACGACCGCCTCGTACACCTCGCGGTGGAGCGGGACCGGCTTCAGGGAGGGGCTGCGGGGCATGACCGGGGGCCGGGACGAAGGGGCGGGCGGTTGTCGCAGTCTACCTCACGCGGCGGGGCGCGGTTTCGCTGAAACGCCGCCGACCGGCGTGAGGTAGAGTTCGGCAGCCCCGCCTCCTCCCGGAACCCCCTGATGTGGGCCCGCCACCTACTCCTCCCGGTCGTCGCCCTCGTCGCTCTGGCCGCGCTCCGGGCCAGCCTGTTCCCGCTGGACAACAAGGCCCGGCAGATCGCCTTCGACCCCGGCACCACGGCCGACGACGACTTCCAGCAGGTCGTCGCCCGGGTGGACGAGTCGTTCCGCCAGGACTGGGCCGAGCGCGGGCTGACGCCCGCGCCCCAGACCGCGGACCTCGCCGTCGCACGCCGGCTGTCACTGGCCCTGACCGGGACGATCCCGTCGCTGGAAGAGGTCCGGCAGTTTGAGGCGCAACCAGCCGGACCCCGGCTCGCCGGCTGGGCCGGCCACCTGCTCCGCGACCGCCGCTTCGCCGACTACTTCGCGGACCGGCTGTCGCGGGCGTACCTCGGCACCGAGGAGGGGCCGCTCGTCATCTACCGCAAGCGCCGCTTCCTGGCCTGGCTCGCGGACCAGCTGCGCGACAACCGCCCCTACGGCGAGGTCGTGCGCGACATGGTCGCCGGGAGCGGGCTGAACACGTCCGCGCCGGCGGTGAACTTCATCGCCGCGGCCTACGACGACGAGAAGAAGGCGACCGACGCCGAGAAACTGGCGATCCGGGTGTCGCGGGCCTTTCTCGGACTGCGGCTCGACTGCGCCCAGTGCCACGACCACTTCCTCGAACCGAGCTGGAAGCAGACCGACTTCCAGGCGCTGGCCGCCTTCTTCGGCCAGACCCGCCAGGTGGTCACGCACGTTCACGACGGCGACGGCGAGTACCGCTTCGAGGACCGGGTGAGCGGCGGCACCGTCGGCATCGACCCGGTCGTGCCGTTCCTCCCCGACCTCCTCCCGGCGGACGGCACCCGCCGCGAGAAGCTCGCCAGCTGGCTGACCGACCGGCGGAACGTCCACTTCGCGCGGGCGACGGTGAACCGCATGTGGGCGATGCTGTTCGGCCGGCCCCTGCGGCCGAAGGTCGAGGCCCAGACCCTCGACGACCCCGCCCCCCCCGCGCTCGACATCCTGGCCGAGGACTTCGCCGCCCACGGCCACGACCTCCGCCGGCTGATCCTCCTGATCGCCTCCACCGAGGTGTTCCGGCTCGACAGCGCCTCCCCCGAAGAGGTCACCGACGACCACGAGAAGGCGTGGGCGGTATTCCCGCTCAGCCGGCTGCGCCCCGAGCAGGTGATCGGCAGCGTGCTGCAGGCGGCCTCGGTGCGGACGATCGACCGGAACTCGCACGTGGTCACCCGCTCGATCCGCTACTTCAGCGAGCGCGACTTCGTGACACGCTACGGCGACCCCGAGGACGACGACTTCGTCCCGACCCCGGGCACGCTACCGCAGCGGCTCCTGCTCATGAACGGCGAGCTGGTGGACGAGCAGGCCCGGGAGAACCTGCTCAACGCCTCCGCCCGCATCGCCCTCCTCGCCCCGACGGACGAGGCAGCGGTCGAGTCGGCGTACCTGACCGTGCTGACCCGCCGCCCGACCGAGCGGGAGCAGTCGCACTTCGCGGCCCAGCTCTCCGGCCGGGCCGGCGGCGACCGCCAGCGGAAGCTCGCCGACTTGTTCTGGGTGTTGTTCAACGCGACGGAGCTGTCTTACAATCACTGACCGCTTCGAACCCGTTGGCGGGGCACGCCGGGGGCCGCGCGATGACGCTGGAAGGGACCGTGGTGAACGGTGTCATCGTACTCGATCACGGACCGCCTTTGCCGGAGGGGAGCCGAGTCCAGGCGAAGCTCTTGGACACGGAGGACGACGACCGATCGCTTCATCGCCCACAAGGTTTCACCCGTTTCGGCTGCCCGGTGGCGACGGCGGATCGAAGCGGTCGCTTCCGACGCCGACCAGGAGCCCGAGGCCGACGAGGCGGTCGATCTGAGTCTGGATCTCCGGTGCCGGTCGGTCGCCGACCACACGTCTACCGGGTGCTGTTCACGACCAACGAGGACACGGTCTTTACCCACCGCGTCGTGCGTGCCGCCCGAGACCGGTTGACCACTGACGACATCTAAACCCCTGGCACGGGACCGCCCGCTGGCGGTTCGGAGCAATCATGGAACGGTCCCTACCCGTTTTGCCTGACTGCGGCAGCCGCTCCCACTCCCGCCGGGCGTTCCTCGGCGCCCTGGGGCTGTCGTGGCTGACGCCGCTCGGGACGGTCCTGGCCCAGGACGCGGAAGCCCGGCGGCGGCCGGCGAAGTCGGTCATCGTGCTGTGGATGGGCGGCGGCCCGAGTCAGCTCGAAACGTTTGACCCGAAGCCGGGGACCGCCATCGCCGCCGGCACCGGGGCCATCCCGACTGCCGTCCGCGGGGTTCAGCTGGCACCGGGTCTGGAGCAACTCGCCGACCAGATGGGCGACGTGTCGTTGGTGCGGTCGCTGGTCAGCCCCGAGGGCGACCACGAGCGCGGCACCTACCTCCTGAAGACCGGCTTCCGCCCGGACCCGACCGTCGTTCACCCCTCGCTGGGGGCGGTCATCTGCCACGACCTCCCGGCCGGCGGGATCGACATCCCGCGGCACGTGTCGATTCTCCCGGGGCAGTGGCCGGCCCGCGGCGGGATGCTCGGGGCGCGGTACGATGCGTTCAAGGTGTTCGACCCGGCCGAGAGGGTGCCGGACGTGACGCCCCAAGTCGCGGCCGGACGGTTCGACGGCCGGCTCGACGACCTGGCGGTCGCCGAGGAGGCGTTCGCCGCCGGGCGCGGCGCCCGGGCCGGGGCGACGGGCCACCGCGACGCGCTCGACCGCGCCCGCCGGATGATGAGCTCCGACCAGCTGGCCGCGTTCGACGTGTCCCGCGAGCCGCTGGCCGTCCGCCGCGAGTACGGCGACACCCCCTTCGGCCGCGGCTGCCTCGCCGCCCGCCGGCTGCTCGACGTCGGCGTGCGCTGCGTGGAGGTCACCCTCGACGGCTGGGACAGCCACGCCAACAACCACGCCGTCTGCGGCCGGCTGGTCGGCGTCCTCGACCCGGCCTTCGGCGCGCTGCTGCGCGACCTGAAGCGCCGCGACACGCTCAAGGACACGGTCGTGCTGTGCCTCGGCGAGTTCGGGCGGACGCCGACGGTCAACCCGGTCGGCGGGCGCGACCACTGGCCCCACGGGTTCAGCGCCGCGGCCGCCGGCGGCGGGCTGCGCGGTGGTGTCGTCATCGGGGAAACCGACCCCGCCGGCGGCCGCCAGCCCAAAGACCCGACACCAGTCGCCAACCTGCACGCGACCGTCTTGCAGGCCGTCGGCATCGACCCTTCGCGGAACCTGCGGTCGCCGATCGGCCGGACCTTCCCGCGGAGCGAAGGAACCGCGCTCGCCGCACTGCTCGGGTAGCTCCGGCACCACCGACGCCCGACCGGGACGAGAATCGTCTCGGCCGGGTGATTCGATTCTGCTCACTTGCCACGCACCCGCCGTCGCAGTTCTCCTACCAAGGTCCGAACCGACGTCCCGTGACAGCTGGCCCGACACGTTGACGCTCTCCGGCGGCGGTCCTACGATACCCGTCTTGATTCCGCACACCGGACTGCCCGGAGGGTCGCCATGGCCGTTCCCAAGCGCCGCACGTCAAAGTCCCGCAAGGGCCACCGCCGCAGCCACCACCACATCACGCCGGTGCAGATCCAGTACTGCCCGAAGTGCAACGAGTCGGTGATGCCGCACCGCCTCTGCCCGAACTGCGGCTCCTACCAGGGCCGCGAGGTCGTGAGCATGGACACCGAGGACGCCGGGAAGTAACGTCACCCCGCGCGGACCCTCCCGACATGCCCCGTACCGCGATCCTCTTCCCCGGCCAGGGTGCCCAGGCCGTCGGCATGGCTGGTGCATTGTGTCAGTCGCTGCCGGCTGCGCACGCCCTCTTCCAGGGGGCGTCGGCCGTCCTCGGGTACGACCTGCTCGAAGCCTGTGTCAACGGCCCGGCCGACCGGCTCAACGCGACGGACGTGAGCCAGCCGGCCATCTTCGTTGCCAGCCTCGCCGCCCTTGAACAGCTGAAGGCCACCCAGCCGGACGCCCTCGGGGAGGTCGTGGCCACCGCCGGGCTGAGCCTCGGCGAGTACACGGCCCTCGTGTTCGCCGGGGCGCTGTCGTTCGCGGACGGGCTGAAAGTCGTCAAGGCCCGCGGTGAGGCGATGCAGGCGGCGGCCGCCGCCACGCCGTCTGGGATGGTGGCCGTACTCGGGCTGGAGTCGGCCGAGGTCGAGGGGCTGGTGGCCGAGGCCCGCTCCGCCGGCACGATCGAGGTGGCGAACTACCTGTGCCCCGGGAACACGGTCGCGTCCGGCGTGCTCCCCGCGCTCGACCGGCTCGAAACCCTCTGCCAGGAGCGCGGCGGCATCCGCACCGCCCGCCTCGCCGTCGCCGGGGCGTTTCACACCGACCTGATGAAGCCGGCGGACCAGGCTCTGGCCGCCGCCCTCGCCGGGGTCGAGGTCAAGGCTCCGGGCGTCCCCGTGTGGTCGAACGTGGACGCCCGGCCGCACACCGACCCCGCCGCGGTCCGCGACCTGCTTGTGCGACAAGTCCTCTCGCCGGTCCGCTGGGAGGACACGATGCGCGGACTCCTTGAGGCCGGGGTCGAGCGGTTCTACGAGGTCGGCCCCGGCCGCGTGCTGGCCGGGCTGATGAAGCGGGTGAACCGGAAGGCCGACTTCGTCAACGTGTCCGCATAGCGTCGGGGTCCGCGGCTCGAAACCCGAACCCCGGACGGCCGGAAGGCGATGCGGGCCTCGTTCCGGCGTCCGTGCTTCGTTTTTCGGACATCCCCGCCCCGGGGAGGCTGTTCGTTGGCTCCCGGGATCGCTAGTATCTGACGTGTCCGCCCGGCTTTCGGGTTCGTCGAGGGAATTCCCCGCCCGGCCCTCCGCTGGCCGCCGCGGGCCGAACACATACCGTTCCCCAATGCCGCGGCGGCCGGTCGGAGCCGGCCCGCGGGGCTCGGCGGGGCCGCCCGCCGCCGGAGGGTTCTACCGTGTCCGTCGAGCAACGCGTGATCGAGATCGTGTGCGAACACCTGGCCGTCCAGAAGGACCAGGTCAGCCGGAAGACCGCGTTCATCGAGGACATCGGGGCCGACTCCCTCGACATCGTCGAGCTGGTGATGGAGCTGGAGGAGGAGTTCGACATCCAGATCCCCGACGACCAGGCCGAGAAGATCAAGACGGTCGGCGAGGCCATCGACTACATCGAGAACGCGATCAAGAACAAGCCCCAGGGCTGACGACCAGGTGACCGCACCCATGACACGCCGCCGGGTGGTGATCACCGGCCTCGGGACCGTGAACCCGCTGGCCCACGACGTGCCGACGTACTGGCGCGGCCTCCTCGCCGCGCAGTCGGGCATCGCCCCGATCACGCTGTTCGACACCACCGGCTACAAGGTCCGGTTCGGCGGCGAGGTCAAGAACTTCCGCCCGGACCCGGTCATCGACGCCAAGGCCGTCCGCCGGCTCGACCGGTTCGTCCAGCTCGCGCTCGTCGCCGCCCACGAGGCCGTGGCCGACAGCGGCTTCGACGTCTCCAAGGAAGACCCGTTCCGCTGCGGCTGCATCCTCGGCAGCGGGATCGGCGGGCTGGCCGAGTTCGAGTCCGGCCACAACGACCTGCTGACCAAGGGGCCGAACCGGCTCAGCCCGTTCGTCATCCCTAAGATGATCGCCAACTCGGCGGCCGGGAACATCTCGATCCGCTACCACCTCCAGGGGCCGAACACCACCGTCAGCACCGCCTGCTCGTCGGCCGCGCACGCCATCGGCGACGCCATGCGGCAGATCGCCTACGGGTTCGCCGACGTGATGGTCACCGGCGGCACCGAGGCGGCGATCACGCCGATGGGGCTGAGCGGGTTCATCGCCTGCCGGGCGCTCTCGGAGCGCAACGACGACCCGGCCCACGCCAGCCGGCCGTTCGACGCCGGCCGCGACGGGTTCGTCCTGAGCGAGGGTGCCGGGGTGCTGGTGGTCGAGGAGTACGAGCACGCCAAGGCCCGCGGCGCGAAGGTCTACGCCGAGGTGCTCGGCTGCGGCAACACTGGCGACGCCTACCACATCACCGCCCCGCACGAGGACGGCGCCGGCGCGGCCGCCGCGATGCGGGCCGCCCTGGCCGAGGCCGGGTGGAACCCCGCCGACGTGGACTACATCAACGCCCACGGCACGAGCACCCCGCTCGGCGACGTGGCCGAGACGAAGGCCGTGAAGGCGGTGTTCGGCGACCACGCCCGGCGGGTGCTGATCTCCAGCACCAAGAGCATGATCGGCCACCTGCTCGGGGCCAGCGGCGGCGTCGAGGCCGTGGCCTGCGCCCTGACCATCAAGAACGGCGTCGTCCACCCGACGGCCAACCTGCACGACCAGGATACCGCCGGCGGCTGCGACCTGGACTACGTGCCGAACACGCCGCGCGAGGCCCGCGTGCGGCGGGTGCTGAGCAACAGCTTCGGGTTCGGCGGGCACAACTGCTCGCTCGCCCTCGCCGCCGTGTGATGTCATGCCGGACGTCGCGGTTCCGTTCGCGGTCGGGTCCGGAATTGCTCTCTGGTGGTGCTTCCTCCTCTGGGTCATCGGCGGGCTCGGCGGCTGGCGCACGCTGGCCCGCCACTACCCCCTCCGCGAGCCGTTCTCGGGCCACCTCCACCGCTTCCAACGACTCCAGCTCAGCTGGTGCAACTACAGCGGCTGCGTGACCGTCGGTACCAACGCCGACGGCCTCTACCTCGCCGCAATCTTTCTGTTCCGCCCCGGCCACCCGCCGGTCTTCATCCCTTGGTCCGAGGTGGCGTCGGGGGAGTTCGTCCGCCGCTGGTACGGCTCCTGGCTCGAACTTCGCTTCGCGGCCGCCCCGCGCCTCCGGCTGCGGCTCCCCGAACCGGTCGGCCGACGGGTCGCGGCCGACGCCAGCCGGTCGTGGGCGGCCGCCGACCCGGCCACGCGGTAATCATCCCGCCGACGCGGTGTCGCCATGCCGTCCTTCAGCTACTACTTCCCGGTTGCCCTTGTCCTCGGCTGGGTCGGCGTCAGCTGGCTGATCAGCTGGACCGGTGGTTGGGGCCGGCTTGCCCGACACTACCGCCACACCACCCAGGTCGAGAAAACCTGGCATCACGTCCGTATCGCGTACTTCGGTTGGGCCGGGTACGGCAACTGCCTCACAGCCGCGGCCACGGCGGACGGGCTGTTCCTGGCCCCCTACCTGCCGTGGCGGCCCGGACACCCGCCGCTGTTCGTCCCCTGGGAAGACGTGACCGTCCGGGCCGTCTCCGGCATCCTCTGGGGCTACCTTGAGTTCCGGTTCGTGAAGGAGCCGCTGGTCACGGTCGCATTGCCCACCGGTCTAGGCCGCAGGTTGCTGGCGGACGCCGGGCGGCAGGGGAAACTCGGCATTCTCGACGTAGAATAGCCGTTCCCCCTGAACCCTTCCGGGACGACCGCGCACATGCCGCTCCCCGACCTGCTCGCCGGCCGCTGGGCCGACGTGTCCCTCTCGCAGAACGAGTTCGCCCGGTACTCGCGCCACGTCATCATGCCCGAGGTCGGGCTCGACGGGCAGCGGAAGCTCAAGGCCGCCAAGGTGCTGGTCATCGGCACCGGCGGGCTCGGCTCGCCGCTCGCCCTGTACCTCGCCGCGGCCGGCGTCGGCACCATCGGGCTCGTCGACTTCGACACCGTGGACGCCTCCAACCTCCAGCGGCAGATCATCCACGGCACGCGGGACGTGGGCCGCTCCAAGTGCCAGTCCGCGGCCGACAAGCTCCGCGACATCAACCCCGAGATCTCGGTCGTCCTCCACGAGGACCGCTTCACCTCGAAGAACGCCGCCGAGATCGTCGGCGGCTACGACGTCGTCGTGGACGGCACCGACAACTTCCCGACGCGCTACCTCGTGAACGACGTGTGCGTCCTGCTCAACAAGCCCAACGTGTACGGCAGCATCTTCCGCTTCGACGGCCAGGCGACCGTGTTCCACCCCGCCGTCGGGCCGAGCTACCGCTGCCTCTACCCCGAACCCCCGCCGCCGGGCGAGGTGCCGAGCTGTGCCGAGGGCGGCGTGCTGGGCATCCTCCCGGGCGTGATCGGCTGCATCCAGGCGACCGAGACGGTGAAGCTGATCCTCGGCATCGGCGAGCCGCTGATCGGCCGGCTCCTCCACTACGATGCGCTGAACATGACGTTCAAGACCTACAAGATCCGCCGCGACCCGAAGTGGCCGGTCGGCGAGCCGCACCCGACGGTGAAGGGGCTGATCGACTACGAGCAGTTCTGCGGCGTCCGCGGCGGCGCGGCCCCGGCCGCGCCGGCGGGCGGCGAGATCACCCCGGAGCAGCTCAAGAAGCGGATCGACGCCGGCGAGAACCTGTACGTGCTGGACGTGCGGAACCCGAACGAGTTCCAGATCTGCCGCATCCCCGGGACGGTGTTCCTGCCGCTCCCCGAACTGGCGAACCGCTTCGCCGAGGTGCCGAAGGACCGCGAGGTGGTCGTCCACTGCAAGAGCGGGATGCGCAGTGCGAAGGCGGTCGAGTTTCTGAAGACGCAGGGCTACACGAAGCTGCTGAACCTGACGGGCGGCATCCTCGGCTGGGCCGAGAAGGTGGACCCCGGGATGCCGCGGTATTGAGGAAGAGTTTTTGACGGGATGAACAGGAAAGACAGGATGGGAACCAAGTCGGATCTTGGTTCCCATCCTGTCTTTCCTGTTCATCCCGTCAAAAACTGACTCGCTAACTCACGCCCGCCTACCACTGCTCCTTGTCCTCGGCCGGAGTCGGGGCCGACTCGACCGGTCGTTTGGGGGTCATGCGGAAGAACAGGACGAACACGGCTAGGCAGATGAACACCCCGATGCTCGGCACCATCCAGAAGCCGTTCCAGTCCACCGCCTTTGACGAGGGGTCGGTGTACCGGTCGAGCAGGATACCGCTCAACACACTCCCCAGCCACATCCCGATGCCGTAGGTGAGGAAGCTGAACAGGGCTTGGGCACTGGCGCGGATGTCCTTCGGAGCTTCGTTGTCGCAGTGGATGAACCCGGCCGCGAAGAAGAAGTCGAAGCAGAACCCGTGCAGCGCCACTCCGGCGATCGCCAGCGCGAACGCGAACCCCTCGGACCCGGCGTTGGCGAACAGGAGGTAGCGGAGCCCCCAGCACGCCATCCCAAGAACCAGCACGCCCTTCATCCCGATCCGCCACAGGAACAGCGGCAGCAGCGGCAGGAAGACCGTCTCGCACACCTGCCCGATGAGCATCGTCGAGCCGATGTTCTGCACCCCGCACGCCGCCTTCAGGAACTGGCCGGTCACGGTGTAGTAGAAGGCCAGTACCACGGTGATCGCCAGCGACACCAGGAAGAACACGGCGAACGACGGATCCTTGAACAGCCCGAGAGCCTTGACGAACGGGATGGCGTCACCGGCCTTCGCCGTCGGCGGCGTCTTCGGCAGCAGGAAGCTGAACACCCCCAGCGCCGCGGACAGGCCGGCGGCGAGGAGCAGCGGGCCGTTCGAGTCGGCGGCGGTCTTGCCGTCCTGGGCGAACACGAAGTCGATGGTAAACCCGGCCCCGATCCACCCGAGCGTCCCCATCACCCGGACGCCGGGGAAGTCGCGCTGGCCGTCCGGGACGTGGCGGAAGGTGATCGAGTTGGCAAGCACCAGGGTCGGGTTGTAGAGGAGGGCGTACCCGAAAGTGAGGGCGAACAGGGTGTTGAACTGGCCGGGGTCTTGAGTGGTGGCGATGAGGTAGAGGAACCCGGCCCCGAGCAGGTGGCACAGGCCCATGAACCGCTCGCTGTTGATGTAGCGGTCGGCCACGTAGCCCGCGAAGATGGTCGAGAAGATGGCCCCGAGGGCGGTGTTCCCCATCAGCGCCCCGGCCTGCTCGCCGGTGAACTTCAGCCCCAGGAGGTAGGGGAAGAAGACGACGAACCACGACCCCCAGACGGCGAACTGGAGGAACATCATCACCGACAGCTGACCGCGGACGACGGGGTCGAGGGGCGGGGCACTGGACGGGCCGGACGAGGCGGCGTGGGCCATGACGGGCTTTCCGTTCGGGGTGGGACTGATCCCGAATGTAAGCCCCCGCCGGAGGGGCGGCAACCGGAAAGGCCGCCGCCCGGGGCCAATCGACCCCGGGCGGCCGGCAACACCGCTACTCCTGCTGTGGTGCGGGACGCGGCGGCTCAGGACCGCTTGGCACCGGGCTGCCCGGCCTCGACGGTGAACGAGGCGCCAGTCTCCACCGGGCCGCCCGGCGTCAGCACCTCGGGGACGATCTGGTAGTCGCTCTGCCAGCTGCGGGGCGTCACCGTGCAGCGGACGTAGCCGCGCTGGCGGTTGTGGTACTTCACGAACGGGTTCTCTGCCAGCAGCACGTCCACCCCCTTCGGCTCCTTCACCCCGTTCCCGCCGCTGGAGATGCTCGTCCCCACGAACTCGGTCGCCACCACCGGCGTCTCCGGCCGGCGGTCGTCCACCCGCAGGTCGTTCACCCAGTTCGAGTGGATGTCGCCGGTGAGTACCACCGGGTTCGACACCCGCCGGTCGGCGACCCAGCGCATCAGCCCCATCCGCTCGTGGGCGGCGCCCGGCCACTGGTCCATCGAGTACCGCTTCTGCTCCCCGGCCACCAGGTCGGCCATCCCCATCATCACCTGCTGGGCCAGCACGTTCCACGTCGCCTCCGACCGCAGGAGCGCGGCCTTCAGCCAGTCCGCCTGGCGGGTGCCGAGGAGTGTGTTGTGCGGGTTCAGCGCCGCCTCGTTCAGGTCCGCCGACCGGTCGCCGTTGGGCTGGTCGCTGCGGTACTGGCGGGTGTCGAGCACCTGGAACGACGCCAGTCGGCCGAACCCGACGGTGCGGTAGAGGGTCAGGTGCGGGCCGTGCGGCACGCAGCCGCGGCGGAGGGGCATGTTCTCGTAGTACGCCTGGTACGCAGCCGCCCGCTGGACCAGGAACGTGGCCGGGTCCACCGCCGTCTCGGCCTTCTCGTTCTTCTCGGAGATGTGGTTGGCGTAGTTGTTGTCGAACTCGTGGTCGTCCCAGGTGACGAGCCACGGGCAGCGGCGGTGCATCTCGCGGAGGTGCGGGTCGGTCCGGTACTGGGCGTGCCGGTTCCGGTAGTCCTCCAAGGTGAGGATCTTGGTCTGCGCCGGGCCGGCGTGCTGCCGCACCCCCTTCCCGCGGGTCGGGTACTCGTAGATGTAGTCGCCGAGGTGGACCACCAGGTCGAGGTCGTCCTTGGCCATGTGGTCGTAGGCGGTGAACAGCCCCTGCTCGTAGTGCTGGCACGAGGCGAAGGCGAACTTCAGCCGGTCGGGCGCGGCGGTGGGCAGCGGCGCGGTGCGGGTGCGGCCGACCGGGCTGGTGGCGTCGCCGGCCTTGAAGCGGAAGAAGTACCACCGGTCGGGCCGGAGCCCCTCGACCTCGACGTGGACCGAGTGCCCGAGTTGCGGCGTGGCGACGGCGTCGCCGCCGGCCACGACCGTCCGCATGGCCTCGTCGTCGGCCACCTCCCAGCGGACCACCACGTTCTCGGGTCGCATCCCGCCGGCCGGTTCCAGCGGGGCCGGGGCGAGGCGGGTCCAGAGGACGGCGCCGGTCGGGGTCGGGTCGCCGGACGCGACCCCGAGGCGGAAGGGGTCGGCGGCGAAGCCCGGCCGCTGGACGGTCCGGCCGAGGGCGCGGGCGCCGACGGCCGGGAGGGCCGAGAGGGCGGCCCCGTAGGCCAGGAAGAGGCGGCGGGAGACTCCACCCTCGTGGCGGACGGCGGCGCGGAGGTTCTTCGGGTCGAGCATGAGGCGGTCTCGTGCTGGTGGCGGTGGCGCGGCCGGGTTGAGTTACACGTGCGGGGGCGGACCTGCCAACGAAGATCGCGTGAAGTGTCGGGTGGGGTTCTGCGAGCGCGACGGCCCTGCCGGGCGCCTCGGGCTTGCTGGGGCCGCCCCGGGCCGAATAATACCCCCCGCGTGGCGGCCGCGCCGGGCCGCGTGGGGAGGTGTGACCGTGGCCGTGGAACCGCTGGACCTGAGCCGACTCAAGGTGTTCCCGTTGGCCGAGCGGGCGAGCCTGACCCGGGCCGATGACATCCTGATCGACCCCGAGTCGCCGCCCAAGCCGTGCTCCGAGCCGAACGCGGCCCGGATCGCGGAGTGCGCGGCCCGGATCACCGACGCCCGCCGCCGGGGCGCGAGCGTGATGCTGGTTTACGGGGCGCACCTGCTCCGGAACGGCGCGGCCCGCGTCCTGGAGCGGATGATGGCCGCCGGCTGGCTGACCCACCTCGCCACCAACGGCGCCGGGACGATCCACGACTGGGAGTACGCCTGGTTCGGCGCGTCCACCGAGAGCGTCGAGATGGGCGTGGCCGGGGGGATGTTCGGCACATGGGACGAGACGGCCACCAACATCCACCTCGCCCTGATGGCCGGCGCCCTCGACGGCCTCGGCTACGGCCGGGCGCTCGGCAAACTGATCCACGAGGACGGCGTTTCCCTCCCGGACCCGGCCGCCCTTGCCGCCCGGATCGCGGCGGACCCGCTCGACCCTCTAACCGCCGCCCGGGCCGACCTCCTGCGGGCCATGCGGGACCGGAACTGGCTGGCCGGGCGGGTGGCGATCACCCACCGCTGGAAGCACGCCTCGATCCTGGCCCAGGCGTACCGCCACGGCGTGCCGGTGACCGTCCACCCCGGGATCGGCTACGACATCATCGCCAACCACCCGGTGTTCAGCGGCTCGGCCATCGGCCGCGGCGCGGAGTGGGACTTCAAGCTGTTCGGCGGGTCGGTGGACGGACTCGACGGCGGAGTGGTGCTATCGGTCGGGTCGGCCATCATGGGGCCGCAGGTGTTCGAGAAGAGTCTCAGCTGTGTGAACAACATCCGCCTCCAGTCCGGGCGAGACGTCGTCCGTGGTCACTCCATCTACGTGGTGGACCTTCAGGACGGCGGCGGGTGGGACTGGACGGCCGGGGAGCCGCCGAAGACCAACCCGGCCTACTACCTACGGTTCTGCAAGAGCTACTCGCGGATGGGCGGGGCCATGCACTACCTCCAGTGCGACAATGCTGCCTTCGTCCACCACCTCCACCACGCCCTGTCCCGCAGCTGACTGCCGCCGGGACAAGGGCGCGGGCCACTCACGCCGCGGCGGGGACCACGGTCGGCTGGGCCGGCGCCGGCTTCAGCCGGCCGGCCAGGACCAGAGACACCGCCGCCGTGCCGGCCGACACCCAGCCGACGGCCGGGAACCCTTCGAGCGTCCTGCCGTCCGCGGCGCGGGTGACAAGGTAGCCGGCGATTGCCGGGGCGAGGCCGGTGGCGAGGTGCTGCACGGCCGTGTTCAGGCTCATGAACGCCCCGCGCACCGCCGGCACGCTCGCCCCGAGTATCATCGCCTGGGCCGGCACCATCCGCCCGGCCGCGGCGACCATGAACCCGCTGATGACCGCCGCCGCCAGCCAGACCGACATCACCGCCAGCTGGCTGATCACGACCGCCAGCACCATCGCCGCCGCGCCCAGGACACGGAACAACACCGGCCGGGGCATCCGGTCGGCGAGCCGGCCGACGACGTTGGTGCCGACGAAGGTACACAGCCCGGCGACGAGGTAGATCTGCGCAAGCACATCCTCCTCCCAGCCGTTGGCGGCGCTGTACACCGGGGCGATGAACGATGCTACGGTGAATGTTCCGAGGACCAGGAAGAACGAGAAGGCGAAGGCCCAGAGGTGGTTCGGCACCCGGGCCACCGCCTTGAACTCGGTCACCGGGTGCCGCCGCGGCGCGTCCAGGTGGCCGCGGACCGGCGGCAGCCGCACCCACCCCACCACCCACACCACCGCGCTCACCACGGCCAGCGCCACGAACGGCGCGCCGCGGCCGTAGAACTTCGCCAGCCACAGCCCGATCGGCAGGCCGATCACGGACGCCGCCGCGAACGCCGACACCACAGCCCCGGTCGCCCGGCCGCGCTTCTCCGGCGGGAACACGTCGCCGATCACGGCCATCAGCGCCACCGCCGCCAGGCCGCCGAACACCCCGGCGAGCGTCCGGGCCACGAGCAGTTGTGTGTAGTTCTGTGCGAGCCCGCAGAGGAGGGTGCTGACCCCGAAGCCGGCGTACAGCGCGAGCAGGGCCGGGCGGCGGTCGAAGCGGTCCATCACAAAGCTCGCCGCCAGACTGGCAACGCCCGCCGCCCAGGCGTAGGCCGCGACCACCCAGCCGAACTCCTGCGGGTCGATGCCCAGCTCGCTCTGCAACCGGTTGCCGAGCGGCATGATGATGACGAAGTCGACCATGTGGGTGAACTGCACCGCGACGAGGACGAGCAGGAGCCCCCACTCGGACCGGGTCAGCGGCGGGGCGGGCGGGCGGGGCGGGGCGGCGGGCATCAGACCCCCTGTCGAGGCGCGGGAAGAATCCTGTACGGAGGAATACCGGGCCGGCCGGTTCGCGCTAACCCCGTTCGAGGGATTGGGAATCGCGCGCTTTTCCGGGGCGCATCGGGAACTCTTGCCGGGGGGCCGCGTCTGACCCTGTGAGCCCGGTCACCCGCCCCGTGTAACAACCGCGATTCCCCCCGCCGCAACCGGTTGCACGAGCCGACTTTCCGGAATATACTCGCTTCCAAATGACCTTCGCCGGCGCACCCGGCAGCCCAGGGAGCCTCTCATGTTCGGGACCAGCGACCGCCGGCACTTCCTGAAGCACGCGATGGCCGGGGCGGCCGTGACCACCCCCGGGCTATCGTTCCTGACCGGCCTCCGGGCCAACGCCCAGACGATGCGGCGGCGGCAGAAGAGCCTCATCATCCTGTGGATGAGCGGCGGCCCGACCACCATCGACCTCTGGGACATGAAGCCGGGCACCCAGAACGGCGGCGAGCACCGCCCCCGGCCGACCGCCGCCGGCAGCGCCGTCCAGATCAGTGAGCACCTGCCCCGGACCGCCGCCCAGTTCCGCGACCTGTCGATCATCCGGTCGCTGAGCACCAGCGAGGGCGACCACGCCCGCGGCACCTACCTGATGAACCACGGCCGGTCGCCGAACCCCCTCACCCCGTTCCCGTCGATCGGCTCGATCCTGTCCTACTACCAGGGTCTTGATGTTGAGGCGATGCGGAACAACGACCTGCCGTCCTTCATCTCGGTCGGCGGCACCCGCGGCGAGCCCGGCTTCCTCGGCATGAAGTACGCCCCGTTCACCGTGCAGAACGCGGGCTCGATGCCGGAGAACGCCTCCCCGCCGAACGGGGTGAACGACGCGCAGATGGCCCGCCGGGCGGCCCTGTTCGGCCGGCTGGAGAACGGCTTCAGCTCCGGGGCTCCGATGGACGCCGCCCGCGCCCACCGAGAAGTGTACGATAAGGCTCTCAGCATGGTCGTGTCGAGCCGGAAGGACGTGTTCAGCCTCGACAAGGAGGCCAACGGCCAGCCGATCTCCGCCGCCCTGAAGGAGGAGTACGGGGCCGCCGGGACCGGGGCCAACGCCTTCGGCCGGTCCGCGCTGCTAGCCCGCAAGCTGGTCGAGGCCGGCACCGCCTGCGTCCAGATCGAGCTGGGCGGGTGGGACATGCACAACAACATCTTCCCGACGCTCGCCAACCAGCGGCTCCCGGTCTTGGACAAGGCGATGGGCGCCCTGGTCAAGGATCTGAAGGACCGCGGCAAGCTCCAGGACACCGTGATCGTGTGGATGGGCGACTTCGGGCGGACCCCGCGAATCAACCAGAACGCCGGTCGTGACCACTACCCGCGGGCCTGGAGCGTGGTGGTCGGCGGCGGTGGCATCCGCGGCGGCATCGCCCACGGGGCCACCGACGCCAACGGCACCGAGGTGACTGACAAGAAGGTCGGCATCCTCGACCTGTACGCCACCCTGTACCGCGGCCTCGGGATCGACCCGACCCCCGAGACGAACGCCTCGGTCCGCGACAACCTCGGCCGCCCGTACTACATCGCCGGCGACAAGCCGACCTGGATCACCGACCTCGTCAGCTGAGGTCAGAACCGAGTGCTGAAGCCGCGCCGGCCGCCGGGATCAACCCGGCGGCCGGTCGGCGTTTCGGGTCCGGCTCCCGCCCGTCTGGACATAGGGTTTTCCGCCACGCCGCCTTCGCGGTGTCATACCAAAGCTCCGTCAAAACTCGGCCCGGTCCCGCGGGGGTGGTAACGGTTATCACCCCCACGGGGGCGGGGGTGGTAACCGTTACCACCCCGGGTTCCGACCGCCACCCACCCGAGCGCGACGGATCCACGCGATCCGGTGTCACCCGGGCACCTCCCCCCCTCCGGGGTTCCGCGGCTTCTCCGTCAGCCGCTCGACGCGACATGAACACCCCGAGACTGTCTGACATGCCCGCAATCGGTGCAGCCGGTGTATCGATATTATACATGTCTAATTGTACTGAATTTAATTGATTGATGTCTGACTATTCGCAACCACATACACAGACGCCTCTTCGGCTCACTCAAGGGTTTCTCATCCCGAGCGGAGCGGTCTTTGCCCTATTTTCCGTCACCTACCGGCCTACTCACGTTCTGTTGAGCAGTTGCTCTGCGGCGGAGTTGCCACGTACTGCCAGCCACCGATCACCGATTCGGTTGGTGTGTCCTACCTCTTCTCCGTCTTTCGGGGGTGCGATGTCTGCGACGAAGATCCGTCGGGGGTTCACGCTCATTGAGCTGCTGGTGGTGATCGCCATCATTGCCATCCTGATTGGGCTCCTCCTCCCGGCCGTGCAGAAGGTCCGCGAGGCCGCCGCCCGCGCCAAGTGCCAGAACAACCTCAAGCAACTCGGCCTGGCCCTCCACAACTACCACGACGCCTACCAGGCCTTCCCCTACGGGTTCCGGGACGCGGCGGGGGTTGCGTCGCCGCTCAAGGTCGAGCGGCGGCGGGAGAACTGGTTCCAGCTGGCGCTCCCGTACATGGAGCAGGCGGCCCTCTTCAACCAGTACATGGCCGATACGACGGGGTTCAATGCCGGCAATAACTGGGATCAGTACCTCCACCAGATGACCGGGTCCCAGGTTCTGGCCACGGTGCCGATCATGTCCTGCCCCTCGGACGGGCAGGCTCCCGGCAAGGGGGCGAACGGCGGCACGACCATGTTTCAGGCGAGCTACGCGGTGTGCGCCGGCGGGATGACCTGGTCCGGGACGACCGCGACCCAGGTCGACACGACCGCCACCGCGGACCCGGGCGGGATGTTCTACCGCGACTCCAAGGTCCGGCTGACCGACCCGGCCGACGGCACCTCGAACACCCTGATGGCCAGCGAGGGGATCATCCGCAACAACGGGAGCGGCGGGTGGGGCGAACTCGGCGGCGTGTGGGGCGGCGCCCCGCACGGCTCGTTCGGGTTCTCCACCTTCCAACTGCCGAACACGTCGGTCTCGGACCGCGTGTACACCTGTAAGGGCGGAGCCAACACGACCGTGCCCGGCGCGCCGAGCGGGGCGCCGTGCGAGAGCGGGAACACCCTCGGGCTGGCGGGTCGGTGGAACTTCGCCCGGAGCTACCACACCGGTGGGGTGAACGCGATCATGGGCGACGGGTCGGTCCGCTTCGTCCAGAACAGCATCGACCTCCAGACGTACCGGGCGATGGGCACCCGGTCGGACGGGCAGGCGATCAACATCCCGTGACCCCACATCCCCCGCGGCGGCCGGCGTCCCGGCCGCCGCGGCGTCGTTTCCACACCCGATCAGGTCCGATCACCAGAGGAGATCAGTCGCTGTGAAAATGGTTCAATTGCGGAAGGTGTGGGCCGCGGTCGCCGTCCTGGTTGCCGCCGGCTGCTCGTCGTCCGGTCCGAGGTTGTACACCGTGACCGGGAAGGTGACGTTCGAGAACGAGCCGGTGAAAGAGGGGCGGATCACGTTCAAGATGGGCGGACCGTCCGGCAAGGGCTACTCGGCCGAGATCAAGGACGGGTCGTACAGCGCCCAGGTCGAACCCGGGAAGGCGGTGGTCGAGATCACCGCGTCCCGACTGATCCCGGGGAAGTTCGACACGTCGAACGGGACGAAGGAGCCGGTCGGTGAGATGTACATCCCGGGCAAGTACAACGTGTCCACCAGCCTGTCGGTCGAGATCAAGCCGGAGACGAACACCTTTCCGTTCGACCTGAAGAAGTGAACCGAACCCGGGCGGGCGGTGCCGTCAGGCGCCGCCCGCCCGCGGCGTCATTCCGCCAGTTCGCCCCGCTTGGCGTCGTAGGGCACGTCGAAGAATCGGTCGAGCCGCACCTTGGTCGCGTCGCCCGTCTTCAGCCCCTCGCGGAAGTAGCGCATCCGCTGCTCGGACGTGCCGTGCGTGTAGCTCTCGGGCGACGACCAGCCGCGCGACTGCCGCTGGAGCCGGTCGTCGCCGATCGCCTTGGCCGTCTTGATCGCCGACTCCACGTCGCCCGGCTCGATGAAGTTGAACTTCTTCTGCCCGTGGTACGCCCACACCCCGGCCAGGTAGTCGGCCTGGAGCTCCAGCCGGACCGAGTACTGCTTCTCGTCCCGCCGGCCGCGGTGCGCGTCCACCCGGTCCGAGTAGCCGAGCAGGTTCTGGACGTGGTGCCCGACCTCGTGGGCGATCACGTAGGCCTGCGAGAACTCGGCCTTCGACCCGCCCAGCTTCTGCTCCAGCTCGTCGAAGAAGGTCGGGTCGAGGTACACCGTCTCGTCGGCCGGGCAGTAGAACGGGCCGACCGCGGACGGGGCGTTCCCGCACCCGGTCCGGACGGAGTCCGAGAACAGGACGAGCTTGGGCTTCTCGTAGCCGCGGCGGTAGCCGTTCTTCGGGTTGCGGAACTGCTCGTCCCACACCCGCTCGGTGAAGTTCAGCACGACGGCGACGAACTTCTTGGTGTTGTCATTCCCGGGCACCGGCTCGCGCTTCTCGCGGACTCCGCGCAGCCCGCCGAGATCCACCCCGAAGATGAGCCCGAGGACGACGAGGAGGATGCTCCCCCCGCCCAGGGCGACGCCGCCCCCGATCCCGCCCATGCCGCGGCGGTCTTCCACGTTCGAGCTTTCTTCGCCGCCTTCCCACTGCATGACCGGGCCTCCGAGGGGTGGTCGTTCGCGTAGCAACTCCCGGGCCGGGGTCAGTTCCCGGCCGGCTGGTTGACGGCGTACTTCTTGAGGTCGTCGAGGTCCACGAATTCGAGGGCGTGCATGTGGGTGGCTTCGAGGTCGATCGGGCAGGCCACCCCGGCCTCCATCGCCTCCTTCCAGCGGGTGATGCACACGCACCACCGGTCGCCGGGCCGGAGCCCGGGAAAACCGTAGAGCGGGAAGGGGGTGCTCAGGTCGTTGCCGATCTGCCGCTGGAAGGCCAGGAACTCGGCGGTGACCTGGCAGCAGATGGTGTGGAGCCCCTCGTCGTCGGGGCCGGTGTTGCAGCAGCCGTCGCGGTAGAAGCCCGTCAGCGGCTCGGTGGAACACGTCTTGAGCGGCCCGCCCAGGACGTTCTTGGCGTTCGGCATGGCCCCCTCGGTGGCGCGGTCGGGCGGTCAGGTATCGCTCATCATAGCCGCCGCGACCGCCGACCGCACAGCGGGGTGGTCCATCAGAAAGGAGTGCAGTGCCGGCACGAGCAGCGGGGCGTCGGCCGGCCGGATGCGGGTTTCGGCCACGCCGACGAGCCCGTCGTTCGGCTCGTCCCCGAACGGGCTCCACCGGCCTGCCGGCCCGGCCGTACCGGCGATGAGGGTGTACGGCACGGCCGGAAGCGGGACCGCTCCCTCGGCAGCGAGGAAGCGTCCGCAGCTGCGGGTGACCAGTCGGAAGGGGAGCCACCGGGAGGCGATCTGTGCGGCGCGGGCCGGCGTCTGCGGGCAGCCGAGTAGTACGAGGCGGTGAACCCGTAGACCGGGAACCTCGGGCAGCGCCGACCGCAGGAGCAAGCCGCCGAGCGAGTGCCCGACAAGGCCGACCGGCCGGCCGGCCCGGGCCAACTCCCGGAGCCGCGTCGTGAGCCGGTGGACGATGTGCGGGACCGATTCGAGCGTCGGGGAGTAGCCGAAGAAGCGGGTGTGGTGGCCGGCCCGACGGAGGTGGGAGGCGAGGCCGAAGAGCGACACCGGTGTGCGGCCGAGGCCGTGGACGAGAAGAGCGAGCATGAGACTTGGAGCCCGGTAGGGCGACGGCGTGTCGCCCGGGGTGGAACCCCGGGCGGTGTCCGGATCGCGTTGCACCCTGACGTGTCGCTCCACGCCCGCCTGGGGTTCCGCCCCGGGCGACACGCCGTCACCCCTACCGGGGCTCGGAGACGGGGTGGCGTGTCATTTCCAAACTCACCCCGGCAGCAGATCCTTCACCGCGTCCTGCTCTTCGAGCAGTTCGTTCAGCGTGAGCTTGAGCTTCTCCTGGCCGAAGGCGTCGTGCGACAGCCCCGACACCACCTGCCACGGGCCGCCGTTGGTGGTCGTGCAGGGGTAGCCGAACACGAGACCGGCCGGCACGCCGTACTGGCCGGTCGAGATGATCGCGGAGCTGGTCCAGTCGCCAGCCGCGGTGCCGCGGAGCCACGTCTTCACGTGGTCGATCGCGCCGTTGGCCGCCGACAGGGCGCTCGACAGCCCCCGGGCCTTGATGACCGCCGCCCCGCGGGTCTGGACCATCGGCACGAACGTCTGCTCCAGCCAGTTGCGGTCCGTGATGCTCTCGGTTGCCGGCTTGCCGTTGATCCTGGCGTTCGTGAAGTCGGGGAACTGAGTGTTCGAGTGGTTCCCCCAGATGGTCATGTTCGTGACCGCCGCGTTCGGCGCGCCGGCCTTCTTGGCGAGGGCCGACACTGCCCGGTTGTGGTCGAGCCGGGTCATCGCGCTCCAACGCTCGGCGGGGATGTCCTTGCCGTTCTTGTAGGCGACCAGGCAGTTCGTGTTGCACGGGTTGCCGACGATCAGCACCCGCACGTCGGAGGCCGCCCGGCGGGCCAGCGCCTGCCCCTGGCCGACGAAGATCTTGCCGTTGAGGCCGAGGAGATCCTTCCGCTCCATCCCCTGCTTCCGCGGGGCGGCGCCGACGAGCAGCGCCCAGTTGCACCCGTCGAACGCCTTGAGCGAGTCGTCGGTGACGTCCACGCCGTCGAGGGTGGCGAACCCGCAGTCGTCCAGCTCCATCGCCACGCCCTCCAGGGCGCCGAGGGCCGGGGTGATTTCCAGCAGCTGGAGGCGAACCTTGACGTCCGGGCCGAACACCTCGCCGGACGCGAGCCGGGCCAGCATCGAGTACGCCACCTGACCGGCCGCCCCGGTCACCGCCACGCGGACCGTCTTGGACATCGCTTCGCCTTCGCGTCAGGGGTGGAGAACCGCACGCGGTTATGACTAGCGATCCCGGCGCCCGGTGGCGATCACGCATCACACGCATCAGGTCGGCCCCGGCCGCCCCTTCCACCCCACCGGCCGGCCGGCCGCCGCCCGGTACGCCGCGTACCACTGGATCGTCAGCAGCACCAACACGCCGACCGGGTGGAGCAGTGCCCCGAGCCCGGAGGCGCGGAACCAGCCGGCAGTGGTCAGCCGGAGGCCCAGGCTGAAGAGGCAGGCTGCACCGGTGATAGCGATTGCTTCGTAGTTCGTGGTCAGAAGGGATGCGCCGAGCAGGACGGGTGGGAGGACGTGTCCGGCGGCGAGGAGGACGGTCCAGACCGGAAGCTGACCGGCGGACGCCATTCCCTCGCGGGCGTTCTTCGCGAGCCCGAGCCAAACACCGGCCGCGCTGCGGTACATGCGGCAGACGGCGAGGCTCGTGGCGTCACACACGTCGGTACGGAAGCCGGCGCGGCGGTAGGCCCGGGGCAGGGTGAGGCCGTCGTGCAGCGAGGACTTCACCGCCGCGTGCCCGCCGACGGCGGCGTAGGCGTCGCGGGTGGTGAGGAACCACTGCCCGCAGCCCGCCCCGAACGCCGACCAGCGCGACAGCCTCATCCCGACCATCGGCAGGTAGCCGACGAGGAGCCAGTTGATGAGCGGGATCACCAGCTGTTCGAGGAGCGTGCCGGTTTCCTGGCGCGGGAAGCCGCTGACGAGCGCGGCCCCGCTCCGCTCGCGGAAGGCGGCCAGCCGGGCGAGCGCGTCCGGGGCGAGGCGGACGTCGGCGTCGAGGAACGTCAGGAGTAGGTGGCGGGCGAGCCGGGAGAGGGCGAAGCAGGCGTGCTGCTTGCCGCACCAGCCGGCGGGGAGGGGCGGGGCCGACGCCAGCTGAACGCGGCCGTCCCTCGCTGCGATCTCGCGGACGACCTCGGCCGTGCGGTCGGTCGAGTGGTCGTCCAGCACGATCACTTCTAACTCAGCCCCGCGCGAGGCCAGCACCGACTCGACGCAGGCGGCAATCGAGGCTTCCTCGTTCCGCGCCGGGATCAGCACGGACACCGCGACTGGTGACGCCGCGGCTCGTGGAGGAGGGCGGAAGAGGAGGGCGTTCACCGCCGCCAGCGCCGCGGGCAGGGCGGCGGCGGCGAGGCATACCCACGCCACGTCGGTGAGCGTCACGGCCGCTCCTTCCGCACGGCCACGGCGTGGGACGGGTCGAACCGCTCGCCGCGGACCAGCGCCTTCGCCCGCCGCCACAGATCGTACACCCCGCCGACCCCGGCCCGGCCGCCGAGGACCGTGTCGAAGCGGCCGGGATCCCTGCTGACGGTATCGGCGTTGAGGGCGTCGAGGGTGCGTGTGAGGGCGTCTTCGATGAGGCGCGTCCACGCCTTGCCGTCGAGGCCGGGGTGGTCGGTCACGCGGATCGGCTCGCCGTAGCGGGCCAGCGCCTCGGGGGTACGCTCCTCCCAGAAGGCGTACTCCAGGGCCAGCGGCACCACGACCCCGCGGCTCAGCCGGGCGGCGAGGTGGCCGACGCCGGAACGCAGCGCCAGCGGGCGCTCGCGCGCGTCGGCGAAGCGGCCCTGGGCGGTCACCCAGAAGACGCGGTTCGGCTCGCCCAGGACGGCCTGCCCGGTCCGCAGGAACGCGGCCGCGCCGCGGAGGCTGGTGGTGTCCACGCCGACGAAGCCGAGGCGGGCGAAGAAGCGGTACTGGTTCACCGCCACGGCGTCGATCGCCGCGAACTGGTCGCGGCCGGCGAACGCCTCGCTGAGCACGATGCCGACGAGCGGATCCCACCACGCCGGGTGATTGAGTACGAGCAGGACCGGCTCGCCGGCGGGCGGGAACGCCGCGCCGGCCTTCGACAGCCGGACGGCGTGGAAGTGCTTGCGGACGTAGCGGCGGGCGTACTTGCGGAAGCCCCGGATGAGCCACGGCCAGCGGCGCGGCAACTCGGGCGGCGTCACGGCGTCACACCCCGACCGGTTCGGGGGCGGTCGCGCCCTTCGGGGCGGCCCGGTCCTGGTCGAGGGCGTCGGCGGCGATCCAGCCGCTCATCAGCACCATCGGCATCCCCGGCCCCGGGTGCGCGGCGCCGCCGGCCAGGTACAGCCCCGCCACGTCCCGCGAGCGGTTGGCCGGCTTGAACGCGCCGGTCCAGGTGCCGTGGCTCGCCAGCCCGTAGATCGCGCCGTTGAGGACGTGGTAGCGGTCGTGAATGTCCTGCGGCGTCAGCGCCGACTCGGAGACGATCCGGTCCTCAAGGTCGGGCATCTTCCCGGTGGTCTTGAGCTTGTCGAGGATGACGCGCCGGTACTCGGGGAGCATCCGCTTCCAGTCGTGGTGCGGCCGCAGGTAGGGCGTGTGGACCAGCACGTACAGCGCCTCGCCGCCGGGCGGGGCGGTCTCGGGCTCGGTCCGGGCCGTGGCGGCGAGGTAGCACGTCGGGTCCGGCGCCGGCTCGCCCTTCTTGTAGATGAAGTCGAACTCCTCCTCGGGGTCTCTGCTGAAGACGAAGTCGTGGTGGAGGAGGTGGTCGTAGGCCCGGTCGAGCCCCAGGTATAGCACCACGCCCGAACAGGCCGGCTCGTAGCCGCGGCGGCCGGCGAAGCGGGCGGCGGCCTTCGGGGCCGAGTCCTTCAGCAGTTCGGCGTGGGTGCGGACGCTGTCGGCGTTCGACACCACCGCGGCCAACTCGACCACCTCGCCCACGTCCGTCTCGACGCCCCGCACCCGCGTGCCGCGGCCGTCGGTGAGGATGCGGCGGACGCCGCACCCCGGCCGCAGGTCCACGCCCAGGTCTTCCGCGAGTCGGGCGAGCGCTTCGGGCACGGCCCGGGTGCCGCCGCGCGGGTACCACACGCCCTCGCCGGTCTGCATGTGGGCAATGCCGCACAGCACCGCCGGCGAGGCCATCGGGCTCGACCCGACGTACTGCGTGAAGTGGTCGAGCATTTGGGCGACGCGCGGGTCCGGGTTGAACTTCCGCACCGTGTTCGCCACCGACCGCCCCATCCGCATGGCCAGCACGTCGGCCAGGATCTTCGGGGAGAAGCCGCCCTTCCAGTCGATCATGTCGGCGATGCCGCCGATCGAGCGGTAGAAGTAGTAGTCGTTCGAGACGCGGTCGAGCCGCTTCGAGAGTGCCTGGAAGGCCCGGTAGCCGGCCCCGGAGTCCGTGCCGGGGGCGTAGGCGTCGAGCCGGGCGGCCATCGCCTCCACGTCCTCTTCGAGGTCGAGGACGGAGCCGTCGGCGAAGAAGCAGCGCCACTGCGGGTCGAGGCGGACGAGGTCGAGATAGTCTTCGACCGCCCGGCCGGCCTCCTCGAACACGCGGCGGAGGACCGACGGTAGGGTGAGGATGGTCGGCCCCATGTCGAAGCGGAAGCCGCCCTCCGTCAGCTGGGCGGCCTTGCCGCCGAGCCACGGGCTCCGCTCGAACAGCACGACCGAGTACCCGCGGGCCGCGAGGACGCACGCCCCCGCCAGCCCGGCCAGCCCGCCGCCGACGACCCCCACCCGCCCCGCGCGTTCGCTCACGGCCCGCTCCCTCGGTTGGCCGCCGTCAGGCGGTCTCGACCATGTGTACCAGGATTGCCAGAATCCGCCCCGGGTCGGTGAAGTGGTAGGCATCCAGGTCGATCGTCAGGGCCGTGTCCCGGAGCCGGAGGAACTTCCACTCGGCCCCCGACGTGGACACCCCGAACACCTGCCGCACCGGCTCGCCCTTGTTCGCGTTGAACTTCCAGGCGGCCCGCATCCCGGCGATACAATGCCCGAACCCGGTCAACACGTCGTCGTTCTTCGCCCCGGCCACCGCCACGACCGGGGCCGTGACCACGTACAGGACGGGGCTCCGGGCGATCAGATAGTCGCAGTAGCCGTTCAGCCCGTGGGCCGGGTCCACATTGAACTCGACGCCCGAGAAGAACGAGTACCGGTCCTGAAGGACCGCCATCAACTCCAAGATGATCGGGGCGATCAACAGCTCCGACCGGGCTTTCTCCGTGCCCACGGCCAGGGCGATGCGGCCGCTGCGGGTCAGCGTGTCAAGGAGGGCGGGCCGCGGGGTGAGCGGGGTCACGTCCGGGAACAGCCGGACGTTGTCGACGGACAGCCCGAGCTCCTGCAGTACCCCGGGGAACTTGAAGTCGCGGTACGACACGGCCGAACCTCCGGGCACGCCGCCGGGATTCTACCGGGCGCACGCCGCCGCCGATAGCTCGTTCGCCCCGGGCCGGCCGAGCCAAGTGGTGTCGCGGCCGAAGTCCTCCAGTAGTAGCCGGGAGGTGATCCGGGCCGACTCGTAGATCACCGGCAGGCCGCTCCCCGGGTGCGTGCCGCCGCCGACCAGGTACACCCCGTCCACGTCCTCGAAGCGGTTCCGCGGGCGGAGGTGGAGCATCTGCCGCAGGGTGTGGGCGAGGTTGAACGTGGCCCCGCGGTACACGGCGTAGCGCGACTCCCAGTCGGCCGGGGTCACCATCTTCTCGAAGCGGATGCGCTGTTCCACGTCGCGCAGCCCCACCTTGGCGAGCTGGCGCAGCAGCCGTGCCCGGAACCGCGGCGCCTCCTTCGCCCAGTCCACGTTGGGCGTCCGGTGCGTGACCGGGGCGAGGACGTATAGCGTGCTTTGCCCCTTCGGGGCGAGCGACGGGTCGGTGACGCAGGCGTTCTGGACGTAGAAGGATGTGTCGTCGGTCAGGACGTGCCGCTCGGTGATGTCGCGGAGGTTCTCGGTGTAGTCGGCGGCGGTGTAGATGGTGTGGTGCGGGAGGTCTTCGTACCGGCCGTCGATACCGAGGTAGAGCATGAACGTCGAGCACGAATACTTCTTCCGCCCCAGCTTCACATCGGTCCAGCGGCGGCGGAGGCGGTCCGGGACGAGTTTCGTCATGGCCTGGGCGAAGTCGGCGTTCAGCACCACTGCGTCGGCCCGGTACTCGCCGCCGGGGGTGCGCACGCCCACCGCCCGCTTCCCCTCAAACAGCACCCCCTCGACCGGCTCGCCGAGCGAGAACGTCACCCCCAGGTCGGCCGCGACCCGGGCCATCGCCTCGGACACCGCCGCGCAGCCGCCGGTCGGGTGCCAGACGCCGTACTCGTACTCCAGGAACGACAAGATCGAGAACAGGCTCGGGCAGTTGAACGGGCTCATCCCCAGGTACTTCGACTGGAACGTGAACGCCAGCCGGACCCGCGGGTCGGCGAAGTAGCGGCTCAGGTCGCGCTCCACCGAGTTCCACGGCCGCAGCAGCGGGAGGAGCCGCACGAGCTCCCAGTGGAGTAGGTCGCGCCAGCTGAGGAAGGGGCGTTCCAGGATGGGGCGGAAGCCCTCCATTTTGGCGCGGTTCTCGGCCAGGAAGCGGTCGAGGTGCGGGGCGTCGGCGGGGGCGAGCCGGGCGATCTCCTGCCGCATCCGGGCCACGTCCGGCGTGCAGTCCAGCGTGCCGCCGGCGCCGAAGACGAGGCGGTACTGCGGGTCCAGCCGGGTCATCGGGACTTCGGCATGGAGGTCGCGGCCGACGAGCTTGAAGATACGCTCCAGGACCAGCGGGTAGAGGAAGAACGTCGGCCCGAGGTCGAAGCGGAAGCCGTCGGCCTCGACGGCACTACACCGGCCGCCGACCCGCGGGAGCCGCTCGACGACGTGGACGTCCAGCCCGGCGCGGGCGAGCAGGAGGGCGGCCGCCAGCCCCCCCGGCCCGGCCCCGACTACGATCACCTTCCGCGGGCGGTCCGTGCCCGGCCGGGGGCGGGTGGGGGTGTCGGCGGGGGCCAGCGGGGCCATGCGGGGTTCCGGTGACGGGGCGGCGACAGCAGCCGGCGGTACGACAACCGATGGTAGGGACGTGACGGCCGGGATGTCCAACGGAATCGGCGCGGGCCGGCGGTCACCCCGGCCCGCGGGAGAACAGCCGGTCGCACTCCGCCTCCAGCAGGCCGCCGACCACCTCCACCGCCGGCCAGCCGCGGGCACGTTCGACCACCTCCGCGGCCCGGACGTCGAGGGTCTTCCAGCCGAACCGCTTTAGGGTCGGCGTCGCGGTGCCGTACACCACCCGGCCGATCCCCGCCCAGAGGATTGCGGCCATGCACATCGGGCAGGGCTCGGCCGTCGTGTACAGCGTCCACGTCCGCCACGGGCCGGGCGGGGCCGACGCGACCGCGTTGTTGATGACGTCGATCTCGCCGTGCAGGGTCGGGTTCTCGCCGGCCCGGTTGCACCCCTCGGCCACCAGGAAGCCGTCCGCGTCGGCGATGACCGCCCCGAACGGCGCCGCCGGGTTGGTGGTCGCGGCCGTGATGGCCGTCAGCATGAACCGCTCGTCGTCGGCCTCACTCATCGCCCTTGCTCCCGCGTGCCGGGGGCGGACAATACCCGCTCCGACACCCGATTCCTAGCCCGCCGCGACCCGGGGACGTCATGCCCGTGCCGAAACTGACCACCGCTCAGCTCCGGGACGCTGCCGCGACGCTCCCTCGCGCCCGCCTCGCCCACCTGCCGACGCCGCTCGAAGAGGCTCCGCGGTTCGCCGCGGCGGTCGGCGGCGGGGTGCGCGTGTTCGTGAAGCGGGACGACTGCACCGGCCTCCTCCTCGGCGGTAACAAGGCCCGGCACAACGAGTTTCTGCTCGGCGATGCGGTCGATCAGGGGTGCGATCTGGTCGTCTGGGGGGCCGGCGTTCAGTCGAATAACTGTCGGCAGACCGCCGCGGGGTGTGCGAAGCTCGGCCTCGAATGTCGGCTCTACTTGAGCCGCGGCCACTACAAGACCGAGCCGCAGGGGAACCTCCTCCTCGACTACCTCGTCGGGGCGACGGTGGAGTTCACGGACGCGGTGATCGGCCCGGAACTGGACGCCTTCCTGGCGGCCCGGGCGGACGAGGCCCGCGGGGCGGGGCGGAAGCCTTACGTGTGGCACCGGCCGCGGGTGTTGCCGCTGGCGGCGGTGAGCTATGCCCTGTGCGTGGCCGAGATCGCCGATCAGCTGACCGCTCAGGGGCTGAATGCCGACGCCTTGTACGTGTCCTCGTCCGGCGCCACCGGGGCGGGTGTCGCATTGGGTGTTGCGACCTTGGGGCTGGCGTGTGCGGCCCGACTGATCTGCCCGATGCACTGGCCCTGGCACATTCCGACGGCTCTGGCCCAGGACGCGAACAGAGCGGCCGAGCGGATGGGCCTGCCGCACCGCCTGCGGCCCGAGGAGATCGACGCCGCCGAGTCGTTCGTCGCCCCCGGGTATGGGTTGCCGTCGCCCGCCGGGCGGGAAGCGCTGAACCTCCTGGCCACAACTGAGGCGATACTGACCGATCCGGTCTATTCGGCGAAGGCGTTGGCGGGGCTGATCGCGGACGTGCGGGCGAGGAAGTACCGCCCGGGGTCGGTCCTCGTGTTCATCCACACCGGCGGGGTGCCGGCGGTCTTCGCCGACCCCGGCAGCGTGCTGGGCTGAATCCTCGACGGTAGCGTTGCCCTTCTGTTCCCTCCCGTCCCGGGGTGGTGTGGGGTGCCGTCCCGATACCGGGTGTTGACGACCCCCGGGAGCCACGACCGGGACACCCCGGTCACCCGGGCGATGGCACGCAAGCCGATCCACTCACTCAGGAACCGGCGGACCAGATCCTGGGTCGCGTCCGGGCTCGACCCCTTCCGGGGGTGCCCTACCGGGCTCCGAGCCGTGCACACGTCGTCCACGCCTCTACGACCCCTTCGCCCGGAACATCGGGTATTTCCGCAGGCCGAGGCGGTTCAGCCAGTAGGCGCCGACCGTCGTGAGCGTCTGGAGGCCGTACTTCGTGCTGCGGCGGAAGTTGATCTGGCTGGCCTCGTCGAAGTAGCGGACCGGGACCGGCACGTCGCCGAGGCGGAACCCGAAGTGGACCGCCTGCACCAGGAACTGCGTGTCGAACACGAAGTCGTCCGAGTTCTGCTCGAACGGGATCGTTTCGAGTACCTGGCGGCGGTAGACGCGGAAGCCGCTGTGGAACTCGCCCAGGTTCTGTCCGAGGGCCAGGTTCTCGAAGGCCGTCAGCCCGCGGTTGCTCAGGTACTTCCACCACGGCATCCCGCACTTGAGCGTCTCGGCCCGGCTCCGGACCCGGTTGCCGAGGACCACGTCGCAGATGCCCAGCTCGATGATCCCGACCGCGTGCGGGATCACCCGGGAGTCGTACTGGTAGTCCGGGTGGATCATCACCACGATGTCGGCGCCGTTCTCCAGGCAGTACTTGTAGCACGTCTTCTGGTTGCCGCCGTACCCCGTGTTCTTCTCGTGCTGGATGACGGTCAGACCCATGTCCCGGGCGCGGCGGGCGGTGTCGTCCTTGCTGCAGTCGTCCACCAGGAGGATTTCGTCCACGCACTCCGGGGGGAAGTCGGCCACGGTGGCGTCGAGGGTGGAGGCGGCGTTGTACGCCGGCAGCACGGCGATGATCTTGTGCTTCCGCGGCGACTGCGGCGCCGGCGGGTGCAGCACCTCGGCCACCTTCACGGGGTCGTGGACCGGGTTGAAAGGCGGCTCGGTCAAGAGGGTGGACGACATCACAACTCGGGGGAAGCACGAAATACGAAGCACGAAACTCAAAACGAACGGCTTGTTCGGATTTCGAGTTTCGTGCTTCTGCCTTATTTTCTGAGCCGGTACGGGACTTCCAGACCGTGGCGGTCCATCAGGTCAGCGTCGGCCAGTAGTGTGGCGGCCGAGCCGTCGGCGTGCAGGGCACCGGAGTCTAGCACCAGCACGCGGGAACAGGTGTCGAGTACCAGTTCGAGGTCGTGCGTGGCGATCAGCTTCGTGCCCTGGAGGTCGCGGACCACGCCGATCAGCTCCCGCCGGCCGCGGGGGTCGAGGAACATGCTCGGCTCGTCGAGGAGCAGCACCGCCGGTCGCATCGCCAGCACGCCGGCCAGCGCCGCCCGCCGCTTCTGCCCGCCGGACAGCTGAAACGGCACCCGCTCCCCCGCGTCCGCCAGCCCGACTGCCGCCATCGCCTCGGCGGCCCTCGCCCGCGCCTCGTCCGCCGTCGCCCCGAGGTTGAGGGGGCCGAACGCCACATCCTCCAGCACCGTCGGGCTGAACAGCTGATCGTCCGGGTTCTGAAAAACGACCCCGACCGTCTCGGGCAACTTGCGCCGCTGCGCCGGGTCGGCCGGGTCGAGGCCGTTCACGAGAACCTGACCGGGCTTACCGGGAAGCACCCCGCACAACCGGAGAAACAGGGTCGTCTTGCCCGCGCCGTTCGGCCCGACCAGTCCAACGCACTCCCCGGCCGTGACCTCGAACGTGATCTCGTTCAAAGCCCTGCGGCCGTCGGCGTAGGTGTGGGTCAGGGTGGTAGTGCGGACGGCGGGATTCACCCCGAGCATTGTACGGCGGCCAGCCCCTTCGCCAGTTCCCCGGTCAATTCCGCCAGCGACTCGCACCCCACCGAGAGACGCACGAGTCCCGGCGTTATTCCCTGCCGTAGTTGTTCTGCCGGCGGGTCGTACCGGTGCGACGTGCCGGCCGGGTAGCTGACGGTGGAGCGGACGTGACCGAGCGACGGGCAGAACGGCACCCCCGGCGCGGCCCGCAGGAACCGGTTCACCGCGTCGCGCCCGCCGGTAAGGTCGAAGCAGAGCATGTTGCCGCACCCGGCCGGGAACAGCCGGCGGGCAAGGGCGTGGTCCGGGTGGTCGGCGCGGCCGGGGTACACCACCCGCGCCACGCCCGGCTGGGCAGCCAGCCAGTCCGCCGCGGCGACGGCGTTGGCCGTGGCCGCGGTCATGCGGAGGGACAGCGTTTCGAGCCCGCGGGCGGCCTGCCAGCACGCCCACGGGCTGGCGCCGAAGCCCCACACCTGCACGGCCTGTTCGATCGGGCCGCGCAATTCCCCCGTCGAGGCAGCGAGGAAACCGAGGGTGATGTCCGAGTGCCCGCCGATCATCTTGGTCAGGCTCTCCATCACCACGTCGGCCCCGAGGGCGAGCGGGCGGCAGAGGACTGGCGAGGCGAAGGTATTGTCGACCACCAGCCTCGCCCCGACGGCGTGGGCAATGTCCGCGAGAGCCGGGAGGTCCGAGGCCCGGCACAGCGGATTCGACATCGTCTCCGCGAACAGGACTTTCGGCCGGTGAGCGGCCGTCGCCGACCGGGTGACAGCGAGGTCGGACGTGTCCACCGAAACCGTCACGACCCCGAAGCGGGCGAGTTGCTTCTTGAGGAGTTGCGTCGTGCGGCCGTACAGCTGGTCGCTGGCCAGTATCGTGTCGCCGGCCGCGAGCAGGCCGACGAGGGCGGCCGACAACGCGGCCATGCCGGAGCCGCAGACGACGCCCCAGGTGCCGCCTTCGAGCGCGGCGAGGTCGGCCGCGAGCAGGTCGGCGTTGGGGTGGGAGTCACGGGCGTAGACGTAGCCCGGGGCGGCACCGGTGGACACGGCGTCGAGGGCGTCGAGGTCGGGAAGGGCGTAGACGGACGAGGGGTAGACGGGCGAGACGAGAGGGGCGGTCGGCCCGAGGTCGGGGCGTCGCATGGGTCGCTCTTACCGCCCGAGGTGCTGTTGGATCGCCACCCAGAAGGCCCGGGCCTCGTCGGTGTCGTCCGCCATCCCGAGTCCGCGGGCACGAATCCGGGCGACTTCGGGGCTCAGCTGGTCCGCGGTGCGGAAGTGGACGTACCACACCGCCCCGGCCCGCACCCCGTCGTCGTCCGACACGTAGACGGGCTGGCGGGTTCGGTCGGCGAGGACGCGGTTGAAGGCGACCACTGCATCGGACAGCCGTTCCGGCGTGGTCTCGATCGGCGTGAACGCCAGCCCCTTCTTCTCGGCCACGTCGCGGACCGCCCCGACGTCCGCGCCGGCGCCGTGGAGGTAGACGAGTGACTTGTAGCCGGTCCGCTTCAGCGTGTCGAAGCCGTCCAGGGCGGGCCGCCGGCCGGACGCGACGCCGTCCTTCACCCGCACAAAGCCGGGGAGGCCGGCGGTATTGTCACCGGTCGGCGCGACGGGAGGCTCCGGGGTGGCGGTCGCACCTGCCTGCTGGATCGGCCCGCCCAGCACACCAGGAGGGGGGGCGGCGGAGTCGCTGCGCGACTGGCGTCCGCCCGGGACCGGGTCCGGCAGCAGGATTTCCGGCGCCGGCCGGCCGGGGTTCGGAGCGGGAGCCGGTGACGACCCGAGGTCCGGCGGGGGCAGCTGGCCACCCGCGGGCGGCATTACGGGCACGCCGGGCGGCGGAATGGTGCCGCCCGGCGTGCCCGGCGGGAGCGGGAGGTACGGCCGGGGGGTGGAGGCGGACGAGCTACAGCACCGGTGTCGGCACCCGGGGGCCGCGAACACGGCCCCCGACGCGACGGCAGCGAGGAGGATTTTGCGAACCATGACGATCCCTCCGCGGGCGACCACACCCCTCCACGGGATTGTAAGTCGGCCCCCACCCGCTTACGCGAAACTTGAGCCGTTCCCGGCATTTTGATTCGATCTCGGGCACCGGTCCTGCCGGTGACGCGGGATGCGCGGCCGGGGCCGGCTGGGTAAACCTTCCGGGGGTCTGGGAAAGCTGCCCTCCCGGCCCCAACCGCAAACCGATAAAATCGTCAGCTACGATCCAACCACCCCGACCCTCTCATACGGCGGTCCCATGCCACTCGACCACCCGTTCCTGAACACCGCCCGCGAGCGCGTGCTGATCCTCGACGGCGGCATGGGTACCAGCCTCCACCGGTACAAGCCGAAGGACGACGACTGGGGGTACTCGCCGACCGGCAAGTCGCTGCTGAATCTCTCGGATGCACTGGTGTACACTCACCCGGAGTGGATTCGCGAGATCCACCGCGGGTTCTTCGCGGCCGGGAGCGACGGCATCGAGACGAACACGTTCAACGCCACCCAGGTCGTCCTCGACGAGTTCGGGATGGGCGACAAACTGGACGAGATCAACCGGCTCAACATCCGCATCGCGAAGGACGTCGCGGCCGAGTTCGCCACCCCCGATCGGCCGCGGTTTGTGGTCGGGTCCGTCGGTCCGGGCACCAAGATGCCGTCGCTGACCGACCCGGCCATCTACTGCGACTTCGACCGCCTCGCCGGCGCGTACCGCCGTCAGCTCCAGATCATGATCGAGGAGCGCGTCGACGCCATCCTGGTCGAGACGTGCTTCGACGTCCTCCAGGCGAAGTGCGTCGCCATCACCGCGATCGAGGAGATGAAGCGGGCCGGCGTCCGCCTCCCGCTGATGGTCCAACTCACCATCATCGACGCGCGACAGAAGATGCTCCCCGGTACCGACATTCCGGGCGCCCTCGTCGCGCTCGACCCGATCGACGAGATCGACGTGATCGGGATGAACTGCGGCGTCGGCCCGGACCTGATGCACGAGGGCATCCGTCACCTGAGCCGGCACTCCAGGAAGCTTCTGAGCGTCCTGCCGAACGCCGGGCTCCCGGAAACGAGGGGGGACGAAACCTACTTCCCGATGGACCCCGACACGATCGCCAGCTGGCTCGACCGGTTCGTCACGGAGTACGGCGCGAACATCGTCGGCGGCTGTTGCGGGAACTCGAAGGGCTACATCGAGACGATCGTTGAACGCGTCGGCGGGAAGAAGCCGGCGGCGCGCAGCCCCGTGTACCTCCCGATGGTGTCGAGTCTCCAGGGCGCGCAGGAGCTAGTCGTCGATCAGAAGCCGCTCCTGGTCGGTGAGCGGACGAACACGAACGGCTCGCGCAAGTTCAAGCAGCTCCTCGAAAAGGACGACTGGCACGGCCTCACCGAGATGGCCCGCGAGCAGGAGCGCGAGGGCGTCCACGTCCTCGACGTGTGCGTGGACTACGTCGGCCGCGACGGCGTCCGCGACATGAAGGAGGTCATCAAGCGGTACAACGAGGTGCTGACCAAGCCGATGATGCTGGACAGCACCGAGGTGCCGGTGATCGAGGCCGCGCTGAAGCTGTGCAGCGGCAAGACCATCATCAACAGCATCAACCTGGAGGACGGCCGCAAGACGCTCGACCCGAAGACCATCCTCGCCAAGAAGTACGGGGCCGCCCTCGTCGCCCTGACCATCGACGAGAAGGGCCAAGCCGACACCGCGCAGTGGAAGTTCGAGGTCGCGGCCCGGATCTACGACATCGTCGTGAACGAGTACGGCATCCCGCCTTCCGACCTGATGTTCGACACGCTGGTGTTTCCGCTGTCCACCGGCCAGGAGCAGACCCGCAAGAGCGCGATCGCCACGTTCGAGTCGATCAAGCTCATCAAGCAGAACCTGCCGGGGGCACTCACGCACCTCGGCCTCAGCAACTGCTCGTTCGGGCTGAACCCGTACACCCGGCAGGTGCTCAACAGCATGTACCTGCACTACGCGGTGGAGCACGGGCTCGACTCGGCCATCCTCCACGCCTCCAAGATCATGCCGCTGGCGTCGATCGACGAGAAGGGCCGCGAGCTGTGCCGCCGCCTGCTGTTCGACGAGCGGGCGTTCGACGCCGCGGGCAACTGCACGGAAGACCCGTTGCAGATGCTCATCGAACACTACGCCGACAAGAAGACCGAGTCGAAGAAGGGGCAGAGTCTCGGCGACACGTCCGAGGAGCGGCTGCGGCAGGCCATCATCCAGGGCCGACGCGAGACGCTGGTCGCCGACCTCGACGCGGCCCGCGAGCGGCACTCGCCGATCGACATCATCAACCGCATCCTCCTCGACGGGATGAAGGTCGTCGGCGACCTGTTCGGTAGCGGGCAGATGCAGTTGCCGTTCGTCCTCCAGAGCGCCGAGGTGATGAAGGCCGCGGTCGCGTACCTCGAAGGGTTCATGGAGAAGGTCGAGGGGGCCGAGAAGGGGAAGATCGTCCTCGCCACCGTGAAGGGGGATGTCCACGACATCGGCAAGAACCTCGTGGACATCATCCTCACCAACAACGGCTACAAGGTCTACAACCTCGGCATCAAGCAGCCCGTGGACGCGATGATCGCCGAGTTCCAGAAGACCGCGTCCGACGCCATCGGCATGTCCGGGCTGCTGGTGAAGTCCACGGTCATCATGAAGGAAGACCTCGTCACGCTGAACGAGCGCGGGCTGAACCCGCCGGTGATCCTGGGCGGGGCGGCGCTCAACCGCCGCTACGTGGAGGAAGACCTGCGGGCCATCTACAAGGGCCGCCTGTTCTACGGCGAGGACGCCTTCGCCGGCCTGCGGGTGATGGACGAGATCGTCGCCCGCAAGAAGCTGGCGAGCGTCGGCAGTGCGGCGCTGCGGGGCGTCGTCGAGGCGGCGCGGAGCACCACCCGCGCGGCGAACGGCACGCTCGACACGGCCGACGGCGACGTCGCGCTGAAGACGCGGCCGGCCAACAAGCACGCGAAGAACGGGAAGGCGCTCCCGCCCCGCTCTCCGGGCCTGCCGAAGGCGCCGGACGTGCCCGTGCCGCCGTTCCTCGGCAGCCGGGTGCGGACCGACTACGACATGAAGGAGGTCTTCGGCTACCTGAACGAGCTCACCCTGTTCAGCACGCAGTGGCAGTTCCGCAAGGGCGGGGTGAAGGTGGCCGACTACGAGGGCCAGATCCGCGACACCGCCCGCCCGGCGCTGGAGCGCCTCAAGGAATTGTGCCTGAAGGAGAACATCCTCCGCCCGGCGGCCGCCTACGGGTTCTTCCCCGCCGCGTCCGACGGGACGACGCTCACGGTATTCGAGGACGACCACGTCACCCCGAAGACGAGTTTCGACTTCCCCCGCCAGGACCACGGCGACTACCTGTGCCTGTCCGACTACGTCGAGCCGGCGCGCGACGGCCGGGCGGCGGACTACGTCGGCTTCATGGCGGTGACGATGGGCCACGAGGTGACGCGGGTGGCGAAGCAGTGGTACGATGCGGGCGAGTACATGGACTACATGTTCCTGCACGGCCTCGGCGTGGAGTCGGCCGAGGCGCTGGCGGAGTTCTTCCACCGCGAGTTGCGCCGGGAGTGGGGTATCGGCGGGGACGACGCGCAGGACGTGCGGAAGCTGTTTAAGAAGCACTACCGCGGCTGCCGCTACGCCTTCGGCTACCCGGCCTGTCCGCGGCTGGAGGACCAGGCCCAGCTGTTCACGCTGATCGAGCCCGGGCGGATCGGCCTGGAGTTGAGCGAGCAGTTTCAGCTGGAGCCGGAGCAGAGTACGACCGCGATCGTGCTGCACCACCCGAAGGCCAAGTACTTCAACGTGTCGCGGTACACGGACGAGGTGGGGGCGGAGTAGCAACGACCCGAGCGAGCGGCCGGCGGGTTTCCGGGTTCGGGTGTTTGGAGCCCGGAAACCCCGAACTGCTCACCACCACGATGAGCCCCGAAACAGCCGGCTCACGCCTCAACCTGTACCAGAAGTTGGGGGTTGCCCGTCGGTCGTAGTCGAGCATCGCGCGGAGCTTGCGGAGCCCCAGCCACCGGGTTTGCTACCCGGGGGGCCGCCGCTCGGGCGGTTCCGGTGCCCACCCCGCCGGCCCTGCGCCCACGGGAACTCCCGCACCGCCCACCCCGGGCTAGCGGTCCCGTGCCGCCAGCACCGATGCGATCCCGACCGCCGCCAGGGCCGGACGGCTCCGGTGCCGCTCCACCCCGCATCCGGTCTTGACCGCCTTGTGGTACTCCTCGACCACCGGCTACCGCTGGTAGCACCGCATCCCGCATCTGGGTCACATCCCCGACCGCCAGGTCGGTCGACAGGATCCACTCGACCGCCGTCTCCCCGGGCGGCACGCCCACCTCCCACACCCGGATAACCGGCACCACCACCGGCCGGCGGTCGTGGCCCCCTGGCGGGCGTGCGGGGCCGCCAGGGTCACCGTACCCCAGCAGCCGGCCCGGGCCGGCTGCCGCTGCACCCCGTCGCCCACGACGCGGTCCCGGCGCCGCCGCAAGAGCGGCGCCGGCGTGAGCCGACCGCACGCCTACCGGGTGAGGGCGAAGTCGGCCTTGTCGGTCCCCCCGGACGGGACGTCGAAGGTGAGGTCCGACTTGACGTTGTACTTGGCCGGGACGAGTTCCTTCCCGCCGGCCCCGTCCGGGTTCTTGGGGTCTTCCTTGTACAGGCTGATCGTCACCTTGTGCTTGCCGACCGCCGCCCCGGACTTGTCCGCGACGACAGTCCGCAGGGAGAACCGGCCCTGGGCGTCGGTCTTGCCGGACGACCCGCCGACCCCGCCGCCGTCGCCGGAGGCGGGGGTGAACGACACGGTCGCCCCTTCGAGCGGCTTCCCGTCCAGGGTCACCACCCCGGACACGGACGCCGTCGAAGCACCACACCCGGCCGCGGCCGCCAGCACCAGTCCGGCGGCCCACACGCGCATCAGTCGCATGCCGCACCTCGAGGTTAGTCGGCGTTGACGACTTCGCCGCCGGCCATCGTGCACATGGCGGGGAAGACGGTGTTGGTGTCGATCGTCGTGCGGACCAGCCGGACCGAGCCGTCGCCGGCGAGGAAGTTGATGGCCCCGGAGTGCTGGCTGCCGAAGGCCCGCTTGCACGGGTTGTCCCCGCCCGTCCCGCCGATGGCGAGGCACCGGTCGTAGTCGCCGAGCAGGGTCCGGGGCTGCCCCGGCGAGGCCGAGGCCATGCTGTACGAGGTGTACGCCCGCGCCCAGAAGGTGGCCCGCCGCTCCCGAGTGATGGTGGTGTACTCGCCGACCATGAGGGTGTTCGAGGTGCCGTCGGTGATGCCCAGCAGGGTTTCCCCCCGCAGCCCGAGCGCCCGGCTCTGGACGTGGATCGGCCCCCGCAGGTTCTGGGCCGGGGTCCGCGGGTCGCTCCCCTCGTAGGTGTCCCACCAGCGGTTGGTGGCCGGATCCCCCACCCCGTTCACCGCCCGGTACGACCCGGTCATGAACGTCCGCCCGGCCGGGTCGCTGCCGGCCTTCGACTCCGGCTCCAGGATCTTCCGGGCGTTCGGGTCACTCGGGCACGAGTAGAGCGAGAGGAACTGCTGGACGAAGGGCTGGTTGGCGTTGGCGTCGTTGTACTCGTCGCGCGGCAGCCCCGCCCCGTTGTCGCGCTGGTTGGCCTGGATGGCCCCGCTGACCGCCCCCTGCTCGACGTGCGGCAGGATGGCGACGGCCCAGTTCGAGTGCTGGCGGTTGCCGATCGTCGGCGTGGCCTGCGTCAGGTCCAGGATCGAGCCGTGGGGCAGGGTTCCGACCACGTCGTGGTAGTTGTGGCAGGCGATGCCGATCTGCTTGAGGTTGTTGGCGCACTTGGCCCGGGCGGCGGCCTCGCGGACCTTCTGGACGGCGGGCAGGAGCAACCCGATCAGGATGGCGATGATGGCGATCACCACCAACAGCTCAATCAGCGTGAACGCGGCCCGGGCGGCCCGGCCGCCGCAGGCTCGCCGGGCGGTGCGGGACGGTTGTCGGGAGAGATAAGACCGGCGCATGGGATGGCCTCACTTACGGGACGTCGGGAGAATCGTCCGTGGTGCTCCGAGTCGCACCAAGCTACGCGGCGGCCGGCCGGAAAGAGACGACGGTTCGACGAGAGGATGAGAAGAAACCGTGCGCTGGCAGTCCCGGGGAGTCCGGCCCGGCCTGATTCGCATCAGAAGACTATCATGGGTACGGAGACACGTCCAGCCGATTTGTGTCACAACGCGGTCACATCCGGGCACGCGCCGCGACTTATACTACCGCCCATGAGGGTCTCCATCCGCGTCACGCTCGTGGCCGTTGTCACCGTGACGACCGTGACGACCACGGCGGCGATCGCGGCGTACTCCTACGCGAACGCCCACCGCACGGCCGAACTCCTGGCCGCTGACATCACGGAGCAGACCTCGGCGCGGGTCGCGGAGAACGTGACCCACCTGCTGGAGACGGCGCGGGACGAGGTGGCGCTGACGGCCCGCTGGGTCCGGGCCGCCCCTCCCGGTGCGGCCCGCTCGGGCGAGTTGGTCGCCCGGTGGCGGGACTCCCTGGCGGTTCACCCGGAGCTGACCTCCCAGTTCATCGGGGTCGAGGCGACGGGCGAGTCGGTCGGGGTGTCGAGACTGGCCGGGGAGCGGATGTCGGTCTGGGTGCTGTCGGACCCGCAGCCCGACTCGGCGTTCCGGCTCCGGGAGTTCTGGGCCGACGAGTACCCGCGGCACCCGTTCACCGACACCCCCCGGTTCCGCTACGACGTCCGCGGCCGTCCGTGGTACCGCGCCGCCGCGCAGGCCCGCCGCCCCGTCTGGACGCCCGCCTATGCCTTCACCGGGGCGGGCCGGGTCGACCACGTCCCCGGGGTGACCTACGCCGCCCCGGTAGTCGGAGCCAAGGACAAGCTGTTCGGCGTGGTGACGGCGGACTTCGACCTGCGCACCCTGTGCCGGTTCCTCGCCCGCCTCCCGGTCGGCACGTCGGGGTACTGCCTGCTGGTCGAGTACGGGGACGACGGCGCCCGGCGGGTGATCGCCCACCCGCGGGAGGAGCTGATCCTCCAGCGGGGCGCGGCCGGTGAGTTGACCCCGGTGTCGGTCGAAGACTCGCCCGAGCCCGCGGTCAGCGGTCTTGCCCCGTACCTGCCCGGAGCCATGCCGGACGGGGTCGGTGTCGATCTGAAGCGCGTGCGCGTCGCCGGCCGCGGAGTCTTCGTCGCCACGCGGCCGCTCGGTGGCGTGGACCAGCCGAGGTGGGCCGTGTGTACGGTGCTGCCGGAGGACGATGTCCTCGCGGAGGCTCGGCGGAGCAACCGGTCGATCCTGCTGGTCGGCGGACTCGCGCTCCTGGCCGGCTGCGGGCTGGGCGCCTTCGTGGCGAAGCACGCCTCCCGCCCCCTGGAGCGCATTGCCGGCGAGGTGGCCGCAGTCGGCCGGCTGGAGTTCGCGGAGGCGCCGGTCGGGCGGAGCCGCATCCGCGAGGTGGACGACCTGGCGGTGGCGACGGAGCGGATGAAGGCCGGCCTGCGGTCGTTCGAGAAGTACGTGCCCACCGCCCTGGTCCGGGAGTTGGTCCGGGCCGGGGAGGTCGCCAGGCTGGGCGGCGAGCGGCGGGAGTTGAGCATCCTCTTCACGGACATCGCCGACTTCACCCCGGTCGCCGAAACGCTTCCGAGCGAGTTCCTCGTCTCCCACCTGTCGGACTATCTGGCGCTGCTCTCCGGCGAGATCGCCAGCTGTCACGGCACGGTAGACAAGTTCATCGGCGACGCCGTCATGGCCGTCTGGAACGCGCCGGCCGTGACCGCCGACCACGCCGTCCTCGCCTGCCGGGCGGCGACCCGCTGCCAGCGGGCGCTCGCCGCGGCCCGGGAGGGGTGGCGGGCAGTCGGGAAGCCGCTGCTGCCGACGCGGATCGGCATCCACACGGGGGAGGCGGTGGTGGGGAACATCGGCGCCCCCGACCGGCTGAACTACACGGCCGTCGGCGACGCGGTCAACCTGGCCAGCCGGCTGGAGGGGCTGAACAAGGAGTACGGGACGGAGATCCTGATCAGCGAGACGACGTACCGGCAGGCGGCCGCGGCGGTGGTCGCCCGCCCGGTGTCGACGGCGGCGGTGAAGGGCCGAACCGGGCGGACGGTGGCGTATGAGTTGGTCGGGATGAAGGGGGAGGTCGGGGAGGAGTCGGAGCGGTTCGTGACCCTCTCCACCGAGGCGTTCGCGGCGGTCGAGGCGGGGGACTACCCGCGGGCCAGGCAGCTCATTGAGACGGCCCTGACCGTCCGCCCCGCGGACCGCCCGCTCACAGCCCTGCTGTCGCGCTGCGCGGCCCCCGGCTGAGCCGGGCCGACCTACGCGAGCGCGGCCTCGATGATCTCGCCGCCGTTGTCGGTCAGCCGTTCGTTGCGGCCGTTGTGGCGGAAGGTGAGCCGGCGGTGGTTGAGCCCGAGCAGGTGGAGGATGGTGGCCTGGACGTCGTGGACGTGGGTCTTCCCCTCCGCGGCGCGGAGCCCGATGGGGTCGGTGGAGCCGACCACCGTCCCGCCCTTCGCCCCGCCGCCGGCCAGCCACATGCTGAACCCGTGCGGGTTGTGGTCGCGGCCGTTCGTCCCCTCGGTCATCGGCGTCCGGCCGAACTCGCCGCCCCAGACCACGAGCGTGTCGGCCAGCAGCCCGCGCCGCTTCAGGTCGGTGAGGAGCCCGGCGACCGGCCGGTCGCTGGCCAGCGCGAGCCGGCCGTGGTTCCCCTCCAGGTCCGAGTGGCCGTCCCAGCCGTTCGTGTCACCCGAGTAGACCTGGACGAACCGCACCCCGCGCTCGACCATCCGCCGGGCCAGCAGGCAGCGGGTGCCGAACTCGGCCGTCTCGGGCCGGTCCAGCCCGTACAGCTGTTTCGTCTCGGCGGTCTCCCGGGTCAGGTCGACCACCTCCGGGGCGTGTGCCTGCATCCGGAAGGCGAGCTCGTAGGCGGCGACGCGGGCGGCCAGTTCGGAGTCCTGCGGCCGGGCCGCGGCGTGGGCGCGGTTGGCCTCGCCGACGAAGTCGACCGTCCGCCGCTGCTGGTCCGCGGCCACGCCGGCCGGGGTCGCCAGGTGAGCGATCGGCGCCGCCCCGCCGCGGACCACCGTCCCCTGGTACGCGGCCGGGAGGTAGCCGTTGCCCCAGGCCGGGGCGCCGCCCTTCGGCCAGCCGCCCGGGTCGGGCATGACGACGAACGCCGGCATGTTGCGGTTCTCGGTCCCCAGGCCGTAGCTCGCCCACGCCCCCAGGCTCGGCCGGCCCATCAGGATGGAGCCGGTGTTCATCAGGTACACCGACTCCGGGTGCGTCACGCTGTCGCCGTGGCAGCCGCGGAGCAGGCAGATGTCGTCGACGCAGCGGCCGACGTGCGGGAACCAGTCGGACACCTCGGTGCCGGACTGGCCGCAGCGGGCGAACGTCCGCCGCGAGGCGAGGAGGCGGTTCCGGTCCACGCCGCGGCGGGTCTTGACCGGGCCGAACGATGCGGGCAGGGGCTGGCCCTGGAGCCGGGTGAGTTCGGGCTTCGGGTCGAAGGTGTCGACGTGGCTCGGCCCGCCGGACATGAACAGGAAGATGACCCGCTTGGCCTTCGGCTCGAAGTGCGGCGGCTTCACGGCGAGTGGGTCGACTGGCCCGTCCGCGGCGAGCAACCCCTCCTCGGCGAGCAGCGAGGTGAGCGCAAGGGCGCCGAACCCGCACCCCGCGGTGCGGAGAAAGTCGCGGCGGTCGGGCGGGAGTGGCGGCATCGCGGAGCCTCGAACGGTCAATCGAATCAGCCTGCCGCCGTAGGCCGCCCGGGGCGTTGCCCCGGGCTATCAAATCCCACCCCTTCGGGGTGAAGAGGGGTGCTGGGTTTCAGGCCAACGGCCTGGGATCCGATAGCCCGGGGCAACGCCCCGGGCGGCCTGCGGCGGCAGGTCGGTCCGCGGTCAGTCCAGGTACAGAAACTCGTTCAGGTTGAACAGCGCGCGGCACAGTTCGCTCGGCGGCGAGGTCTTGAGGAACGCCGTCGCCCGCTCCCGTTCCGTGGCGGTCGGGTCGCGCCCGAGGACGAGCCGGTACGCACGAGCGACGCGTTGGGGTTCCGCGTCCGCCTCCCGGGCGATCCGCTCCGCGAGCGCCTTCGCGGCCGTCATCGCGTCGGCGGAGTTCAGGAGCGCCAGCGCCTGCGGCGCGGTCGTACTCCGCTCCCGCTTCGGGCAACTCTGGTTGCTGTCGGGCTGGTCGAACGACTCCAGGAACGGGTCACGCAGGTTCCGCCGGGCGAGCAGGTAAACGCTCCGCCGGGCGTGTTCCCTGGCGTCCGCCGTCACCGCGACGGCCCGTGAGCCCCCGGCGGCGCGGCCCAGGTCCGGCAGTACCACCCCCGGGCCACCGGCCTTGGGGTTCAGCCGGCCGCTGGCGGCGAGCATGGCGTCGCGGACCGCCTCGCCCTCCAGTCGCAGCCGGTTCATCCGCGAGAAGAGGGTGTTGTCGGGGTCGAGCCGGGCCGCGGCCTCGCTCGCCCGGGTGGACTGCTGGTAGGTGTCCGACAGGAGCATCAGCCGGTGCATCCGCTTCAGCGTCCAGCCGCCCTCGACCAGTTCGCACGCGAGCCAGTCGAGCAACTTGGGGTGCGTCGGGGGTCGGCCGCGGGTGCCGAAGTCGCTCGCGGTGACGACGACCCCGCGGCCGAAGTGGTGCTGCCACAGTCGGTTCACGACCACCCGGGCCGTCAGCGGGTTGTCCGCACTCGTCACCCACCGGGCCAGCGCGAGCCGGCGGCCGCTGCTCTGCGGCAGCGGCGCCACCACCGCGGCGACCGACTTGCCGCCCGGGGCCAGCGCGGTCGGGAAGCCGGGCTGAACCTCCACCCCCTTGTTGCCGAGTTCGCCGCGTTCGAGCAGGTGCGTCTTCGGTGGCGGGCCGGGCCGGTCGGTCAGCCCCATCGCCGCCGGCAACGGCCGGGGCTTCCGGCCGTCGAACGCCTTCAGCTTGGCCCGCAGGGCGTCGGCCTTGGCCTTCTCGTCGGGCGGGAGTGCCTTCACGACGTCGGCGTCCGCGACCCGGACCTTGGCGGCCGTCTCCGCGACCAACTCCTGCTGCCCGCCGGTCCGCTCTCCCGGCGGGGTGCGGTGCGCGGCCCGCGCGTCGGGGGACAGTTCGGCGAGCTTCGCCTCGAACAGCCGGCGGCGGTGCGGCCCTTCGAGCCCGTCGAGGGCGTCGCGGACCTCCCGGGTCAGTTCCAGGTAGCGGGCCTGGGCGGCGGCGTGGCTCCGGGCGTTGGCCGGGGTCGCGGCGGGCAGGTCCGTGCGGAAGGCCGCGGGGGCGAAGAAGGCCTGGAACCGGAAGTAGTCGGCCTGCGGGATCGGCTCGAACTTGTGGTCGTGGCAGCGGGCGCAGGTGAGGGTCAGGCTGAGGAACGCCAAGGCCGCGGTGTCGGTCATGTCGTTGAGCGTGTTCAGCCGGCGCTGGGCCTGGTCGGACGAGTCGGTCATGTCCGGGCCGAGCAGGTTGAAGCCGGTGGCGACGCGGGCGACCGGGTCGCCGGGGTACGCCTCGTCACCGGCAAGTTGTTCGGTCACGAACCGGTCGTAGGGCGTGTCGGCGTTGAGCGCCCGGATGACGTAGTCGCGGTAGCGCCAGGCGTCCGGCCGGGGCTCGTCGTACTCGTACCCGTTGGTGTCGGCGTAGCGGGCGAGGTCGAGCCAGTGGCGGCCCCACCGCTCGCCGTAGTGCGGGCTGGCGAGAAGCCGGTCCACCACCCTGGCCCAGGCGCCCGGGGCGGCGTCGCGGACGAAGGCGTCCACCTCCTCCGGCGCCGGCGGCAGGCCGGTCAGGTCGAACGTCACCCGGCGGATCAGCTGTTCGCGGGTGGCCCGCGGGGCGGGGGAGAGGTTGACCGCGTCGAGCCGGGCGCGGACGAAGGCGTCGATCGGGTTCGCGGGTTGCGCCCCCGCGACGATGGGAACCTTCGGCCGGGCCGGCTTCTTCCAGGCCCAGTGGTCCGCGCCGTCGTCCGCCCGGGCCGGCACGACGAGCAGCACCGCGACGAACACGGCGGGGAGGGAGGTGCGTGTTGGCATGCGAGCAGGTGGGGGGAGGGCCGAACTAACCCCCTGAGTGTCCCGGCTGAGACGGCCGAAGTCAACCCGTTGTCGGCCCCAGTCGTGTCTCAGTTTGGTGCGTCCGGCGCCTTCATCGATCGTGTTGCCGGCCGGATGACCCCAACTCGGAATGGCCGCAAAGAGGCACAAAGGGCACAAAATGATGGCCCATAATTTTGTGCCCTTTGTGCCTCTTTGCGGCCATTCTCCCCCCGCACGAGTCGGGATCAGTCCAGGTTCACGATCTCACCACCGGCGTGGCTCCCGATCGCAAACCGGGTGGCGTCGGATGTGCTGTCCCGGAGGAAGCGGACGCTCCCGTCCAGGAACGACATGTTCAGCCCGCCGGTGTGCCGGCTGCTGAACCCGATCAGGTGGCGGGTGTCGGACGCCGGGGCCGGGATGACCGGGTTGAACGGCACGAACGTGGACCCGCCGAAGGCGTTGTGCCCGTTCTGGCCCTGCGGCGAGGCGACCGCCCACGTCCCCCAGCCGCCGTGCCCGCTGTTCCCCTCGCTCCCCGCCGCGTTGTTGTACCGGTAGCGCTCCCCGAGCGCGGCCGTGTTGCTCGTCCCGTCGATGATCGCCGTGAAGGCGAACCCCTCGTTCTGGCCGAACGGCCCGTTCAGCCGGCGGGCGTTGACCGTGGCCCCGTTGATGGTGACGTTCTGGCTGCCGGAGACGAGGGTGAAGAACCCGAAGAACCGCGACGGGCCGCCGAGGCCGCCGTCGTCGTTGTGGTTGTTGTTGGTGACGTTGTTCGAGAGCACCACCGCGTAGCTGGCCGGCGCCCGGCCGGCGATCGGGATGCCGCGCGAGTTGTCGGCGTAGGTCTCGGAGTCGGTGGTGGACGGACAGCGCATGACCTTCAACTTCGTCGTCAGTGCCGTCAGGTAGGTGCCCGACTGCCACGTCGCGGGCGGCGGGGGTGGGGCGAACGGGACCAACCGGTACACGTTGTCCTGCTCGACATAGGGGAGGACCAGGTAGGACCAGTGGAGGGCGGCCGTGGTGTCGGGCCACGGGCTGTTGTTGATCTGCTGGGCCGAGCCCGCGCCGCCGGAGTTCGGATCCTGGAGCGCCTTCTTGACGCAGGCCGGCGGGAGGAGCCCGTTGGCCGACTCGTAGCCGTGCATCGCCAGCGTGAGCTGCTTGAGGTTGTTCCCACAGCTGGCGCGGGCGGCGGCCTCGCGGACCTTCTGGACGGCGGGGAGCAACAGCCCGATCAGGATGGCGATGATGGCGATGACGACCAGCAACTCGATCAGCGTGAATCCGCGTGCGAGACGCCTGTCGGCCTTCATGAGAGCACCCGTGTTGAAGTAAAGGAGAGCGCCACCGCCGCCCGTGGGAGTGGTCCAGGCGGAATTACTTCGGGTCCATCTCGACGGTGAACTCGTTCGCCCCCGGCGTGACCTCCAGGGTCAGGGACTTGGTCCGCTTGCACTTGGCCGGGTTGGTGTCGTCGACCATGACGAGGACGCTGTGGCTCCCCACGATCGCCCCGTCGTAGTTCCGGAACGTGCTCAGCTCGAACTGCCCGTTCTCGTCGGTGAACCCGGTCCCGGGCTTGCCGGTCTCCTTCTGCGCCGCCTCCCCGACCGGGGAGAAGGTCACCTGCGCCTCCTTGACCGGCTTGCCGTTGAGCATCACCCACCCCTTGACCGGGGCCATCGTGGGGCCGCCGCACCCGGCGAGGGCCAGGGCCGCCAGGCCGCACGCGAAGAGGATTGGTCGCGGGGGCATGAATCCACTCCTGAAGGGTCCACGGGCGCGCGGCCACCCCGTCCGGAGCGCACGACGCCCCGGCTCGTCACCCGTCGGGCGCGGGGAGCCCCGCCGCGGGTTCGGGATCAATCCAGTGGTACTCGGTCCGTCCCGCCCGGAGCCCCCCCCTACGGGGGGGGGCGGCCCTGGGCGTACAACCGCTCGACCTCCGCCCCGGCCAGCGGGCGGGAGAACAACAGGAACTCGTCGATGCCGCCGCTGAAGTTCCGCACCGGGTTGCGGGTGCGGAACATGGCGGCGGTCCAGTTGCCGAGCTCGGCGTCGCCGATGCGGATCGGGAGGTCGAGCTCGACCGGGGTGCGGGCGACCGGCCGCCCGTCGAGGTAGTGGACCACCACGCCCGCGTCGGCGTCGTAGGCCACCGCGAGGTGGACCCAGCGGCCGAGGTACTCCGGGGTCAGGACGCCGACCGCCCGGTACTGCGGCCCGCGGACGTTCGGGACCGGGTTGTAGTCCGGCGGCCCCTTGATCCCGAGGATGACCGTCCCGTCCGAGCCGATCTGCCAGTGCGGCTCGCCCTCCTCCCACCCCTCGGCCATCAGCAGCGCGTTGTTGGTGTTCGGGAGGGCGTCCGGCCGGACCCAGGCGGCGAGGGTGAGCGAGCGGAACTCGCCCGGCACGTGGAGCCGCACCCGGTCGCCGACCCGCTTGAACTCCAGCCCCTGCCGGCCGGGCCACCGGCCCGCCCCCCACGCACACCCGACGATGGCCCCGTCGCGCGGCAGCTGGCGGTCGCCGGCCTCGTCCCGCAGCCGGCGGTCCCACGACGCGTCGACCTCGAAGGGGTAGTAGACCACGAGGGCCGGGTCGCGGCGGAGCGCCCGGCTGGCGGCGTCCCACTCGGCCCGGCGGCGGGCCGTGTCCGCGGCGGAGCGGTCGGCCAGCCCGCCGGCGGTCAGGAACGCGGCCGGGTCGGGGGTGACCGGGCGGCCGCCCGCGCCGTCCACGCTCAGCCCCTGGCCGGTCGTAAGCTCCGTCCGCGGCGGAGCCTTCGGGTCGGCCCCGGGGTCGTACAGGTCGACCTTCCCCTCGAAGACGTGGACCTCGGTCTTCCCGCCCCGGACGTCGAGGCCGAACTCGGTCCCGCGGTCGATCAGGTTGACGGCCGGGGAGCCGACGGCGAACCCCTGGGCGTGGGGCGGAACCCGCGCCCTCAACTTGCCCCGGGCGCAGTAGGCGCGGGTCCGGGACACCAGCTGAAACTCGGTCGGCCCCTCCAGGACGACCGTCGCGCCGCTATAGAACTCGATCTGCGCGGACCCGGACTTCAGCACCAGTCGGCCGGGCGGGAGCGGCGCCCCCGCCCGGGTCGGCATGCCCGTCTCCTCCCACTCCGCCCGGTTGGTGTGGAGCAGGACCGCCACGCTGTCGTCGGTCGCCTCGCCGCCGGCGGGGTGGCCGGCGGGGCGGCGCGGCACCACGCCGAGCCACAGCCCGAGCAGCAGCCCCGCGGCGAGGCCGGCGACCGTCCCCCAGGCGAGAAAGCGCAGCCGCCCGCCGCGGGGGCGGCCCGGGTCCGCCGCGGGGACGACCGGGGCGACGACGGCCGGGGCGGCGGGCATCCCCGCGACCGGGGAAGCGACGGTCACCCCCGCGGCCCCGCCGACCGTCGCCGCCCCGGCCGTCCCCGGCGGGGGGCCGGAGAATTGTCGGATCAGGTCGGCGTAGAAGCTCATGTACCGGACGTAGTGGGCCTCCGCCTCGGGGTGGGCCAGGACGAGTTCTTCCAGCCGGCGCATCTGCTCGGGCGTGATGGTCTCCTCGCAGAGCGCGTCGAGGAGGGGCCGCAGTTCGGCCAGCGCGGGTGACTCGGGGTTCACAGGCGGCCCTCCCGGGCGAGCGTCCGCTGCACGCAGTCGAACAAGGTCTGCCGCAGCTTCGCCACCGCCTTGTACACGGCCTCGACTGACCGCCCGGTCTGGTCCGAGGCGGACTGGGTCGTGGCCCCGTCGGCGAACCGCCGGGCGAGGAGTTCGCGGTCGCGCGGCCCGAGCTTCTCGACGCACCCGGCGAGCGCCTCGCGGCGGTCGTCGAGCCGGAGCACGCCCGCCTGCTCGGCCGCCGCCTCGGCGACCCGCTCCAGCATCACCCGGCTGAACCGCACGCGGTCCCGCTGGTCCCGCTTGTACGAGTCGAGCACCTTGTAGTAGGCGACCCGGCACCCCCAGGCGGCGAAGTCGGCCGGCGGGCGGTCCGGGTCGAACTTGTCCCACATCACCAGGCTCGCCTCCTGGAGCACGTCGTCCGCGTCGGCCCGGTTCGGGAGCAGCGTGAGGATGTAGGCGTAGAGCCGCCGCTCGTTCTGGATGAACAGGCGGAGGAAGGACTTGCTCTTCTCGGCGGGCGGGACCGCGGGGCCGGGGAGCGGGGCGGCGCGCGGCGAACCGGTGTCGGCGTCGGCAACCATGTGGTCATCACCTCCTGGGAGAAAGGAGGCCGGCGCGAGTCGCACCGGATTCGGTAACCACCTAGAAGTTGACGACCGCGGCGAAGATTGGAAGGGGAATTCATGAACCGGCGAGAAACTCGAACGGCGGCACCGGCAACGACTGCCGGTGCCGCCGTTCGAGTTTCGACGCGCCGCCCCCCCGTCGCGCGGCGTGCCCGTGCGAGCCGAGCCACCGGTACGCGAACCGGAACGGGTGGCTCTGGCGGTCGAGGTCACGCCCCCGGGTTGCTCAGTACGACGTCCAAGTGGTGCCGGAGCGCCCGCGAGATGCGGGGCAGCTGGCGCATGCGCGCCAGCAACGCCTGCCGGTCGGCCGGGGGGAGCGGGTCGGTGAGCGGGTCCGCCCCGCCGGCCAACTCGTGGAGCGCCGGGGTGAGCAGGAAGGTCTGGAGCGCTTCCACCTCGTACATCCGGTCGACCCCGGTCGAGACGCTCTCGAACCCGCCGATCAGCCGGACCCACGGGAACGACACGTCGTCCGGCGGGGTCTGCGGGAGGTCGGCGCGGAACGCGATGTCGAGCGCGGCCGCGGCCTTGACCACCCCGCGGCCGAAGTACGTCCCGGCCTCCGGGTGGGAGCGGTCCGCGGCGGTGAACAGGGCGTGCCGGACGGCCTCCACCCGCTGCCACGGCTGGGTGCCGGGCGGGGCCGGGTGGGCGGCCAGCCAGAGGGCCGCCGCCGCGGCCGCCTGGGGCGTGGCGGACGAGGTGCCGCCGCCGAACCCGACCCCGGCCCCGCAGCCCATCATCGCCCACGGGGTGTTCGGGGTGTACCCGGCCAGGGCGGTGTCCATCTTCCCCGCCGGCCCGAAGCACCCCTGCATGTTCGCGTGCAGGCCGGGCTGGTAGTACGGCGTGCCGTTCGCGGTCACCCCGCACACGGCCGTCACCCGCCGGAACCGGGCCGGCCACACGATGGTCGACGGGGGCGACGGGCCGAACCGGTTGCCGGCGGCGGCGAACATCGCCACGCCCGCCTCGTAGGCCCGGTTGACCGCCGCCGCCCATGCCCGGGTCGGCACCCCGCCCATGCTCACCGACAGCACCCACGCCCCGACCTCGGCCGCGTAGTTCAGCCCGTCGGCCATGCCGCTGGTCTGGAAGTGGATGACCGAGTTGGCGACCCGCACCGGGACCACCTCGGCGAACGGGGCGCCGCCGATGAAGTCGTCGAACCCGGTGGCCGGGACGGCGACCCGGTTGCCGGCCAGCAGGGCGAGGGTGGCCGGCCCGTGCCCCGGCTGGTCGGCGAGGGCGTGCCGGCCGGGGTCGGTGGCGTCGTTCGGGTCGCCGCCAGCGAAGTTCCGCCCCAGGTCGGGGCGGAGGTTGACGGGGCGGCTCGGGTGTTCCGGGTCGAACCCGGTGTCCAGGTGGGCCACCCGCACCGCCCGGGCGGCGGCCGTGTCCCCCACCCGCTCCCGGGCGGCCCTCAGCTGGGAGTGCCCGGCGTCCAGGTGCCACCCGTGGCGCGGGTCGGTGATCGGCCAGAACGAGTCCGGCCCGCGGTCGGCACACGGCCCGCCGCCGGTGGACTCCAGCCCGCCGCCGTCCGCCCGCGGGAACGGGAAGACCTGGACGAAGTCCGGCTCGGCGTAGGCCGGGGGGAGGGCGGTGGACTCGAACCCGGCCGAGGCCGGGTCGCGGACCGCCCGGTGCGCCAAGTCCCACGGGTGGACGGCCGCGCCGGCGGGGGCCGGCGCGGCCACCCAGTCGGCGGGCGGGGCGGCGGCCGACTCGAACCCTGGCAGCCGGCGCTCGATCAGCAGCCGGCCGGACGAGACCCCTGTCATCATGGGCGGACTCCGAGGGTTGGGTGAAGCACTCGCGGGCTGCCGGACGGGGGTGGGGGCCGCCCGTCGGGTTCGTCATCGGGCGGGGGCGGCACCGCCGGCCCGGTCAAGGCGGGTCGCCGCCGAGGGCGGCGGCCTTGTTCTGCCGGGTCAGGCGGTCCCGGATTTGTCCGATCGGCACCCCCTGGTTCCAGTCCCCCACCCGGCGGAGGTTGGTGCCGGAGTTCTTCGGGTCGCCGTAGTGGTGCAGGGCGATCAGCTGCCAGTTGAAGTCGAAGCACGGCGACCCGCTCGACCCGCCCTCCGTCGTGGTCGCGTACCGCACCCGCGTGCCCGGCGGTCTGAGCCCGAGCCCCTTCGCCTCGTCGATGGCGGCGGTGTCCACGGCGAGCTTCATCGGCTGCCCGTCCGGGTGCTGGGCGATGATCACGGCCATGACCGGGGCGAAGGCCGGGGTGGCGTCCGGCACCCGGACCCAGCCCCGGGCCGGAGCCTGGGCGTCCTTGCCGGGCGAGCGGGCCCACGGCCGGTCCCCGATCGGCTCCGCCAGCCGGACCAAGGCGTAGTCGAGCTCCTCGGTAGTGGGCGGCGGGTTGTCGGGGGTGCCGTTGCGCTCCCCGGCCGAGTACGGGCTGGCGTCAATCAGCCAGTCGGCCGCCAGCCGGACCGGGGTGTACGGGGCGGTGCCGTCCTTGAGCAGCTTGTAGTCGAACTGGCACTCGACCGCGGCCGGCGGCGCCTGCTTGGTGATGACCGACTGGAGGACGTGGTAGTTGGTCAGGACGGCGTCCGGGCCGACCAGGAAGCCGGTCCCCTCGGCGTTCCCGTTGAGGGTGATCCGGCAGACGAGCCCTTCCACCCGGGTCATGGCCTCGCGCCACAGCCCGAAGTCCGGCACGGCCAGGTACTGGCGGACGATCTTCTCCAGCCCGGGGTCGGCGGCGTCGCTGGAGCCGGTGGCGACCCCCGCCGCCTGGACCCCCACCGGGGTCGCCATCCCGTACTTCTTGCTCACCAGCTGGAGCTTGGCCTCGCGCGGCCGGTCCTTGGCGAGCACCTGGACCAGCTCCGCGTCGCGCCCGCGCCGGTCGACCCACTTGATCAGGTCCCAAACCTGGTCCGGGAACGTCCGCTGGGCGATCAGGATGTTGTCCAGGTCGATGTCCATCAGGGTGTGCAACGTCTCGCGCAGTTCGAGCGGGTTGTACGCGCCGATGACCGCGTCGCGGATGTCCTTGATGGTGGTCCCCGGCATCATGGCGGAATCCCTGGGCTGGTGGGGCGTCCCGCGCCCGGCCGGCTCGCCGCACGCGAGGCGGTGCCCCGGCCGAGGACGGGCGGCGCACGGAGCCTCGCGGGTGTGTACGGTGACCTCGACCGGCGCGTCGGCGAGCAGGTGAACGTGGGACGGCTAGATGCTAACGGCAGGGCGTGCTAAGAGCCAGGACATTTTGACGGGCCACGGACGACGCCCTCGGAGCACCGCCTTCGCGCGGCGGCCCGCGCCCCGCCTCCTGGTGAGTTGGTACGAATCGTGCTTTCCGGCGGTCCACCGGGGCGGCCGCGCCTGCCGGCGGGCGCGACCGGACCCCCCGGGTGCGATAACCGTTATCACCTCTCGGGCGTCCGGGCAGGGGCCGGGCTGGTAACCTGATGGGGTTGAGGCGTCCAACCCGGGTGCGTCAGACTCTCCCGCCGTTCCCGATCCTGAATCCCTTTGGGCCGTTCATGACCGTTCTCGCGGAGTCGGGCCGGGTCGTCCCCTGGGCCGCGCTCGACCGGATTCACTCGTCCGGCCTCGTCCTCGTCGGGCTGGTGGTCATCGGCGTGCTGGCGTTCGCCCTGGTCCGGTTCGGGGTCGTCGCGGCGGCCCTCGGGGCGTTCGGGGTCGTGGTCCGGGGGAGCGTCCGGGCCGGCTTCCGGGCCTGGGAGGTGCTCTTCTCCCACGCGGACTGGCCGGTCTTCCTGGCCGCCGTCCTCGGGCTCATCGCGGCGGGGTTGGTGGTCGTCGGGCCGGCGCCGGGGGTGGCCGCCGCCTGCGGGCTGGCGGCCCTGTTCATGGGGGTCACCGCCTGCCTCGCGTACATGGCGGTCGATCTGGAGCGGTACGAAGTCGAGCGCGGGTACAAGGCCGTCCACGAGCCGCTCAAGGGGCAGGCTCTTGCCACCAACCTGATCCGCTACGGCACGCGGGTGGGCGTGCCCCTGCTGGGCGCCGCGGCGGTCGGGGCGATCGGCGGGTTCGCGCTGTTGAACCAGGGACTGTACGGGGCCGGCGGGGAGCGGTGGTACGCGGTGGGGGAGGAGAAGGACGCGCCGTCCTACGCGGACTTCCTGGCCTACACCCTGGTCAACCTGTACCGGATCGTGGACCTCCTCGACCTGGCCGGGTCGTACAACCTCCCCCGGTTCACCTTCGTCCGCCAGGCCCAGTGGCCGGCCGCCACCCTCCTGGCCGCATTCAAGACGTTCTTCACCCTCGTCCTGCTCCAGCAGATCTTCGCCTCGGTCCGGCAGGGGCAGGCGCTGGTCGAAGCGGTCACGGACTTCTGGAGCCCGCACGTTCCCATCCACGAGCGGGCGCGGAACGCCCTCCCCCAGTACGGCGTCGGCGTCGTCGACCCGCTCCTCGCCTCTCTCCGGGGTGTCCCCGCCCTGACCCGGGAGCAGCGGGATCAGCTGCCGCGGGTGATCGCCGGGATCGGCCCGGCGGCCGTCCCGCTGCTCGTCCCCCACCTCGCCGACCCGCACGAGGGCGTCCGGGCGGTGACCGCCGCCGCGCTCGGGCGGCTCCAGGCTCTCGACGCCCTGCCGGCCCTGGCCGGGCTCGTCACCGACCCGAGTGAGTTCGTCCGACAGGAGGTGACCATCGCCCTCGGGGTGATCGGCGGCCCGGGCGTGAAGACGGGCGACCGGCGGTCGCGGGTGGCGGCCCGGGCTCACTCCCCCGGTCGGTTCCGGTGGGCGTTCCGGCGGCGGAATGACACCCCCCGCGCCACGCCCGCGGACCGCGTCGGGCTGGCCGCGGACGCCCTGCGCCGGGTGTTGGGAGACCCGGTGGCCGCGGTCCGGGTGGCGGCGGCCGAGGCGGCGGGCCTCATCGGACCGCCGGCCGCCCCGATCACCCCCGCCCTCATCGCCCTCCTGAAGGACGCGGACGAGACGGTCCGCTGCCGGGCCGCCGAGGCGCTCGGCCGGATCGGCGACGCGGCCGCGGTCCCGGCGCTGGTCGCCGAGCTGGCCGACCCGGGGCCGGCCGTCCGGGAGGCCGCGGCCCGGGCGCTCGGGGCGTACGGGGGGGCCGCCCGGGCCGCCGTCCCGTCGCTCGTCCCGCTCCTGCAAGACCCCGAGGAGTCGGTCCGCCAGGCGGCGGGGGACGCGGTCGGCCGGGTCGGGCTGCTCCCGGGGGAGGCGACCGCGGCCCTGGTCGAAGGGCTGGCCAGCCCGGACACCCTCGTCCGGGCCCAGACGGCCGAAGCCCTCGGGGCCATCGGGGAGAGTGCGGTCGACGCGGCTCCGGCCCTGGCCGCGGCCCTGTCGAATGGCCCCGACCGGGTCCGGGCGAAGGCGGCCGAGGCGCTCGGGAGGATCGGCGAGGCCGCCGCCGACGCGGCCGTGCCGACCCTGGTCCGCGCGCTCCGGGACCGGGACAACTGGGTGAGCGCGCTGGCGGCCGAGGCGCTCGGGGAGATGGGCGAGGCCGCCGAGCAGGCGGTCCCCGCGCTGGTCCGGTCGCTCCGCCACATCAACCCGCTGGTCCGGGCGAACGCGGCCGAGGCCGTCGGGAAAATGGGGGAGGCCGGCGCCGCCGCCCGGCCGGCCCTGGAGGAGGCCGCGTCCGACCCGGACGGGGGCGTGCGGGCGCAGGCGCTGCGGGCGCTGGGAGAGGTTGTCCCAGGGGGGAACGGGGCCGAGCGCGTGGTGTCGGCCGGACTGACCGACCCCGAGCCCCGGGTCCGCGCCGCCGCGGCCGAGGCGCTGGGGAAACTCGCGGCCGCCGGCGGGGAGGCCGGAGTCGCCCTCCTCCCCCTCCTGGAGGACGCCAACGACGAGGTCAAGTTCCAGGTGATCCGCTCCCTCCCGCGGCTCGCCGGGGCGACCCCGGAGGTCGTGGACGGGCTGTGCCGGCGGCTCCTGGAGGACGACAGCCCGTGGGTCCGGGAGGCCGCCGCGGCGGCCGTCGGGCTGCTCGGCCCGGCGGCCGCCGCGGCCGGCCCCGCGCTCCTGCGGGCGGCACGCACCGGCGAGGCCGCGGTCCGGGAGGCGGCGGTCCGCGCGGCCGCCATGACCCAGCCGGCGGAAGCGGCCGACGTGCTCACCGGCGCGCTCGCGGACGCCAGCCCGGACGTCCGGAAGGTGGCGTCGGCCGGGTGGATGAAGGCCGCCGGCATCCCGGAAACGGCCGTCCCGGCTCTGGTCGATGCCCTCCACGACCCGGAGGTCCAGGTTCGGGCCAACGCCGCCCACGCCCTCTCCCGGCTGGACGCCCTCCCGGCCGCGGCCGTCCCCCTCCTGGAAGAGTGCGCGGCGGACCCGAGCGACGGGCTCCGGCTCAACGCCGCGCTCGCGCTTCAAGAAGGGGCTGGGGGGGCCGCGGTCGCCACGTTCCGGCGACTCCTCGACGACCCGAACGCCCGCGTCCGGCTGGTCGCGGCCGAGGGCGTTCTCACCGCCGACCCGGCCGACCCGGCGGCCGGCGCGGTGGTGGCCGCCGCCCTCGCCGACCCGATGCCGCGGCTCCGCCGGATCGGCCTCGACGTGATCGGCTCCCTCGGCGACCGCGGGGTCGGGTTCCTGGACGCCCTCCGGGGGCGGTCGGCAGAGGAGGAAGAACCCGCCCTGCTGGGGGTCGTAACCCAACTTCTCGCTCAGCTGGAGTCGTCTCGGACACCGGGCGAGCCTGACAACCGATAGAAGGGCGAGGCGACCGGGGGGCGCGGAATGTGGCCGCCCGCGCTGCCGGGCGGCACGACCGATTCGGGGGGGGGCGCCGCGCGAGTCGTCACCCGACGAACACGCCGCCGTTGAACCCGGGGAATGCGGTCAGGTCGAACGCGACGGGGGCGGCGGCCGGGGTGAGATTCTTGCCCAAGTAGGCGGTCACCTTGCTCGACCCGCCGCCGGCCCCCACCACGACGTCGGCCCGGCCGTCGGCGTCGAGGGACTTGACCGCCACCCGGATGCCGTCCCGGTTGGCCGCGTCGCCGCCGAAGAAGTTGGCCAGGACCGCGGAGCCGTCCGCCTGGCCGGCGAGTAGCCCGGTGGCGCCGTAGACGACCACCCGCGGGCCGCCACCCGGCCCGGCCCCGGCGATCAGGTCGGCCTTCCCGTCCCCGTTCACGTCGCCGACCGCCACGTAGCACCCGTTCCGGAGCGTCGGCTCGAACGCGAAGAAGTCGTTGAACAGCTTCTTCGGGCTGGTCGTGACCGTCGTCCCGTCGAACCCGGCCACCCGCGGCCCGCCCATGAACCCGGCGGACACGACGACGTCCACTCGACCGTCCCCGTTCAGATCCCCGACCCCGGCCCGGGCGCCGCCGCGGAAGTTCGGGTCGGTGATCCCGAAGAAACTGGCCACCTGGCCGAACCCGGCACCTGACAGGACGACCACCCGCGGCCCGCCGCCCTCGTCCGGGGTGAGGACCAGGTCGTCCTTCCCGTCCCCGGTCACGTCCCCGGCGGCGACGAACAGCCCGCCGGTGAACCCGTCGAACACCGCCCCGTCGAACAGGGCCGTCAGGGTCTTGCCGTCCAGCACCTTCATCCGGGCGGCGGCCCCGGGGCCGGTGACCACGGCCACGTCCGGCGTCTTGTCCCCGTTGAAGTCGCCGACCGCGGTCCGGACGCCGCCGGTGAACCCCGGGAACACGTCTCCCAAGGAGGCGACGGCCGCGGCCCCGGTGTAGAGCTTCGCCGTGCCCGCGCCGCCGGCGCCGGGGCCGACCGCGTACAGGTCGAGGCCGACGAGCCCGGCCGGGGCCGGCGCGGGGGCGGCGCCCGCCTGGAACTCGACCGCCCCGACGTCCACCACCCCGCCGGCCGGCGCGACCCGGGGGAAGCCGGCCCCGCGCTGGTCCTCGGTCAGGGCGGCGTTCTGGGCGTCCACCGCGAGGGCGTTGCTGCCGGCGTTGAGGGCGTTGCTGCCGGCGACCAGGTTGAACGCCGGGGTCTGCCCGCCGAGGTCCACCAGCCCTCCGGGCAGGTCGATGACCCGGTCCACCCCGACACCGACCTGGTTCCCGTCGGCGCCGTTGGTCAGGCCGCCGGCCGAGTTGGGGTCGGAGACGATGTTGTTCGCCGAGCCGGTGAGCGTACCGCCGACCGCCCCGACGTCGGACGGGAACTGGCCGGTCGTGTTCGCGGCGACGATCGTGTTCGCCGCCCGGGTCGCCCCGCCGAAGGCGACGTACACCCCGCCGCCGTCGCCGTTCCCGTCGCCGTCCGCGTCGGCGGTGTTGGCGACGACCGTGCAATTGACCAGCGCGACGGTCGCGTTGCCGGCGGTGGCGTTGTCGTTCATCACCCCGCCGCCGCTGGTGTTGGCCTTGTTGTTGGTGATGGTGGAGTTCGTGACGTAGGCGGTGGCGGCGGCGGCGTTGTAGAGGCCGCCGCCGCTGGACTTCGTCGGGTCGGCGGCGGCGGCCGTGTTGTTGACGAGTACGCACCCGTCCACGGTCAGGGCGCCGAGGTTGTTCACCCCGCCGCCGCTGGCCCCGAGGTTCTTGTTGCCGGTGATCACCAACTCGCTCAGCCCGAGGACGGCCCCGGCGCTGACGAACACGGCCCCGCCGTCGGCCGCGTTCGCCAGGGTGAGGCCGCTGACCGCCCCGCGCCCGCCGGCGTCCACGGTGAAGATCGACGTGGCGGACCCGGCCCCGTCGATCTTCAGTAGCTTCGCCCCGGGGCCGGTGACGGTGATCGTTCCGGCCGTGGCCTCGGCCTCGATCGGGAGGCCCGCGGTCACCTGGATGGCTTGCCCGTTCAGGGCGGCGGCGAAGGTGATGGTGTCGCCGTCGGGGGTGGCGTTGGCCTGGGTCAGGCAGTAGCGGATGCTGCCGGTCAGGCCGGTGCCGTCGTTGAGGACGTCGCCGGGCCGGTCGACGACGTAGGCGGCGGGGGTGAGGCGGTCTTCCAGGGCGGTCAGCCGGGGGCGGGCGCGGGTCATGGGCGGGTCTCGGGGGAGGGCGGGGCGGTGCCCCATCGCCCGCTGTTAACCGGACCACACCCCGAGCCGTTACGGAAAAATCGGACCGGCGCTCACGGCCGCCGCGGGACGCGCCGGGTGAGCCAGAGGTCGTCGCCGCCGTGGCCGCCGGGGCGCGTCGAGGCGAACACCACCAGCCGGCCGTCGGCCGACGGGGCCGGGTTGGTGTCGGTGTGCGGCCCGTTCACCACCGGGCCGAAGGACGTGAGCCGGAGGAACGGGCGGGCCGGGTCGTCGATCCGGGCCAGCCACAGGAGGTTCCCCCGGTACGCCCGGTCGAACCGGTTCAGCAGGAGGGTTCGGCCGTCGGCCGAGAACGCCGGGCCGCTCACCGCCAGCCGGTCGGACGCGACCCCGTAAGGTTGGGCCGGGCCGAACGGCGCCCCCGCGGTCGGGCGGGTGCTCACCATCACCGAGTCGGTCTGGGCCGTGCTCCGGGCGAACGTGAGGGTCAGCCCGTCGGCCGACAGCCACGGCCGGTACTGGTCCGCGCGGGCATTCACCCCCGGCCCGGCCGACTCCGGCGCCCCCCACCCCGCGGCGGGGTCCGCCCGCCGCGCCAGCCAGATCTCCGAGTACTTCTTCCCGCCGCGGGTGCCGGCGAAGGCCATCGTCCGCCCGTCGGGGGTGACGCACGGGGCGTCCTCGACGCCCGCCGTGTTCACCCCCGGGCCGAGGTTCTCGGCGGCGCCGAACGCCGCCCCCGGGTGGGGCCGGCGGCACACCCACAGGTCGTTCTCCCCGCGGCCCCCGGGCCGGTTCGACGTGAACCACAGGGTGAGCCCGTCGGCCGACAGGCAGGGACTCTGCTCGGTGAACGCCGTGTTCACCCCCGGGCCGAGGTTCTCCGGGGTGGCCCACTCCCAGTCCGGCGAGGTGAGGACGTCGGTGGGGGTCGGCGGGCCGGCCGGGGCGGGCGGGAGCGGGGGCCGGCTCGGGGCGGGCTGCCCCGCCCCGGGCGGGGCCGGCGGCGGCTCGGGCGGCCGGGGCGGGCGGCCGATCAGCACCCCGGCCGCGACCGCCGCGGCGAGCCCCGCCACTACCGCCGCGGCGGGCCACCGGGGCCGGGGGGTGGTGATCCGGACCACGTCGTCCTTCACCTCGGCCGCCCGCTGGTACCGGTCGGCCGGGGCGTCCCGCAGGCTCCGGGACACCACCCGGTCGAGCCGCGGGTCCGTCCCGGCCACCGCCGACGGGGGCGCGAACTGCGGCGTCGGCGGGGCGCCGGTGAGGAGCTCGTAGAGCAGGACGCCGAGGGAGTAGATGTCGGCCCGGTGGTCGACGGCGGCAGCGTCGGCCCACTGCTCGGGGGCCATGTACCGGGCCGTCCCCATCCGCTCCCCGGACCCCGTTAGCGTGAAGTCGCCCGGCCCGCCCTTGGCCAGCCCGAAGTCGGTCAGCTTCAGGTTCCCGGCCGCGTCCAGCAGCACGTTCTCCGGCTTCACGTCCCGGTGGACGACCCCGCGGTCGTGGGCGTACTGGAGGGCGTCGCACAGCTGCGGGATCAGCCGGAGCGCGTCGGCCACCGTCACGGCCCCGGCCCGGATGCGGTCCCGGAGGGTCTGGCCGGCCACGTACTCCATCACCAGGTACACCCGGTCCCCCTCCCGCCGGGCCTCGTACACCGCGACGACGCGCGGGTGCGACAGCTTGGCCATCGCCCGCGCCTCGCGGACGAACCGCTCGGCGAACGCCGGGTCCGCCGCCCGCTCCGGGGCGAGCACCTTCACGGCCACGGTCCGGTCCAGGCTCACCTGCCTGGCCCGGTACACGACCCCCATCCCGCCGCGGCCGATCTCGTCCTGGATTTCCAGGTCGGACAGGTCCGGCGGGGCGGCCGGGGCGGGGGGCGGGTCGAGCACGGCGGCCACCAGGCAGGCCGGACAGACCCCGCCGGGGGCCGACCCCGGGACCGGGGTGGCGCAGCGGGGGCAGGGGTGGGGCGCGTTCATGGGGTGGTGTGGGTAACGGGAACTGGCCCGGGGGCGTTACGCCCGCCGCGGCAGGCGGAGGGCGGCGAGCAGCCCGCGGAGCTCGTCGTCCGGGTCGTCGCCCTCCTCCAGGGTGGCGCCGACCTCCTCCCGCAGCAACTCGCCGTACCGCTGCCGGAGGCGGTGGACCGCCACCCGGACGGCCCCCTCGGACATCCCGAGCGCGCGGCCGAGGTCGGCGGCGGTGCCCGGCGCCTCGCCCGCCAGCGCCGGCCGGAGCACGTCGAACCGGTCGGCCCGGCCGGCGCTGGCCTGCTCGGCCCCCAACCGGATCATCGCCCGGCCGACCACCTCGACCGCCCAGGCGTAGTCGAACAGACAGTCCGGGGTGAGGTGGTCGGCCGGCTCGCGGGCGTACCGGGCCTCGCCGCCGGCCGTCTCGACCGGGACGAGCCCGCCGGGCGGGTGCCGCACCGCGGCCGACTCGTACTCGTGGCGGGAGGCGCAGAATCGGCGGAAGGCGGCGGCCAGGAACCCGCGGAACCGGCCGCGGGCCGGGTCGGCGTGGCGGAAGAGGTGCTTTTCGACGGCCGCCGCGAAGAACCCCTGCACCAGATCCTCGGCCTCGGGCGGGGACGCGCCGCGGCGGCGGGCGTAGGCGTAGAGCGGGTACCAGTAGGCACGGCAGAGGTCGGCCAGGGCCGGGCCGGCGGCCGCGTCGCCGGCCCGGCCGGCCCGGAGAACGACCGACCAGACGGTCGTGGCGAACCGGCCGGGGGGAGGATCGGGCGGGTGGGCGGGCGGACCCATGACGGTTCCGGGCGTCGGTGCGCCCGCGGGCAGCGGGCGGTAGCTGGTTTAGCCGTCCCGCCTTGACCCTCAAGTCGGGTCGGAGAGGATGAGACGTTTCGCCTCTCTGGTTTCACCGCCCGAAGGGTGATGTCGCGCGTTACGCCACCTTGCTGGTTCTGTACATAGGCAGATACCTGGACGCCGCCGCGTGGCACGGGATCATCCAGGCGACCAACACCGTCCTCCAGAAACCACTCACGTGGCGTCGCTGGCAAAGAAGGTCCGCGGGGTGCTGAGCCGGGCGGCTCGGCGGACCCGGGCTCTCTCGTCGATCGGGGGTAACGATGGCCAGGCGGCGGACACCCCCGGGGGGTGGCGAGGGGACGGCCCTCGACGCGGGTCGGCTGAGCCGTGTGCCGCAGGGGGAGGTCACCTGGGAGGCCGACTTCCGGGCGTTGCCCAAACCGCTGACGCAGACCGAAACCCGCTACCTGGGCGTGGTCACAGCGGGCGGACCGCCCCTAGCCGAGTCGGAGGTCGGCGGCCGCCCGTCCGCCGGCGACCTCGCCGACCTGCTGGCGCGGGCGATGCTCCGGCCCGGGGGTGGGAAGCCCCAGCGCCCGCGCCACCTCCGCCTCCGCGGCCACCGCCAGTGGCGGGAACTGTTTCCGCGCCTCGAGGAACTCGGCGTCGGGGTGGCTGTTCAACAGGAACTCCCCGCCGCCGCGGAAGCCTACAACGCACACCTCCGCAAGCTGCGCGAAGCCCGCCGGGCGGGGATGACGAAGCCGTCCGGCGGGCAGGCGGCCGTCGAGACCCTCTTTCCCACCGTAGCCAAGTGGGTGGGCGGGTACGGGCATATCGAGATTGGGGACCAGGAGGGGTTCGGGTTCGTCGTCCGGGCGCTGGACTACGGCGGGATGGTGTTCGAGGACGACGGGCCGGAAACCCTGGCCGAGGCGATGGCGGCCCTCGAACGGGGGCTCGCCGCCTACTTCAAACGGGAGGGGATCGAATGACCCCCGAGTCTTCCACCAACCTGTTCACCGGCATCCCGCCGCAGCTGACCGACGAGCTGGTCCAACCCCTGCTGTCCGCCCCGGCCGTTCGCATCGAGCGGATCGTCTCGCACGGCCAGTGCTCGCCGGCCGGCTTCTGGTACGACCAGGACCGGGCCGAGTGGGTGGTCGTCCTGTCGGGGGCGGCGCGGCTTCGGATTGAGGACCGGGTGATCGAGATGCGGCCCGGCGACTTCGTGAACCTTCCGGCCCGCACGAGGCACCGGGTCGAGTGGACGACCCCGGACGAGCCGACGGTCTGGCTGGCCGTTCACTACGCCGGGTGAGCGGCCGGCTCAGGTGCGGGCCAGGAGCCCCCGCGCCGACTCCCGGAGGAACCCCCAGGCGAAGCCGAAGTGAATGCCGACGATCACCAGCGGGATTCGGCCCGCCACGCCGGCCGGCTTCCCCCGGCCCAGCCACGCGGCGGCCCCGGCGAGCACCGCGAGGTAGCACGCTAGGCTCAGACCCCAGAGCCAGCCGAGGTAGGGCACCGCGAGGCTGAGCAGGCCGCCGGCGACGACCCAGGCCGCCCACGCGGGCGGTACGAGCGCCGGGAGCGTGAGCGACCGCGGGTTCTTGAAGGCCAGCCGGGCGCGGCCGCGGCCGTAGCGGGCGAGCTGGTAGAACAGCGCCGGCCAGGACGCGCGCGGGTGGTAGACCACCTTCACCGCCGGCGTGAAGTAGCACGTCAGCCCGGCGGCATCGACCCGCTGGTTGAACTCCACGTCCTCGCAGGCGTCGAACGCCTCGTCGAACAGCCCGACCCGGTGGAACACCGCCCGGCCGTAGGCCACCGCCGTGTTCTGCGGCGGGACGAACTTGGCCCGGTCGGAGAAGATGTCCGAGTCCGGGTTGTGCCCGAGGCGGCTCGCGCGGGCGGCCGACACCGCGACCTGGAACGGCGTCGGGTCCGGGGCGTCGAGCGGCTGCGGCCGGCCCAGGCTGTCGGCCCCGCTGGCCGCGAACGCCTCGGCCACGTTCCGCAGGTAGTTCCGGTCCGGGACCGTGCAGTGCCCGTCCACGACCACCGCCACGTCCTTGGTGGCGTGGCGGACCGCGGTGTTGCGCCCGGCGCTCGACAGCCGGCCGGGGTTGAACACCAGCTTCAGGTTCGGGAATTCACCCTGGAGCCGGCGGACGGTGGGGACGGTGGCGTCCGCGGAGCCGCCGTCGGCGACGATCACCTCGAAGCGGTCGGCCGGGAAGTCCTGCGTGAGGAGCGTCCGCAGGGCCGGCTCGATCGCCGCCGCCTCGTTCAGCACCGGGACGATGACCGACACGGAGCGGGGGCCGCCGGCCGGTGCGGGGGGGTCGGGGAGCGTCATGCGGAGTCCTTCCGCGGGGCCGGGCGAGTCGGGTGTTCGGTCCACGTCCCGCGACTCACACGTCCGTGGGGAACCGCGGCTTGCGGTGGTACAGCCGGCGGAGCCCGAAGAGCTTCAGGCCGGTGGCGAGGAGGACGTACAGCTCCATCCCCACCGAGCGGTGGCGGATGTAGAAGAGGTCGTAGGCCAGCTTGTTCTTCACGCTCCGGACGCAGGTGTCCGGGGGGAGGTGGACCTGGGCGAAGCCGGTGATCCCGGGCTTCACCGCATGCCGCCGGTCGTACCCCGGGACCGACAGCCGGAGCCGCTTGACGATCTCCGGCCGCTCCGGCCGGGGGCCGACCAGGCTCATGTCGCCCCGCAGCACGTTCCACAACTGGGGCAACTCGTCCAGGTGGAGGCGGCGGAGGACGCGGCCGACCACGGTGATCCGCGGGTCGCCGGGGAGGCTCCAGCGCGGGCCGGTCAGGCTCTCGCAGTCGTGGACCATGCTGCGGATCTTGTACAGCGTGAACACGCGCCCGCCGCGGCCGACGCGGGTCTGGCTGTACAGCCCCGGGCCGGGCGACGTGAGGCGGACGAGCGCCACGCACGCCGCCATCAGCGGCAGGGCCGGGACCAGCAGCAGCAGCGCCGCGGCGGTGTCGCACGCCGCCTTCAGCCGGCCCGCGGCCGCCGCCGGGGTGGGGGTCGGCGGTCGGGTGATGACGGAGCGGATCGACACGGCGGGGGTTCGCAACGCGGGCTTCGGGGTCGCCGCCACGGCCGGGGGCCGGGTCGTTCGGTCGGTCATCGGTGCGGATCCTTCGCGGTGGTAGACCGGGGGGGCGTGGCCCGGGTCGTCGGCCGTCCCGGCCGGCGGTCAGTGGGCGAGCGCCGCGGCGTACTGGGCGAAGGCGGTCGTCACGAACGCCCGCGCCGTCGGGTCGTCCTCCGGGCGGTCCTCGGCGTCGTCCCCGAGCGGCGTGACGACGTAGACCTTGTACAGCACCGGCACCCGCGCCAGCTGGGAGGCGAACTGCCAGCGCGGGTTGTCGGGGGCGACCCACTCCCCGCCCGTCGACCAGGCCCAGCGGACCCGGACCCGGTCGTGGCGGGTGGCGGTCGTCTTCTCGAAGTCAGCCACGTAGTAGGCCGCGGTCGCCCCGCCGGGGAGCTCCAGCGTTTCCCGCTTGGTCGCGCGGACGGTCTTGTAGCCGCTCCCCGGGTAGCACACGTCCGGGGTGTGGGTCGAGACCGACCCGGGCACGCCGCTGATGAGGGTGATCGCCCCCGAGCGGCCGGTGCCGGCCGAGGTGTAGCGGCGCGAGGTCGCCTCGCTCCGCTCGTTGGTCGGCATGTCCGTCGGGATCGGCGCCGGCTGCCAGTCCTGGAAGCGGAGTTCGAGGGCGTGGACCCGCTCCTTGAGCGCCGGGTCCGGCTCGAACGTGTCCCACCGCTGGATGGCCGCCCCGTGGACGACGGCCCCGGCCACGACCAGCACCGCGACGACGACGAGCGTGGGTGTCTTCAGCATGGTGTCCTCTCCGGTCAGCACAGGGCTTCGGATTCGCTCGCCCCGACGTACACGACCCCGCTGTACGGGATCTCCATCGCCGCGACGCGGTCGGTGGCCTTCTGGAGCAGCGGCAGCTTGGTCTCGCGGTAGCGGGCGCACACCAGCACCACCTCGCACCGCCGGGCGACCTCGACCGACTCGGCCACGGTCAGCAGGGCGTGGCCGTGGAGGATGACGCAGTCGTAGGGCTCCTTCAGCTTGGCGAGCAGACCCTCGAGCCGCCCGCCCACCGCCGCCTTGCGGGCCTCGTCCGACCACTTGCCGGCCGGGAGGAAGGCCAGCCCGCTCGGGAGGGACACGACCGCCGCCCGCGCGTCGGCCTCGGCCCGGAGCACCTCGCACGCCCCGACCTGGTTCGGCACGCCCGCGTAGGTGTGGAGCGACGGGTCGCGGAGGTCGAAGTCGACCAGGAGCGTCTTGTACCCGGCCTGGGCCAGGGAGCTGGCCAGCCCGAAGGCGGTGAACGCCTTCCCCTCGTCCCCGAGGGGGCTGGTCACGGTCACGCACGTCGCCCCCCGGCTGAGCCACGTCTGGGCGACGTAGGCCCGGAGCTTGTCGATGGCCTCGTTCGCGGCCGCCCGCCGGGCCGGGTCGCGGCCGGTGGCGTCGCCCGGGACGCCGGGGATGACCCCGACCACCGGCGCGGGGCCGGTCGACTTCAGGTCGGCCAGCGAGCTCACCCGGCGGCTCACCGTCTCGAACGCCACCACCCCGAGGGCCACCAGGACGTACCCGAACAGCCCCGCCGCGACGGTGCCGAGAACCTGCTTCTTCATGTCCTTCTGCATCGGGCTCGACGCCGGCTGGAGCAGCCGGACGCGCTCGGGCGACACCAGGTCGAGTTTGATCAGGTGGTGCCGCTTGACGAGCTCCGCGTAGATGCTGTCCAGCCCCATCCGGTTCGTGATGCTCGGGTCGTAGAACGCCTCCTGGCGTTCGAGCCGGCCCTCGGCGGTGACGCGGAGCGTCGGGTCGGGGATTTCACTCAGGTGGCGGTGGACCCGGTCGAACCCGTCCCGGGCGGTCGCCAGCTGGGCCTCGTAGCGGGCCAGCTGGTGCTTCAGCCCCTCCCACTCGACGGCGTGCCGCTTCATCTCGGGCTCCCGCCTGGCCCATTCGATCACGGCGGCCTTTTCCCGGCGGATCTCCTTCAGCCGGGCCTCCTGGCCCTTCCAGATGTTGTGGAGGTCGACCACCCCGGGCGCGTCGGGCCGGCCGCTGCCGGCGGCGAAGTCGTAGGCGGCCTTGGCCGCCGTAGCCTTTCTCGCCTGATCGTGGACCTGCTGGTCGGCGTCCGCCGCGGCCAGCGTCAGGGCGTTGATCGGTGCCGTCTTGAGTGCCTCGATCTTCTTCTCGAGCTCCACCATCCGCGACTTGGTGGCGCCGATCTCAAGGGGGAGGCGGTCCAACTCGCTCTGGAGGGCGGTGAACCGGGAGATCAGGACGCGCGGGTCGAGCTTGGCGATGAGTTCCAGCGCCCCGACCTGCACGACCGGGCCGGCCGGGGTCGCGGGCGGGAACGGCCCGGGCGGCACGCCCTCCTCCCCCTTCGCCGGGGTGACCCCCCCGGGCATCGGCGCCTTGGCGACGTCGGGCCGGCGGGAGATGGACTCCAGCAGCTTCTGCATGTCCTGCTTGGCGTCCTCGGCCCGCCGGAGCTGCGACTGCTTCTCGGCCACCTCCTTCTGGACCACCTCGGTCAGGAACGCCTTCTGGACCGCGTCCACCACCCTCTTGGCGTCGGCCGGGTTGTGGGCGGCCATGCTCACGCGGATCACCTCGGACCCGTCCGGGCCGCCCACCGTCACCTCCTCGCTGAGGTACTTGAGCGGATCCTTCTGCGCCTTGAGGGTGGGGAGATCCTTGAGATCCCGCAGGGCGGCGTTGAGCACGAACTCGGACTTGATGAGGCCGCTCATCGTCCGCACGTAGGTGACGAAGTCGGTCCGGCCGGAGTTGTGGCTGTTCGCCTGCGCCAGGGTGGGCGGCACCTGCGACACCTGGAGCAACCCGTACGACTCGAACTTGCTGGCGAGGAGTTCCCACGCCGCGTACGAGCCGACCGCCCCGATGAGCGTGCCGCAGAACAGGATCATCAGCCAGTGGAGCCGCAGGTACGTCAGCGCCCGCAGGCCGGTGCCGGCGTCGGGGTCCGGCCGGGCGCCGGGCCGGGCGGCCGGGCGGGTCGGCGCCGGCTTCGGCGGCGCGGCGGGGGGGGCGAAGGTCGGTCCGTTCATGGGCTCTGCGTCCTTGCAGGCTCAGACCAGGTGTCGGTGATGACCGGGGGGACTACTGCTCGGCGACGACCAGCCGCTTCAGCACCCACAGCTCCAGCGCGAGCAGGGCCAGCCCGACCGGCATCATCAGCCAGCCGTAGAAGTCGTGGAGGAACTCCAGCGTCCCCTTGTCGGAGAACACGAGGTACGCCAGGCCGGTCGCGGTGATCCGCAGCACGTTGGTGGCGACGGCGATGGGGATGATGCCCAGCAGCACCATCAGCTTCTCGAACACGGACCGGTGCGTCAGCAGCACGGCCCCGACCGAGAAGGCGGCGAACGTCACCATCATCTTCAGCCCGCTGCAGGCGTCCACGACGCCGAGGCGGACCTCGTCGATCAGGATCAGGTTCCCGTCGCGGATGGCCGGCTGGCCGAGCGTCTGGAGCAGGAAGGTGCTGCTCACCGTCGCCGCGGTCTTGAGCGGCTGGCCGACGTTCCGCTCCAGCTCGTAGGGGAGCGGGACCATGAAGATCAGGAACAGCAGCCCGCCGCCGACGCGCCTGAGCAGCGGCATTCCGCCGGCCGCCAGCGTGACGGCCACCAGCGCCAGCAGCAGGCTGGCGGCGTCGAGCTGGTGGAACAGCAGGCTCCCGGCCAGCGCCCGCATGACGAACGTGACCGCCAGCAGCCCGCAGCCGACCCACGGCAGCGGTCGCGGCGTCAGGGGGCCGGCCCGCCACGCCTGCCGCACGAGGTACGCCGAGAAGAACGGCACCAGCAGGCCGTGCGAGTACTGCGGGTCGTTGATCCACTTGTCGAAGAACACCCGCAGCATGGGCAGGTAGGCCCACACGAGCAGGCCGACGAGCGCCGTCAGCTGCCAGGCCGGCGGGCGGAACGCGGGCGCGGGCGCCGGCGGTGCGGTCACGACGGTGACCGGTGCGGTTTTCCGGGCGGGCGAGATGGGCGACGGAGCGGGTGCGGCTTCGGTGGTGATCGACATCCCTGTCCCCACGGGGGTGCCGGCGTCGCCGGCCGCCGGGCGGGTCCGTCCGTGGGCGACAGCCCGGCGAGTGGGGGATTGTTGCAGCCCTCCCGCCCCCAATGCAACCCCACCTTTTCCGGCCCGCCGCCCGGGTCGCGGGCTACGCCCACGCGCGAATCCGCGGCGGGGGGCGGTACGGGGAAGTCGATTGCGGCCCCGGTTGCTAAGATGAGTCTTTTACGGCCGCACCCCTGAATGTGACACCATGACCGACCCCGAACCGACCCCTCCCGCCCCGCCGCCCGAGGCTGCCGCGGCCAAGCCCGAGCCCCCGAAAGCCGAGCCCCCCGCCGAGTCGAAGTTCACCGGCCTCGGCCTCGACGCCAAACTCCTCGCCGCCCTGACCGCGCTGGGGTACGAGGAGCCGACGCCCATCCAGAGGGAGGCGATCCCGATCGTCCTCCAGGGGACCGACCTCGTCGGCCTCGCCGCCACCGGCACCGGCAAGACGGCCGCGTTCGCCCTGCCGCTCCTCCAGCGCCTGAGTACGACCGGGGCGAAGGGGAAGCCGGCGGCGCTGATCCTCGTCCCCACCCGCGAGCTCGCCATGCAGGTGGCCGAGGCCGTCCACAAGTACGGCCGGCCGTTCACCACGCGCGTGCTGCCCGTGTACGGCGGGGCGGCGTTCGGCCAGCAGGCCCGGGCGCTCGAGCGCGGCGTGGACGTCGTCGTCGCCACCCCCGGCCGCGCCCTCGACCACCTCCGCCGCGGCACCCTCAGCCTGGCCGGCGTGTCGGTCGTCGTCCTCGACGAGGCCGACGAGATGCTGGACATGGGCTTCGCCGAGGACATCGAGGCGATCCTGAAGGACACGCCGAAGGAGCGGCAGACGATGCTGTTCTCGGCCACGATGCCGCCGCGGATCGAGGCCATCGCCCGCCAGCACCTCCGCGCCCCGGCCACCGTCCGCGTCGCGCAGGAGCCCGTGGCCCCGGGCCAGCTGCCGAAGGTGAAGCAGGTCGGCTACGTCGTCCCGCGGCAGTTCAAGGTGGCGGCCCTGGTCCGCGTCCTCGACGTGGAGGCTCCGGCGGCGGCCCTGGTGTTCTGCCGGACGCGGACCGAGGTGGACGAGCTGACCGAGACCCTCGCCGCCCGCGGCTACCGCCCGGAGGCGCTCCACGGCGGCCTGTCGCAGGAGCACCGCGACCGCGTCATGCGGATGTTCCGGTCCGGCACCGTGGACCTCCTCGTCGCCACCGACGTGGCCGCCCGCGGGCTGGACGTGGAGCACCTCACCCACGTGGTCAACTTCCACATCCCGGCCGAGGTGGAGACCTACGTCCACCGCATCGGCCGGGTGGGCCGGGCCGGGCGCGAGGGGACGGCCATCACCCTGGCCGAGCCGAAGGAGCACCGGCTGCTGAAGAACATCGAGCGCGTCACCAACCGGAAGATCGAGGTCGGCCGGGTGCCGACCGTGGCCGACCTGAAGGCCCGGCGGATGGAACTGACCCGCGAGGCGATCCGCGAGGCGATCGAGGCCGGGGAGCTCGACCACTTCCGGGTGATCGTCGAGACGCTGTCGGCCGAGTTCGACGTGATGGACATCGCCCTCGCGGCGGTGAAGCTCGCCCACGACGCGGAGACCGGCGACGCGAAGGACACGGAGGTGGAGATCCCGTCGCCCCCGCCGCTGCGGGAGCGGTTCCAGGCGGCCGGGCCGCGGGGCCGGTTCGACGGCCCGCGGCCCGGCGCCCCGTACTACCCGGCCGGTGCCCCGCCGGTCCGCCCGGACCGCGGGGAGCGGCCGGAGGCGGGCAACGCCCCGCCGCCCCGCCCGAACGCCCGCCGGGGCGAGGGCGGCCCGCCGACGGCCCGGCTGTTCTTCAGCCTGGGCCGCGAGGCCGGGATCATGCCGCGCGACCTCGTCGGCGCGATCGCCAACACGGCGGGCGTGCCGGGGCAGGACATCGGCGCGATCGAGGTGACGGACCGGTTCTCGCTGGTGGAGGTGCCGGAGGAGGCGGCCGATTACGTGGTCGAGTGCATGCAGGGGGTCCGCCTCCGCGGCCGGCCCATGACCTGCCGCCGCGACCGGCGCGAGGAGGGCGGCGAGCGCGGCGGCTACCGCCCCGGCCCGGGTGGCCCCGGGCCGGGCGGGCCCGGCAGCGGTTTCCGGCCGGGTGGGTTCCGGCCGGGCGGGGGTGGTGGGGGCTTCGGCGGCCCGCCCCCCGGTGGCGGGTTCGGCGGACCCCGCCCGCGGCCCCGGCCCCGTCCGTGGGCGGAGGGGGACGAGGAGTAGAGCCGACGCTTCACGGTCTGGTGCCGGGCGGCGACGCCAGGAACCGCCCGACACTGCCGACCCACAACTCGGGGGAGGCGGCACACAGCGACGTGTGCCCGACCCCCTCGAACACGACCATCTCCTTCCGCCCGGTCACGCCCTCGAAGATCGCCTGCCCCTCCTCCGGGCGGGCGTTGCGGTCGGCCCCGCCGTGGAGGACGAGGGTCGGGACGCGGCACCCGCGGGCGTAGTCCTCGGGGTTGTGACCGAAGGCGTTGAAGCCCGCCCGCACGCCGCCCCAGAACACCAGCACCTCGGCCCCGGGGAAGGACGGGATGCTCATCAGCGCGAACCGGTTGCGCACGGTCCCGAGCATCCGCCCGAACACGGACTCCACCACGACCGCGTCGGGCTCGACCCCGTGAGTGGCGACTGCCCGCAGCACGGCCGCGCCGCCCATCGACTGCCCGTAGAGGGCGAGGGGGCGGGGCAAGCCGCGCGAGCGGGTGAACCCCGCGGCGGCCGCAACGTCGCGGGTCTCCTCGTAGCCCAAGGTGGTGACCGACCCGTCCGACCCGCCACCGCCCCGGAAATCGACCAACAGGGCCGCGTACCCCAGGGCCACGAACGCCTTCGCCTCCGGAAGCAGGGCAGACCGACACGCCCCGTACCCGTGGAACAGCACCACCGTCCCCTTCGGCTCGGGCGGCGCGACCAGCCAGGCTTCCAGGTTCACGCCGTCGTCGGCCACAAAGCGGACGGTCTCGCACGGCAGGCCGACGTCGGCGGGCGAGCGGGAGAGGGCCGGGCGGGGGACCGTGACGCCGAGGGCCAGCGCCTTGACCTTGCCCCAGACGGGGAGGGCTTGCGGCGGGGGCGTTTTGGCCGCCTCGTCGGAAAAGACCAGCATCGCCCGTGCGTGTCGGTAGGCGAGGGCGTTCAGCAGGACGAAGCCCGTGAGGAGGGCGACACCGGCTGTCCGCCACGGGTGGCGGCGGACCCAGGTGAGAACCCGCCACCGGCGGGACGTCTCAACAGCCACGACGACCCCCTCCGGGTCAGCTGCCGTGCTTCCGCCGCACGGCGACCAGCACTTCGTCCAGCTTCGACAGGAACCGTGACCGGTCCTTCGCGGACATCGGCGGGGGGCCGCCGGTCGCCTCGCCGCGGGCGCGGAGTTCTTCCATCAGCTCTCGCATCCCGAGGGCGGTCCCGATCTCGTTGTCGGTGATCTCGCGCCCGCGCGGGTCCAGCACCCGCGCGCCCTTCGCCAGGGCGCGGGCGGCGAGTGGTATGTCCGCCGTGACGACCACGTCCCCCGGGCCGGCGACCTCCGCGATGTGGTCGTCGGCCGCCCCGAACCCGGGGCGCACCACCAGCTCGACGAGCGGCCCGGCCGGCACCCGCATGGCCGCGTTGGCCACCACGACCGTCCGCACCGCGTACCGCCCGGCGACGCGGTAGGCCTCGTCCTTGACCGGGCAGGCGTCGGCGTCGAGGTACAGGGTCGGCACAAACGGTCCTCTCTGCTTGACGGTCGGCCGGCGGCCGGGTCAGATGGTCATTCTACGCCCCGCCCGGAGCTGCCGATGTGCCGCCGACCCTGGTTCGCGTTCGCACTCGCTACGACAACGGCCCTCGTGACCGCGTCGGCCGGCGCGCAGGATGACGACGAGTACACCAAGGCGAAGGTGGGGAAGTTCCGGGTCCAAGAGAACGGGTACTTCAACCGGCTGGTGTACGACGGCACGCTGATCGGCACGCAGATCAACGAGCGGTACATCGTCCGCGCCGACGCCCCGAACCTCTTCGGGCTCCTCACCCCCTGGGAGTCCCTGGCCCTGGTGGGTAGTCACGGCCGCTGGGATCCGACCCACGAGCCGCTCACCTACTACCACCGGACCGGCCCTGTGGGGGCGATGTTCTACCACCTCCGCACCCGCAAGGGCGGGGCGGACGCGACCGCCCCGGTCGGGGTCGTCGGGCTGTACGCCGGCACGCCCGCGGCTTACGCGCTCCGGGGGCAGGCGTTTACCTTCTACAGCGTCCACCCGGAGTTGAAGGGGCTGGTGGCCGACTCCGGGCGGTTCTTCCGCTTCGTCCCCGACGCGCGGAAGCGGGGGGCGAAGGTCGAGGTGCGGTACGGCCCGTGTCGGGAGACGCTGGCCGCGGACCAGGACAAGCGCTTCGCGCTCCTCCTGGTCGAAATGGTCGAGGAGGGCTTCGACCCGGGGGACCGGCTGACGCTGGAGGCCGTCCGCCTCTACCTCGCCCGGCTCACCCCCGACGGCATCGTCGCCCTCCACATTTCCAACAAGTACTACCGGCTGGAACCGGTCGTCGAGCGGATCGCCCGGGAGTTGGGGTTGGTCGGGAGGGTGTGGCACGACGACTCGGAGTCCCGCCCGGGAAAGACTGCGGCCAGTTGGTTGGTCCTCGCCCGCAGCGTGGACGCCCTCGGCCCCCTCGCCGGGGCGAACGTCGAGCAAGCCCGGGCGTTCGGGACCAGGAACGAGCCTCTGGTCCACCTGCTCCGCAAGTACGGCCCGGAGAAGAACGCGATGGACGCGATCCTGGCCGAGTGGGGCGGGCCGGAGGCGGACCGGCACCTACTTACCCCGTCGCTGATGTCGATCCGCGAGGGGCCGCAGGCGGCAATCCTCTACCAGTACGCCATCCGCCTTCGGGACGCCGGGCAGGGCCGGGCAACGCTTGGGCGGATGACCGACTTGGTGTGCGGGGCGATGTTCCGCCCACTGGCGTTCGACCTCGGCGCTGAACTCCGGACCGACTCACACCGGCCCGAACTACCCCCCGCCGACCCGCCCGCCAAGAAGTAACTCTTCCCGCAGGCCGGCCGCGCCTACCGCCGGGCGCGGTCGGTCTGCTCGCGCAGTTCCTCGTGGATCTTGAACAGGATGATCCCCTCCTCGCAGAGGAGACGGAGGAACAGCGGGCCGAACACCAGCATCCCCAGGCCGCTCGCAAACTGGAAGACGCTGAACGTCGCCCGGCTGCCCGCGGCCGCCTTCGCCGCCGGCCGGTCGTCCTCGTCCGACGTCAGGGCCGGCCGGCTCCCCACGCTGCCGGCCATCGCCCCGATCCCCGTCACGACACAGCTGATCGTGCCGACCCAGAAGAAGATCTGGATCAAGATCGGCGTGAGCATGAGCCGAAAGGTCAGGAAATCAACGACCGGGTTGCCGCCGCGCGCCCGCCGCCGGCGCGGCGGGGGTTCATCGTACCCCATGTCCATTTCGGGTGGAGGCGGGGGTGGCAGGGGCGGGGGAGGCTGGTACGTGTAGACCGTCGAGCCGGCCGGCGGGAAGGGCGGGGGGGGCGACGGTGGCTCTGCCCGGAGGCCCGATGCCGTCACCAGGAGCCGGCCGCCGCACTGCTTGCAGCCGATCTTCCGCCCCACGTGCTCGGGGCGGACCGCGTAGAGTTTCCCGCAGACCGGACAGGGGTAGTTCATGACGATCCGCGGGGGTGGGCGGGTCACTCGACCGGACTCGAACCGAAGGCCACTTCAGCCGGGGCAGAGTCTACTCGGCGTCCTGACTTGGGTCATCCGGTGCGGGACGAGACAGACTGGCAGAAAGAGTAAATGGATCGGGTGGTTGGCTCAAACCAGATGGTGTGCTTGAAGAAGGTGGCGACGGCTTTGCTCAGCGGACCGTGAACATCGTGGCGGCGATCGACCCTCGGGACCCTCGCCCCGTCCGCGAGGGTGACGCTCATGGCCTTCCCAGCGGTTTGGAGTGGACGCTACAGGACTCGAACCTGTGACCCTGCCCGTGTAAAGGGCATGCTCTACCAGCTGAGCTAAGCGTCCCTGTCTGACCCGGCCGGGCGGTCCTCTCGCCGCGGGTGGTACGGCCCGGGTGAGCCAGGCCGGGGGTGTCCGCCGCGGATCGCTTGAACCGGAGTCTTGTGCTTTGTACGGGCCGGTATCCCCGTGTAAAGGGAGTCCTTGGCCGTTGAGCCGGGCGCCCGGTGGCTTAGCCGATGAGGTGGGTGGCGTGGGTGACCGCCCCGCCGGCCCGGAGGGCGGCGGCCACCAGCCCCGCCTCGGCCAGTTCGGCGTCCGTACACCCGGCGGCCTTGGCCTTCTTGGCGTGGACGTCGATGCAGTACGGGCACTGGGTCGTGAGGGCCACGCCGACCGCGATCAGCTCCTTCACCTTGACCGACAGCGCCCCGTCCTTGAACACGGCCGCGTTCAGTGCGTCGAACGCCGCCATCCCGGCCGGGTCCAGCTCCCGGAGGGTCTTCATCTTCTTCAGCTGGGCCGGGTCGTACATGGCGGAGCCTCGGGAGTCAGTCGATGGACGCTTCGGGCAGGGACCGCACCAGACTCCGGATCGTCTTCAGGGCGTTGAGCGTGCGGCGGATGTTGAGCAGGTGCTTCGGGCGGTCTGGGTGACCTTCGGGAAGGCTCTCGAACCGGTCGAACTCGCCGGCCACCTCGGCCTGGTAGCCGTTCTCCCGCTCCCGCAACTCGCCGCGGATCGCGTCCGCCTCGTCCGCACCCGCCCCTTCGACCCGCTCGCGGTAGTCCATCATCTCGGCCAGGAACGACGGCTCGACCGCTTTCTCCTGCTGGGCCGACGGGCCGCCGTACAGATCGAGCAGGTAGTTGGCCCGGGCGAACGGGTCGCGGAGCGTGTTATACGCCTCGTTCACCGCAGCTGACAGCTCCAGACTCGCCGCCAACTCGCCGGCCGGGCCGGCGGCGTGGAAGTCCGGGTGGACGGCCCGCGAGGTCGCCAGGTACGCCCGCTCCAGCGCGGCCGCGTCAACAACAAACCGCCTCGGCAGGCCGAGGCGGGTGAAGTGGTCCATGGTTGGTTTCGAGTTCAGAGTTTCGAGTTCAGAGTCCAAACTCGGCGTGGGAATCGTCTCCCACCGAACTCTGAACTCTGAACTTACATGGAGTACGAGCTGCCGCAGCCGCAGGTGGACTTGGCGCTCGGGTTGGTGACGGTGAAGCCCCGCTTGTTCAGGTCGTCGTGGAAGTCCACGACCGCCCCGTCCAGGTAGAGCATCGACCGCTTGTCCACCACCACCTCGATGCCGTGGAAGTCGAACTTGTGGTCCGTCTTCTCGTCGAACTTCGGGTCGAGGTCGAGCTTGTTCTGGAACCCGCTGCACCCGCCGCCCTGCACCCGCACCCGCAGGTACAGCTTGCTCCCGGCCTCGGCCGAGCCGTCGGCGGCCACGCCGGCGATGTGCCGCTTCACCTCCTCGGCCGCCTTCTCGGTCACCACCAGCGGGGGCGCCACCGGGGCGGCGCTGGGGGTCCGGCCGAGCCCGATCGTCTCCGTCGCGGTCGCAGTCGCCATGCGTGTCTCCCGTTCGAGGGTTGTGTCGGAAGGTTAGAGGGGGATACCGCCCCGTGGGGTTCGCCTTTCGGGCGCCGGCTAGACGGCCGCGGGCTCGCGGGCCGCGGCCGACTCCTGCTTGGTCTGGTAGTTCTGGATCGCCGCCTTGATGGCGTCCTCGGCCAGCACCGAGCAGTGGACCTTCACCGGCGGGAGGGCCAACTCCTCGACGATCTGGGTGTTCTTGATGTCCAGCGCCTCGTCCACAGTCTTCCCCTTGAGCCACTCGGTGGCCAGGGAGCTGGACGCGATCGCCGACCCGCACCCGAACGTCTTGAACTTGGCATCCTCGATCACGCCGGTGACCGGGTTCACCTTGATCTGGAGCTTCATCACGTCCCCGCACTCGGGGGCGCCGACCAGCCCGGTCCCCACGGCGTCGTCCTTGGCGTCGAAGCTGCCGACGTTCCGGGGGTTGTTGTAGTGGTCGAGTACCTTGTCGCTGTACGGCATGTCGGTCTCCGCCGGTATGACTCCCCCGGGGCGGGGGCTGGGGTTCAGGTTAGTGCGCGGACCACTCGATCGACTTCAGGTCGACGCCCTGCTGGGCCAACTCGAACAGGGGGGACATCTCCCGCAGCCGGCTCACCTCGCGGGTGACCAGGTCGACCACGAAGTCCACCTCGGCCTCGGTGTTGAACCGGCCGATGCCGAAGCGGATGCTGCTGTGGGCGAGCTCGTCGCCGACGCCGAGAGCCCGGAGGACGTAGCTCGGCTCCAGGCTGGCGCTCGTACACGCCGACCCGCTCGACACGGCCACGGCCTTGATCCCCATCATCAGCCCCTCGCCCTCGACGTAGGCGAAGCTGATGTTGGCGTTGCCGGGGAGCCGCTCGGTCGGGTGGCCGTTGAGGTACGACTCGGGGAGCTTGTCCATGATCCCGGCCCGCAGCCGCTCCCGCAGCTTGAAGGTGCGGGCACTCTCCTCGACCATCTCGCGGCGGGCGATGTCGCAGGCGGTGCCGAGGCCGACGATCATCGGCACGGCCAGCGTGCCGGAGCGCATGCCGCGCTCGTGGCCGCCGCCGTCGATCTGCGGCTCCAGCCGGACCCGCGGATCCTTCTTGCGGACGTACAGGGCGCCCACGCCCTTCGGCCCGTAGATCTTGTGGGCCGTCAGGCTGAGCAGGTCGATCCCCATCTCCTCGACGTCGAGGGGGATCTTGCCGACCGCCTGCACGGCGTCCGTGTGGAAGAGGACGCCCTTCTCCTTGCACAGCCGGCCGATGGCCTTGATCGGCTGGACCGTGCCGATCTCGTTGTTCGCGGCCATGACCGAGACGAGGATCGTCTTGTCGGTGATGGCCTCGCGGACCTGCTCGGCGTGGACCTGACCGTACTTGTCCACGGGGAGGTACGTGACCTGAAAGCCGTCGCGCTCGAGCCGCTTGCAGGTGTCGAGCACGGCCTTGTGCTCGGTCGCCTGCGTGACGACGTGGTTCCCCTTCTTCTTGTACATCGCGGCGACGCCCTTGATCGCCAGGTTGTTGCTCTCCGTGGCGCCGCTGGTGAAGATGATCTCCTTCGGGCTGGCGTTGAACACGCCGGCGATCTGCCCGCGGGCCTCCTCGACCACCGCCTCGGCCTCCCACCCGTAGGCGTGGCTCCGGCTGGCCGCGTTGCCGAACTTCTCGGTGAAGTACGGGAGCATCGCCTCCACCACCCGCGGGTCGCACCGCGTGGTGGAGTTGTTGTCCATGTAGATCGGGTGCTGCGGCATCGTCGACTTCCTGGTGCGGCTTACGCCGGGGTGCTGGCCACGGTGCGGGCGCTCCCGCAGCACCCGCCGGTGGCGAGCATCGGCAGGGCGGGGAGGGCGGCCGGCTTCGGGGTGGTCGGGGCGAACAGTTCGGCCAGCGTGACCCCGTGCAGGACGCCCATGAGCCGGCGGTGGACCTCGGCCATCGGGCCGTGGATCGTGCAAACGTCGGTCAGCGTGCAGGTGTCGCCGCCGGCCGGGAGGGACGGGTTGCAGGCCGTGAGCCGGAACCCGTCTTCCACACTTTCGAGCAGGTCGGCGAGGCTGATGGTGTCCGCCGGGCGGGCCAGGGAGTAGCCCCCCTTCACGCCCCGGTGACTCGTCACAAACCCCTTCTGGCACAACTCCTTGAGGATGTTGGCCACGAACGGCCGGCTGAGCCCGAACCGCTCGGCGATGGACCGGGCGTTCCCCCCGACCGGCTTCCCGTAGAGGTACGAGAGGATGAGGAGGGCGTAGTCCGCTTTGCGGCTCAGGAGCGTCACGGCTCGCCCTTGGGGTGGTGGGGTCGGGGAATCAGCAGCACGCTACTCCTATTTGTAGCCGGGAGACCGCAGCAGACAAGTGCGATTTTTGGCCGGCAGACGCGGACGCCAGCGCCATCGGGGTTTACAGCTGGGGGGAAGGGGGGTAGAGTCCGCCCGCCCCGCCACCCCTCAGCACCGGGCGAGCATGGACGCCACCCTCCGCATCAGCCTCGTCATCCCGGCGTTCAACGAGGCCGCGGTGATCGGCCGGGCGATCACCGAGGCCGAGGCCGCACTCGCCCCGCGGTTCGCCGACTTCGAGGTGCTGGTCGTCGACGACGGCAGCTCGGACGGCACCGCGGCCGAGGTCGAACGCACCCGGCTTGTCGCCCCGCACACCCGGCTGCTGCGGCACGGCACGAACCGCGGCTACGGGGCCGCCCTCCGCAGCGGCTTCGAGGTCGCCCGCTTCCCGCTCGTGGCCTTCACGGACGCCGACTGCCAGTTCGACCTTGCCGACCTCGCCGACCTCGCTCCGGTCACGGCGGAGTCCGACGTCGTCGTCGGCTACCGAATCGACCGGAAGGATCCGTGGCGGCGGCGGTTTCTCTCCCGCGGATACAACCTTCTCGCCCGCACCTTACTGGGCACCCGCGTCCGGGACGTGGACTGCGCGCTCAAGGTGTTCCGGCGCGAGGTGCTGGCCGGGCTGATGCCCGAGAGCCGCGGGTTCTTCGTGAACAGCGAGATGATGACCCGCGCCCGCCTGCTGGGGCTGACGGTCGCGGAACGCCCCGTGGCGCACCGCCCCCGGCTCGGCGGCGCCAGCAAGGTGTCGCTCCGCGAGGTGCCGCGGACGTTCCGCACGCTGGTCGGCTTCTGGTGGGACGAGGTGGTGTGGGCGCGGCCGGCCGCGCCCGCGGTCATCCAGGCCCGGGTGGCGGTGGTGCCTTCGGGGCGAGGAGCCACAGCACGAGCCCCATCGCCTCGGGCGGCGTCCGCACCCGCCCTTCCAGCTGGGCCTCCCGGACGGCGTCGAGAAGCCGCTTGAACTCCGGCCCCGGTTTCAGGCCGAGCGTCTTCAGCTCCTCGCCGGTGATGACCGGCGGCGGGTCGAGCTCCTCCCGCGGCGTCTCCCGCAGCAACTTCTCGCAGAACTCGACGTGGTCCACGCCCCGCCCGCTGGCGACCGCGTCCGCCCGGTGGAGTGCCAGCAGTTCGGCGATCCCCGGGTGGACCAGGATCGGCTTCAGCTTGCTGAGGCGCATGGTCGGCGCCTCGGCGAGGTACTGGTGCTTCTCGACCAGCCAGGTGAAGCGGGCCTTCTCGGCGTTGGACAGCCGGAGCCGGTCGGCCAACTTCTCGGCCATCCCCCTGCCGACGTGTTCGTGCCCGTGGAACGTGTACCGCTCGGCCGTCCGGCCGAACACGCGCGGCTTCCCCATGTCGTGTAGAATCGCTGCGAACGCCAGCGGGAACGACACCGGCGTCGCACCGGCAGACTCGCCCAACAGGTCAACCACGCGGACGAGGTGGTCCCAGAGCGTGCCGGCCGGCGCCGACGGGAGACCCTGCGGGAGCGTGAACGTCGGCACCAGTTCGGGCAGGACGGGCTCGACCAACCCGATCTCGCGCAGCAGCCGGACTCCCCGCCCGCGGTTCGGGTGGGTGAGGAGCTTCCGCAACTCGTCCGCGATCCGCTCGGCCGAGACGACCGAGATCTGCGGGGCCGTCGCCTGTGCCGCGGCGAGCGTGGCGGGGTCGATCGCCAGCGCGAAGCGCGTCGCCATCCGGGCCGCGCGCAGGACGCGGAGCTTGTCCTCGGCGAAGCGGGCCGCGGGGTCGCCGATGGCGCGGAGTACCTTGGCGCCGAGGTCGGCTCGGCCGCCCACGTAGTCGTGGAGTTCGCCCGCGACCGGGTCGAAGAACATGCCGTTGACGGTGAAGTCGCGGCGGGCGGCGTCCTCCTCCGGCGACGAGTAGGTGACCGCGTCCGGCCGGCGGCCGTCGGAGTAGGTGCCGTCGGAGCGGAACGTGGCGACCTCGACCGTGAGGTGGTTGCCGCCCCGGCTGGCGTCGCGCGGGCCGACGACCTCGATGACGCCGAACGCCGCCCCGACGGCGAGGCTGCGGCGGAACAGCTTCTGGACCTGCTCGGGGCGGGCGTCGGTGGCGATGTCGTAGTCGTTCGGGTCGAGGCCGAGCAGTTCGTCGCGGACGCACCCGCCGGCCCACAGCGCGCGGAAGCCGGCCCGTTGCAGGGTGCGGACGCACTCGACGGCGAACTCGCGTTCGGTCATGACGGCTCGGTCCGGGAAAAACGCGACCCCACCGGTTGTACCCTTCCGGTGGGGTCTTGGCCCACGCGGCGTGACCCGCGTGGCATGCCGCCTCAGGGGAGTGTCCACGGTCTCCGGTCGCCGGCGCTGAGCCTGACCCCCTGCGCTCTACCGTTGAGCTACCCCCGCATGGGGTTGGGCGAAGAGCGGGGGGTGGGAGATGAGCCCACAACCTCAGGGTGGGGTCGCCGGTCAGTCGATTGGACACCTCGGCACGTGTTACTGAACCTGGCGTGGCAGTCTGAATCTGAGCAGCGGGGCTCGTGCCTCTACCATTGGGCTACCCCGCCGGGGTGGTCGGGCGAGTGGCGGGGGTGGGAGTCGAACCCACACTGTCGGGCGCCGCGGTTCAACCGAAGCCTGAGCCTCAGCCTGCACGCCTGTGCGTAGGCATGATGCGGCCGGCGGGTGAAAGGTTCAAGGGGTTTCGGGGAACACCCGGCGCGGTTCGGGGTATTGAGCTCGGTAGGGCGTGGGCGTGTAGTCCGGGGTGCAACCCCGGGCGGCGTCGGCGGTGTCACGAGGGGCGGTGCGCTTCGACCTCCGCCCGAGGCCCGCCCGGGGTTCCACCCCGGGCTACACGCCCACGCCCTACCGGGCTCCAGGAACGTGGCCGCCCTCACTCCCCGAACACGTAGGCGAAGATCGGCTCCCCGGCCTTCTGCCGCTCGACCTCCAGCAGGTTGGCCTGCTCCTTGGCCGCCTTGATCGCGTCCTGGAGCTTGTGGACCCGCGCCAGGATGGCGTTCTTCCGGTCGGTCGGGAGGCAGCCGCTGTAGACGATCTGGGTCCACGTCCCCACCGGCACGTCCTTGGTGAACAGCTCGGTCTGGGCCGGGTGCTCGGTGGTGGCCGGGTACTTCACGATGACGGTCGGCTCCTTCGACGTCCGCACCGACTCGGTCGCCCGGCTCCGGAGCAGGCCGGTGTTCGGGTCGTGGCCCCACTCCTCGGACGGGTCCGGGGTCGGGAGCTTCGACACGAACGTCTCCAGGTCGTTCACCTGCTTGTCGAGGAAGAGCAGGGTGGTGACCGGGACGCCGGCCATGACCACCCGGCCGTCCACGACGATGTCGGCGCGGGCCGACTGGTTGCCGGTGTCCTGGGTGAGGACGAGGTTCCACAGGTCGGTCCACTTCTCCCGGGCCTGGCGGACGAGGTCGTCGGCCCGCTGCTGGACGCGCTGGCTCTCGGGCGGGAGCTTCTGGCCGTTCACCTCGTCGAGGGGGCGGTAGGTCCGCTCCCGGCCGACGAACAGGGCGTCCTTCTGGATGAGCTTGTACAGCTCGGTGACGTGCTTCTCGGCCTCGTTCTTCCGGGCCGACAGGACGGCGTTGATCTGGTTGAGCTTGGGCACGGCGACCTCTTCGTAGTGTAGGGCGGATGGTCCGTGGACGGACGCCGCCGCGGCCGGGCGGGTTCGCCGGCTCACCCCCCGCGGGCGAAGGCGATCAGCTGGGGGTAGAAGGCGCGGAAGTCCCCTGCGAGGTCGGCATCCACAGCGAGAAGGGCCGGCATCGCGTCTTCGAGCCGCACGGCCCGACTCGGAATCCGGGCCGCGATCCGGGCCGACACGCGGGCGAGGGTCTCGGCGATGCCGTCCGTCGTCCCGTACAGCAGCAGCCGGTCCTGGGCCGAGAAGTGGTCGGCGAACCGTTGCCCTTCCTCCGGCAGGCCCGGGGCGGCCTCGTGGAACAGGGCGTAGCAGCGGTCGGCGAACGTGCGGAGGGGCTCGTCCGCGTAGTCGGCCCAGGTCCGCGCGAGGACGTGGTCGTAGTACACGTCGATGACGATCCCCGCGAACCAGCCGAGCCCGTCGCTGATCCGGCGGATGCTCTGCTGGACGACGGGGTGCCGGTCGGTGAACCCGTCGATCCGCTGGTGGAGCTGAACGCCGGCACGGACGTCGGCCGGGAGGGCGGCAATCTCGGCGCGGCTCAGAATGTCGGCGAGGACGCCCCCGAGCATCCGCCCCGGGTCGGGGGCGGCGAGGTGGAGGTGGGCGAGGAAGTTCATGCCGGCATTCTACCGGCGTCAGATGTAGGCCGGCTCGAAGTACAGCCCGGCCCCGCCGAGGGCCGACCCGCCGCGGGTGAAGCGCGGGTCGAGCTTGTCCACGGGCTTCCCGCCCGCCGGTTTCTTCACCCCGGGGCCGTGGACCTTGGCATACTCGTGGCCGTTGGCCGTCGCCGCGGCCAGGACGGCGTCGCGCAGCGCCGGCACGTTCATACCCCCGCCGGTGAGGACTAACTCGGCCATCCCCTTTGAGCCGAGCGTGGCGAGGAACTGCTTGACCTCGTTGCCCAGGTCGGCCGCGAACCGAGTCAGGCAATCCTTGATCGGCTGCGTGTCGTCGCCCGCGCCGATCTTACCGACGGTGTTGGTTCGGTGCGGCTTGTCCTCGGTGTAGACCGCGTTGCGGAACGCATCCAACTCGCTGGCCGGTGCGGCGCGGACCCATGCAGCCTTTTCGGCGGGGATCGCGGCGACCACCCGGTCGTCCAGGTGACTCATTCCGAACGCGATCGAGTGCTGTTGCACGGCGAACGCCCGGTCCGGGTCGGACTCGCCCGGCCCGCCCGGGTTCATCGTTAGCACGGCGAAGTCGGTGGTGAACGCCCCCACGTCGATCACGACGGCCCGGTACGGGGCGTGGTGGTCCGGGTCCTTTAGGGTGGTTACCAGCGGACCCTTCCCGAAGGTCGCCCCGAGGTCGAACTTGTCCTTCTTGAGGTGATTCTCGCCCTTCGTCAGCACGCCGACGGCGTTCGCGTACGGCTCGCTCACCACGGGGCGTTCCGGGTGGAGCGGCCAGCCCGCCTTTGCCAGCGCGGCCGTCAGGAGCTTGCAGCCGGGGTGGGTGGTCACGTTGGCCCCGTGGGCGAACGCGGGGGCCGTGACGCGGACCGGGATGCCATCATAGCGCAGCCCGGCGTACGGGAGGCGGTCGCACTCCCGCAGCACCTCCTGCCGGAGCCAGGAGAAGTAGTGGGCGGCGATCGACGCCGCGAACTGCTGCTTCTGCGTGTCCCGGCTCGCGGGGTGGACGCCGAACCCCGCGAGCAACTCGCGGGCCGAGCCCACCAGCTGGCGCAGGTGCCCCAGCTGGCCGGCGCTGACGCCGTGCTGGGTGGCGAGTCGGGCGAGGTCGTCGGAGCGGAGGAACGTTTCGAGCGGGTTGGCCGCGGGGTCGTCGGCGGCGGGCGTAAGGAACAGCCACTTCTTCCAGTTGGCGTGGACCTCGATCCCGTTCGACGCCGTCCGCCCGGCCGCCTTCTTGCCGCACTCGACGACCGGCTTCGGCCCCGACCGGTCCACCACCACCACGCTCGGGAGGCAGAAGTCGGTCGACTCGATGTCGCGGTCGTTGACGAGGCGGGTGGTCGCGCCGGGGTCGGGTCGGAGGGCCACCTTGGTGAACCCGCTACCGAAGTCGATGCAGAACACCCGCTCGGCCATGAGACACCTCAGCGTGCGACTTTCGCCTTCATCATCACGTACCGCCGGTCGTCGTCCTCGTCGATCGTCCACCCCGGCCGGACCACCTGCACCGGGGCGCCGGTGGAAACCCCCTCGTCCGCCTCGTGGAACTCGCCGTCGAACGACACCGTCTCGCTCACCTCACCGACCTGGCGGACGCCGCGGATGTTGCCGATCCCGGCTTCGAGGAAGCGGGCCGGGTCGTCGCGGCCGAGGTCCACCGCCTCCCGCCACGCCGCCGCCAGCCGGCGGACCACTTCGCGGCGGAACCCGTATTCCTCGGGCGTGGTGGGGGTCAGTGGCTCCACCGCTGCCGGTTCCACCTTCGCCGCGAGTACGAGGCGGAGGTCGGCGGCCCGGCCGCCCTCCGCCTCGTACTCGCGGCGAAGGGCGTCGCGGCGGTTCTGCTGCCGCTCGTCGAGTAGCGCCAGCCAGCGGGCCAGGGCTGCCCGGCTGGCTTCCTCACGCTCCCGGCGTATGGTGGCCGCGGCAATCCGGGTCTCGGCCTCGGCCTTCTCCGCGGCCGTCGCGGCTTCGAGTTCCGGGAGGAGTTCCGGCGCCGCGGTCGGAGTTCGACGGACAATGTCGTCGAGGAACGCCACACGCTCGGCCACCGGAAGCGCGGCGGCATACGCCTTCACCAGTGGCCCGACCCGGTCCTCCGGGAGCTTCGGCAGCACGCGGCGGAACCCGGCGGGCGTCAGCCGAACGGCTTCCTCTTTCCCCTTCCCGTCCACCGCAACGAGCGGCTCCGACTCGGCGGTCAGCCGCTCGATGACCGTCCCGTTGGGAGCCTTCTTGTCCTTGAACAGGGGGGCCGGGTGACCCTTCGCGCTGAGGCCGGGCGGGGCGTCCGCGGTGGCCACCGCCAGTAACGCTGTGTCCACCAGCGCGTCCACATCAACGGCGGGCTTCTTCGCCACGTGAGAATCCTCGGTATGGGGAGACTTTAACCCGGATCGTCGGCAGTTGAAACGAGGTATTGCCGCGAATTGGTCACGATCGGCTGGTCGCTTGCCAGTACGCCAGCGAGTTCCCGACGACCCGCGGGAACTCCGCCGCGATCCCTTCCAGACACGTCAGGAGGGCGGTGGAGCGGTCGGTAGGCCGAGTAGGCGGAGGCAGGTCAGGGTGCGGGTCAGTCGGAGGAAGTTGTGGTTCCGTGGGGTGAGCCACACCGCCGCCCGGTCGGCGAAGCGCTCCGCCCGCTCGACCCGGCCGGACGCGGGGTCGTGCCGGAGGCCGTAGAAGGCGAGCATGCGGTCGAGGGAGCGCGTCAGCCCTTCGCGCAGGGCGTGGTCCGCGGCGAACGCGGCGACCGTCTCGTCGGTCACGCACGGGGCGTCCGGGACGACCGGGCTCGGCTCGCGCAGCGGGAACAGGTACTGGATGAAGTCGTGGCGGGCTTCGAGGCGGGTGTCGTCCCAGGTCCAGATGTCGGCCACGCGCCGGCCGCGGTTGTCCGGCTCGAGGCGGTAGAACGCCACGACCGGGCAGCCGGGCATCAGAGGACCCCCTTCGTGGACGGCACCCCGCTCGCTCGCGCGTCGGGCTCCACCGCCGCCCGCAGCGCCCGGGCGCACGCCTTGAAGACTGCCTCGACGATGTGGTGCGTGTTCCGGCCGTGGTGCAGCACGACGTGGAGGTTCATCAGCCCGGCCGACGATACCGCCCTCCAGAACTCCTCCGCCAGCTGGGACGAGAAGGTGCCGAGAGTCTCGGTCGGCACGTCCGCCTTCCACACGAGGAAGGGGCGGCCCGACAGGTCCACCGCGGCAGTGACGAGCGTCTCGTCCATCGGCAGGGTGCAGTCGCCGTAGCGGTAGATGCCCGCCTTCGTGCCGACGGCCTGCACCAGCGCCTTGCCGAAGCAGATGCCCACGTCCTCGACGGTGTGGTGGGCGTCGATGTGGAGGTCGCCGCGGCACGACACGGACAGGTCGAACAGCCCGTGCTTGCCGAGGTGCGTCAGCATGTGGTCGAAGAAGCCGACCCCGGTCGAGAGCTGCGTCCGGCCGGTGCCGTCGAGGTCCAGGTCGAGTTCGATCGCCGTCTCGGCCGTCTCCCGGCGGATCGACGCGGTGCGGGGCATGCGGGCGGCCCGTTAGAGGATCGAGCGGAGGTCGGCGAGCAGCCGGTCGGTCTCGGCGTCGGAGCCGACACTGACCCGGAGCCCATCGTACCCGTCGTAATTCATGTAGCGAACCAGCACCTTGCGGCGCTTGAGTTCCTCGTAGACCGGCTTGACCGGCCGGTCGGCGCGCCGGCACCACAGGAAGTTGGCGCGACTCGGCGTCACCTCGAACCCGAGGCCGGTGAGTTCGGCCGTCAGTCGGGCGCGGGTGGCCAGAACCTTCGCCCGCACCTCGCGGAAGTAGTCCTGGTCGGTGATCGCCGCGGCGGCGGCCGTCAGGCTGAGGACGTCGCAGTTGTAGGAGTCCTTCACCTTCACCAACTCGCGGACCAGGGCCGGGGCGGCGACCGCGAAGCCGAAGCGGAGACCGGCCAGCGCGTAGGACTTGCTGAAGGTGCGGGTGACGATCAGGTTCGGCACCCGCGCGAGGAGTTCGAGCCCGTTCCAGTCGGCGAAGTCGGCGTAGGCCTCGTCCAGCACCAGCGGGGCGGGGGCGAGTGCGGCCGCCAGGCGCTCCACGGCGGCGGGCGAAACCACCGTCCCGGACGGGGAGTTGGGGTTCGGGAGGAAGGTGATGTGGCCGCCGGCCGGCCAGCGGTCCGCCAGCTGCCAGTCGGGGGTGAATGGCACCGTCTCGAACCGGGCGCCCTGGATCTCCGCCAGCGACTTGTACAGGATGTAGCTCGGCGTCGGGGCCAGCACCAGCCCGCCCTCGGGCACGAACGCCCGCGTCAGGATGGTGAGGACGTCGTCCGAGCCGTTGCCGATCAGGATGGATTCGGGGTCGACGTTCAGCACCCGGCCGGCGGCGCGGCGGAAGTCGTCGCCGGTCGGTTGGGGGTACTTGCGGAGGCGGTCGCCGGTGAGGGCCGACTGGATCGCCTCGAACACCCGCGGGCTGGGCGGGTAGGGGTTCTCGTTGGTGTTCAGCTTGACGACGTCCGGGTCGTTGATCTGCTCGCCGGGCACGTACCCGGCCATCGCCCGGACGGCGGAACGGATGGAGTCGACCACAGGGCTGTGACCCGGAAACAGAACGCACCGAGCCCGAACAGCGGTGACGGTGTTCGGGCTCGGGCTTCGGACTGGTTTATCCCGCTTACTTCTTGGCGGCCGCGGCGGCGGCCAGCTTCTCGGGCTTCGGCTTGGGGCGGGCGGCCGGGCCGTTGTCGTTGGCCCGCTGCTCCACGCTGGCGGCGTGGCCCGTCAGCCCCTCCTTGTTGGCCAGGAAGATCACGTCGTCGGCGATCTCCTTCAGGCCGTTGCGGGTGAACCGCATGATGCTCGTCCGCTTGCGGAAGTCGTTTGACGTCAGCCCGCTGCTGAACCGGGCGGTGCCGCCGGTCGGCAGGACGTGGGAGGGGCCGGCGGCGTAGTCGCCGACCGCCACCGGCGTGAACGGCCCGAGGAACACCGCCCCGGCGCTCTCGACCTCGTCGACGAAGGCGTCCGGGTCGCGCGTCTGGATGTGGAGGTGTTCGGGGGCCAGGGCGTTCACGCAGTCGATCGCCCCCTGCTTGTCCGGGGCCAGGATGAACGCGCCGTAGCGCTCCAGGCTGTCGCGGGCGAGGTCGGCGCGGGACAGCTTGGCCAGCCGCTTTTCGAGGGCGGCCTGGACCTCGTTCAGCAGCGGCTCGTACCACGTCACCATGATGGCCACGCCGGGCGAGTGCTCGGCCTGGGCGATCAGGTCGAGGGCGACGTAGTCCGGGTGGGCCGAGTCGTCGGCGGCGACGACGATCTCGCTCGGCCCGGCGATGCAGTCGATGGCGACGTGGCCGAACACCTGCTTCTTGGCGAGGGCGACGAACTGGTTCCCGGGGCCGACGACCATGTCCACCGGCTTCAACCCCTCGACCCCGTAGGCCATCGCGGCCACCGCCTGGGCTCCGCCGAGCCGGTACACCTCGGTGATCCGCAGCTCGTGGCACACGGCCAGCATCTCGGGGTTGTACCCGCCGGTCTCCTTCGGCGGCATGCAGACCACGATGTTCTCGACCCCCGCGGCCTGGGCCGGGCAGATGGTCATGAGGAGGGTCGAGGGGTAGGCCGCGGCGCCGCCGGGGCAGTACACGCCGACCCGCTTGAGCGGGCGGTAGCGGAGGTGGAGTTCGTGCTTCCCGGACACCCGCATCTCGGCATCGCGGTGCAGCAGCCCGGACTGGAACTGGAGGACGTTGTACTGGATCTGCCGGACGACCTCCAGGAACTCCGGGCTCGCCGCGGCGTGGGCGGCGGCCAACTCGGCCGGCTTCACCCGCACCTGGTCGGGCTTCAGCTTCACCTTGTCGAACTGTTCAGTGTATTGGAGGACGGCCGGGAGCCCGCGGTCGCGGACATCGTGGCAGATCCGCTCCACCGCCCGGACCGGGGAGAGGGGTTCGCCGAATACGGCCTGGGTGAGCTTCTTGCTGGCCGGGGAGACGACCTCGCCTTCGGTGCGGAACTGGTCGCGGAGTTTGGCGAGTTGACTTGCTGCGTTCGGAGCCGAGAGATCGATCCGCCTCAGCTTCAGAGTCGGCATGTGCTAAGACCTCACGGGCGCAACGTCTTCGGGGAGAAGGGAATACCCTTCCCGGGCCGACCGTTGGGTACCCGTCCGGGATCGTGTCGGGGATCGAGGCCGCGGGGGAGGGCGGCCGAGTGTGACTCAACATCCGTTATAGAGACTGAGACGGGTTGGAGCAAGGAACAGCCGTCTGTGTAACCCGAATGAGAAACGCAAAGATTGACGGTTGTGCGGGTTGTGCCGGAGTGCCTCTCTCTAGATACGCATCTCGTGCAGTCGTAACTCGTTGCGAGCGAGACTACATGGTGAGTGTCGCCTAGGTGTTGAGGTTTTGGCCGGTTCCGGCTAGGCTTTCTCACTCCTTCCCGGTGACTTCTCGCGGCCGATACTCTGAATTGGGTACGTCGGAAGGGGCACACACCCGGGCCGGGCTCACGGCGCGAGGATGTCGACCACCACGAAGGCATCAACCGACTCGACCCCAGAGCCGTCGGTGAGCGACAGTGTGAATGGGTGTCGGCCCGTGGGGAGGGTGGGTGGGTGGGTGATCGTCCAGTTCACCGTACGCCGCCGGCCGGGCGCGACCGTCACGACAGCCGTCTCGTCGGGGAAGACGCCTCGGCCGCGGAGAGTCAGAGTCGCGGCTTCCTCGGTGGGGCCGACCCCATCAAGGTGGGCCGTGAGGACGAACGTGCCCCCCGGCCGCGCGGTGAACCGAACGGGCTCCATCGAGAGGCGGTGCGGCGACCAGTCCCGTACGTGGCTGCCGGAGGGAGAGAGCACATCGCACGCCCTCCCGGCGGCCTCGCCCCAGCGGACGCGGCGGCGGAAGTCCTCGGCGTTGAAGACGTAGGGTCCGCCGTGTTCGGCCAGCACCCACTCGGGGGCGAGGGTTAGCACCTTCTGCGCGCTCCGCCCGTACGCCGCGGGCGAACTCCGGTTCAGCCCCATCCAGCCGCCCGAGCCGCTGTACTGGTCCTGGTGGAAGAAGTTGTCGGCGGTGAACAGGCACCGCTTGCCGTCGATGGTGGCTTCGATCCCGGCCGTGAACCACGTCTGGCCCGGGAGGTGGTGGAACTTGAACTCGTAGCCGCCCCAGGCCGCGGTCTCGCCGTCGCGGAACTCCTTCGTGAAGCGGATCGGCCGCTCGTCGAGGAACGGCGCCCGCCAGCGGAAGGGCTCCTTGAGCGGCCCGGCGACGAGGTCGAGCCCCCACACCTGGACGCGGTCACGGCCGGCCATGTAGTAGAGGCCGTCGAAGTGGTCGTAGTGGGCGTGGCTGAAGGCCACGACCTCGACCGGCCCGAGCTTTTCGTTGGCGCGGAGTTTCTCGATCTGGGCGGCGATGCGCTCGGCCCACGGGTCGAGGACCAGGCAGCCGGCGCCGTCGCGGGCCTTCAGGACGTAGGTGTTGCCGGTGACCCACAGGTAGTCAGACACCTTCGCCCACGGCTTGTCCCCGCCGCTGCCGACCTGCTCCTTGGGCACCAGGAACGGGTACCGGGGCGGGTCGCCGATCCGCCTGGAGAACCGCTCGAAGCTCTTGAGGAAGGCCGCCTCCTCGACCGCGGCCGCGGTGTCTTCGAGCGCCTTCACGCAGTCCTTCGTCAGAACCGGGCCGTGCGCGGGGAGCAGGTGCGTGGGGTCGAGTTTGGCGAGGGTCCGGAGCGATTCCGCGGCGGGCTTGAGGCCGGCATCGGTCCAGTGGTCCCAGTCGGTCGTGTAGGGCGTCCAGAGCTTACCGGGAGTGTGGAAGGCGTCGCCGCAGCAGATGAGGTTGAGCCCGGCGGTGTCGGCCTTGCGGACCTGGAATGCCAGGTGATCCCGACTGTGCCCCGGGGTAGCGACCGGCGTGACCGTCCAAGGGCCGAAGGCGATCGCCTTCCCGGGTTCCAGCGTGCAATCGACACCGGGCACGCCCTCGGGTAGCACGAAGTACCCGGTCCGCGAGTTCCGCAGCGGGACGGCCTCCTTCCAGTGCTTCGTCACGTTCTCGGGCGTCAGGAACTCGGCCCCCTCCTTCGCGGCCCGGACGATCACTCCGGCCTTGCGATACGCCGCGGCGAACGCGGCGGTGTCGCGGTGGTGGTGGGTGAGGAGGACCGCCTCGACAGCTTCAACCTTCAAGGCTCTGAGTGCGTCCGGGGACGCCGGTGCGTCGATGAGCAGCGCCCGGGGGCCGTTCACCAGTGCGTAGCCGTGGGGCGCGGCAGTGGTGCGGAAAACGCCGGGGGCGACCTCGACCCAAGCGGTAGCGGCGGGCTGGGGGCGGGCGTGGGAGAACCACGCGACAGCAGCGACAGCGGCGAGGCAGAGGGACGCGAGGACGAGGCGCGGGTGCATGGCGGCTCCCCGGAGGTGACCGCCATCGTGGCGGGCGGGCGTGGGGGCGTCAAGCCGGCGGGTCGTCGTCTTCGGTCGTGGTGGCGCGGACCCGCGCGACGTGCGTCACCTTGACCGGGCCGTGCGGGATCATCTGGAACCGTACCGCCAGCGGCGGGTAGAACCAGACCCGCTCACCTTCCCGCCGGCTTTCACCGAGAAACTGCGGCCCTCGGGAGAGCCGGTCGTTGATCTCGTGGTACGCCCGCTCCAGCACGTCGCGTTCGGCCGGGGTCGCCGTTACCCAGATCAATGCCAACAGATTTTTCGCCCGGTCGACCCATTCGACGGTCATCGGGCCGCCCTCTTCAGCTCCTCTACAAAGGTGTTCATCTCCGCGACCGAGTAGGACCGGTCTTCCCTCAGTGCCCGGTCGATCTCCTCGTCCGAGGGCCACTCGCCTTCGATGACGTAGCCGGCCGGCAGTACCGGCGGGCCGGACCGGTAGAACCGGCCGACCAGCGCCCCGGACTCGTCACGCACCTCGACCGGGCCGTTCCCCCCGGCGAGCAACTTGTCCCGCGTCGCGGCGTCGACCACAACCGCTGGCGTCGATTCCGTCGTCGTCATGATCTCCTCCGGGTTCGGGTTCCGCGATTGTACCACGGCGGTCCGGCTCGCTTGATTCCCGCCCGAACGACGACTAGAATTTGGCCGCGACTCGACGCCCGACCCGACCGGCACCCGACCCCTCCCGCCGGCCCGCGACGCGCCGAATCCTTCCCCCGGCCCGGCCCTCCAACAGTCAGTCGGCGGAACCGCCGCCGCGGTCGGATTGGATGGCCCGACCCGCCGCGCATAGGATGGGGAACAGACGACGGCCCCGCCCGCCGGGCCCACCCCGGCCCCGGGCGCCCCGGCCGACCACCGGAGACGGCTCGATGTATGAACGCTTTACCGACCGGGCCAGGAAGGTGATGCAGCTGGCCAACCAGGAGGCCCAGCGGTTCAACCACGAGTACATCGGGACCGAGCACGTCCTGCTCGGCCTGGTGAAGGAGGGCTCGGGGGTCGCCGCCAACGTGCTGAAGAACCTGGACATCGACCTCCGCAAGATCCGGCTCGAGGTCGAGAAGATCGTCCAGCACGGGCCGGGCGGGGACCAGGTGGTGATGGGCCGGCTCCCCCACACCCCCCGCGCCAAGAAGGTGATCGAGTACTCGGTCGAGGAGGCCCGGAACCTCAACCACAACTACGTCGGGACGGAACACCTTCTCCTCGGCCTGCTCCGCGAGCAGGAAGGGGTGGCCGCCCAGGTTCTGATGAACCTGGGGCTCAAGCTCGAGGACGTCCGCGAGGAGGTCCTGAACCTGTTGGGGCACAACATGCCGAACGAGAGCGAATCCGGCGGCGGGGGCGGCCGCGAGGGGCGGGGCGAGGGCGGCGGCCGCGGCGAGGGCGGCGGCTCCGAGCGCACCTCCCGCACCAAGAGCAAGACCCCGGCCCTCGACAGCTTCGGCCGCGACCTCACCGAACTCGCCCGCCAGGGCAAGCTCGACCCGGTCATCGGCCGGGCCAACGAGATCGAGCGCGTCATCCAGATCCTGTCCCGCCGGCAGAAGAACAACCCGGTGCTGCTCGGCGAGGCCGGCGTCGGCAAGACCGCCATCGTCGAGGGGCTGGCCCAGCTGGTCGTGGACCAGAACGTGCCGGAACTCCTCCGCGACAAGCGGATCGTCGTCCTCGACCTGGCCATGATGGTGGCCGGGACGAAGTACCGCGGCCAGTTCGAGGAGCGGATCAAGGCGGTGATGAACGAGGTCCGCCGCGCCAAGAACACCATGCTGTTCATCGACGAGCTGCACACGCTCGTCGGGGCCGGCGGGGCCGAGGGCGCCATCGACGCCTCGAACGTGCTGAAGCCCGCCCTCGCCCGCGGCGAGATCCAGTGCATCGGGGCCACCACCCTCGACGAGTACCGCAAGTACATCGAGAAGGACGCGGCCCTGGCCCGGCGGTTCCAGCCGATCATCGTCAACCCGCCGAGCATGGCCGAGGCGGTCGAGATCCTCAAGGGTCTGCGCGACCGGTACGAGGCGCACCACCGCGTGCAGATCACCGACGCCGCGCTCAAGAGCGCCGTCGAACTCTCCGAGCGCTACATCTCCGGCCACTGCCTGCCGGACAAGGCCATCGACGTGATCGACGAGGCCGGCGCCCGCGTCCGGCTCAAGGCCATGACCCGGCCGCCGGACCTCAAGGAGCTGGACGAGCAGATCGAGAAGCTGAACACGGAGAAAGAAGCCGCGGTGATGGAGCAGGACTTCGAGAAGGCCGCCCACCTGCGCGACCAGGCCGAGAAGCTCCGCAAGAAGAAGGAGCAGACCACCAAGGAGTGGCGCGAGAAGGCCAAGGAGACGGACGGCGTCGTGGACGAGGAGGTGATCGCCGAGGTCGTCTCCAAGATGACCGGCGTGCCGCTCAAGAAGGTCGGCGAGGACGAGACGCGCCGGCTCCTGAACATGGAGGCCGAGCTGCACAACGCGGTCATCAGCCAGAACGAGGCCATCAAGGCCATCGCCAAGGCGGTCCGCAAGAGCCGGGCCGGGCTGAAGGATCCGAAGCGGCCGATCGGCAGCTTCATCTTCGCCGGGCCGACCGGCGTGGGGAAGACGCTGCTCGCCAAGCAGCTGGCGAAGTTCATGTTCGGCGACGAGAACAACATCGTTCAGCTGGACATGTCCGAGTACATGGAGAAGCACAACGTCTCGCGGCTGGTGGGCGCCCCGCCGGGCTACATCGGCTACGAGGAGGGCGGCCAGCTGACGGAGAAGATCCGCCGCAAGCCGTACTCGGTGGTGCTGCTCGACGAGATCGAGAAGGCCCACCCGGACGTGTGGAACATGCTCCTCCAGATCATGGAGGAGGGCCGGCTGACGGACAACGTGGGGCGGGTGATCGACTTCAAGAACACCATCCTCATCATGACCACCAACATCGGGGCCGAGACGATCGTCCAGTCCGACACGATCACGTCGGCGTTCACGAAGTACACGACGCAGAACGCCGAGGCCAGCTACCAGGAGATGCAGAAGCGGCTGAAGGGGCGCATGGACAAGGAGTTCCGGCCCGAGTTCCTGAACCGTCTCGACGACGTCATCGTCTTCCGGCCGCTCACCAAGGAAGACCTGAAGGCGATCGTGAACATGGAGCTGGCGAAGGTGTCGAAGCGGCTGAAGGACAAGGAACTCGTGCTGGTGGTGACCGAGGAGGCCAAGGAGTACCTGATCGACAAGGGGAGCAGCGTGGAGTTCGGCGCCCGGCCGCTGCGCCGGTCGATCGAGCAGCACCTGGAAGACATGCTCTCCGAGGAGCTGCTGAAGGGCTCGTTCCACGGCCAGGAAACCATCACCATCGGCGTGACCGAGGTCGAGGGCGAGAAGAAGCTGTCTTTCGAGACCACGAAGCCCGTGACTGACGTCCCCGCCCCGCTCGTCGCCAGCGAGGCCAAGTAACTCGACACCGCCCCAGCCCCGCCGGGGCGGCGGGATTCGCAGATGAAGCGGAACGCGACCACGCCCGGGCCACTCGGCCCGGGCGTGGTCGTTTTCTTTCAGTCGGGGGGATCAAGGGGAGCCTGATGTCGGCTCCGAGGTGTTGGTTGCTACGGGTTGGCGGGAGCCGCCTCATCCGGGCTAATCCGACCGTCGCCGTCCCGGTCGAGCTTCGAGAACAGGGCCGGCGGACCGGTGAACTCGGCCGCGGACACGTAGCCGTCGCGGTTGCGGTCCATCGCGGTGAACCAGCGTGGGCCGCCCGTGAGGGCAGGGCGGGTCGCCGGTCGGGCGGCCGGTCCCGCGCCGAGCGGGACCGGGCCGAACGTGCCGGCCGTCGTCCCTGGCCCGGCGGCGAGGCGATAGGCCGCCGGGATATGGTCTGCGCTCACCGGTCGGTCGGCGGCCAGCGCGGCGGGCACCTCGCGGCCTGCCCGGGTCAGTTCCGCGAGGTCGAGTCGGCCGTCGCCGTCCCGGTCGATCAGATCGAACAGGTTCCGTCCCCGGTCCGTGACCGTCACGACAACCCGACAGCTGACGCCGGCCTCGACGAGGTCGAAGAAGGCGTCGAGTTCGGGCCGGCTGAGCTTGCCGTCGCCGTCCCGGTCGGCCGGGTCGAACAGCTCGGCCAGAACCCGTGCCGTGGGGTCGGCGTCGAACACCGCCTTCGCCACGGGTCGGTCGTTGCTCGCCGCCTGGAACTGGGCGACGAGAAATCCCTTCGCGGCGCGGAAGCCGGTTGCCGGGTCGGCTCCGGTCGTCACCACCCCGCACGCACCACCCGGTACCGTCAGCCTTGCGCCGTCGTCCGACAGGCGAAACGTCGGTCCGCCCCCGACCAGCGTGGCCTTCCCGCCGACCGCGAGTCGGAGTGTCGTTGTGCCGCCTGCACCAGCCTTCACGCCGGCGGGCGCGAGTGCGCCGGCCGGGGCCGTGGCCAGGAGTTCGGCGGTGGTCAGAACCTCATCTTCATTGTCGTCGAGTCGGCGGAGCAGGGCAGGGATCTGGCGAAGTTCGGCGGCCGACAGGGTGCCGTCGCCGTCCCGGTCCAGGTGGCGGAAGAGGGCGTGACCCAGGCGGAGGGTTTCGTCCGATGCGGGACGAACCGAAACGACGATTGGCGTGAAGCCCGTGGCCCGCCAGCCGGCCCGGAACTCGGCTCGTGTGACCTTCCCGTCGCGGTCGGCATCAAAGGCGGCGAAATCGGGCCGCGCCGGACGCCCGTCCGAAAGAGGGAGCGGGATTACCCGGGCGGCTTCAGCAGGGGAAAGAAAGCCGTCGCCGTTTCGGTCGAAGTGGTCGAACAGACGGTCGAGGAAAGTCGCCCAGCTGGCTTCGGGCGACTTTCCGCCGGTCGTGATGTCGAGAGCCAACGCGGCCGGCGTATCGCCCGCCGGGAACAGTAGGGCCGATGAGTCGGCCTCGGCCACCGGCGTGACGACCAGTAGCAGAGCCCAGGCGAGCGGCCGACTCACGTCAGCACCTCGCGGACCGGGTTGGCGGACTGGTCCACGATGCGGATCGGGCGGTTCACGTTCGACGGGTTCTGCTTCGTCGGATCGACCCCCACCGCCAGGCAGACCGTGGCGAGGAGGTCCGGCACCGACACCGGCCGCTCCTCGACGGCCATGCCGTCCCGGCCGGTCCGGCCCACGGCCTGACCGCCTTTGACCCCGCCGCCGCCGAGAACCACGCTCCAGGCGTTCGGGTAGTGGTCGCGGCCGCTACGCGGGTTCACCCCGGGCGTGCGGCCGAACTCGCCCATCCACACGACCGTGGTCGTGGCGAGGAGGCCGCGGTCCTTCAGGTCGGCCATCAGCGTCGCCCACGCCGGGTCGAGCGTGCCGCACAGGTTGCGCACCTGATTGAAGTTGTTGTCGTGCGTGTCCCACCCGCCCAGGCTGACCTCCACGAAGGGGACGCCGCGCTCCACCAGCCGGCGGGCCAGGAGGCAGCCCTGGCCGAAGCGGTTGCGCCCGTAGCGGTCGCGGAGTGGGTCGGGCTCGTCCGACAGGTCGAACGCCTTCGCCGCGGACTCACGCATTAATCGAACCGCTCGCTGGTAGGCCGACCGGTGACTGGCGGTCGCGGCCCCCGGGCGCGACGCGAGGAAGTCGGACTCGGACTCGTCGAGCAGGGCCAGCCTCTCGGCAGCGCGGGCGGCGGACACGTTCGTCGGCAGGCCGAGGTTTTCGACGCGCAGCCCGCCGCTGTCGGAGCCGTAGGTGGTGTCGAACGTGGTGCCGCCGCCCCCGACTACGAGCGGGGCGTACTGCGGCCCGAGGAACCCCGCCGACAGCGCTGCGGCCCCGACCCGCGGGGTGACGCTGACGTACCCCGGCAGGTCGCCGCCGGGCCGCTCCAACTCCTTCGAGACCAGCGACCCGAACACCGGGAAGTCGATCGCCCCCTGGGGCAGGTTGCCGGTGCGGAGGTGGAGGGAGGCCCGGCCGTGGTCGCCCTCGCGCGTCGCCATCGACCGCACGACGGCCAGCTCGTTCATCCGCGCGGCGACCTGGGGCAGGTGTTCCCCGATCTGGACGCCCTCGGCCGCGGTGCGGACCGTCCGGAACGGGCCGCCGTTCGCGTGGCCGGGCTTGGGGTCGAACGTGTCGGTCTGCGCGGGGCCGCCGGCCATCCACAGCACGATGCACGCCCGCTTCCGGTCCGGGTCGCCGGCGGCCGACGCCGCCAGGGCTGGGAGCCAGCCGGAGGACAGGCCAACCCCGCTCGCGGCGAGGAAGCCACGCCGCGAAGTACAGAGTTCAGAATGCCGAGCGTGGAATGAAGGCATCAGCCACCTCAGAAGTTCTGGTTGATGGGCTCGGAACTCTGCATTCTGCACTTCCGTCAGTGGTTCAGCCGGAACTCGGCCGAGTTCAGCAGCACCCAGAACACGTCCCCGAGGCGCTCGGCCAGCCGGCCGGGGTCGGCGTCCGTGATGTGCCTCATCATCCGCTCCAGCTCCCGCGGCGTCGGCGGTCGGCTCAAAGCGGACACGTACAGCACCTCGATGCGCTGAGCCGTCGTGAGCCCCGGCGTCTCGCAGGCGGCCAGAAGGGTCGGGCTGGTGTCGAGGGCGGTGGCGTCGGCCACGAAGCGGCCGTTCATCAGGGTCAGAGCCTGTGGGATCGAGGTCTCCGGCTCGGACGGCTTGCCCGCGGCGGCGAACCGCGTGAGGAACTGATCCCGCGGCGACCCGCCCCGGCCGGCACCCTCGCGGAATCCCGTCGCCCGCACGAGGCTGTCGTACAGTTGCTCGCCGGTCAGCCCGCGGACCGCGGCACGGCCGAACAGCTTGGGGTCGTCCTGGGTCGGGTCAGTGCGGGCGCTCGTCCGCTGGTACGCCTTCGTGCGGCCGACGGCCTGGATCAGGTAACGCAGGTCGAACCCGGAGTCGGCGAGGGTCTTTGCCAGCTCGTCGAGCAGTTCGGGGTGGCTCGGCGGGTTGTCGTCGCGGAAGTCGTCCACCGGGTCCACGAGCCCGCGGCCGAACAGCTGACCCCAGATGCGGTTCGCCGCCGTCCGGGCGAAGAACGGGTTGGCCGGCGCCGTGGCCCACGCGGCGAACGGCACCCGCGGGCTGACGCCGTCGGCCCAGCGCGGCGAGGACTCGTCGAGGAACAGGGCCGGCACCGCCGCCTTGCCGGCGGCCGGGGCGATCTCGCGGCGCCCGCCGGCCTCGGAGATCGGCGCGAACAGCCCGTCGCCGTGCCGCTCGACCCCGGCGAAGAAGGCGGCCGTGTTCCAGAACTGGTCGCGGGTCCACTTCGCAAACGGGTGGTCGTGGCACTGGGCGCACTCGATCTGCACCCCGAGGAACACCCGGCTCGCCGCGGCGGCGAGGTTCTCGGCCTTCGCCTCCTTCACCGCGTAGAAGGCGAGCGGGTTCGGGTCGTCGGGCCGGCGCAGGGCCGGGGTGGGGGCGTCGGCGTCCGCACTGATCGGCGCGGTGAGGAGTTCGCGGACGAGCGCATCGTAGCGGGTGTTGGTTCGGAACCGCTGTCGCAGCCACGCCTCGAACCCGGCCCGGAAGACCCGGGCCTCCGGGACCGCCGACACTTCGGGCACGAGCGTGGCCCGCCAGACGGCGGCGAAGTGGGAGGCGTGGCGCGGGGTTTCGAGCAGGTCGTCGATGAGCTTTGCGCGCTTGTCCGGGTCCGGGTCGGCGAGGAAGGCGTGGACCTCACTGGCGGACGGGATGCGCCCGGTCAGGTCCAGGTAGGCCCGCCGCAGGAACTCGGCGTCGCCGGCGGGTGGGGCGACCGTGACCTTCGTGGAGGCGAGGTGCGCGTCGATGTGGTGGTCGATCCGGCGGGCAAGGAGCTGCGGGTCGGGCGGTGCGGCGGACGCGGTCCCCGCGACGAGGAGGGCGGCGAGGGTGGCGACGCAGCGCATCGTCGGCCTCCGGTCAGGACCGCGGGAGGAACGCGAACTGGTCGGCCGCCGGGCCGGCCCGCAGCCAGCCGGCGACGAGCCCCGACACGACCGTCTTCTCGCCGCGGCGGAACACCGCCCCGCACTCGCACCCCACCTGCTCGAACGGACCCTTGTACACGACCGTCACCGGCCCGCCCTCGGCCGGGGCGCCGGGCTTCCACCCGTGCAGCCGGAGTTCCCGGAGTTCGACGCCGTTCACGCTGAAGCAGTGGATGTCGCCGAGCCGCTCGTAGAACAGTCCGCCGAACCCGGCCCGGAGCAGGGCGCCGAGCGGTTCCGTCTCGACGGGCACCCGCCGGACCAGCGCGGCCATCCCGGGGAGCCTCGGCTCGCCGGGGAACGGCTTGTCGCCGACGAGGCCGTGAACCGACAGCTTACCACCGGGCCTAAGAACCCGGAAGGCGTCGGCGAGGAGGCGGGCCAGCTGGCTCGGCGGGACGGGGGCGTTGAACGTCCCCTCCAGCATCACCTCGTCGAGGCCGCCGTCAGGGTGCGGGATGCGGTCCGGGAGTGGGTCGGTGATGCGGTGCTGCCACACGGCCTGGGCGGGCGTGGGGGTGGGCGGGGGCGGGTCGTCGAACCCGGAGTGGTCGATGTCCTCGTGGAGGGTGTACACCTCCCACAGCACGCGGTCCGGGTCGGTCACCCAGAACTTCGTCTGCCGGGCGTAGCAGCACTCGACGCCCTCCTGGCGCTGGGTGGTGATCCCGGCCTCTTCCAGCCGACGCTGCACTTCGACGAGTGCCGACGAGTCGGGGAAGCGCAGGCCGACGTGGTTGAGCGCCCCGCCGGCGGGTTGCGGGCTGGGGTACAGGCCCACCACGAGCGGCGGCTCGGCCGACTCGAACCGGGCGTAGTCCGTCAGGTGCTTGGTCGGTGCCACGCCGAGCAGCGCCCGGTAGAACCGGACCGACCGGTTGAGGTCGGAACTGTGCAGCCCGACGTGGAAGCGGTTTCCCGCGGCGGCCGGTGCTTCGGCGGTGGCAGTCACGCAACGTCTCCTGGCGGGCAACCGGCTGTCGGCTCGGGCTTCCGGCGACTGCCCTGAGCCCGGTAGGGCGGGAAGCGTGTAGCCCGGGGTGCAACCCCGGGCGGGCCTCGGGCGAAGTTCGCGCCGCATGGCCCCTCGTGGCCCGCGAACGCCGCCCGGGGTTCCACCCCGGGCTACACGCCGGCCGCCCTACCGGGCTCAGGGCAGTAGTCGGCTCACCCCGGCCGCTCGCTCGAACAACCCGTGCCTTGGCCCGGTTCGAAGAACAAGAACTGCTCGGCCGTCGGGCCGTGCCGCAGCTGGTGCCACACGGCCGCGGACACGCTCGTCCGCCGCCCGCGCTCGAAGGCGTGGCCGCCGTCGGCGGTGGCGCGGGCGAACGGCCCCTTGTACAGTACCTGCCGCTCGCCGCCGCCGTCCGCGGCCTTCGGCTTCCAGGCGACCAGCTTCACCTCGCGGAGTTCGACCCCGTCGTGCGTGAACCACGGCTTGTCGGTGTACTTCACCACCTGGACGCCCACAAACCCGGCCCGGCGGAACGCCTCGACCGGCTCCGTCTGCACCGGCACCCGGGCGACCATCGCCGCCAGTCCCGGCAGCTTGGGCTGGGCGCCCGGGAACGGCTTGTCGCCCATCAGCCCGTGCGTCAGGACTTTCCCGCCGGGCTTGAGAACCCGGCCGGCCTCGGTCAGGAGGGCCGCGTGCTGGGCGTCCGACAGGTCGGCGTTGAAGCTGCCAACGAGGCGGACCTCGTCCACGCTACCGTCGGCGTGTGGGATGCGGTCGGGGAGGGGGTTCGAGACGAAGTGTTCCCACACGACCGCCGCCCCGGGCGAGCCGGCGCACGCCTCCGCGTCCACCCGGGCGGCCTTGCCTTCCACGCTCTTGCGCACCGACTCGGGCGGGACGTCCTCCTCGACCCGGTAGACCTCCCAGAAGTTGCCGAAGGGGTCTTTCACCCACAGCTTGTTCTGGAGGGAGTAGCCGCAGGTCGTGCCGTCCTGCGCCTCGGTGCAGACGCCGGCGGCTTCGAGCCGGTCGCGGAACGTCCGAATGGTGTCGTCGCTGCGGACCCGCAGGCCGAGGTGGCTGAGCGAGGCGCCCGGCCCCGGCGGGTGCGGGACGAGTGAGAACACGACCGGCGGGTCGGCCACCTCAAACTTGGCGTAGTCGTCGTGCCGCTTGGCGGGGGGGACGCCGAACAGGAGGGAGTAGAACTCGACCGCCCGCCCCAGGTCCGGGACGTTCAGTGACAGGTGGAACTTCACCGGCTCTGCGAGTACCTCAAGCGGCGGCATTCGTCCCCTCATCCCGCACGGGCGGCCGGACCACCCAGGCCGCGACCGCGAGTGCGGCGGTGATCGCGGCGAAGGCGAAGAAGAACGGGTCGGTCCGACCCCCGGTCCACGTCCGGACCGACGCCAGGAGTACCGGCCCGCTCGCCGAGGCTAACACCGAAAGCACCTGAACCGCCGCCTGAATGTTCCCCAGGTGGGTGCGGCCGTAGGTGTGGCCGTACACGGCGAAGTAGACCACCGTGATGACCCCGCCCCCGACCCCGAGGAGCGTCGCGTACAGGATCGCGGCGCCGGTACTCGTCACGAACGGGAACACGGCCAGCGACGCGGCCAGGATCAGCACCCCGCCGCCGAGGAGCTTCCCGAGCGGCCGGCGGCGGGCCAGGTAGCCCGCGGCGATGTTCGCCGGCAACCCGCTCAGCATCAACACCCCCAGCACGAGCTTGTTCGCCTCGGCGCCGTCCAGCCCATGTTCCCGCAGAAGGAGTTCGTTGTCGAGGGTGAGCGCCGAGAACGTCAGGTTGAACACCGTGGCGGCGGCCGTGTACGCCCAGAACGCCGAGGTGGCGAGCGCGGCCCGGAGCGTCATCGGCTCCGCGCGGCCGGCCTCCGCGGCCGGCTCGTCCGGCGCCACCCCGCAGGACTCGGGCGTACTCCGGGCCAGGAGTAGCCCGAGCGGGGCGAGGCCGAACAGCAGGGCGAACCCGACCCCGTCCCACGCCGCCCGCCACCCGGACTCCTTGACCGCCTCGCCCACGGCAAAGATCGGGGCGACGAAGCCGACCGCCAGGAGGAGGGTGAACACCCCCATCGCCATCCCGGCCCGGCGGCGGAACCATTTCCCGACCAGCGCGATCGCCACCACCGACAGCGCCCCCTGTCCCAGCCCGCGCACCAGGGTGAGGGTCACGAACAGGTCCGTCTCACCCGCCGCCCGGCTCATTAGCAGCACGGCCCCGCCGAGGGCGGCGGCGACAAGGGCCAGCGTGGAGCGGATGCCGAGCCGGTCGATGAGCCAGCCGACCGGCGGGACGAACACCGCCCCGATCACGATGGCCCAGAAGTTCATCACGTTGAACTGGAGGTCGCCGACACCGAGGTCGGCGCGGAGCGGCTCCTTGACGAGGCCCAGCCCGTAGGTCCGGCCGGGGAGCGTGGCCGACATGGCGACGGCCGCCACCGCCACGTTCACCCAGCCGTAGTAGAACGGCACCCGCGCCGGCCACGCGGGCCGGGCGGGCGCGGCCGGTTCGGCCGAGAGCTCAGCTGAGGTCACGGGGGCGTTACTCCGAGGCGACTTCGCCGTTCGCGCGGGTGACCAGCGCCGCGACGTAGAACAGGTTGGCGCTGGCGGTGAGCGCCCGCACGCTCCCGTCGCCCATGCCGACGTTCGCCACGCCGGTGTGGAACGAGTACAGGCCGAGGTCGTTCGAGCAGTTGATGACGCAGGTGCGGACCGTCGGCTTGGCGCACGGCTGGGCGGTACACGGGTTGGTGGCGTAGAGCCCGTCCCCCGCCGAGCCGTTCAGGGCGGCGTTGCTACAGGTCGCATCGTTCCACCCGCCCGACCCGTTGTGGTAGGTCTGGATGCCGGTGATCTTCTTCCCGGCCTGCCAGACGAACGGCCGGCCGGCGATCTCGGGCATCATGATGGTGTTCGAGAGGCCGTCCGTCACATCGGCGATCCGGGTCTTCTTGTCCACCTGGAACATCCCGTTCAGGTTCCCGGTCGGGAACCCGCTGATGGCCGCGGCCAGGGCCGTGTCCACCCCGCGGATCGGGCCGTAGTCGCCGGGCATCATCTCCCAGGTGGCGAACATCGGCAGGGTGTAGTTCAGGGCCGCGATGCCCGAGTCCGGGTTCGACGGGCAGGTGAAGGTCTTCACCCGGGTGCTGGTCACCGCCTGGTTGGCGGCCGGCCCGCCGATGGCAAGGAACGGCGCCTTGGTGACGTCGTACTGCTTGTACAGGTTGTCCTGCTCGACCGCGGTGAGGACGTTGAGCCCCCACCCGAACGAGGCGGTCGGCGAGTTGCTCCCGCTGAGCGGGAAATACCCGAGCGCGCTCTCCTGGTTGAAGTAGGCGAGCGTGATCTGCTTGAGGTTGTTCTGACAGGTGGAGCGGGCGGCGGCCTCGCGGACCTTCTGGACGGCCGGCAGGAGCAGACCGATGAGGATGGCGATGATCGCAATCACCACCAGCAGCTCGATCAGCGTGAAGGCGGTGCGAGGTGGGCGTGGCATGGCAGGTTCTCCAAGGCGGTGGGGCAGGGTGCGCGGTCAGGGGGAGAGTTTCAGACAGGAGAGGCTGTCGCCGTCGCGGGCGAAGACGTGCCCGTCGGCGAGGGCGGGGGCGACCAGGGTGGCCTCGCACGCCTTGGCGGTACACAACTCGCGGTACTCGGGGGCGGCGGCGTCGAGGAGCTTGAGGTTGCCGGCGTCGTCCAGCACGAGCAGGTTCCCGTCCCCGGTACGGACGAGCCCGAAGTGGAAGTAGCCGACGCCCTCCTTCTTCCACAGCTGTTTGCCGGTGGCGAGGTCCACGCAGGAGAGGTCGGCCCGCGGCACCGGCCGGAGGGTGTTCGTCACGAGGAACAGCCGGTCCTTCGAGGCCACGCCGGACGAGAAGTAGCCGCTCAGCCCCTTCGCCTGCCAGGCCCGCTCGGCCCCGGCCTTCTCGCCGCTGGTGAGGCGGATGCCGGTCGAGCCGTTGTCCATCGTGCTGGTCACGATCAGGTCGCCCGCCACGACCGGCGTCGGGGCCGTGCCGGACGGCTGGAAGGGGAGGGGGAACTCCCAGCTGACGGTGCCGTCGAGCGGGTTCAGCCCGACCACCCGCAGTGTCGTCATGAACACCACGTCCGGGACGGGCCGCCCCGGGGCCGCCACCAGCACCGGCGACGACGTGTTGGCCGGCTCGTCCAGCGCCTGCCACGCGACCGTACCCGTGGTGGAGTCGAACGCCACCACCGAACTTCCCTTCCCACCGGCGGCGACGATCACCCGGTTGCCGACCACGAGCGGTGAGCAGCACACGCCGAAACGCGGCACGTCCGCCTTGAGCGACTTCAGCACGTCCGTCTGCCACACCTGCTTGCCGCTGTCCGCCTCGAAGCAGGTCAGCACGCCGGTGATGCCGTAGCCGTAGACGCGCCCGGCGGCGACCGTCGGGGTGGCCTGCGGGCCGGTGTTCAGGACGCTTGAGTAGGGGGCGCGGTCGTAGCCGGTCCGCCACAACTCCTTGCCGGACTTGGCGTCGAACGCCACCATCTCCTCCCGCTCCCTGCGCGGCACGCGGGAGTGGACGAACACCTTGCCGCCGGCCACAACCGGGGAGCTGAAGCCGATCCCGACCTTCTCCTTCCACACCACTTTCGGGGCGGCCTTCCACGGGGCGACGGCCTCGGCTGAGCCGCCGTCGCGCCGGGGGCCGAGCCACTGGGGCCAATCGGCCGCGGCGGCGGTGGCGGACGCCAGGACCAGGGCCGTCGCAACTCGCAGGGCGGTCATCGCGTTCCCCCGGGAAGGTCAGCGGAAGTAGGTGTCGTGCCGGCCGTACTCGCCGTATTTGGTCTTCAGCCAGGCATGGAACTCGGCGTAGTGGGCGTCGCGGCGGTCGCCGCCGTCGGAGTCGGCGTTGTAGCTCAGATACAGGAGCCGCCGCCACTGGTCGGACCGGTTCGCGGCGGACCGGTGCGGGACGAAGCAGCCGAACACCGCCACGTCGCCGGGCTTGAGTTCGAGCAGCACGCCGGCCGATTCGTCCACGACCCCGGCCGGGACCGCGTGGTAGTCGCCGTCCTCGGGCGAGAGGTAGCCGCGGGAGTGATACCCCGGGAATACCTCGGTGGCGCCGTTGTCTTTCCCGCACGGGTCGACGGCGACGGCGGCGGTGACGAACGTCCTCGGGAAGCCGGGCCAGCTGATGTAGTCCTGGTGGAGGTCGTATCCGATGGCCCCCGGCGGTTTGAAGATAAGCTTGTCCTTGAACAGGCGGGCCGGCTCGCCGTACAGGTCCGACAGCGGCCCGACGAGCCGCGGGTCGCGGGCGAGTTGGGCGCAGATCGGGGAGATGTCGGCGACCGGGTCGAAGCACTCGAAGAGGCACTCGCCGGTGCCGGCGTGGTCCTTCCAGCGGCAGCGGATGTTGTTCGTGTGCTTCAGGTCGTCCCGGCCGTAGAGGCGCTCGGCCTCCATCGCGGCCACGGCCATCTCGGCCGGGGAGAACACCCCCCGCAGTACGGCAAACCCGTCCCGGTCGTAGGCGGCGCGCTGGGCCGCGGACACCGTGGGAGTACGATCCGCGACCGCTGGCATGTCACCCACCCCGCGCCAGACATCTTGAGAGATTGGCAAGAGTCATGATGTTCAGACGCGACCCGGCAGGCAACTATTCGGCTACGCTTTTTGTCGTCAGTGGTGACTGGCACGGCTGTGTGTGCGCCACGCCGTCGTCCGGCTTGGTCCGTCGGGCTCGCGTGAGCGGTTCCAGCTGGCGGCCGGGGGAGGGAATGCACTCGCGCGCGGCAGCGGCCTGTCTAGAGCTTCTATCGGCTGCCGTAGATCCCCAACCGGGCGGCTCGGCTGTCACCCTACCCGAGACGCATCCCTGCCGGAGTTCGGACGAGGCGGTGGGAACGAGCGTCGGCCGCGAGTGATGATCATTTGTTGAACGGGGTTCTAGGCGCGGGAGCCCCGTACCAGGAACCCGGACGGAAGGGATAACGATTATCACCCCGGTCGCGGCGCTGGCGTATTCGGCTGCCTGTCAGTCCTTGAACGGGTCGAACTCGTCCTCGCCGGCCATGGCCACGCCGATCGGGGTGAGGGTGTGGAGCACTCGGATGGACTCGGCATGGTAACCGAGGACATCCGGGAGCCGCTTGTAGCAGTGCGGCGACTCGTCCGTGCCGGCGCCGCGCAGCTCCACCCCTAACGGGGTGATCCAGTCGAGGAGCATCTGCCGGGAGATCTTCCCCTCCGACACCTTCTCCTTCCTCCCGGCCCGGAACTTGTACTTCCCGGCCGCCTCCCGCCGGCTCAGCACCCGCCCGGCGCCGTGGACGGTCGAGTAGAGGGACGCCTTCCCCTCCTCGTTCTCGACCCCCTCGACGATCACCGAGACGTCGCCCATCGACCCGCCGATGAACCCCTTCTGGCCCGGGAACGCCGGCGTCGCCCCCTTGCGGACGACCCACAGGTCGCGGCCCTGGTGGGCTTCCTTCCAGGCGAAGTTGTGGTGGTTGTGGACCTCCTCAAGGATGCTCGCCCCGAGGATGCTCGCCACCTTCCGGCACACCCAGTCCCGGCCGGCGTAGGCGTACTCGCCCGCCAGGTGCATCCCCTTCAGGTACTGCTCGCCGAGGTCCGAGGTCACCGGGATGGTGACCGGGTCCACCATCAGACCCTCCTTCCCGCCCGCGAGGGCCAGGAACCGGGTGGCGATCTTGTGGCCGAGGCCGCGGCTCCCGAAGTGGACGCCGCACCACACCCGCTCCTGCTCGTCCACGAACAGGTCCACGTAGTGGTTCCCCGAGCCGACCGTGCCGAGTTGGGCCTCCGCGTCCGGCTTCAGGGCGCGGTACGGCTCCTCGGCCCACAGCGGGTCGTCGAAGAGCGGGTGTTCCACCCGCTCGGTGTTCTTCCGCCCGACGCCGAACGAGACGGCCCGCCACAGATCGTCCATGATTGCCTTGATCCTGGCACGCACTTCCGCGGCCGGGGCATCGAGCCGCACGGCCTTGTTCCCGCAGGCGATGTCGTACCCGACGCCCGAGGGCGAAACCCGGTCCTCGTAGGCGACGACGCCCCCGATCGGGACGGCGTACCCGAGGTGGTGGTCCGCCATCAGGGCGACGTGCGCGGCCTCCTTGCGGCAGTTCTTAATCTGCTCCACCGCCCCCGCCTCCGGCTGGCCCCAGACCGGGATGTCGTCGATGACCTGGTGCATGGCTTCTCCCCTGGGCTTGGTTCACTCGCGTCATAGTTCCGAAGACGGACAGGACAGGGACGGCCCCAGCGTGGTTCGGCCCTACTCCCCGGCGGCCCGGAGTTCGCCCGGGAGGTACGTCCGGGCGCCGGACGTCTTGGCGGTCTTCCTCACCCCGTCAGACTTACCATCCCGCGGCTCCGACCGCACTTCTCTCTCGAAGCATCCGCGTGCCCGGACGGGAGTGCGGGTGGCCGCCGTCACCCCCCGTATCGCCACTGCCCGACCGGGTTCCGGCCGTCAGGTGAAGATTCTCTTCGGAACGGAACCCGCCCGGCCGGGGCGGTCCGCCGCCCGCGGTACGATCCGCCCGTGCAATTCCGGACGGGCCGGGTCTTTGCCGCGGAGGGGACACCCGGTCGCCCCGAAAGTCGCGCCCTGGGACGCAAATCTCTACGCTGGTGGCACGATGACCATCCATGTCTCCGGGTGCTACGCCCTCGCACCACCGCCCGGACAACACAGAGGACTATGGGATGATGCAGCTCAAGGCTCTGGTGATCGACGACTCGCGCGTGATGCGGACGATGGTGATGAAGGCGCTGGGCGCCTCGCGGCTCGGGCAGTTCGAGTTCACCGAGGCGGGCGACGGGGCCGAGGGTCTGGCCAAGTTCGACCCGACCAAGATCGACATCTGCTTCGTCGACTGGAACATGCCGAACATGACCGGGCTGGAGTTCGTCAAGCAGGCCCGGGCCAAGGGGGATTGCAACCACGTCCCGATGGTCATGGTCACCAGCGAGCAGAGCATCGCCAAGATCGACGAGGCGCTCTCCAGTGCCGGGGCCGACACCTACATCTGCAAGCCGTTCACCCCCGAGGTGTTCCAGGTCAAGCTCGAGAAGCTGATCAACCGGATCGAGGCGGCCCGGGCGGCGGGCGCGTCGGCCGGCGGCGGCTTCTTCTCCGGCCTGTTCAGCTGACACCGACCTCCCCCGAACCCTTCGCCGAGGCCCGATCCGTGACCCAGACAGCAGCGACGGCAGCCCCCGCCTTTCCACCCGTGATCACTAACGCCGTCAAGGGCGCGGCGCTGGACTTCTTCTCGTCGTCCTGCAAGGTGACGGCGACCGAGCAACCCGCCCCGCCCGACGCGCCGCCGGGTACGGCGGTGATGGCGGTGATGTCGTTCTTCGGCGACCCGGTCTGGTCGTTCGCCCTCATCCTGCCGGAGGCGACGGCGGTGGCGGCGGCCCAGGGGTTCGCCGGGTTCGAGATCCCGTTCGACAGCCCGGACATGGGCGACATGGTCGGGGAGATGGCCAACGTCATGGCCGGGGACGTGGTCGCCCGGCTGGAGAAGGCCCGGGTCAAGGCCCAGATGTCCCTCCCGACGGTCGCCCGCGGGCACGACGTCGAACTCCTCCCGCCGTCGAACACGTTCGAGATCCGGCTCCACTTCGCCGGCCCGTCCGGCGGGTTCCAGCTCCGCCTGTTCCAGGCTCTGGTCAGCGCCCCGGCCGGGTACAAGCCCGGCTCCTGAGTGACCCGTGATCCGCCCGAAACACACCGGCCCGCCCCGCGAGGGGCGGGCCGGTGTGTTTCGGGGCCGTCTGCCCGCCGCGGGATCGGCCCGGGCTGAGGAGCCGGGTGAGGCGCGTTGCTCCGACCACCCGTGGTGCCGCTGCCCCTCTCCGGTTCAACGGGCCGGGTCGCTTTCCGGTGCGGTGTCGTCTCGGGTCGTGGGTTAACGGCTGTCGGGGGCCGTGTGTCCGTTGGGTTGAACGCCGTTACTGCTCCTCCGCCCGCAGGGCCGGAGCCTGCATCGCGGGAGACGCCCGGGGCGCGATGTGCGTTTCGGGCCGGCTGTGTCGGTTCGGCTGACGTGGTAGGGGTGGTGCGGGCCGGGGAGGTGTGGGCCGGCCCGGTTCTGCTCACCGAGGCGCGGCCGGGGCGGGTACTCCCAAGTCGCGGGAGGCCCGGCTGACGAGCTCAGTGCCGACGCGGCCGAGTGTGTGACCGTCGCCGACCCGCCCCAGCGCGGTCCGTGCGGCGTCGGCTTGGGTCGGGTCGAGGCGGCCGGGCCAGTGGGCGAACAGGTCTGCCCACGCCGCCGCCGGCCCCGTCGCACCGGGCGGGCAGCCCCGCAGGGCAGCCCAGGCCGCGTCGGCGTTCCCCTCGGCGAAGTGAGACGCGGCGATGGCGACCGCGGCCGCCGGGGCGACGGCGGGGTGGCCGCGGCTCGCCCCGAAGGCGCTGCGGGCCGCGGCCGGGGCGCCCTCGTCGAGGTGCGTCCGGCCGACCCACCACCACCCCAGCGCGGCCCACCGACCCCCCGGGTCGCGGTCGATCACCTCGGTGAAGCACTTCCGGGCGGCGGCCGGCTTCCCGTCGCGCAGCTCGACCAGCCCGAGGTTGTACGCCGCCGCCGCCGCCGCCGGCTCGTGCCGCAGGTCGTGCAGCAGCTGGCGGTATGCCGACCCGGCGTTCTGCCACCGACCCGCCGCGCGGTCGAGGTTGGCCAGCGCCAGCTGGGCGGCCGGGACGCCCGGGTGTCGCCAGGCCAGAGCGCATGCCTGCTTGAGGGCGGCGGCCGCGGTGTTCGGTCCTGGTCCGGCGGGGGAGGCTGTCGGGTCAATCCCGCGGGCCGGGGGGAGCTCCTCCGGGGGGGTGGCCGGGAGGCAGTCGAGGTACTCGGCCCAGTGCCCGTCGAACGGTAGCCAGGCCGGGGTGTGCGGCGCGAGCGCGGTGGGCTCGTCGGGCGGGCCGAGTGCCAGGACTTCCAGCCTGGCCCGCAAGTAAGCGCACTCGCCGACGATGCCCCACCGCCAGTAGCCGGCGTGGCCCGCCTTCCGGGTCACCTCGTCGAGCAGCCGGCGTGCCTCGGCGGGGTCGGCGGCGGCCGCGCAGCGGACCCGGCCGAGGACGGCCCTGGCCCAGGAGACGACGTCGTCCGGCGGCCCCTCGGCCCGGCGGTAGGCGTCGGCCGCGGCGGCCGACGAGCCCAGCGCCTCCAGACACAGTGCGTCCCGGTAGGCGACAGCGTGTGCCTTGCCGGGAGCCGGTGGCGCCGCCGCCAACTCCGCCCGCGCCTCGGCGAACAGCCCCGACCGGATGAACACGTCCGCCGCGGCGAGGTTCGCGTAGCGGGGCGGCGGTTCCGGCTCGGCCTCCGGGGCCGCCGGTATGACCCGGCGGCCGCCGCCGGCCGCGACGCACACGCCCACCCCGACCAGACACGCGGCTACCAGACCGGCGGCCACCGCCAGCGGGCGCCGCCGCGACCGGACCGGCGCCGCCTCCGGGGCGGCCGCCGCCGCCGGGGTCGCTGCGCCCGCGGCCCGCTCGGCGGCCTCGATCTCGGCCACCTCGCGCTCGGCTTCGGCGAGGGCCGCGGCCCACGCGTCGAGGAGGGGCGGCTCCGCCGGACTCGGGGCACCCGCGGTCTGTGTAGACATGACGCCCGCTCGCTTGTCTGACATCAGGTCGGGGCGGCCGGCCTCGCCAGCGGGGCGGCCGCGGCGTACTCCCCCACGTCGTTGTCGAAGCTACCCGTGTCAGGGTTTCCCCCAATTCGGGTCCGGGCCGCAAATCGGGTGCGGGTTGCCGGCAATTCGCGCAGGCATGCTTCGATTCAATGGAGCCGCCGGCCCGCCCGCAGCGCACCCGGTCAACCGCTTTCCCGGAGCCCCGAATGAGCGAAGCCACCGTCTCCGTCGCCGACGACCCCGCCCGGCCGGGGGGCGCACGGCTCGTCCTCGGCGGCCGGGTCCGCGTCGCCGAGGCCGCCGCCCTGCACCAGGCCGCCCTCGCCGCGGTCGCCCGCGGGGGGGCCGTCACCGTCGACTGCGGCGCGGCCGAGTACCTGGACGCGACCGCCATCCAGGTGGTCCTGTGCCTGGGCCGGGAGCTCGCCGGCCGCGGCCGCCGGTGCGACGTGGCCGGGGTGGGCGGGCCGCTGGCCGAGGCGTTCCGGCTGGCCGGGGTGGGCGGGCCGGCAGGGGGGGACAAGCGATGACGAAGACGGTCCTGATCGTGGACGACTCCCCCACCATGCGGCGCATGGTCGGGGACACCCTGCGGGGCGCCGGGTACGGCGTCGTCGAGGGGGTGAACGGGGAAGACGCCCTCCGCAAGCTCGGGGGGCAGTCCGTCAGCCTCGTCATCACCGACTTCAACATGCCGGTCATGGGCGGGATCGCCCTGGTCAACCGCCTCCGGGCCATGCCCGCCTACCGGTTCACCCCGATCCTCGTCCTCACCACCGAGAGCACCGACGACCGGAAGAACGAGGGCCGGGCGGCGGGGGCGACGGGGTGGATGGTCAAGCCGTTCGACCCGGACCGGCTGGTCCAAGTCGTCCGCCGACTCACCCCGTGAGGCAGGGAGAACACCCATGAAGATCGACACCGCCAAGTACCGCGACACGTTCTTCGAGGAGGCGGCCGAACACCTGGCCGCCCTCGAAGCCGCCCTCCTCCAGCTGGACGCCGAGCCGGGCGACGCCGCGGCCCTGTCCGAGGCGTTCCGCGCCGCCCACTCGGTCAAGGGCGGGGCGGACGCCGTCGGGCTCCCGGACGTGACCGCCTTCACCCACACCCTTGAGGGCGTCCTCGACCTCGCCCGGTCCGGCCAGGCCCGCATGACCCGCCGCACCCTCGAACTCCTGCTGGAGGCGTCCGACGGGCTCCGGGCGCTGGTGGCGGCGGCCCGCGCCGGCGACCCGGCCCCGGCCGGCCCGGCCGGGGTCGCCGCCCGGCTGAAGGACGTCCTCAACCCGCCCCCGCCGGTCGCCTACGCCGTTCACATTGCCCCCCTCCCGGACGCCTTCCGGTACGGGCTCGACCCGCTCCCGCTGATCCGCGAACTCGCGGAGCTCGGGACCGACGTGCGGACCGAGCTGGACGCCCGCCGGCTCCCCCCGCTCGCCGAGCTCGACCCGGAGCGGTGCTACCTGTCGTGGACGGTCCGGCTGAAGTCGTCGGTCCCGCCGGCCGAGCTGGCGGCGGTGTTCACGTTCGCCCGCGACAACCTCCGGGTGACGGTCGAACCGGACGCTCCGGCCCCCGCCCCGGCTCCCGCGCCGGTCGCCCCCCCCCCCGTGGCGGCCGCACCGACTCCGCCCCCGGCCGCGCCGTTCTCTTCGGCGGACGCCCCGATGCCCCCGCAGGGCGCGCCCTCGGCCGAGCGGGCCGGGCTCATCAACGAGTTCTGCGGCGAGGCGGTGGAGCACCTGGAGGAGGCCGACCGCTACCTCCTGGCGCTGGACGCCGACCCCACCGACCGGGCCGCGCTGAACGCCATCTACCGCGCGTTCCACTCCCTCAAGGGCGTGGCCAGCATGCTCGGGCTCGAGGTGGTGCGGACGATCGCCCACGAGGCCGAGAGCCTGCTCAACCTCGCCCGGGACGGGAAGGTCATCCTCCGCGGCCCGGCCCTGGAGCTGGCGTTCAGCAGCGTGGACACGCTGAAGCGGCACATGGGGTACGCCCGGGACTGGGCGACGGCGAAGGGGCCGATGCCGACCGACCCGGGCGTCCCCGGGCTGCTCGCCACCCTCCGCCAGGCGTGCGAGGCCGGCGGCGGCCACCCCTGGCCCGCCGCCGCGGACCCGTCGCCGGCGCCCGCCCCGCCGGCGCCCGCCCCGGCCGCGGCGCCCGACCTGCCGGCCGCCGTGCCCGACCTGCCGATGGCACCGCCGCCCTCCCTGACCGGCGCCGCGCCGGACTCGGCCCCGGCCCCGGCGGCCCAGGCGGCTAAGGGCCGCCGGCAGGTGGTCGACAAGGAGACGGTCCGGGTGGACAAGGACCGGCTGGACAAGCTGGTGGACGCCATCGGCGAGCTGGTCATCGCGCAGTCGATGGCCCAGCAGGAGTTCCTCGACCTGACCCGGCAGACCGGGGCCAGCCCCCGGGCGCTGGACGAGCTGAGCAAGATCGCCCGCGACCTCCAGGAGCTCAGCCTGTCGCTGCGGATGGTCCCCCTCCAGGGCACCTTCCAGAAGCTGACCCGGCTGGTCCGCGACCTGTCCAAGAAGATGGCCAAGCCGGTCGAGCTGGAGGTCCACGGGGAGGAGACGGAACTCGACAAGACGGTGGTCGACCAGCTCGGCGACCCGCTCCTGCACATGGTGCGGAACGCCATCGACCACGGGCTGGAGCCGGCCGCCGACCGCTCCGCCGCGGGCAAGCCGCCGGCCGGGCGGGTGTCCCTGCGGGCCTTCCACCAGGGCGGGAGCGTGTACATCGAGCTGGCCGACGACGGCCGCGGGCTCGACCGCGACCGCATCCTCCGCAAGGCGGTCGAGAAGGGGATCGTGGCCGAGGGCGCCCGGCTGACCGACGCCGAGACCTATGCCCTCATCTTCGAGCCCGGGTTCTCGACGGCCGCGGCTGTGACCGACGTGTCCGGCCGGGGGGTCGGGATGGACGTGGTCCGGCGGAACGTGGAGGCTCTCCAGGGGAGCATCCTGATCCGCACCCGGAAGGGCCACGGGACGACCTTCACCATCCGCCTGCCGCTGACGCTGGCCATCGTGGACGGGCTCATGGTCGGGCTCGGGGACGAGGTGTACGTCCTGCCGCTGCTGTCCGTGGTCGAGTCCTTCCGCCCCCGCCCCGCCGACGTCCGCACGGTCGTGGGGCGCGGCGAGGTGGTGTCGGTCCGCGGGGAGACGGTCCCCCTGCTCCGGCTGCACCGCCTCCTCGGCCGCCCGGCCCACGTGACCGACCCGACCCGCGGGCTGGTGGTGCTGGTCGAGGACCAGGGGAAGAAGCACGCCCTCCTGGTCGACGACCTCCTCGGCCAGATGCAGGCCGTGGTCAAGAGCCTCGACGCCAACTACCGCCGGATCGAGGGGCTGGCCGGGGCCACCATCCTCGGCGACGGGCGGGTGGCGATGATCCTCGACGTACACGGGCTGGCCCGCCTCCATGCCGGCGGCCGGGCTCCCAACGACCTCACCGGAGACGCGCCATGAGCACCACCGCCAAGCCCGCCGACCCGACCGAGTCCGCCGCCGAGGGTAGCCAGTACCTGACGTTCCGCCTGGGCGAGGAGGAGTACGGGCTGGAGATCCTGCGTGTGCAGGAGATCAAGGGGTACTCGAAGGTGACCCCGCTGCCCAACACGCCGCCGGAAGTCCGGGGGGTGATGAACCTCCGGGGCACGGTGGTGCCGATCATCGACCTCCGCGCCCGGTTCGGGCTGCGGGAGGCCGAGTACGACCGGTTCACCGTCATCATCGTGGTGACGGTCGGCACCACGGTCGCCGGGCTGGTCGTGGACGCCGTCTCCGATGTGCTCAACGTCGGGTCGTCCGAGCGGGTTCCGACCCCGGACCTCGGGGCCGGGGTGGACACCGCGTTCATGACCGGGATGGCCCGCACCGGCGACCGCCTCGTCACCCTGCTCAACGTCGACCGCCTGGTCGGCTCGACCGCCGCCGCGGACGGCGGCCCGGCCGCCTGACCGCAGGCCAGACTTCACCAGCCAACAACACCACCCGGCCCGCCCGGTCCGCACGGCCCAGCCGGACGGGCGGTCGGGCCGGTTTATGCCTCTCCCCCACATAGGAACCTAAGGAATGCTCCGCTCCATACTCACCCAGCTGTCTCGCCTCCGGGTCGGGCACCGCCTGCTCGCCGGGTTCGTCCTGGTCGCGGCCGCGTCCGCCGTCGTCGGCTACCGGGGGCTCGACGCCCTGGCCCAGATCCGCGTCCTCCAGGCCAACGCCAGCGACAACCTCCTCCCGTCCGCCATCAACCTGGACAGCGCCCGGGCGGGAACCCTCCGCATCCAGCGGGGCGAGCGCACCCTGCTCATGGCCGCCCGCCGGAAGGACGAGGCGGCGATGCGCCGGGGCCGGGAACACATGGCCGGGGGCTGGCGGGACATCGACGGGCCGCTGGCCACCTACTCGGCACTCCCGATGGAGGCAAAGGAAGCCTCGATCTGGAAGACACTCCAGGCGAACCTGGCGGCCTTCCGGGCGCAGCACGAGGACGTGCTGAGGATGATCGACCGCGGGCAGTACGACGAGGCCGAGGCCGCGCTGAGCCGGGAGTTGAACCTCGCGGAACAGCTGACGACCGGCTTCCAGGGGCTGCTGGAGGTTCAACGGGAGGGCGGGAAGGCCGAGTCCGACCAGGCCGCCGCCCTGTACGCCGCCACCCAAACGACCACCTGGGTGGTGGTCGCCGGGGCACTCGCCGTCGGCGTCGCCCTGGGCCTGCTCCTGACGGCCTCGGTGACCGGCCCGCTGAACCGCGTCGTGGCCGTCTTGGAAGGGGTGGCCAAGGGCGACCTCAGCCACCGCGCCGAGGTGGACGCCCGGGACGAACTCGGCCGGCTGGCGTCGGCCCTGAACACGGCCATCGGTAACATTCAGGTGGCCAACGACCGGAACCTCGACTTCGTCAAGCAGCTGGAGGCGGTCAGCCGGGCGCAGGCGGTGGTCGAGCTCAAGCCGGACGGGACGGTGGTGTCGGCCAACGACAACTTCTTGCGGGTTATGGGCTACGCCGCGGCCGAGGTGGCCGGGCGACACCACAGTGCGTTCGTATCCCCGGCCGAGGCGGGGAACCCGGCGTACCGGGAGTTCTGGGCCAAGCTGAACCGCGGGGAGTACCAGGTCGGGGAGTTCCGGCGGGTCGCCAAAGACGGCCGAGAGGTGTGGATCAGCGGCGGGTACTTCCCGATCGCCGACGCCGCCGGGAGGATCCAGAAGGTCGTCAAGTTCGCGTCCGACGTGACCGAGGCCAAGCGGCTGGAGCGGGAGGGGAAGGAGAACGCCGACCGGCAGGTGCGGGACGCGGCGGAGCTGCGTCGGAAGGTGGACGCGATCCAGGTGACGGTCGCCGCCCTGGCGGCGGGTGACTTCACCCAGAGCGTGCCGGACCTGGGCACCGACGCGGTGGGGCAGATGGCGGCCGGGCTGAACCGGGCGGTGGTGACGGTGCGGACGGCGCTGGAGGGCGTGCGTGAGGTGTCGGAGCAGCTGGCCGACGCGTCGACCCAGCTGGCGGCGGGGAGCGAGGAGATCTCCAGCGGCGCCCAGGAGCAGGCGAGCAGCCTGGAGGAGACGGCGAGCACCCTGGAGGAGATCACGGCGACGGTGCGGCAGAACGCGGACGCGGCCCAGCAGGCCCGCCAGCTGGCGAGTGGCAGCAGGGATGTGGCGGAGAAGGGCGGGCAGGTCGTCGGCAGCGCGGTCGGCGCGATGGGGGAGATCAACCAGTCGAGCAAGAAGATCGCCGACATCATCACCACCATCGACGAGATCGCCTTCCAGACGAACCTGCTGGCGTTGAACGCGGCGGTGGAGGCGGCCCGGGCCGGGGAGCAGGGTCGGGGGTTCGCGGTGGTGGCGGCGGAGGTGCGGAACCTGGCCCAGCGGAGCGCGACGGCGGCGAAGGAGATCAAGGGTCTGATCCAGGACTCGGTGCGGAAGGTGGAGGCGGGTACGGAGCTGGTGAACCGTTCGGGTTCGACGCTGGACGAGATCGTGACGAGCGTGAAGCGTGTGACGGACATCGTGACGGAGATCGCGGCGGCGAGTCGGGAGCAGTCGACGGGGATCGACCAGGTGAACAAGGCGGTGACGCAGATGGACGCCGTCACCCAAAGGAACGCCTCCCAGACGGAGGAGCTGTCGGCGACGGCGCAGTCGCTGACGGACCAGGCGGGGCAGCTGCGGGATCTGGTCTCCCGGTTCAAGCTGTCCGACGCGGTGGCCGCGGCGGTAACGCGGCCGCCGGCCGCGGCGCGGAAGGCGGCGAAGCCGGCGCGGGCGGCAGCGAAGCCGCGGCCGGCGGCGAAGGCGGCGGCCGGTGGGCGGCACGAGCTGGACGCCCTCGGTGGCGACGACGGCTTCACCGAATTCTAGTTCTCGCGCCATCCGGACCCATCTCGTACACCCACCCGGCGGGCACGCCCCCCGCCGGGCCGCGGCATTGAGGGATCTGATGGCGGTGACCCTGCGCCACCGGCTGACACCCCGGGCCGACCGAGACCCGACGCCCCATCTCGGAGACCGGAGTTCGACGATGAACTGGTTCCGCAACCGACAGACTGTCACCAAGTTGTTATTCGGATTCGGTGTCGTCAGCGCAATCGTAGCCGCGGTCGGCCTGTTCGGCGGCCGGGGTATCATCCAGACTCGGGACGACATGCGGGTGGTGTACGCCGACTACACCGTCGCCGGCACGGACATGGCCCGCATGTCGAACGCCCTAATGCGGTACCGGAACAACGTGATCGTGGGGCTTGCGGCCCCGGACCGGGCGACCTTCGACCGGTTTCGGGGCGAACAGCCCAAGCTGAAGAAGGCCATCCTGGACAGTCTGGCGTCCTACGAGGCGACCGAGCTGAGGGTGTCGAAGTCGGGCCGGAGCGAGCGGCGGGATCTGGAGGGCGTGAGCAACGCGCTCGACCAGTACCTCGTCGCGGCCGAGTTGTCGTTCACCCTGGGCGACGCGGCTTGGGTCGCTGACACCCCGAAGAAGGCGGAGGCCGCCCGGGAGGCGGCGAAGGCGAACGCGGCACTCAACGCCGGACCGAAACTGAACGCCACCGTGACCGCCCTCGACGAACTGGTCCTGACCATCCGGGACGTGGCCAAGGACATCCACGACGACAGCCAGGCGACGGCGGAGGCGACGGTTCGGGCGATGACGATCGGCACGGGGGCCGCGGTCCTCGCCGGTATGCTGCTGGGGTTGGCCATCGCCCGGTCGATCACCCGCCCGCTCAGCCAGGTCGTGACGGTGCTGGAAGGGATGGCCGCGGGTGACCTGAGCCGGCGGGCGGCGGTCGATTCGCGGGACGAGGTCGGTCGGATGGCGGCCGCACTGAACGCGGCGATCGGGAACATGCAGGCCGACGTGGTCGAGATGGCCCGGGTGAAGTCGATGATGGAGCAGGCGCCGGTGAACGTGATGTTCGCTGACCGCCAGCTCGTCATCCGCTACGCCAACCCGGCTTCGATCAAGACCCTCAAGACGATCGAGCACCTCCTGCCGATCAAGGCCGAGGATCTGGTCGGCCAGTCGATCGACATCTTCCACAAGCGGCCCGAGCACCAGCGGCGGATGCTCGCCGACCCGAAGAACCTCCCCCACCGGGCCAACATCACGGTTGGTCCGGAGACGCTGGACCTGTTGGTCAGCCCGGTCCTCGACCAGGACCGCAACTACCTCGGGGCGATGGTCACCTGGGAGGTCGTCACCCAGAAGCTGGCCGCGGAGAAGCAGATCAAAGATGCGGTCGAGCGAGAAGCGGCCCAAGCGGCGGAGCTGCGTCGGAAGGTGGACGCGATCCAGGTGACGGTCGCCGCCCTGGCGGCGGGTGACTTCACCCAGAGCGTGCCGGACCTGGGCACCGACGCGGTGGGGCAGATGGCGGCCGGGCTGAACCGGGCGGTGGTGACGGTGCGGACGGCGCTGGAGGGCGTGCGTGAGGTGTCGGAGCAGCTGGCCGACGCGTCGACCCAGCTGGCGGCGGGGAGCGAGGAGATCTCCAGCGGCGCCCAGGAGCAGGCGAGCAGCCTGGAGGAGACGGCGAGCACCCTGGAGGAGATCACGGCGACGGTGCGGCAGAACGCGGACGCGGCCCA
>JAESGH010000156.1_pt1 | contig 177580 bp, 161 predicted proteins | sample 9269641 | NCBI WGS metagenome assembly JAESGH01 (sample SAMN14515345, study PRJNA621665) | algae metagenome | isolation source: Phormidium tanganyikae FI6-MK23 and co-occurring heterotrophs from granitic... | place: USA: Fort Irwin, California | collected 1998-05-24
CTTGCTGCTGATGTATCGTTAACTCGCCAATGCAGCTTTTGAGGCTCCGAATCCGACCCCGGACGGTGTGCGTGACCTGCTCGATAAAGAATGCCCGATTTCCGGTGCAACTTCACTCAATACCTGCCGCCGCACCACACGCTCAATGTCTTCGAGCGTTTGCATCTCCTCTCGCTGCATACAGGAAGGAGGCTGGTTGCTTCTCGGATGCAAGCTTTGAACCGTGCTTGTTGCTCTGGAGTCATGCGCTTTCTGCCTCAATCAGAGTCACTTTACTCTAGGCGATCTCATTCAAACTTGCACATTTGCGATGCTCCCCAACATAAGGCATCAAAGCATCTCCTAACGCGGCTTGACGAATAAACCCAATAAAAAATAACTAAGAGTAATTCAACGATCGAAGCCAAATTTGCAGTTTTAGGATCAAAAGTGTTGGAAGAAGCTTTAACGATCGCTTACTCCGAAGCTCGGTTTCTGATGTCTGCGCCAGTTTAAGCTATTTTGGTTAAGCTGCTGGAGATATGAATCCGGTTCGGTAATGATCTGATTTGCAAGCGCGATCGTGCTTTCTAGTTGTGCTTCGGTGAGTTGCTCATAAACAAGGACTCGTTTACGCTCTAAGACTTCGTACCAGCACCGACCGAATAGATTATCGAGAATAATCCGCTGAAAGCAATGATTGTAGCGAACGGGGAAATCGCGAGAGCTTGTTAACGTTGGTAAAGGTAAGCTTGCAAGGAAGATCGAGCGACTAAACCAGTTCCATAAATGGTCGATCGACCGGAGACATGATCCTCAGTTCTATAATTTGATACTGATCAATCCACTCTAACAAGGGTGTTTTGAAATCTTCTGCTTGAACGTAGGTCACGCTCCAACCGTCCTGCCGTAGTTCTTCAGCAAAGTGACGCATCGCTGACCAAACTAATACAAGCTTTTGTAAGTGATAGGGTAGTTGACCATGCTGTAACGACTCAACAAACAGGACAGGCATTTGATCGCGATCGAGGATGCAACTTTGCAAGGCGGATTGCCCTGCCCAAAGCTGGTCGCCTAGTACCCAAACTCCAGTTTTCATCTTGTTGTCACGATTACTCAACAACTAGCGCAATTATTACAACAAGTAAACGGCAGCGGTTCCTCTGTCTTTGGGGCTACCGTGTACACACAAGTCAATTGATCCGTTATTGCCTAGACCTCTCGCCCCCTAAATCCCCCATTCTGGGGGACTTTGAGCAGAAGAAATTTTCAGAATGCCGATGATTTTCTCAGTTTCAAAGTCTCCCAAATTTGGGGAATTTAGGAGGCAGAAGCCGGTTGGAACGAAGCGATAAACGACTTCTGTGTACACAGTAGGTCTTTGGGGGCAGGGAAATTTAGAGTGGCGAAAATTTCACCGTCCACTTCATTAAATTCAAGGATCGCAAATTCCGCATTCTCAACCATCTGTGTAATCCTGGATCATGCACAAATTGTTCTAGCTTTCTAAGGAACCCATCATGGACGACAAGCTGATGTTAATGATTCCAGGGCCGACTCCGGTTCCGGAACAGGTCTTATCGGCAATGGCAAAACATCCGATCGGACATCGCAGCGGTGATTTTGGCAAGATTGTGTCAGAAGTGACGCAAAATCTCAAATGGCTGCATCAAACCCAAAACGACGTGCTGATCCTGGCTGCCAGCGGCACAGGCGCAATGGAAGCGGGCATTATTAATTTTCTCAGTCCGGGCGATCGCGTTTTGGTCGGCTCAAACGGTAAGTTTGGGGAACGTTGGGCAGAAGTGACCGATGCGTATGGCTTACAAACCGAACGAGTCACCGCCGAATGGGGTAAACCGCTTGATCCCGAAGTGTTTCGCGAAAAGCTGGAAAGCGATCGAGACAAACAAATCAAAGCCGTCATCATCACTCATAGCGAAACTTCGACGGGTGTGATCAATGATCTTGAAGCGATCAATCGTTATGTAAAAGCACATGGCGAAGCGTTGATTATCGTAGACACGGTGACTAGCTTAGGAGCGACCAGCGTTCCGATGGATGAATGGGGCTTAGATGTCGTGGCATCGGGATCGCAAAAAGGCTACATGATTCCGCCGGGATTGGGGTTTGTTGCGGTCAGTCCGAAAGCCTGGGAAGCTTACAAAACTGCGAAATTGCCTCGCTACTATTTGGATTTGGGCAAATATCGGAAGTCGAGCGCGAAAGATACAACTCCGTTTACCCCTGCGATCAACTTGTTCTATGCGATGCAAGCCGCATTGAGAATGATGCAGGCAGAAGGGAGAGAGAATATTTTCTCGCGGCACGAGCGGCTTCGGACTGCGGCACGGGCTGCGATGAAAGGATTAGGACTGCCGTTGTTTGCGGCGGATGAGTGCAGTAGTCCGGCGATTACTGCGGTGATGCCGAATGGAGTCGATGCGGAACAAATTCGATCGATCATGCGGAAGCGGTTTGATATTGCACTTGCAGGCGGACAGGATCACGTCAAGGGCAAGATCTTCCGGATCGGACATTTGGGATTTGTCAGCGATCGAGATATGCTCACCGCGATCGCGGCACTCGAAGCGACGCTGCAAGAACTCGGCTACGAAGGTTTTACGCCTGGAGCGGGAATCGCTGCTGCGGCTAGCGTTCTGGCGAACTCCTAGCTTGATCTAGAAAAGGTTCGATCGACATGGGGTTTGGGGTCTGTTGAGCTTCGTACACACGAGCCGCAGCCGCCAACCCCATAAATCCCCACAGGACAATCCCAAACGGAGTCAGCATCACCGTATTCAAACTAATCTGTGAGATCAGCGCAATGACGATCGCACGACACGCCCCCACAAATGGATCGTTCGATGCTTGCCGAACTTGCAGCGCACTAAACACCAATAGCGCCATTCCCGCGACATAAGGAATCGTGCCAAACCATCCCAAATTCAGCAATAGCGTTAAAATTCCGCTGTCATTCCCCCCGATCGTAGCATCGCGAATCACGTAGCCTAGTCCACGTCCTTCGATCTCGCTGAGGGCATCGTTAAGTAAGCTCGAATAGCCAAGACTACGATCGATAAAGCTTCCATCCTGTTGCCCCGAAAATAGGGTCTGAACCCGCGAACTGATCACCGTTGAGAATGGTTCAATCATTGCTAGCGGAAATATCACTAATGACAGGATCATCAACGTTACGATCAATCGCATTTGCAGCTTTGGCTTCAATGATGGAATATATACAACCAATCCAATAAACCAACTCAACCAAGCTGCTCTCGCCAACGTTAAAAGCAATGCTAAATATCCGAATCCTGATGACACAATCTTCAACGGACTTTTAATCGCAAAAAGCACCAGTACGCCTGCCACCATCGTACCTGCGAACGGTTGCGGAGAGTGCATTGTACTAAATACCCGAATCGATAACGGGTTTGGTGTTCCAAAGGAATAAATTTGCAGCACGCTGATTAAGTTTTGCAGCCAGTACTGATCCCACAAGGGCGCAACCAAAAACTGAATCACGCCATAAGCTCCCATCACCAACGTTCCCCAGAGAAAGACTTTTTCTGTAACGCGCTTAAGTTCTGGAAACTGTCGCCAATGGGAAAAAATATAATAGCCAAATGAAACTGGAGTCAGCCAAGTTAACAGCGCGAGAATCACGGTTTGAACCTGGTAGCTCATCAATCCGATGAACGCTCCGTATAATACTGCGACAGTTGATAAAACAAAGGGTAAGCCATTTCCCTTGATCGCTTTTGGCAATTGAATCAGTAATGTGAGGAGCGATAAAAATGAAACGAGAAACGGCGCGAGTAAGACTGGATTGGGATCAAGCCAACCGACTTCCCAATCGATCAATCGTCGGACAAGCGGTGTGAGAAACCAAAGCCACCAGGTGAAACCAATGTAGAACATTGGGTATCGAAAAAAGAGGAGCGCTCCCACCGCCAAACTTCCAGCCGGAAACGCGAATCTGAGAATCGAAGCAACGTTAACGGCAAGACAAAGCGCCGTGAATACGACTAAGCAGCCAATGAGGAGCCAAGGTTCGGAAAGCTGTTGCGGCGGTTTGGGTTGTGGTTGGGTGCTGTACATAGGTGATTTTGGAGTCGTATGGAGAGACGTGATGCGCCTTTACGAATTAATTGGTTTCATCTGCCGAGCGGCATCATACAAATTGAGATTATCTTGAGCGATGTTTTTCCAACTGTAGCGCTGCGCCGATCGATAAGCATTTTGCCGCAGTCGATCGAGCAATGTGCGATCGAGAATGAGTGTTTCAACGGCTTGCTCGAATGCTTCGCGATCGCGACAAGGCACAATCAATCCAGTTTCACCATCACGCACGATTTCTAACGGGCCCGGCGCAGTTGTGGTGACGGGCGCTAACCCACACGCCATCGCTTCGACCAATGCCACCCCAAAGCCTTCGGAAATCGTCGGTAACACTTTGATGTGATGTCCTTTCAACAGTTCCGGGAGTCTGTGATTTTCATAATACGGAATCACGGTGACACGATCGCGCACTTCTGGATCAAAATCGAGATAAACCTGATCAGTCGGGCACTCGGTTCCAAACAAACTCACTTCAGCTTTTGGATAGCGCTTGAGAATCGCATTTAATGCGGGTGTTCCGTACTGAATGCCTTTGCGAACAATGTAGCTGCTGACTTGAGCAATTTTGATCGGTTCAGATTCGGAAGGAGTCGGTTCAAACGGCAGATTTAGCATCGTTTCGGGAATGCCGTTTGCGATGACGTGAGCGCGATCGGGATGAACGCCTAATGTTTCGACGACGTAATCGCGATCGCGCTGATTGAGCAACAGTACGAGATCAGACTGGCGCATCGAGGTTGCGGCTTCCCAGAGGCGAATACTGCCGCGATACAGCGGATATTTCCATTCCAGTTTGAGGTGTCCGCGCTGCGCTTCTTCGAGATACTCTAAGTGTTCGATGTGCTCTAGCCCATGACAGCGGGCAACTAAGAGCGGGCGGGGTTGACGAAGCTTTTGTAAAAATAATCCCCATACCCAGGCATCTGCGGTTGAAGCATCAATTACCTCAATCGAGGATTGATTGAGCGATCGCAGAATTTTCGCTGCGGTGAATTCTGGAAATAGTAGAAATTTTGCTAGGGGCGGTAACGATTTAGGTAAATCATCGATCGAGTAGAATTCGGTTTGATGTCCGAGTTTTTCGTATTCTTGTCCTAAGCGCCGAGTGACACCGAAAGCGCCAGCATTTGGATCGGCAGGATAGTGAATTGTAAATAGAGTTTTCATAGAATATTTAGAAGAATTAGTATTGTGAATTAAATAAAATTAGTTATTGCAAAGTTGCTTCGCCCTCACCCCCAACCCCTCTCCCAATTTGGGAGAGGGGAGCTAGAGTCCGGTTCTCCTTCTCCCAAATTGGGAGAAGGGGTTAGGGGATGAGGGCGAATATCTCAGCGTTGATAAATCCATCTTTTTTAGTATCGCGAAATAGCAAGTCCAAGCAAGTTCTTTTCGATACCGTCTATCATCTTCTCGTTCGTAAAATGATCCAGAATATACTGCCGACATCTTGTGCCCAAAACCGGATCTTTTTCTCGCCAATCAATCACGCGATCGAGGACTTTTGCTAAATCTTTCTCGTCGCCTGGCTCGAATAAATAATCAGCGAATTCTTCAGCTAAAATTTCGGGATTTCCCCCAATTCGACTCGCGATTTTTGGGACACCACATGCCAACGATTCAAACAGTCCTAAACTACAAGGCTCATTCCAAATGCTCGGTAAAACATTCAAGTCGCTAGCTTGATAAAGAGAAACCGGATTGGCTAGATATCCTACGAATTGAACCTGCTCAGAAATGCCTTCTATTTCGGCGAGTTGAATCAGCGATCGTAAATAGTCCATCCCTTCGTCCTCGCATTCGCGCCCCTTGGAAAAACTGTAGTGCGTGACGGGCTTTCCAGCAATCAAAGTTTTGATTCTTATTCCTTTTTTTATTAAAATTGCTGTGGCTTTGATCAGGGTTTCAAGTCCTTTTTCTCGGTCAATTCTACCGATGTATGAAACAATTCTTGTATCATCAAAGACACCCCATTGCTGTCGAATTTGAGTGAAATTTTCAGCGGGTTTAAATTTCTCTAAATCAACGCCGTTATACACAACGCGAATACGATCGCTTTCTATTCCAAACTTGATCCAATCCTGCTGAGTTTGTTTTGAAACAGAGATAAATCGATCGACTCTACGCAGTCCAAATTCACGTTGATGATTTAAATTAATCGGCGGAAGTTGCAAATAACACACATATGGTAATCGATGAAAAAACGACAGCAAATATGCAAATAAAGAGAAATGATAGTCGTTACAAAAAATTAGTGAATCGGGCGCGATCGAGAGCTGCCATGCCTGTATCAAACTGGGCAAAAATTGCATCGTACTCTTGAAGCTTCGCCAATCGAATCCATAAGCGCTGATTTGAATGGTGCGATCGCAAAATGATTGATATTGCGCGAGTAAATCTCCGGGTTTGAGATAGAGCAGCGTGATTTGATGACCGCGCTGAGACAATCCGCGACAGATTTCAAGCAAGTTTAATTCTTGCCCACCGCGTTGACTAGTCACATGATTTTCAAGAACAATTAAATTCATGAGTTGAGACGAAATTAAACCGATCGCGCTTCATGCTGAATCCGGTGATAGTGCCAGAGTCGTCCCTGCTGCTCTAACAACGCCTCATAGCTTCCCTGCTCTACAATGCGCCCCTGCTCCATCACGACGACCTGATCCGCTCGCACGATCGTAGAGAGTCGATGCGCGATCGTAATCACCGTTCGACCCTGCGACAAGCGCTCCAAAGACTGCTGAATCAAGCGCTCTGACTCAGAATCTAAAGCGCTAGTCGCTTCATCTAAAATCAGAATCTCTGGATCACGCAGCAACGCCCGCGCGATCGCTAATCTTTGCCGCTGTCCGCCAGATAAACGCACCCCTCGATCACCCAAAACCGTTTCAAATTGCTCCGGCAAATCCAGAATGAACGTTAGCGCATTCGCTTGTTCTGCGGCTTGCCAAATTTGCTGATCGGTAACGTGATCCACTCCGTAGGCAATGTTCTCGCGCACTGAAGTATTAAAAATAAAAGTGTCTTGACTGACGATCGCCATTTTTTTCCGCAGCGATTCGATCACGAACGATCGTGCATCTTGCCCATCAAGCAAGAGCCTGCCGAAAGTCGGATCGTAAAATCGCGGAATCAAATCGACCAGCGTTGTTTTTCCTGCCCCTGAGCCACCGACGATCGCAGTCGTTTTGCCTTTGGGAATATACAGCGAAATCTCTTTCAACACAGGCTGATTTGGATCGTAGCCAAAATCTACCGCGCAAAATTCGATCGCGTGTTTCAATTTCTCAAAATTGCGATCGCCATCTTGCAAATACGGCTTGTTATCTTGCCGCAACAGCTCGCCCAAATTCCGAATTGATCCGGTCGCGGCAATCAGTTGAACCCGACTTCCATTTACCTCGTGAATTGCAGGAACGAGCCGAAATAAAATAAACAGAAAAGTCAGTAGAGATGCCGTTTGCAGCATTCCGTTTTGCACAAAAACGGTAATCGCAAGAATGATCATCAAAATCAGTACAGTGGTCGCTAATCCTTCCGCTAAAGGACGCACGATCGCAGATTCGCGAGTTGCTCTCATTCCCGTTTGAACCACTTCAGAACTGGCGTGATAAAACCGCTTGCGCTCATACTTCTGAGTTGCAAACGCTTGCACCGTCCGAATTCCAGAGATAAACTCTAAGGCTCTGCTGGTAAATCGTCCATTTGCTTCGGAGACAGCAACGCTCTTCGCTCTCACCCGATCGTTGAGTCGAGAAAGCACGATCGCAATTAAACCAAATAATGCCAAAGAGATAATTGTTAATTGCCACGAGATCGTAAACAGCAATACCGAATACAAGATGAGCGCTAATAACTTCGTGATAATAAAAGCAGCTATCGCGAATGCAAGATTGAGCTTACTAATTTCACTAGTAAGCGTATTGACGAGTTCACCAGAAGAAATCTGAGCGAAGTAACTTAAATTAACGGACTGTAACTGCTCAAAAACTTGCTTTCGTAATCGATCGACTAACGTTTGCTGAGTGAGTTCGGTATAGACCAGAGTTAAATAATTAAATGCAGCCCGAACCCAAGCTGACAATAGAATCAAACCCGATACGCGCAATAGTCGCTCAGTTGCGCCGCGATCGATTCCAAGAATCCAAAAATCAAACCAGTTGATCCCCGTTTTGAACGGTTCAAGCTCTGGACTCACCAAGCTTTGAAGAAACGCTAACAGAAATCCAAACCCAAACCCTTCAAACGCCGCTGAACCGATCGCAAATAGAATCGCTGCGATCGCAATTTTGGGAAAAGCTTTGAATTCCCGCAAAATAAAGGCGTTTTCTTGCCAAAACTGAGTTGCTTTAAAAGTTCGTCTCACACGCTGCGGTATCCAGGGCATTGTTTTCCTCTAGAGAAGCTTAGAACGCTCCAGAGCCAGACAAGACTCTTGGAACCGTCTGCAATAAAATCTTGAAGTCGCTCCTTAACGACCAATTTTTTAGGTATTCTAAATCTCGATCGCTGACTGCATCGATATCTAACAACGTCGATCGAGCTTCGACTTGCCATGCTCCTGTAATTCCTGGTAGTGCGTTTAGCCGCATCTGCATTTCTGGACGAACTCGCACCGCATCATACAGCGCCCAAGGTCTTGGCCCGACCAAGCTCATTTCACCACGCAGTACGTTAATCAACTGCGGCAACTCATCCAAACTATACCGTCGCAGCCATTTACCCAGCGGCGTAATTCTCGGATCGTCCTCGCGCTTATGCAAACAATCCGCCGCTTGATTCGCCATGATGCCGTGATGCGCTTGCTCGGCATCTATCACCATCGTTCGGAACTTCAGCACCCGAAATAATTTTCCACGCTGACCGACTCGCCACTGGCTGAACAACACCGATCCCGGAGAAGTCAGCCCGATCGCCAATGCAATCCCGACAAACAACGGACTTAAGACCGTCAATAATAACAATGCCGCACTCCAATCAAGCAACCGCTTCCAACTCCACAGAACACCTCTGCGCTTATTTGGAAGCTGCGCGGCAGAGGGCAACCTGAGATAAAGCGCTTTCCCGGTTTGGTTGCAAGCCTCTGCCCATTCTCTCAGCGTCGATTCTCCCAAGTCCGCATCAATGCGAACGAGTTGAATCGGCGATCGCTTTAAGCATTCTAGGAGCCAAGTCGGGTTCGCAAGAGGGGGGAGCGGAGGTTGCTGCTGAGTGCGATCGGTGCTTCTGGATGCAAGCTGCAACACCAGAAGCTGAGACTGTCGCCAGTATAGAAAACAGGGTCGAGTATCTTGCCCCGGTCTTTGTACGGTGGGGCTTGAGGTTGCTTGCAAAATTAGCGGATCAAAAGTTGTCATGAGCTATCCGGTAAAGTCGCGAAAATCGGATTCTTTGGAAACCAATCAGAAGTCAATCTGGTATTTGTAGAACTCAATTGCTTCAAAAGTGCTGCAATCCTTGGTCTGAAATCTTGAGCAATCTACTCAGATTATTGATCACTCATATCTTAGTGGATTTATCGAGAAAAATATCCATTTTGGAATACGAGCACCGCGATTTCTGACTTTTGGAGGAATTCAATCTGATTTTACTGAAATTGGTTCAATTTGTATGCTTACTCAAATTCAGATGATGAAACTGCTTTAATTTGCTCAAGTGTACTTTTATACTTTGAAGTAAGTGAAATCTAGTCTCATCCATCTTTTCCGTCTCCTTATTTCTGCAATTTAACTGAGTTAGAGCTACTTTTATGTAATTTTATAGATTTGAGTAAGTGTTACATAAGCTATTATGTCAATCCGCAACATTACGGTTATAAATTTGCGGATTTAGGTCAAAGTAAAACCACGATCGTACTTCTTATCTCTTTGCCTCTTTGTACCAGTTTGCTATCTGCCCTAGCTCGATCGGACTGTGAGAAAAGACATCATCTCTCCTAGTAGAGAGATCTTGGAACTTGAAAATCAAATTATCAGCAAAGAAGGACAAATCAGATCACGATTGTTGGATCTAATTTGTCCTTCGATTTCAGAAAAAATGTCGATCGCTCTTAAGCTGTTGCAGTCGCAGATCGATAGTAATAGCTATTTCCACTCTCGGCACAGTTCGCCACCACACCCACTAAATTGAGCCGACTCAGCATCCCAACCGCTTGTGTCACCTCATTTTTATCCACATGACCCATCCGACCCACGAGCAGCGCTCCATCACAGAACGATGCCGCCAACAGCGCATCGACAATTCCCAACACCGGAGGCGCATCCAAGATCACCAAATCGTAATGCTGCTCAAACACGGTCATCAGATCGCGCATCCGCTTAGAACTGAGCAACTTGACTGAATCTGTTGGAGTTGGCCCAGCCGTCAGCACAGAAATCGGTAAGTCGCTGTAGGTACTCGCAGGCTGAATTGCTGCTTGGGTCAAAGCTCGATCGCTAGTCAACAACGTCGAAAGCCCATGATCGTTCGGCAACTGCAATTGATGATGCAATCCCGGACGACGCAGATCCGCATCAATCAGCAACACCCGCTGATGCAATCGCGCCGCACTGATCGCGAGTCCCAGCGCCACGGTTGACTTTCCTTCACCCGCTAACGCGGAGGTCACAACTAGCGATCGCATCGGACTCCCATCGGTCATCAGTTGCAGATTCTTGTAAATCAGATCGAGCGATTCGCGGAACGGTGCCCAGTGCAGCACTTGAAGCATCGAAGTATCCCCAGCGGCAGTCGATCGACCAAACGCGAAATTCGTCGGCATCAACTCGGACATCGGTAACTCTGGAACCATGCCGATCAGCGGAATTGATGCTTGCTTGGTCAAATCCTCAGATGTGCGAATCGATTTGTCTGCCGACTCGCGCAGGAATGCCGCCACACTGCCTATCATCGCGCCCGCTGCACCCCCGATCAGCAGATTTCGCAACCAGTTCGGGCCGACTTGGCGACCGAGTTTCGGCTGCTCGACCGTCTGCCAGTCAAATCCACCCCGCGCAATCTCAAGCCCCAAATCTTGCCGCGCTTTTTGCAGTTCATCCAGCGTGTCTCGATTTAGCTTCACCGCAGGCTGGAGGCGATTGTATTCCGACAGTAGGCTAGGAAAGCGCTGGAGTTGTGCCTGAAGTCGCTGTGCATCTGACGCTAACGCTTGATCCCGCGCCCGCGCTGAAAAGAATTCAACTTGAGCGGTGGTTAAATCGCTGGCGAATTTCAAATCGTTTTCGCCCAGTTGTCCAGTTGAGAACAGTCCTTCACCGGATTGCGCGATCACACCCGCATCTGCGCCCAAAACCCGCTGCGCTTCTTGCTGCAAGAGTCCGATCTGTCGCTGTCTTTGCTCTAACAACTGCTGCACAAACGGCGTTTTATCGGTAAAGCGAGTTTGCTGTTGCGCCAGTGCCACTTCGGTTTTCTGAATCTCAGCTAGTAGAGCTTGATACTGCTTCGATTGGCTCAGTTTCGCCGCGATCGTCACTTGCTCCGGCGATCGAGCTAACTGCTGCTGTAAAGCGTAGAATTTCGCCTGAGCACTTGCCAATTCGCCGCGATTCGTCTGCTGATCTTTCTGCAATTCTCGCAGCGAATCCACTAACGCCTTCGACTGCACTTCGGGATCAACCAAATTCGTAGACTTGCGGAACCGCTCTAGATCCGCTTCGGCTTTATCGACTTTGGCTTGCACCTGTGGAATTTGCCCATCGATAAACGACAAGCCTTTGTTAAGACGGTTGCGCTGTTGCTCTAAGTTGTAGTCCTGATAGACCTTTTGCAGCGATTTCAGCACTTCGCGCGTTTTGATTCGGTCTTTGTCGATAAAGCTCATTTCAACGATATTCGTCGTCACCCGCTCGTTGCCGCGCAGTTCTTGAATCTGAGCAATGTTCAACCATTTTCTTAAGTGATCGACATCGATATCGCTGTATCGCGGCTTCAGATCGTCCACCGCCCGTTGCAGCAGTTGAGTACTCCGCATCAGATTGACTTGCGTCGCGGAGTCGCTCTCGACGTTGGGATCAGCGAACGAAGGACGGGCATCGTTGGGGGTGCGGCGTTCGCGATAGTTCGATTCGACCAGCATCTGCATCGTGCTGCGATACGTGGCAGGTAAAATTGCTGTCACCGCTGCGGCAAGGGCGATCGTTCCGGCAAGTGCGCCCAAAAACCAAACTTTTCGCCGCATCAACACGCCCAGAAGCTGCCCGTACCCTGGATCGGGTTCTGGTGCTGGTGGATTGAAGAGGGTGAGATTACCTTGCGCCACGATCGTTACTCCGTTGATTCTAAATTTCAGGAAACTACAAATACCTTATGTTCTCAATTACCCAGTGCCGCAAACTTGGTCGATCACCCCTTCGATCGATTGAAAGAACGCCTCTTCAGAAAAGCGGTTGACCGCGTGTTCCCGAATTTTTTGATAGTTCCACTCGATCGCTTTGGCTTTGAGCAATGCTCCGTGTAATGCGTGTGGCGTTTGGGAATTGAAAAAAACGCCCGTGATCCCTGGAATTTGCGTGTCGAGAACGCCGCCTTCGCCATAAGCGATCACTGGAGTTCCGCTTGCATTCGCCTCGACCGGAACTAGCCCGTAGTCTTCCAGTGCCATGACGATCACCGATCGAGATTTCGACATCAGTTGTTTTCGTTCGGCATCGCTGACGTGCCCTAGGAACTTAACGTTCCGCATTGCCCGCGCTTCTAGCGTATCGCGCTCTGGTCCGTCTCCCGTGACGATCAGATTCCAGCCGAGCCAGTTAAACGCCTCGACCACGACATCTAACCGTTTGTAGCTGACCAATCGCGCCGAAGCGAGATAAAAATCCTCTTTCTGATTCGAGAATGCGAATTGCTCACTATCGATCGGGCAATTAATCACCTGTGCGGGTTTATTGTAAATCTGCTGAATCCGCCGCGCGACCGTATGAGAGTTCGCAATATAAACATCCGGCTCTTGTGCGTAGGCAAGATCAGCTTTTCGCATTGCCCGAAAGACTTGCTCCAGCAATGGTAGAAAGCGCCGATAAGCAGTGTACTCGCGCAGATAGGTCTTGGTATCCCACAAAAATCGCGTGATGTTGTGGCAAAAACAAATGTGTTTGGCATCCGGGCGCTTCTTCACTGCTTTCGCGAAGCTGGTCGTGCTGCTGATAATCAAGTCATAGTCTCGCAAATCTAGCGCTCGAAAGGCGGAGTAGTACAGCGGCGCTAGAAGCTTAAAGTAGCGCGATGCTTGAGGAATCTGCTGCAAATAAGTCGTGAAAACTTCTCGATCGCCAAAATCGATCGAAGCTTCTGGCTCATACAGCGAGGTGAAAATATCTGCGTCAGGGTAGCGCTTACAGAGCATTTCAAACACTCGCTCCGCACCGCCCTTTTGAGTCAGATAGTCATGGACAAGGGCTACTTTCATGACAAGACCGTTAAACAACAACAATCCGAACCGATCGAATTGTGTGAGCAAAATTGATCTGCACCCTCGATCTGGGAAGTAAAAAGAACGATCGAGAAAGTCAATACAATCGCACAAGCAAAGAAGCCCGAAATCGAGAACTCCATCAAAGCAAGATCTACTCTAGGGTCCAGAATAGAACGTTAACGAGGCAACTGTAAATTTATCATGAAGTAGTAATCATCTTTCTACTGATAGAGATATGAAGCAAGAACGGGCCATATCGAAAGACAGGGGCAAGCCTAATCTTCTTCAAATTCATCCGCTCTCAAATCTCCAGGCTCGTTCAGCATTTCAGGCGTAACGGCGGGATTTTCGACGAGTTCTCGCGGATCGACTTGAGTTCCGCCGCTGTAAACTAAATCGTTCGGATCAACGATTTTTTGTTTCTTAGGTGGAGAGTCGTCGGTGGGTTTCGGTAAGCGTTCTGTAGGCTCTGTCATCAATCAAACCAGAATTTTTTAGAATCCTACAGGGTCCGATCGCTCAACTTCCCCTACCGTAAGAGTGAGTTAGTCTTTCAAACCATTCATTTCAAGCCAGCCGGGAACGTAATGGCTGGATTTGCGAAGTTCCTTGTCGATCGCTTTATAGTTTGGATCTTTTTCTCCGACTAATCCCCAGAACCGATCCGAGTGATTCAGATGAATGGTGTGACAGAGTTCATGCACAAAGACATACCGCACCAGTTCGGGAGGAAGAAACAGTAATTTGAAATTCAGGCTGATATTGCATTGTTGAGAGCAACTTGCCCAAAGAGTTTTCTGCCCCCGAATCGAAGCTTTATGAAACGGCAGATTCAGTTCTTGACTCACCGACCACAGCCACGGGACAAGACGCTGATAGGCTTTGTGGGTTAGCCATTGTTGCAGCAAGGCGCGACAAAGTTCCTCATTATTTGTATTACCGCGCAAAATTAACCGCGATTTGCCTTTCTCAGTTAAGGTGACGCGCGAAAATCCGGTCGGCTGATATTCGATCTCCCAAAGTTGGTCGATCGCTCTTAGCGCTAATTGTGCGGGCAGGGCGTGAGAAGATTCGATCGACAATTGCTGTCGCTGTTCTTCAAGTCGCCCGATCGTGCGTTCGATCCAACTTTGCTTGGTATGCAAAATTTCCGGGATTCGGCTTTGGTCAAATCCGCGTGGAATAATGACTTCTAAGCCGCCCTGCACGGTCATTCTCAAACTCACGTGCTTCGCCTTAATGCTTTCTCGAACTCGATACTGAGGGAGTTCCACAAGCTGACCACTAATCAGTCTTGACTCAACCATTGGTACGCATAATAGCAAATCCAAACCCGTTATCTATATTACTTGATTCTCAAGGGATTGCCTCAGTAATTTGGCAGGATGCTTAGGAGTCAAACCGATTCGAGGCGGCTAAGTTGAGAAATCGTGTAAATTGTGGCTCAAAGAGAAGCTTAATCGTTCCTGTGGGCCCGTTTCGATGCTTGGTAATCAGGACTTCGGCGATTCCTCGATCGGGCGTGTCTTCGTTGTAATATTCGTCCCGATACAACATCATCACAAGGTCGGCATCCTGCTCAATCGATCCACTTTCGCGAAGGTCTGACATCATCGGGCGTTTATCGGAGCGTGATTCGACGTTTCTACTGAGTTGGGAGAGCGCAATCACTGGCACATTCAACTCACGGGCAAGCCCTTTCAAAGCGCGAGTAATTCGGGCAAGTTCTTGCACCCGATTTTCGCTGCCGCTTCCTTCCATTAGTTGCAAATAGTCGATCAGAATCATTCCGAGTGCGCCGCCTTGTTCAGCTTGGAGTTTGCGGGCCCGCGATCGCATTTCCACTACGCTAATATTCGGCGTATCGTCAATGAAAATTCTCAGTTCTGACAATCGCCCGATCGCATTACTTAACGGCTCCCAATCTTGCGCGGCGATTCTTCCCGATCGTAGTCGTCCACTCTCAATCCGCGCCTCACTCGCCAACAATCGCTGTACGATCTGCTCTTTGGACATTTCCAAACTAAACACAGCGACCGGAAGCTTGTATTGTGCAGCAATATTTCGCCCTAAACCGAGACAGAAGGCCGTTTTCCCCATTGACGGCCGCCCTGCCACTATGATCAAATCCGATCGCTGAAATCCCTGCGTTTTGCCATCGAGATCATAGAAGCCAGAAGCTAATCCTGGTAGAGCCATTCCTGCCGATCGCTCTTCAATTTCAGAGAATGTTTTGGTTAAAATATCTGCTGTCGGGATCAATCCTTGATTCGGTCGAACTTGCGTAATACTAAAAACTTTTTGTTCTGCTTCATCAAGAACTTTCTCCAGGTCTTTCGCCGTTTCATGTCCAAGCTGTGAAATTTGATGTCCAGTGCTGATTAGCTTCCGTCGCAAAAACTTATCAACAACCAACGTTGCATATTGATCGATGTTGACTGCACTCACCGTTCGATCGACCAATTGCACAAGCTTCGATTGTCCGCCCAACTTATCGAGCATTCCTCGATCGTTCAACCAGGTCGAAACGCTCATCAAATCGGTTGGAGAACCTTGCTGATGCAGCGCAACACAGGCTTTGTAGAGATCTTGGTGAGCGCTACTGTAAAACGCTTCGGGACGCAGAATGTCCAGCACCCGCGTAATCGCTTCCGGATCAAGCAAAATCCCGCCTAAAATTGCCTCTTCAGCATCAAGATTCTGGGGCGGAATGCGATCGTTGGCGGGTTGGAAATTGAACTCTTGAACCATGATGCAACGGTGATATTAGGGAAGCGAGAATATATTGAAGGGGCCGAATCCTATCAAAACCACGGACTCAGCCCCATACAGGCATTTCTAATCTTAGCAGGCTTTAGTATTTTAGTACTAGCTCGCAACCACCCGAATCACAACCGTCGAAGTGATTTCTGGATGCAGTTTGATTTGAGCGCTGTACTCGCCGATTTTGTGGATTTCGGGGAGTGTAATCGTGCGTCGATCGACATCCTGACTCGTCTTCGCTTTGATTACCTCTGCGACATCTTGGTTTGTCACCGTTCCAAAGATCGCATCGTTTTCACCGACTTGCTTCTCAATATCAAATCCGCCCGCCGTTTCGATCGCCGCTGCAATCTGAACCGCTTGCTGTTTCAACTCGGCTAACCGCTGTTCTTCGAGTTGCCGACGACGTGCCACCTGTTTGAGAATCCCAGGATTCACGTTAGTTGCTTTGCCTTGAGGCACAAGATAGTTTCTTGCGTAACCGGGTGCGACTTCCACTAAGTCCCCCATGCGTCCTAATTTGCTTACGTCCTGTGTCAGGACTAGCTGAATTCGCTTCGCCATAATTCTGTATTCTCGATTGTTGCCGCACAAACAGTCTATTTTACCGGAGAGTGGGAAAACTTAGGCAACGGATTTTTTAGAAAATGATTGTGTCGATCGCAATCGATCCTGTGCTATTGTAAAAAAGCGCAAAACAGCGCGGGCATAGTTTAGTGGTAAAACACCTGCCTTCCAAGCAGGATATCCGGGTTCGATTCCCGGTGCCCGCTTTCGATTCCTTAGAGTCAGTAGTTTAAGACCGCCGTAACAAAGGCAGATTTTCAGCTTATCCGTGGGATAATTGCGGCGAAGACTATTGGTAAAGGGTTCTACCCCTGTGAGGAGTTGGATATGAAACAAAATTTTTGGCAACAGTCGCTGTCAGCATTGACGATCGCAGCACTTTCCGCCCCTGTGATTATGCCTGCTGCAATGGCGCAATCTGGTTCTTTGACGGGACAAGCTCGATGTGCAAAACAATCGACAGCAATCTTTGCTCAACGATCGGCTGCAAGTCCAGTGGTTCGTACCCTGACTGAAAATCAGTCGGTCACGCTGGCCGAAAACACTTCACAAAGCGGATTTATCGCAGTGAGTGCCCCAGTGCGTGGCTTTATTCAAACCGTAACGCTGAGACTTTGCCCCACGACCGGAACCCCTCCCGGTGGAAATCCTTCCCCGACTGCAACCTGTCGCCGAGTGACTCAACCGCAAGGTCTAATCGTGCGTCAAGGTGCGAATGTGTCTTCTGCGATCGTAGGTGGCGTTCAGGATAATACGCAAGTTTTCCTCACTACAAATCCTGCAACAGTGAGCGTTGATTCGAGCGGTCGAATTTGGGTGAGACTTGCAAGACCTGTCGCGGGTTGGGTATCGAACGGACTGATGAATGTTCCTGGAACCAATTTGGTGAACTGCCAGTAGAGACAAAGAAGCTTGTAGCAGAGTCATGCTCAAATCTGCTACAAGCTTTTGATCTTCCGATTCCTGATTACTTAAGTGAGCCTAGCTGTTGGCGAATCTCACGCGGTAAGAGGATTCGATCGATCGCATGGATCACACCGTTAGAAGCGAGCAAATCGGCTTGCACCACTTTGGCATCGTTCACAATCACACGCCCCGGCGTGATATCTAATGAAATCCCGCCGCCCAAGGTTTTGAGGTTGCCATTCGGAAGCTGCTTCGAGGTCAATTCTCCCGGCACAACGTGGTATGCCAAAATTCGCGCCAGGAGTGCCCGATTTGCAGGTTTGACCAGTTTTTCAACTGTTCCCGCAGGCAGAGCGGCAAATGCAGCATCGGTCGGCGCAAAAATTGTCACTTTCTGACCTTTTTGCAGCGCATTCCCAACGCCTGCTGCCTTGATCGCGGCGGCGAGTGTAGTGAATTGACCCGCGCTCGATGCTTGTTGCAAGAGTTGGGTTACAGTCAAACTGCGCGTGTTCACCGGAGCGGGATTCGCTTTTGGTGTAGGGCTAGGCGATTGAGCGATCGCTGAATGCGAAACGAACGTTAAGCCCGCCGCGATTGCCATTAAGGGAACAAATTTACGAAGATGAAATCCGAATCGATCGAACATTAGAATCGTGTCCTTTCAGTACAAGATACCGATAAGCTAATACGTTCGCGAGATATTTTCAACATCTTTCTCACAGATAGAATAATCCGAACGCAAACGCGAAGAAAATCTAAAATTCAACGCGAAGAGCGACATTCTGATCATTGCGAATGTGATTGCTCAGTTGTGCTGAGATCGCCCCAAATCCTGATTCCATCGGTTCCGGCTGCCACGATCGCTTGCCCCCCCAGCGCAAATCTCACAAATAAGCTACTAAAGGACGTTGCCGGAAGCGATCCAAGGGATTGTTCACTCAAGAGATGCCACAAATGAACTGCTCCCCCCGCAGAAGTGGCTAAGGTCTGCCCATCGGGACTCAGCGACAAATCAGAAGCTCCCGACTCAAATGCTTTTAGCAGCGCTCCATTTCTCAGATCCCAAAGCTTCAGCCTGCTGCTTCCGGTGAGCAATGTTTGCCCATCTTGGCAAAACGCTAATCCTGTCACTTCACCAGAATCGAGCGTTCTGATCCGATCGCCATCTTGAAGCTGCCACAGTTCTGTTTTAATCCGATCTCCCGTCGCCAATAATCCCCCATCCGTACTAAACTCGATCGCGCGAATCGGCTGTTCTCCCAAACTATAAATTCGTTGGCGACTAGCAATATCCCAAACCTGTACCCCCACTGGACTAAATACCCCATCTGCCCAGCGTTTAACGCGACTCGAACTCGCTAGAATACGGCTATCTGGACTAAAAACCAAATTAGAAGCCCTGCCAGAATTCAGCGTCGAAGCCAACCGACTATTGGGTAAATCCCAGAGCTTGATCGTGCCGTCTAGACTGCTGCTCGCCAAAATCTTCTCATCTTGGCTAATGGCGATCGCGCTAATCAATCCAGTGTGATCGAGCAAACCCGGAAGCGGTCGGCGCGTCTTAAGATCCCAAAGCTCGATCGCGTTCTCATGTCCAGCCGCGAGAATTGTGCCGCTCGAACTGACTGCGATCGCGGTGGGCTTGTCTGCGGTAAGTAACTCCGGTTGCCCGTAACACAAGACATCAGCCGCATAGATCGGGATGCAAACTTTTTTGGCGGTGCGCGACGATATTGCAGGCTGAAGCAGAAAAAATACCACCGTCAAAAGTGCGGCGATCGCAACGCCCGCAACACTCAATTTCTGAATTAAGCGAGTTTGAGCCACGTCTGTTTTTGCTCCAAGCTATCGATTTGATTATTCTCTCTATGACGCGATCGCACCCGAAAAACCCAGTGTTATATTAAGAAGAATTTATTCAATCCTAAAATTAAGTGAACAAATAAGTGAACAGAAATCGGGCACTGATTGCGATCGCCCTAGCGCTAACAACGTTTTTGAGCGTTGTTCTACTTTATCTTGGAGTCGATAAATTCTATTACATTTTGGCAGGTGGGCGAAAGTTTGCAACCTTTCCCGATCTAAGAACCCAACTTGCGATCGGGGGAAGCTATCTGCTGTTGTCGATCGTTTATCTGATCTGGTTAGCAAATCTGCTCAGTTCCTCTTGGGTACATACAACCTGGAGCTTTCGCAGTACTCTTCTACGAACTTCGTTTTTCTGGATCGCAGCCTTCGTCGCCTATCCGCTTGGCAATGATACTTATCTGTATCTTCATGCTGGACTGATGAATCTCAGCGGCGTAAATCCGTATCTCACTCGTGCAGCATCTTACGTCACAGAACTATCGCCTTTTGTAGATTGGGGACAAACTTCAACTTATGGCGTTGTCTCACAGGCTCTATTTACCTTTTCTGCTGTGTTTGTCACGATTAGCCCGATCGTGGCAATTCATGTATTTAAACTTATCTGCTTATTATTACATCTATTTAATAGCTATTTAATTTGGCGTTGGCTACCCGTTCCAGAGCGCGGCAGAATTACGATCGCTTATCTATTACATCCGCTATTACTCATGGAGCAAGTCAGTTCTGCCCATGTTGATATCTTAGTCTCTACCAGTTTGATTCTCTTTGCGCTCTCGTTTGCAAAACAAAGATTCTGGATTGCATTTGCAGCCTTGTGGGGTGGCTTTCTCGGCAAAACTTTACCAATCATCTGGGGCCCCTGGATTGCAGTTACACTACTCCGCCAAGGTCATTGGAGATGGTTGATTGCGATGATCGCTGCATCTGGTGCGATCATCACAGGTCTTTGGTTCACAATGATGCCAGAACTTGCTGCTTGGCAGAGCATTGTTAATCCTGGAGTTGCAGGGCAGTATCAATCCTCGCTGATGTCGATCGCAAAATTCTCTCTCGACCTCGTTAGGATCTTCACTCCAGGAAATCTAACGCTCACAGCTCAGCAATCGATTTTAAGCACATTAGCAAGCGCCACACTGCTCGGATTTCTTGGCTTCTACAGTTGGCAGCTTTGGCGGAGTGATAAGCGCTGGAACAACACCCCCCAAATGTTACTAGAAGATATGGGATGGACAACGCTAGTTTTAATGCTGCTTGCAACATCCTGGTTGATGCCGTGGTACTGCTCAATTTTGATTACCTTCGCCGCTTTGATTCCACAGTCTCGCGTCTTCGGCTTAACCACGCTGGCATTTGCTTTATCGAGTAGTGCCCAATATCTATTAGGAATGAATAGCAGTTTAAAAAGCCTAGTCTCGATCGGGATTCCAGTCCTGACTCTGATCATCAGTGCTTTCATTTTTAGATCGAACCCCAAGCCGCCGGAATCGCCCAACACGCCTAATCTTAAGCGTTTAGCTGAACCAGATGCGACGGCTGAACTAAATTGATCTACTTACGTCGAACTGCGATCGTATAAGAAGGACGCTGTTTTTCTTCCCGCTGCGTTTTCACGATCCGAAGCGTCTCATCAACATAAAGATGTTCAAATTTCGGAATTGCCTGGTAAGTTTTCTCTAACTTCTTCAACGTCACTTTATCTACATGATCGAGCTTTAATTCTTGAGGAAGCCCTGTTTTTTGGTTAAACTCATCCAAACGCGACTCCAACACTTTCTGAAACCATGCTTCGGATCTTTCGATCGTCAATGGCATCGCTCGCCATCTCAGCGCTTGCTCGATCGCCACGTTCTGAATAAACCACTCACCATCCCGAATCTCAAACTTCTGCATCACCATAAAATCGTAAGCTGCAAGAACCGAAGAGAATTTCTCGATTAGCTTCGATTTCGATCCAGGTGCATACCGCGCAATATTTGCGTAATATCCATTTTCCAGAAAGATTTGATAAGAGCAGTCATGTAACCGACCCGGTAGCACATCATGAAATGGAATAGTAGACCAAACGGGTGTCCATACGCCTAACACGATCGGGATTTGTGATTCAACTGCCGGATATGGATTGCGTCGCTGCAATTCCTCAAAATAAGGAGCTAACTCGGTCTTCGCAAAAGCGACCTTCTGATTTAGCGGATCAGTGTCGCGATCGCGAACCAGCGATAAAACTTCAGCTTTCAGTTCTTCAATTGTGAGATGGCTGAGGGATGGACTTTGAACGGCTACCATGATTGCTGCTCCAACTCATATAATTGCTTGATCTTACTAAAAGTTTAAGAAATTTAATATAAGAAACTGCTCTATCAAGGGAGGCGTTCTTGTGCGATCGTAGGTCTACTTTAAGATGGGTTTTTACAAACTTGAGAAGAAAGTAGCGCGATCGCGAAATCCTCTGCTACAATACACATCGCACAGGCTGGTGTAGCTCAGTTGGTAGAGCAGCGGTTTTGTAAACCGCCGGTCGCAAGTTCGAGTCTTGTCACCAGCTTTCAGAAAAAGAAACTCAGAGCCTTGATACTGCTCGAACTCGCAAAGCCGAAGGGCTTGGATTGGGATTGAGTTGAGCGCGAGAAATTGTTCGGGCGTATCACGGAGATCTCAAACCCGATTCAACCCGTGCAGGTCAAACTGCTTTTACCTTGATTTTGATTGCATCACGACAGTAGCTTCTTGTCGGTTGTGAAATAGATTTCTGATTCCGATGATTTGATAGTTATTTTCGAGAATGTCGATCGCGTTATTAATCACTCCTTTTACGCCTTTACTCGGAAGCTTGAGCGTCATGATTGCAAGCCCTCCTTGTTTGAGAACTTTACTCGCTTCAATCATGTTTTTAGCAGAATCACCTGCATTCATTCTCATATCATTCACGATTAGATCATAGCGATCGCGACAGTTTGGCAGATACTGTTGTACAAGCTGTCGATAATGAGCAATTTTCGGATCAGATTGCAGCGAATTGACTAAATCACCTGGATCGACTGCAACAACTGATAAACCAAGTTTTCTGAGGATTCTTGTCCAACCGCCCGGACTTGCACCAAGATCGAGCGCGAGTCCTTCGGTGGGTAGCTTGAGATTGAAAACGTCGATCGCTTCAAGCAGTTTGAATTCGGCTCTAGAAATCTGCTCATCTTCATGCGCGAATCGGTGCATTCCACCCGCCCAATTGCTGAGATTTTCTAAAGCATTGGAGAAGCCAAGATAGAGAGTAGTGTGATTACAAAAAATTGAGATAATTTGTGCTGGATCTTTCGCCTCAACTTTCAATCCTGCATTGATTAGATCATCAGTCAGCGCGTTTCTAAGCTCAAAGCGATTAATTTCTTTAGTTGTAGAACGGATTTGAACAGAGAGCGTTGCAGCGCGATCGAACATTGGAATCTGATCTGCGACAGCACTTTGCAAGTTTGTCAGTTCAAAGGGCAACTCTTGCATCACTGGGCAAATATGCCGAATGAAAGCCGCTTTAGTAACTGAAATTTGAGGAGCTAAATCAGAGAAAGAAACATCGCCTAACTCAATCAACCCGATGCCTTGATCGAGCCATTGAAGAAACTTGGATTGTCGATCGATCATCTGAAGTTCATTCAATGCAACTTGAGCAAATTCAGGCGATGTAGTGAAAATAACTTGCATTGAAGCAATCCCGCTGTTGAATTAAGTACAATCAATGATCCTAACTTACGGTATAACAGTATTAGCTAAAACCCTTTAATGATATGCAACTCTCTCTTACTCCAAATGCAGATAGGTTGATTGCTCAAATGATGGCATTGGGATTTGCTGATCCAGCCACACTGGTCGAGATAGCGTTAGAGCGAATGGCACAGCAGGAATTTGCCGCACAAAAAGATCCAAAATCAATCGATTGGATGAAAAAAGAAGTCGCGATCGGGGCAGAGCAAGCAGAACGCGGAGAATTTAGCACTCTTTCTTTAGACGAGATTAAAGCAGAAATTCTTGAGAATCATCAGCCTCGTTGAGCAAGTGAATGCCACGGTATAGACTAACTATTCAAGCACAGCAGGATTACCGAGCAATTTTGGCTCAAACACTTACCAATCGCATTGGGAACCGCGACTTCTCCGCCTGCACTGTGGTGGAATCTAAGTTGTTGTTTTAGCTTGCTGATGGGGCGATATGTTTCGATCGCAGCATTGTTACTGCTTGCGATAGTCTGTCGCGTAAACAGCAAGTTCCTGAAACGACTGGAACGCTCCGCACGGATACCGGACTCTTCACAGGTGTCACCGCAGGCGTGATTTTGATTTTGGGCGCGTTGACCTTCTTCCCCGTGTTGGCCTTAGGCTCGGTTGCCGAAGCCTTCCAAATTGGTCGAGGCTAGTCAATTTAGGGTGAGTTCGCCAGAAGCAGTTGAGAAGTGGTTGGCTCCGATTGCAAATCCGGGTAGCCCCCTAAATTCCCCATTCTGGGGGACTTTGAACCAGAGATCTTGTCTTGAAGTCCCCCAGAATGGGGGATTTAGGGGGCAGAAGTCGCTTGCAACGAAGCGAAAAAGCTGATCGAACTGACATCAATTTAAGGTATTGAAATAATGGAAAGTAAAGTGAATTCAGCCTTGCCAGTTCCAAGCGGTTCGCGCGAAACCCGGAGACATACGCCAAAAGCCGATCACTCTGGAATGTATCAACGCGCCATCCGCGAAGCCTTTGCTAAACTTGATCCCCGCATTGCCGTTCGTAATCCTGTCATGTTCGTCGTGTGGTTAGGCACGATCGTGACTTTCCTTGTGACACTTGACCCGAATCTATTTGGAACAGTTCAAGATGATGTGGCTCAATAGCGCATTCTCAATGGCACTATCACGTTTATCCTGTTTTTCACAGTTGTATTTGCGAACTTTGCGGAAGCGATCGCAGAAGGGCGCGGGAAAGCCCAAGCGGATGCTTTGAGATCAACGAGATCTGATACGATCGCGAGAAAAGTTGCCCTTGATGGTTCAATTCAAGAAGTTAGCTCAACGGCTTTGAGAAAAGGTGATCAAGTCAAAGTGATTGCAGGCGATATGATTCCGGCGGATGGCGAAGTGATTCAAGGAATTGGATCAGTCGATGAATCGGCAATTACTGGGGAATCTGCGCCTGTATTAAAACAGCCTGGAACCGATATTGCAAGCTTGGTGACAGGCGGTACAAGACTGTTATCGGATGAATTGATGATTCGGATTACTTCTGATCTGGGCAGGGATTTATCGATCGTATGATTGCTCTCGTTGAAGGTGCAGAGAGATCGAAGACTCCAAACGAAATTGCATTAACTGTATTACTCGCAGTATTGACGCTCGTATTTCTGATCGTAATTGCTACGATGTCGCCGCTAGTCGATTATGTTGCTAATTTTGTGAGCAGTATTTCGGGTGATGCGGTTGGAAATAATTTGCGATCGGGAGCCAGCATCGCAATTCTAATTTCGCTGCTTGTGGCATTGATTCCGACAACGATCGGTGGATTATTAAGCGCGATCCGGATTGCCGGAATGGATCGCGTTGCTCAGTTCAACGTCATCGCGACATCGGGACGAGCGGTGGAAGCTTGCGGCGATATCAATACATTAGTGTTGGATAAAACCGGAACGATTACATTGTTTGTTGTGATGTTTGCACCGGAGCGATTCTAACTATGAGTTTTGCACGTGAAGCGAGTCGAGCTATTCGATCAACATTCGTTCTCTGGATTCTCACCGCGATCATTTATCCATTCGTGACGATCGCGATCGGACAAATTGCTTTCCCGTTTCAAGCCAATGGCAGCATGATCAAAGTCGGCGATCGAGAAGTTGGATCAGCCTTAATCGGTCAGCCGTTTACCAGCGATCGCTATTTCAACAGTCGCCCCAGTTCTACAAGTTACAGTACCGCTGATCCGAAAAAAGATGATGCAGGCGTTCTGAAGACAGGCGTTTCGGGTGCGAGTAACTTAGCACCGAGCAATGCTGGATTGCTCGATCGAGTAAAAACTGATTTATCCAAATTAAAGAAAGCAGGCGTTCAACCGACTGCGGATCTGCTCTACACATCGGGATCGAGCCTTGATCCGCACATCACCCCCGAAGCGGCAGCGGCACAAGTTGATCGAGTAACAAAAGCGCGAGGATTGCAGCGAAATCAGGTTGAGATCTTGATTTCTCAAAACACTGACGATCGCTTTCTCGGAATCTTTGGGGAACCAGATGTTAATGTCTTGAAGCTGAATCTTGCTTTGGACAAGCTAAAAGCGTAAAAGATTGAGTATGTTTACGCTGATACCTGACTATTCACGCGATCGCGAAACGATTTGAATTTTGACACCTCTGGACGGAGCCAGCGTAACGCCACGGCGACGAGGAACTTCAGCCTGCCCATCTGCTAAAGCAAGCTGGTAGCGAGATAAAATCGTTGCCAGCACTAGCTTCATCTCAAACAGCGCTAGCGCTTCGCCAATACACCGTCGAGACCCACCACCAAACGGCATAAACTCAAACGGGGAAAACTGACGCTCTAAAAAGCGCTCTGGCTTAAATTGGTGCGAGTCGGGATACAGATCTTCCCGGTGATGCAGTAAGTAAATGCAGCCGACCACGTTGGCTCCGGGCTGAAGCGAATGCCCCAATAGTTCCAGCGGTTCGTTAACAATTCGGGTAAAGGTTAGCATGGCGACCGGATACAGCCGCAGCGTCTCGTTACACACAGCATTGAGGTAGGGCAGGCGGACAATTGACATTGGGTCAGGATTGGAACCGAGAGAATCTATCTCTTGCAGCAATTTATTGCGCACTTTAGGCAGGTGATGAACCCAGTACAGCGCCCATGCCATCGCGGTCGCAGTTGTCTCATGTCCAGCAAACAGCAAGGTCATCAACTCATCTCGCAGTTCTGGGTCGCTCATCGATTCACCATTTTCGTAGCGCGCTGCCATTAATAACGAGAGAATGTCTACTCGATCACGATCGTCTTGCTGGCGGCGGTCGGCAATCTCGGCATACAGCAGTTTGTCAATTTCTGCACGATCGCGCACAAACTTCCCCCATGGCATCCATGCCCCCCAGTCTCGTTGCATCCAAGGAAAAAACAAAAAGCTGGCGCTCAAGGGAGAGTGAAAGAGTTCGCACATGGCAGTGATCGAAGATTTGAGGTGTTCAAACCGCTCTCCCTCGCACACCCCAAACACAGCTTCTAAAATCACTTGTAGCGAAATCTCCTGCATCGCCGATCGCGCGCTTAACGGTTGTGCGATCGGGAGTTTATTCATGACTTTTTCAGTGAGCTGACCAATCAGGTCGCCGTAAGCCCGCATCCGTTCACCGTGAAACGAGGGCATTAAGAGTTGGCGACGACGCTTATGACGATCGCCATCGAGCATAATCACCGAATAGTCGCCAATCAGCGGCGATAGAATTCGGTTGGCTTCACCTGGAGCAATAAAGCGCTTGCGATCGCTGGTGAGAATGTCTTGAATCGCTTGAGGATGATTGACAAAGATCAAATGCTGACCGCCAAAGATGCCTGCTGAAAAGATATCAGGATATTGCTGAGCCGCCTTTTCCATGTAACTCACGGGATCAGCAATCCACTGCAATTCCTGGAGCAACAATGGAGGGCGTAGTATATTTGGTAGGGTCATAAGAACCTCAACTGTAGTGAGATCGTGAGCGAATCCCGCAAGAAAGCGTATTGCCACTTAGTGCTTGCTTCTGAAGAATTATCCAATCCTCGATCATCTTCTGGTTTGAGCGTAAGACCAGTCTATCTTCTGGAGAATGCGACTCTCGATGGGGAGTGACAAGATTTGCAACAAATGATTCACAGGTAAACGACTTCTGCCAAAATTCGCTCTCCATCCGAGGCTTCAAACCAGACTTATGTACTAGATCGACTTTGACTCCTAAATTGTCACTTAGATAGTTTGCTAAATTGACAACATTCCTGCAACAACGCTTTATGTTGCACAAGCCTTGCCTAATTTCCTCCAGTGTTTTCATAGTCCTAGCTCCTCTAATTGAGCTTTTATCGTCGTACTGTTCCTGTAAATCCTGCCGCTTTGAACTGTAATAGTTTTAAAGGTAAAGGCTGACTCTCAGGAACATTCACCTGAAACTCAAATTCACTCACACCGGGCGGAACTTCCTCGATCGCTCCTAATCGCGTCCGGTTCTCGATAATCGGATCATCATTCGCATCATAAATTCGCCCGAAAATATCGGCATTGACGATCATTTTATTCGTCTGATTCGTCGCCTTGCCAAACACGATAAAACAATTTGCCGATTGTGGGATGCCGCCCGCTGTCACTGCTCCTTTTGCCATATCAGCCGAACATTCTCGATACGACAGATCCGACAGCTTGATTTGCACCAGCGCCCACGCATCCGAGATCCCCGTAAACCAGATCAACGCTGACAATACGATGCATATGGCACTTGTACGCAAGACCGCGAATCCCCATCTCATTCTCATAGCTCACCATCCCAGGTGTGACACCGAACCCAGTTTACCGCGAACCTTCGTCCTCACCTTGTGTCTCCTGAGTTGAATCAATCTCCTCTGCCGCTTCCGTGTGTTCGATCAGTTGCGCCTCAAGCTCGTCTTTACGCCAACGATCGAGAATGTCATGCACCAGCGCTTCGCGCACCCAAATCTGACCCACAATCACCAGCGGAATCGCCAGAAACAAACCGATAAACCCAAACGCGATCGCACAAATCACCTGTGAAATCAACGTCGCCGCAGGCAAAATCGATACCTGACGTGACATCACAAACGGAACCAGCAAATACTGCTCAAGCTGCTGAATCAAAATGTAGACGATCAAAACCGCCACCGCTTTCCAAGGCGCATCGAGCAGTGCAACCGCGATCGGAGGAATCACACTCAACACCGGGCCCACATTCGGAATCGCCTCCAAAAGTCCCGCCAATAGCGCATTCGCTAACACCAGCGGCACACCTAGAATCAGCAACGAAATCCCGCTAACCAATCCGATCACCACCATATTGATCAAAATCCCGATAATCCAGTTCACTAGCGACACTTCGCACAGTGAGAGAATCTGATCCGCACGTCTACGATAAAACGAAGGAAATAGCGCAATAAATCCTTGACGATACGGTTGGGGATTGATCAACAACATGATCGTCAAAATCAATACCAATAGAACATTCAACAGCACCGTCAACGCATTCGAGAACAGCGCAAAGAAATTTCCCAGTACTCTCGTTACCAGCGGTTGAATCTGCCGCACCAAATCATCGACACCCGGCACATACTGCGAATATCCCGGTATCATCTGCTGCATCTGATCAAACCAGATTTGCACTCGATCGAAGCCACGTGGCACGAGTTCGACCAACTGTTGAGCCTGCGTGAAAAACGGCGGCACAATCAGCGCGACAAACAAAATCGCCAGCACCAACAGCGTCGCGATCGAAACCAGCACCGCCCCGCTCCGCTTCAGTCCAAACCGCTGCAACGACTTCGCCAAGCTACTCAATGCCGTCGCAAACACCACCGCCGCAAATACCAGCAGCAACACCTGACGAAGCTCCCACAGGATGTAAAGCGCGATCGTAAACGCCAAAAAACCGATCCATTTGCCGAGTCCCACCGTTTTCACTCCTTGCCAAACCTAATCGAGTGTACTCCTCAGATTGAATTTGATCCCGAATTTTTTCTCCACTCTTGCGGTGGGGATGGTGAAGCTTGCTACAAGAATTGTTCAGGAAGGTCGTATTCTAGGCAAAGGCAAAACCGATTTGCTCTAAAATGCTGCCTTATTCACTACAGGTTGAGAACTATGATTGATGCACTAGACACCGCGATCGAATCGATTCGCGCCCGTGAAATTCTTGACTCGCGCGGTCGTCCGACGATCGAAGCCGAAGTCATGCTTGCCAATGGTGCTTACGGAATTGCTCAAGTCCCCAGCGGAGCCTCGACCGGAAGCTTTGAGGCGCACGAACTCCGAGACGATGATAAAAGCCGCTACGGTGGAAAAGGCGTGCTTAAAGCGGTCGAAAACGTTGAGAAAGCCCTTGCCCCGAAATTGATTGGACTCGATGCGATCAATCAGGAACTCATCGATCGCACGATGATCTTGATCGATGGTTCTGCAAATAAATCCAGTTTGGGCGCAAATGCCATTCTCGGTGTGTCGCTGGCAACGGCGAAAGCGGGAGCCGATGCGCTCGGATTGCCGCTTTATCGGTATTTAGGAAATCCATTGTCGAATGTGCTGCCTGTCCCGCTGATGAACGTGATCAACGGTGGCGCTCATGCGGATAACAATGTGGATTTTCAAGAGTTCATGATTGTTCCGGTGGGTGCGCCGACGTTTCGAGAAGCGCTGAGATGGGGTGCGGAAGTGTTCGCGTCATTGAGCAAGGTTTTGCATGACAAAGGATTGCTGACTGGAGTTGGCGATGAAGGCGGATTTGCACCGAACTTAGAATCGAATCAGGCAGCACTCGATTTGTTGCTGATCGCGATCGAGAAAGCAGGCTACAAACCCGGTGAACAAGTTGCCCTCGCGCTGGATGTCGCCGCGAGTGAGTTCTACAAAGATGGTCAGTATACCTACGATGGAACGGCTCACAAACCGACTGAAATGGTAGATTATCTTGCACAGTTGGTTGGCAGTTATCCGATTGTGTCGATCGAGGATGGGTTACATGAAGATGATTGGCAACATTGGCAGTTATTGACTGAGAAGATCGGGAGCAAATGTCAACTCGTCGGAGATGATTTGTTTGTCACGAATATCACGCGATTGCAAAAAGGAATTGAACAGAAAGCGGGCAATTCTATCTTGATCAAATTGAATCAAATTGGATCACTAACGGAAACGCTGCAAGCGATCGATTTAGGGGCGCGGAATGGATTTCGATCAATTATCAGCCACCGTTCAGGTGAAACCGAAGATACGACGATCGCGGATCTTGCTGTTGCAACTCGCGCTGGACAGATCAAAACCGGATCGCTCTGCCGCAGTGAACGGGTGGCGAAATACAATCGCTTGCTGCGAATCGAAGATGAGTTAGGCGATCGTGCGGTTTACGCTGGCACGGTTGGGATGGCTCCGAGCTACAAGTAAGAAAATTGGGGAGCGATCGCACTTTGATCGCTCCTTTACAGAACTGAGATCGTCTACTCTGTGCCAAAATAAGAGCATTCTGCAACATTTAAGCTTATGCAGACTGTTCCTCGAATTACCGCACAACAAGCACAAGCGATCTCAAATGAGTTTCTCAGCGATCACATCAGCGATCGTTTTACGGCTGATCAGCCGTATTTCGTTGAAAATTTTTGGGTTGTTCCCGTCATTCTGACTTACCCGAACATTGGTTCACTTGGTCAGGTTGGAGAGTTCAGGTGAGTGCGACTTCTGAGACGATCGTTTCTTCAAGCTCAGTTGATGAAATGAACACCGTAGGAGTAAGACTTTATTGCGATCGCTAAAGTTCCATCATTCCTCACAATGAATAGATACCTCTACCACCCGATCACACGGACATCAATTGCTGAAGACGTTGAGGTTCATCTCCTAACCATTGTGGATGTTGTGCAGTGCCATCAAAGATCGAGGAGGTCTTAAACGGTTCAAATTCGCCGCGCATTCCAGCTTCTGCGGTTTTTGCTAGCAAGGCTTCCACCTGTTCACCTGTCATCGGTTGGAATGTGCTAACCGCTTCAAAGGCTTGATCAAGAATTTCAAGACTATCCATTCCTGTGATCACTACCGATGTTGGTAAGTTCAGCGCATAGTGTAGACATTCGATCGCGGTTACAGTATTCGATCGCAGTAGAATCCCATTCGCCAAGCTTTTCATTCCTAAAATGCCAATATTGCGCTTCACCAACTCCGGCACAACAAGCTTTGCAAAGCTCCGATAGTGAGCATCCATCACATTCAGCGGCATCTGACAGGTATCAAACTGAAAGCCATTTTGCTCTGCAACTTCCAGCATATGAAGATGAATGTAGGGATCTTTGTGTCCCGTAAAGCCAATGTAGCGCACCTTTCCCGCTTGTTGAGCTTCCAAAATTGCAGCATGAGCGCCTTCTGGGTCAAAAATACGATGTGGGTCTTCAAACCGCAAAATTTCGTGATGCTGCAATAGATCAACGTGATCCACTTGTAAGCGTCGCAACGATTCATCGATTTGTTTAGTCGCTTCTTGTTTCGATCGACCATCAATTTTCGTCATCAGAAATACTTTGTCTCGATAGCCACCCTGAAGCGCTTTACCCATGCGGATCTCACTCACTCCATCGTTATAATCCCAACAGTTGTCCATGAAGTTAATTCCGCGATCGATAGCGGTATGAACAATCCGAGTCGCGAGGGATTCATCGACCTTCGGTAAGCTAAGATGCCATCCGCCCAGCCCGATCGCTGAAACTCGTTCTCCCGTGTTGCCGAGTTCTCGATAGAGCATTTCTGAAGTTGACATGATTGATTCCTGATAAGTTTGAGATAATTGCTAGCGCTTCACACTAAAGCAATAAATCTGTTCAGCATAGAGCAGGCATTTCTAGGCATCCTGTCTCTCCTGATAGATTTGTTTTCTCATTCGCTGCATTGAATTTACGTTTCACGCTCAACCAGAATTACGTTCTCAGTTACTTTCTCGAAAGTATCATCGTGGCTGATAACAAAGAGTTGGCGGAAAGATTTGATATTCGCGATCGCTTCCGCTAAACTTTCTCGTCTCGGTCGATCCATGTTTGTTGTGGGTTCGTCAAAAAAAGCAATGTTGATATCTGCTAATACCTTTAACAATGCTAGCCGTACCGCTAGAGCAGCACACATTTGCTCGCCCCCCGATAAGTTAATAAATCTACGAGAATGTGCCCCTTCTTGCACCATAATTTCATAGTCGCGCGTCCATTCCAATGCGACATTGGGACGATTGAGCAGTTCTCGAAATAAGCGATCGGCTTCATAAGAAATGCTCTGAACATAGCGTTCTGTGATTCTAGGTGCGGCTTCTTTGTAAGATTTACGAGCAAATTTAATAAATCGCTCTGTTTTTTGTTTTTGTTTGAGTTGGGTTTGTGCTTCAGTTCGCTTTTGTTGAACGACTTGCAACCTAGAAAGTCTCGTTTCGCATTCCTCTAAGCGTTTTCGCTCGATCGGGAGTGTTGTAGTAAGCGATATTTTCTGACGATTGGCTTCTTCATACTCAGCATTCACTCGTTTAACTTGCTCTGGATCGTATGTTTCTTCGAGTTGTGCTTTTTGGTTGGTGAGGGTTGTCAGTTGTGCTTGGTGTTGATTGAATTGTTCGATCGCATCCTCAAGCTGAGTTTTTCGATCTTTGAAGCTATTGGCTGATTTTTGGTGTTCAAGATAGATCTGATAGGCTGATTTGTGGAGATCGCGTAAATTCTGCTGTTCTCGAATCTGATCGGCTAGGTTCTCAAAGGCTTTTAAGGTTTCGTCGATCGTGCGGATTGCATCTTGTCCGCTTTTTAGTTCTGCTTGAAGTTGGGTAAGTTCAGCATCGAGTCCGACTAAAGCTTTTAAGTCTCGTGTGAGATAGCGACTGCGATCGCGCGGATTGTCTAATGTTTCTAGCTGCGCTGCAATTTCAGTGAGTTTTGCTTTAAGGTCAGGTTCTGCGGTGAGTTGAGATTGGTGTTCAGTAATCAGCGATCGTAGTTCTACAACTTCAGCATCAAGTGTTTCTTCTTGATCAAATTTGGCTTCAAGTCTGCGATATTGCGCTTCTTGATCTCGAACGGTTTTGAGCTGAGTTTGGGTGTCTTTTAGAAGTTGCTTTAAGCGATCGGCAAGGAGCTGCTCAGACAGATCATCTAGAATGCCTTGGAGGTCTTGCATGAGATGACGGTTGAGCTTTGAACCATTTGAGATCGTCGCTAGCACTGCTTCGATTCGGGGTTGCCAGATCGGTGTTGCTTGTTGCAGTTCTTGCAGTGCTGTTGTTGCAGTTTGAACATGATGGGCTTGAATGTCTTCGCGCTTTTGAGCTTGCAACATGATTTGCCGCAGGTCTGCCTCGAATTGGGTGGCGGCTTCGATGCGGCTAAGTTGTTGTTGATAGCGTTGCTGTTGTTCTTCGAGATGGGGAATTTGTTTGACCGTTGCACCTAATCCTTCTAGGCGTTCAATCTCGTCGCTCAGTTGTTTTTGGCTTTGTTGGAGTTGTGCCAGACGCTTTTCGTCGCGCTGAAGGGTTTGTTTCCAGCTTTGGCAGGCTTGGAGGTGTTCATTGAGTTGCTTTTGTTGGTCTTCGAGTTCAGATTGTTGTTGAACTAGAGGTTCTAAGCGCTTTAGGTCGGCTTCGATTTGCGATCGACGTTCTCCTTTTTGAGCTAAGACCGCTAACTGTGTTTGTTGCACACTCAAAGAGTCCGTTAGCTTTTGGCGATCGCGTAATAGCTTCTCTTGCTGAGTCCGACTTTGATCGAATTCGCGTAGTGCTTGATCGGCTTGCAGGTAAGCTTGATAACTATCGCGACGCTCTGTGCAAATTGCAACCGATTTTTCAGCGGTGTCTAGCTCGATCTTGAGGCGCTGTACATTCAATTCTTCAGATCGAATCTGATTGGAAACCGTCTCTAGGCTTGTTGTGAGTTGTTGGACTTGAGACGCGATCGCGCTATATTTCTCTTGGTCGGCTTTGAGTCGATCGTATTGTTGTTCCCAGTGGGTTAAATCGGCCTGGATTTGTCCGATCGTTTGACTGAGAGAGTTTTTTTGCTGAGATAGTTCATCCCATTCTTGCAGCGACTCATTGTATTGTTCGATATCGCGTTCTAACTTCTCAGATTGAGCCTTCGCGAACTTCTCCAAATCTCCTAGCTCTTTGAAGACCTTCTTGTATTCCTCAACTTTTAGAATTGGATCAAAGACTTTCTTACGTTCCTCTGCGGTTCCAAGAAAATCGACGGTAAACGTGCCTTGTGGAACTCCGATCGTATTGCGAAACAACTGGGATAAGTTCGTCCCCGCTGGTACTCCTAAATGTTCTCTCAGCCAAGGTAATACATCTTCTTTTTTGGTGTAATCGAGCTTTTCACCAAGCTGTGGATCGTAGATGGTATAGCTTGATCGAGTGCAGCGACCCACATCATAGGTACGCTGATCTCGGCTCGAAATAAAGCTCACTCGCACTTGGGCACTATTGGAACCATTGCGAATCAAATCCTCTTTGGTGTATGCGCCAGTATAGTCAAACAACACCCACGCGATCGCTTCGAGAATGCTCGTCTTCCCGGCACCATTCTCGCCACAAATCGCATTCGTCCCAGGCTGAAACGAAAAAGCGCGATCGCTGTGAAATTTGAAGTTTTTGAGGCTAACCGAGAGAATTTCCATATGCTGATTCTACGGCAGATCAGATGTTCTGATCCTAAATCGGGAATGGAATTGATTTTAGCGTCGATCGTTCAATTCGCGCCTGCCATTTGCTGACTCGGCTGGAAAGCTCACAGTGAACGATTTAGCGCCTTGAACTTCACGCCTTACACATGATTGTGATAAATCGTTGAAATTAATTCAGAAAAAGTGTCCTGAGACAACCGACAATTCTCGGAACATGGAAGAATAACCTTTAGGCGCTCTGAGTCAGTAAATTCCGATGTATGACCTCGCAAATTTCACGAAAGACGATATGCGGCACTGTGCGATCAAACTTCGCAACCTGGAAGAACGATCGCACAGCATGGAAGAAACAGCAGATCGAATCGTTCGCTATCTCCATGAAAATTTAATCGATCGACAAACAGGCAAAAGCGCGTGTGCATTGGTTCGGTTCTTCAAAACGCATCCTTACGGCGATCTCAGTCCAGCTCTTCAAGAAGCGGCTCAAGCCATTCTCAAAGGTCGATCGATTATCCGAGCGACAAAGTGCCTAACTTTGTTAGCAACGGCGGGAGACGAACCTTACTGGAATGCTCGACAAGACTCGACCGGACATCAAGCTATTCCACTCATCGATCGAGATTTTGTCTATCGCGCCCCGATGATTTTGCAACTGATCCAACAGTTCGGCTTGGAAGTGAGTGCGGTGATTGATACAGCCCCAACCCTGATCACCAAAGCTACACACAAATCGTTTAATGTTTTTCATGTTCCAGAAGCGATCGGGAGTCCTCACATTCCGGCTCAGGATCAATTTGTTTTGCCTTACAAAGTCCAATCGGTTTTAGGATTTGGGGGAATGTTGCCTTCTGGAAATCTGTTTGCTGTGATTTTGTTCAGCAAGGTTCCGATTTCTCTGGCTACGGCGGGTCACTTCAAATGGATTTCGGCTTATGTGCGGATTGCGGTCGAGTCGTTCGATCGCGGAAACGTCTTCGCTCCAGTTCCTCAACCGATCGGTCTTTCTACAGTTCGATAAATATAATCTGTGTTGAGCAAGGCGGATCATGATTGATCACGATCAGAACTTCAAAGAGTTGCTCTCTACGTTCTTCTTAGAGTTCTTGCATTTATTTGTCCCCCAGATTGCGAGTACGATCGACTCAAATTCTGTAACTTTCCTTCAGCAAGAATACTTTGCGGACTTGGTAGAAGGCGAAGAAAAAATTGTAGATTTGCTGGTATCTGTGCAGCAGGAAGGTACAGATACAACATTTCTTGTGCATATCGAAACTCAAGCAAACAGCCAAGCGAACTTCAATCAACGGATGTTTTTCTACTTCGCGCGTCTGCATCAGAAGCATTTACAGCGAATTTATCCCATTGTTGTGTTCTCCTTTGATGAACCTAAAAGAGCCGAAAAAGATGCTTACAGCGTCGAGTTTCCTGAGCTAAAAGTATTAGATTTTCGCTTCAAATCGATTCAGGTAAACCGCTTAAACTGGCGCGACTATTTGACTCAGCAGAATCCCGTCGCGATCGCACTAATGGCAAAAATGAGGATTGCTAAGGAAGATCGACCCAAGGTAAAAGCAGAATGCTTGAGACTACTCGTAACGCTACGTCTCGATCCTGCTAAAACTCGCTTGATCTCAAGGTTTGTAGATACTTACCTGCGGTTAGACTCTAGAGAAGAGAAGATATTTGAAAAGGAGATCGATAAAATGGAAGTCAGGCAAAAGGAGGAAATTATGGAAGCGATGACAAGTTGGGAAATTAAGGGAATGGAGAAGGGAATGGAGAAAGGGATCGGGGTAGGACAGCGATCGCTGCTTCAACGGCTGTTAACTCGCCAATTAGGAGCCTTGCCGGATTCAGCGATCGCTCAAATTGAATCGCTTTCTCTTGAGCAAATTGAGGCTTTGAGTGATGCACTCTTCGATTTTCGATCGCTAGAAGACCTGATGCAATGGTTAAACCAGCATCTCGCTTAAGTTTGCGATCGCTTGATTTCAATTCTTTACAGCCCTAAATCGGTTGCAACTCGATGAGCGCAGGCAAACCCTGAAAAAGCAACCGCATTTAAGCCCTGCCCTGGAAAAGTACTATCACCCACACAGTAGAGATTCGCGATCGCAGTTCGGTTGAAAGGCATTCCCAACAGTCCGAGCAGTTTACGTGAGGGAACCGGTCCATAAGTGCCATTCTCGCGCCCTAAGAAGCGGCGATGAGTTCTCGGTGTGCCGACTTCCTGGAAATCTAAACCTCGATCGAGATCCGGAATAATCTGCGTTAAGCGATCGATTAAGCGATCTGCGGCTTTCTCTTTTTTCGCGGCGTATTCGCTCGGAGAAAGGTTTTCCCATTCCTGAATCCAGCTTGGTGTGAAGGTATGGATAATGTGAAATCCATCCGGCGCTAAACTACGATCGAGTAAAGTTGGAATCGAAACAAAGATCGTTCCTTGTTCTGCTTCCATATCGTCCCAATTTTCTAATAAAACGTGATGGCATTCGATTCCGTCAGGTAATGCTTCGGCTTTTACTCCAAGATGCAAGCTCAGGAAGCTAGGAGATTGCTGATAGCGTTGCTGCCATTTTTTCTCAGATGTTGGCTTTTTGGTTGCGGGGAGTAGCTTCTCGAATGTGTCCCATCGCGTTGCATTTGACACAACTCGTTTTGCTCGGAGCGTTTCACCCGATGCTAACTTAACGCCTACTGCGCGATTGTTTTCGATAATAATTTCTGTAACTCTTGCTTTGTATTTAATGTGGCTTCCAGCGTTCTCTAATCCTTCAACTAATTTTTGGGCAATTTGACCCACTCCGCCTTTTGGATAGTTAATTCCGCCGTAATGTCGATCGCTAAACACCATTCCCGCATTAATCATTGGAGTGCGATCGGCAGGCACAACCGACCAGATGTAACACTCGGCATCGATAAATTTCAGCAGTTGCGGATCGCGGATGTATCGACGGGCAATATCTCCTGCATTTTGGGGTAAATATTTCACCAAACCTAGACAAGCAAAGGGATGCTGGAAGAACACGCGCGTCAGATATCGCGGCTCTTCTAGCGAAAGTAATTCCATTGCATTCAGGCAATTAAACACTTTCCAGCATTCATCATAAAATTGCCGGATGCCTTTCTCTTCGTGGGGGAAGTAGCTGATCAGCTCGTGCAAAAACTTCTCGTAATCGCGATGAACCTTGAGATCTAAGCCATCGGGTAAGTGATAGTGAACCTGAACCGGATCGGGAATCGTCTCGATCGACATCTTCACCCCATCAAGCGCCCGCGTTAAAAGATTGGTTGTGCCCTTATCGCCAAAGCCGAAAATCATCGATGCGCCGACATCAAAGCGGTAGCCGTCTTCGCGATCGAAATATCCTGCACTGCCGCCAGGAATCAAATACCGCTCTAAAACTAAGACACTGGCTCCCTTTGCAGCGAGTTGGGTGGCTGTCACCAGTCCGCCAATGCCTGACCCAATCACAATTACATCGTAGTCGGTAGAATTCATGAAACGTACGATCGCTCAACTTCGTACATTCCAGTGTATCGAGATTCGGTCGCATTTCGGCACTCATTGAGCGATCGCGGATTAAATCACAAGTTCCATTTCTTTTAGTAGATGTAATTACTTAAAAGACTCCGTATATTTTGAATCGGAATGCAGCGCGATCGAGTCATGAGCTACTCTTTAGACACCATTACAGATGCCATCCTGACTTACAATTTGCAGTTGTGCTTATTGTCGATCAATCCAGCGGGGGCAGCCTTTTTCGGCAGTGTAGCAGAGCCGATAGATTCGACGTTTTTTGACGATAGTTTCTACGCTCAGTGCAGACAATCGATCGAACAATCTCAATCGCTGTGTTTTCAACAGTACAGCGATCGAGCAAAAAAGTGGTTTGAGATCCGAACTTATCCTTCTTCAGATACACTCGTTGTCTTGATTCACGATGTCTCAGAGCAACAGCAAACCACAGTAGCCCTTCAGCAGCTTTGTGAATCGCTCGAAGCGTCTTGCCATAAACTTGAAGATCACGTGCTAGATCAAGTTGTGCGGCTGATTGATACGAACGTGAAGCTAGCCTCCGAAATGTCTGGGCGAATTCAGGCGGAAGAAGCACTGAGCCAAACGAATGCCCAATTTGCGAAAGTTCTAGAACGGATCACCGATGGAATTTGTGCGATCGCGGCTGACGGAGAAATCAATTTCGTTAATCCCAAAGCAGAAACGTTGTTCAAAAAGCCAGCTTCCGAGTTGTTAGGGCGGAATGTTTGGCAGTTGTATCCGCGTTCAACTGAAACTGAATTTTATCGAGACTGTCAAACCGCGATCGCGTCTCACGAAACGGTGTATGGTGAAGCCTTTGCGCCTCAAATTGATCGCTGGCTCTCTTATAGTCTTTACCCAAACGATGGACTCTCGATCTACTTTCAAGACGTGACGCATCGCAAGCAAGCAGAGATTGAACAAGCGCGATCGCTGCGGAACGAACAGACAGCACGACTCGAAGCACAAGCTTCTGAAAAACGATTTGAATTCTTGTCAGAAATGAGCCAAATCCTGGCAAATTCTCTAGACTATCAAACCACTTGGGCGCAAGTTCTAAGATTGATTGTGCCGGAATTAGCAGATTATTGTTTGATGCAGCGGCTTGAAACAGAGCAGAAATTTTGTCACGTTGCAGCCCTTCATCGCGATCCGCAAAAACAATCGATCGTAGATTCGCTATGCCACTACTATTCGCACATCGCCACACGCCCGAACAGTTTAACGGCTCAAGTCGTGCGATCAAAGCAACCGCTTTTGATTCCAGAATGCTCAGAAATGTGGGCAGAACAACTGACTCAAGATGCAGAAGGAGTTGATTTCTATCAGAGATTACAATCTCGATCGATGATCCTATTGCCTTTGATCGCGAAAGGTAAGCTATTAGGAACACTCTTGCTTGTGAGATCTGATTCTGAACAGTTTTATACCGAATCTGACATGAGTTTCGCGCTTGAAGTTGCAAACCGAGCCGCGATCACTTTAGAAAATGCTCAACTTTATGAAAAAGCGCAAGAATCAATTCGCTTAAAAGATGAATTTCTTGCAACCGTCTCACATGAATTGAAAACACCGCTTCATGCCATTTGGGGATGGGCACAGATGTTACAGCGTCGCCCTTCTCAAGATCCAGTGATGCAGCAAGGCATTGATACGATCGAACGCAAAGCTAAGGAGTTTATCGCAACTGTGTATGACCTCCTCGATATGTCGCGAGTGGTGCGCGGAAAATTGCAGCTTGTGACCAACCGAGTTGACATTGCTCAAGTATTGCAGAGCGTAATTTTGTCTCATCGTCGTGCCACGATCGCGAGATCGATCACCTTAGATTTCCATACCGATGAACCCCAAAAATGGATCAACTGCGATGCCGAACGAATGCGCCAAGTGTTTTGGCATATTTTGTCGAACGCGATCAAATTCACACCAGAGCAAGGACAAATTGCAGTTAGCTTAAGAACCGAGAACCAAACTTGTGTCGTGGAAATTTCAGACACCGGACAAGGAATCTCGCCTGATTTCTTGCCGCATATCTTTGAATCTTTTCGACAAGAAGACGGCTCGACAACGCGGGCTGTGGGCGGACTCGGACTCGGTTTATCGATCGTGCGCTACCTCGTCGAACTCCATGGAGGCACAATCAAAATCGAAAGTGCGGGCGAAGCTCAAGGAACATCGGTGACGATCGTATTACCGCGATCGTAAATACAAACGAGAAACTGAGTTCACATTATTTATGACAAATTTACACCTGACCAAATGCGGTAAAGCTACTATATTCAACAGTTCAATCTAAATTGGTTATGACTGTTGAAGAACTCTTAGAACGATATGCGATCGGTGAGCGAAATTTTCAGGGCGTGAACTTAGCCAATGCTTCACTTCCAAAAGTAGAACTAATCGGAATTAATCTCAGTCAAGCTAACCTAGCACAAGCAAACTTAAGCTATGCCAATCTCAGCGGCGCAAACCTGAGAGAAGCAAACTTAGCGCGAGTCAATCTCACAGGCGCAAACTTATCTCATGCGATGTTGCTAAAAGCGAATCTAACCGAAGCACAACTCAGCGCTGCGAACCTCTGTCATGCAGTATTAGTCGAAGCAAACGCCAGCAACATCTTTCTATTTGAAGCTAATCTAACCGATACCAATCTAACGGATGCGTTTCTTAAAGGTGCAGTCATGCCAGATGGATCAGACTATAAATCAGACTATCGCTCGATCTAACTCACCTTTCCGCCACCCATCAGATACAGAAGCGCCATCCGCACCGCCACCCCGCTCGTAACCTGTTGAGAAATCAAACTCAGCACCGGATCATCCATCAAATCTGAGCTAATCTCAACTCCCCGATTCACTGGGCCCGGATGTAGCACTCTCACCTCTGGCTTACACAACTTCAAGCGATCGCGCGTAATCCCAAACTGCTGATGATACTCCCGCAAACTCGGTAGCAAATAGCTCGTCATCCGTTCCTTCTGCAACCGCAACGTCATGACAAAATCCGCATCAATCAGCGCGGGTTCTAATGTCCAATGCACAAATAATTTGCGAGAAATCGCTGGATCGCTCTCGTTCACAAACTCGGCAAACTCTTTTGGCAACAATGTTGGGGGTGCTGCTAGATGCACTTCTGCCCCACTCGCGGTCAAACTCCAAATATTCGATCGAGCCACCCGCGAATGCAAAATATCTCCAACGATCGCAATTTTTTTATCTTTTAATAACGTCGATCGTGGCTTCTCCACATCAATCAACGAACAAATTGTAAACAGATCTAGTAATGCTTGTGAAGGATGCTCATGCTGTCCATCTCCTGCGTTGAGAACGCCCACTTTCACATTCAAGCGATCCATCTCATCTGCGATCGCTTGTGGCACTCCCGCTTCTTTGTGCCGAATCACCATCATATCCGTTCCCATTGCCAAATACGTTTTCGCCGTATCCAGAATGGTTTCCCCTTTTGTAATCGAAGAAGTACTCGCCGCAAAATTCAGCGTATCAGCAGACAACCGTTTCGCTGCCAGTTCAAAACTACTGCGCGTGCGCGTCGATGGCTCAAAAAACAGATTTGCAACCACCTGCCCTTGCAGCGTGGGAACCTTCTTGGTTCGGCGCGTTAAGACTTCACGGAAACTACTCGCCGTTTGCAGAACGGTATCATATTCCGCTGGCGAAAAATCAGCAAGCGATAGAACGTGACGACGATTCCAACTCATAAGCACACCAAACGAGCGCATAACTCACTATTCATACCGCAAAATGACAACGCTGAACGGCTCAGATATTTGTCAAATCAAAAATTCAAGATGCACTATGTTCTGGTATGATATAAATCCTGTGGCTTGAAAAGCTGCATATTTGGAGAGATGGCCGAGCGGTTTAAGGCGCAGCACTGGAAATGCTGTGATGGGGTGACTTATCCGGGGGTTCGAATCCCCCTCTCTCCGTTCCAAAATTCAAGTCTAGTAACCTGCCATTCAGATGAATGGGCTGCAAGATTCTTCCTTTCAGAAATGGCAGCGACCGCGTTTGTATGTCCTTTAGACAACTGATCCGCTCGACGAGTCGTTTCAGGCAGACTATACTTCGGCGCACATTCCAGCGCACTGTCGATCGCAGACTCTAAACAAAATAGAAACACTTTTTTGTGGGAATCAATCTAGCACCGAACTGTCTATCTCTATAGTCATTCCAGTACACCGTAACCGTTCTGCCAAAATCCCGCCCAATCCGGTCGCTGGAGTCAGAATGCCTCCCCTCGTCTGCCCACCTGGTAGCTCACTCGATTGAAGCGCCAAGCTCAAGGCTGATTCACACACAAATTTGACCGTCGCTCGATTGCCAGGGTCGCCCTGATCTCGAATGATGCCGCGCACTTTACGTCCGTCGATCGTAGTTCCTATCAGTTCACAGGAAAACCAGCCCTCATTCATCGTCTGCTCAGAGGGCCCGGCTCCTGGCTGGGGCAAGATCGGTTGCAATAAAGATCGCACTTGAGGCTGTTGCAACACTCCCATCAATAGCGCCAGTCCTGCGGTAGTACTCGTTGCCTTCAGCCCTGCCAGTGGCTCATCAAACTTGAGATACTCTTGGTAGGTAAAATCGGTTCCATAAGGTTCCTGCCAGTCTTCATACAATGCAGCACTACGGCGCACAATTCGAGTGTTGACGGCTCCCATAAAGAAAGGAGCAATCCAGGTGTTGAGATCTGGATCGAAAGATGGTGTTTGGGGATCACGATTACGATCGATCTCAGATTGAGCGCGATTTTTAGCTGGGTTCAGCAAAAAGGGTTGATTCATTTGTGCTAACCCTTGTGAATCGTAGAGATTGAAAGCTGATGCCAAAGTTCCACCATTGAAACCGCCAGCCGCCTGAAAATAAGCCTTCACTTGCTTGCAAGGTACGTTTAATTCTCGTTGTATGTGGCGAATCATCAAGTAAGTACCGAGGTCAGACGGGACAGAATCAAACCCACAACACGGAATGATGCGCGTACCGTCGATCGCAGCTTGATCATGATAGCGATCGATTAACGTTCTGACCCAGGGCGTTTCTCCGGTGATATCAACGTAATGCGTTTTGAATCGAACACAGGCATCGACCAGCGCATTGCCATAGAGCGCAAAAGGCCCAGCGGTAGTGAGTAATACGCGTGTTTGTGACACGATCGCATCAATTGCTTGCTGATCCTGACTATCGGCAGTTAGCACATCTACACTTGCGCCAACTTCATCCCGAACCGCCTCTAACTTCTGGCGATTTCGTCCCGCGATCGCCCAACGCACTTGCTCAGAAGAGACATGATTGGCAAAGTACCGTACCGTCTGTTTACCAACAAACCCACTGGCACCGTAGAGGATAACATCATAGGGACGATCAGACATAACAGAAGCACTCCTGACCTAAGCGATTTTGGCGTGTTGATTCAACATCAGTTTAAGGCTGCTGGATGAGCGCGATCGAGATCTTGAAGCGATCCTTTCGGAAGAGAACTGATATTGAAATAAATTCTCATTAGTATTGACAAAGATTTTCAATAAGGTTTATAGTAACGTTCAGTGTTCTCCTCTCTAGAGGATCGATCGCGGTTCTAGTTAAACAAATATTGACTAGAACCGCTTTTTCCTTTGTTATGCACGTTCTAGGACGACATCGACTCGTAACACGCATTGAAGTAAGCACTTCCGCTTATCTTTCGCAAGTTTGAGAAAATATTAGATTTCTTAAGATTCTCTTTATCTTCCGCTCAGAATCAAGTATCAATAATGTAGATGCGTAGTGAGACACTATGAGCGATCGACTTTCCAGCTACCAACCGCTGCGTGCCCTCGTCGTCGATGACGACCTAGATTCTGTCGTCTTACTGACGACGCTGCTCGAAATTTACGGCATTGATGTCACTTCTGCCTCGTGTGCGGCTCAGGCAATGCAAAAACTACGATCGAGTCCCCACATTCTGATTTCGGATCTCGCGATGCCTTTTGTGGATGGCTTTGAGTTAATTCGCCAGGTTCGCAGTTTGCCCTCTGATCAAGGCGGTAGCATTCCCGCGATCGCGGTTTCGGCTTGGACAGCAACTGAGGCTCAGAGTCAAGCGATCAAGTCAGGGTTCCAACTGTTTCTCCCCAAACCTTACCAACCGACCGAATTGATTGAAATGGTTTCTCAGTTAACCGGATGGCAAGCGGCATTAGAAGTTGCGGCTTAGAGAATGTTTTCTCGCTCCGTTTCGATTGGCTTCTGCCCCCTAAATCCCCCATTCTGGGGGATTTAGGGGGCGAGAGGTCTAGGCAATAACAGATTTAGAGCGCATCTTAGTAATCCTTATCGCTGTTCTTAAAAGTTCGCCGCATCACCCACTGTAAGAGATCCGGGAAAAGCCGACTTGACGCAAGAGAGGCTCCAGCAGAACCCACAATGACTTCCGTTTTCTTGTGTTTGACCGCATCCAGAATCGCTTTTGCCACATCATCCGGCTTCTCCACAACAGGGACGCTCAGAACTTGCTCTAACTGTTTCCGACGCGCGATCGCATCCTCCTCATCCTTGCCGCGAAAGATCGCCCGCTCCATAAAGTCGCTTTTAATCAAGTTCGGATAGATACCGCAGACCGTGATTCCTTTCGGTGAAAGCTCAGACTGTAAGCTTTGAGTCAATCCTGATACGCCAAACTTACTGGTCGAATAAGGAACAAGGTAAGGGATTGGCACTTTACCGCCCGATGATATGACATTCACAATCATGCCGCGACCTTGCGAAATCAGATGCGGCAATATTGCATGGATCGTGTGAATATAGCCCCACAAATTAGTATCAATCGCAGTATGCCAATCTTCGAGCGAGAAAGCATCCACTGGGCCCGAAATATAAACCCCTGCATTGTTGACCAAAACATCGATCGAGCCGTACTCAGAAATTGCTCGATCGATCAACGTTTTCACTTGGTCGGAATCACGGGTATCGGTCGGAATTGTGGTGACTCGTGGCGCGATCGACTTAAGTTCTTCAGCGGCGGCGTTTAAGCGATCGACATTGCGCGAGGCGAGAACCAGGTTGTAGCCGTTTTGGGCAAACTGTAGAGCAGTTGCTTTTCCAATTCCTTGAGACGCGCCTGTGATAATAACTGTAGAAGCCATGATAATGAATAGAGTTAAAGCATTCTTTTAGTGTGGTTGGAATCATATTAAATTCGTCTAACTTTCGTTAGATTCCGATTGTTTATCAGCGAAATAAGCAGATTTTTTTAATGTTAAAAAATTAAGCAAAAAGGTTTGACTTTTGGGTAGATCAGAGATTAGCCCCTCAGAGAGATAGCATTCAGTGATTTAATTTCTAAGCTGTCGTGTAAAGCAATTTCACCGCTGTGTCTTCATTGTTCAAACAAAAACTTGTTTAAAAGTTTCTTGTGAAAGGGCTGATTGCGCGAATCTGCTGCGATCAAGTTCTACAACATCGCCTAAAAATGTTAACCTTTGTAAAGCATTTGTATTGAAGCAGTATCTGTCGAAATTTGCCGATCGTTCTCGAATGTTTGTGGAGTTATCCCGTGGTTTCTTTCCGTTCTGCCCCGATTCAGCCTGCTCACTCCTCTGGAATTTACATCGATCGTGGTGTATTCGTCGCGCTCTCGGTGATTGGTGTATGGGCTGCGAGTTTGATAATTCTGCTAACCGCAGATGTCGATTCGATGCCGATGGTCGTAAAAATTATCGCGATCGCATTACAGACCTTTCTATATACAGGATTATTTATTACGGCTCACGATGCAATGCACGGTGCTGTTTCTCCTAGCAATCGCAAACTAAATGATTTTATTGGAGCGCTTGCGCTTCGCGTTTATGCTTTATTTACGCTGAAGGAAATGATTCGGACACACTGGCAACACCACGAACATCCAGCTTCCGAGAGCGATCCCGATTTCCATAACGGTAAAAACAAGAATTTCTTTTCCTGGTATTCCTACTTTATGGTGCGGTATTGGAGTTGGACGCGCATCATTTGTCTAGTCGCAATGTTTCATGTGATGCACCGTTTGTTCCATGTTTCTGAAGTAAATTTGACGTTGTTCTGGATGATTCCGTCGATCGCAAGTTCGGTTCAGCTATTCTTCTTTGGAACGTTCTTACCGCATCGTGAGCCTGCTGGCGGTTATCAGAACGAGAGCCGCGCTCAAAGTAGCAATTGGTCGCCGCTTTGGTCGTTTCTGACTTGCTATCACTTTGGTTATCATTCGGAACATCATGAGCGTCCAGATCTCGCTTGGTGGCAGCTTCCCGAACTTCATCAACGCCGATTACAGCAAGAGCGTTAAGCTTAGGGTTGTCGAGCGTAGAGTTACACTATGTCAAACTGGGTAGAAGTTCTCAACGAGTACTCAAAAAAGGATCTGGAGCAGCGGAAGGTTTGGTATTCTCCGGTAGTGGAGGCTTACGATCGAGCTAGACCCCGCTATCCAAAGGCGCTGATTCAACGAGTAGTTGAGGTTGCTCAGTTGTCACCAGGATCAAAGATTCTCGAAGTAGGATGTGGATCGGGTGTTGCGACCGTGGATTTTGCTCGATTGGGTTATGCGATCGACGCGGTTGAGCCTAATTTAGAATTCTGTCGGTTAGCAGAGCAGCATTGTGAACCCTATCCGCAAGTGAAGGTGATTCCTCAAACGTTTGAAGAGTGGCAGGTTCAGTCTGGAAAGTTTCAGATTGTCTTAGCGGCAAATGCTTGGCACTGGATTTCATCAGATATCAAGTATGTTAAAGCCTCTGAAGCATTGCAGAACAATGGGGCTTTGGTGCTGTTATGGAATATGTCGCTTGAGCCAAGTCATGAGGTGTATCAAGTGCTGAATGAGGTGTATCAACAAGTTGCACCGTCGATCGCGCCGAAGTACGAAGGCAAAGAGACTCAAGAAGAGATTTTGCAGGGTTTAGGAAAGTTAGTGGGTGATTCGGGATTGTTCGCGAGTCCAACTACGGAATCAATTTCCTGTGAGCGGGTTTATGAGGTCGATCGATATTTGGAGCTTCTCAGCAGTTATTCTCAGTACATTGCTTTAGATGCACCGACGCGAGAAGCTTTGTTTTCGGGATTGAAAACTACGATCGACCAACAATTTGAGGGGAAAATTCAGCTTTTTAACCTTGCTGCATATCAGATCGCGAAGAAACTGTAGAAGCTATCGACTAAGCTGATTCATCACAAACAGAAAGCAACCGAAATTTACTAATGCAACAATTACTGCACCGATAATCACACCCTTCATCAATGCGAATCTTCGCTGTCGCCAAAAGACAATAATCAGCGGAATGATATAGAGCAGTTGAGTAACACCAATAAAGTAACTAACCGCAGATAACAAAGTGATCGCGCTGTAAGCCCAATTGTTTGTAGGAACGATGACCAGCGATTGAATGATTGAAGCGAGAAATAATACGATCGTGAATACTGCGATCGCTAACGAAATCGATAAAATGATTCCACGAATAATTCTTTGCCATTCATTAGATTGAGACATACGATCGGTGCTCCTAACTCACAATTGCAGGTGGTTTAGACACTAAATGATGTCCTTCGCTGCCTTCGCGGTAGAACATATTGTAAGTATCAAAAGGAATGATTCGACCATCGGGATCAGCAATGTGAATACAAGAGCGTTTTACCGATCGCACATCAAAGTTAAACGGATCAAGAAATTGCATAATGATCACTCGAAATACATTCTCGTAGGTAATTCCAGCCGGAACCGGAAGCATCGGTAAACAACAAAGAAGTTGCTTCAACGTTGCAGCCGAGGACACTGGAGAATGATTAGTCGAAAACAACTTAAAGATCTTTTGTTTTAGATCTTCGTTCTGTTCATAAAGGACTGAGTTTGGCATCACATCTAGAAATGCAGTCGGATCAAGTAAACCCGTTAGTGGAATCACTTGACCGTTTACTTTCAGCGCGTATGCCATTGCTAAACAGTCAGGATGACACGGAACAGGAAGCAGATCTTTCGGTTGAAAGTGTGGACTCTGTTCGAGAATGGCGCGGCGAACTTCGGTTAACGTATAGCGATCGCGTTTCGGCTCAAAGTTCTCTAATCGTCCTGCAACTTGGATCGGTTGAAATGTGACTCCACGAACGCATTTCTGCTGCAATCCGTATTCAATAATTCGACCAATTTCGTGATCGTTTAAGCCTTTTTTGATTGTTGCGACTAATGTTGTCGAAATTCCAAACTCATTGAGATTCGCGATCGCTTTTTCCCGCACGTTTCGCAAATCTACCCCGCGCAATTCTCGCAATGCTTTCTCTTCAAAGCTATCAAACTGCAAATACACCTCAATCCCAGGCATATAGTCACTTAGCCGTTTGCAGAATTCCCGATCTTGAGCAATCTTGATCCCATTCGTATTGATCATTAAGTGCTTGATCGGTTTGCTTTTCGCAATGTTGAGAATCTCGAAAAACTCAGGATGAATCGTCGGTTCACCGCCGCTAATCTGCACAACATCTGGTTCGCCTTCATTTGCAACAACGTTATCTAACATTTGCTCGATCACAGCTAAACTGCGATCGCGTCTCGGTTGATTTGCGTGTGATAGTTCCTCAACTCCCGAATCGGCATAGCAAATCGGACAAGATAAATTACAGCGATCGCTAACTTCGATCAACGTCAAACAACTATGCTGCTCATGATCCGGGCACAGTCCGCAATCATAGGGACATCCTCGATCGATGGGAGTATTGAACCGACGCGGCATATCTCCAGGCTTGATAAACTCCTGACACTGTTTGTAATACTCAATGTCATCCGCGATCAGAACTTCTTCGCGCCCGTGAATCGTGCAGTGTTTGACGAGATAAACGCAATCGTTTTGAAAAATAATCTTCGCTTCAACCTTGTTAAGACACTTCGAGCAAACACTATTGGTTAAACCATAGAACAAATAAGGACGAGTCGGCATTGATCAAACCTCTTGTTTAGTTTTGTTTGCTACGTTGCGATCAGATAGCTGCCCCTAAATTCCCCATTCTGGGGGACTTCAAGTCAAGACTTCAGTTCAAATTCCCCCAGAATGGGGAATTTGGGGGCTTCCGAGCCTTCAATCGAAGTAGAAAAGTCATACATTACTCACTTCTCGAAATCTAAACAATTTTGAAATGCTGCGGGAATAGTAAATCAATGCTAAAACACACGCAAATTGAATCGCGCTTAAACCTAAAAACGGATGAAATTCTGGTTTAATCGAATCAATCAACAACCGAAAGCTTAAATAGCTAATCATATAGAACTTAAACAAATCACCAGGCTGCATTGAATAGCGCGATCGCACTTTCAAAAACACAATCAGCAACAGTAAAAACCCAATCTCATAAAGCTGTGTTGGATGTCGCAGAATTCCATCACCAAAATCAACGCCCCAAGGCAAATTCGTTGCGACCCCATAAGTTCGATCTCTTAATCCCGTCAAAAAACAGCCGATTCTCCCGATCGCCATTCCCAAAATCAGCGGATACACAAACGCATCCCCGGTCGATTGTTTCACACCGATGATTTTCTTGACCAGTTCAACCCCGATCAACGCCCCCAAAAGCGCCCCAACCACCGTTTTGCCTTGCAGCAACATCAGCAAAAATAGCTCTCGCTGCTGCCACCAAAGATCAATGTGTTGCACCATCACCAGCACTTTCGCACCGATCAACGCCCCAACCATTCCCCCCACCACGATCGAGCTTCTTTGAGTCGGCTTAATCACATCGCGTCGAAAATTCCGCAACGATAACCGCAACGCCACACCATACGCGATCGCTTCAAAAAAGATGTGAGGATGAATTTTGAACGCACCCACACCCAGATAAACGGGAAAATTCACGCAGTATTTCCAGAATAGAGACTGCCACTATACGCGATGTCTAAAACTCGATCGTCGCTCATTACGGGCTTGTTAGAACTCGTCACAGTCCTTCATCACGGCTGCAATCCTGCTTCAATTGAATCGATCGCAAGTTCAGGTGAGGATATCTACTAATAAGGGATTACGCCCTGTTAATCAGGGAACACTCAGTGATAAATTGATACACGGATTATCTAGGTGCGATCGCACAACCCGTTAGACGTATGACGAGATCGTTTGCAGCGTTGGTGAGTTTGGTTTGTTTATTTCTCGGCTCTTGTGGATTTTTGGTCACAACTTCAGACTGCTACGGCTCAATCCGAGCAGGAATTACCAGCATTCTCATGTCAGCAATGGCTTGGGCATATTTAAAGCTGGTGAATGAGAAACCCGTTGGATTTTGGCTAATGTTGTATCGCAGTGGAATCGCGATCGCAGGCACGATCGTTCTGTTCGCAGTCGGACGCATCATCGGAGCCGTACAAATCACAGGCTGTCAACTCGGCTAACGTTTGAGCGCAGCCCGCAAGTTACCCTGATGTTCACGCAATAAGCGATCGCTCTCTGTTTTTGATAATCCCGTCCAGTGCATCATCAAAGCAGTCTTTACAGAGCGATCGCTTTTTTCTAACAAATCTGCGGCTTGTTCTCGATCTAACTCTGTCAAATCACACAGAATTCGCAAAGCTCGATCGTGCAATTTAGTATTCGTGACCGCTACATCGATCATGCGATTGCCGTAAACTTTGCCGAGTCGAACCATTGTTCCAGTCGAAAGAATATTGAGTGCGAGTTTTGTCACGGTTCCTGCTTTGAGCCGAGTCGAACCCGCCAGCACTTCCGCCCCAACTAACAATCGAATATCAACATCAACTTCGATTTGAACCTGCTCTTGAGGCACACAAGCGATAAAAATCGTCGTTGCTCCGCGTTTTCGTCCTTCCGCTAATGCCCCGTGAACATAAGGAGTCGTTCCACCTGCGGCAATGCCCACCACAACATCGATCTCGCTAATGTGTCGATCTCCGATCGCCGCTGCTCCTTGATCCGCCAAATCTTCCAATCCTTCCGAACTTCGTAACAGCGCCTCTGCACCCCCGGCAATGATTCCCTGCACCAATTCCGGTGGTGTACAAAACGTGGGAGGACATTCTGCCGCATCTAACACGCCTAACCGTCCGCTAGTTCCTGCACCGACATAGAACAATCGCCCACCCTGGCGCAACTTCTCTGCGGTTAAATCGATCGCAGTTGCTAAGAGTTCTCGCGCTTGTGCGATCGCGGTAATGGTTTTCGCGTCTTCTTGGTTGAACACATCAACCAGTTCGATCGATGAAAGCTGATCGAGATTGGCACTGGCTGGATTAACTTGCTCTGTGAGTAAGTGTCCTCGCTGTTGAAGTTGCATAACATTCCAAGAAAAACGCAACCTGTATTCTACCGCTTGGCGGTCAACGCTCTGACTAAGAGAATATTTGAGATAGATTGTTCACATTTCAAAGAAAAAGCTTGATAGACACAAATCTATTAGAAGCCATAAAATCTGTGATTGTTATAACAAAGCATTTGTTAGCGCAGACTGATACAGTTCAGAACATCTAGCTTACCCATCGCGATCGTGGAAATCATTGCTGCAACTTTTATGTTGAAGCGTCCGAGCATTGCTTCTGTCCTAGAGCAAGATCGCCCGATCGCGTAATGGGTAGAGACGCGATCGATCGCGTCTCTACATCCTTCATCAGGTTAAACGATCGCAAATTGCGGACACTCCACGCCGTACATTTTTCGACCGACTGCTTCCGCAACAGGCTTGATGCTGCGAACTAATTTGATCATTGCTTCGATCGACAACGCTTGTTGAGCATCAGACACTGAGTGATCCGGTTCGGGATGACTTTCAATGATTAATCCATCTGCACCACAAGCGATCGCGGCTCTCGACAAATCCGCAACTAACTCACGTCGCCCCGCTGCATGGCTTGGGTCAACAATCACAGGCAGGTGTGTAAGCTGCTTCAATGCGACCACTGCACCTAGATCAAGAACATTGCGCGTGTAGCTATCAAAGCTACGAATGCCACGTTCACACAGCACTACGTTTGGATTACCGTGGCTCATCACGTATTCTGCTGCCATGATGAATTCCTCGATCGTCGCTGCCAGTCCGCGCTTGAGCAAAATCGGCTTACCCGCCTGTCCCAACGCCTTGAGCAAATCGAAATTCTGCATATTGCGGCTTCCCACTTGCAGCATATCCGCATAAGCTGAGATTTCTTCAATCTGCGAGATCGCCATCACTTCAGTCACAACGGGCAAATCATAACGCTGGCTCACCGTTGCCAAAATCTCCAGTCCTGCCAAGCCTGACCCCTGAAACGCATAAGGGGAAGTGCGCGGTTTGTACACACCTCCCCTCAAGGCTTGAATCGGAGCTGATTTTAGCTCACGAGCAACGGTTTCCATCTGCGTCATACTTTCAACCGCGCAAGGGCCACCGATAATTAAAATCTCTTGACCCCCGATCGCAACTTCTTTGGACAAAGACACGATCGATTGATGATCAGAAGCAGCTTTGCGGACTAATTTGGCATCTTTCATGGAACGAAACTCCTGTGGAATGGATGGGGTGGACTCAAAAAACAAAAAACCCGGAGCCGTTTGGGTTCCGGGTTGGCAATTGCAAATGCAACAAACTCACCCAGAACGCCTTGGGGTAAAAAAGTAAAAACCGTAGAGCCAGGAAGTGAGGTGAGTCATTGCAATCAAAATTTAGGACATTAAAAAACCGCAGATGTTACTCTGCGGCTCACCGGGCGGACACATGAGGATTTACCTCGCCGGGTGAGCCGCCGATCGCCAAAAAAAGTAAAAGTAGGAAACGCTGTAACGCATTTGCTGATTTGGCACAAGTTCAATACTTTGAACCTACCAGAGCAATTAAGGAAAAGTCAAGCCTTCGATCGAGGGCTTCAACCCTACGATAATCAAGATTCAATGCACTGCACCACTTTTCAGAATTTCAAATAAAATAACAACCCTGTAGTTATGTGAAGCACGATCTATGACCAAGCGAACTTCTCCAAACGATTTACAGAGTTGGGATGATGCTCAAGACATCGATCATCTTGTGAAAGACAACCGCTCTCACAAACGCGCGACACCCGCAAAAGGTCGTCGTCGCAATCGCCGCTATGAAAACCGACTGCTGAAATCACAGCTAGAAAATGCGAAATCCGATGAGCCGTGAAATCATATACCTTCACTTCTCCGAACTCCGAACTTCCTGAACCTGTCCCACCTCAAAGACCAGCGTAAAAGGTCGCCGCATTTCCCGGCTGATAAACTGTTCCAAAAGCTTTACTTGTTTGAGGAGTCACAAGCTCTCTCGATCGCACATTCAAACGCACCGTAGGCGGATCAGAGAGCCAGTTCACTTTAGTTCTTAACAGTTCCATCCGTTGAAAGGCCACAGTCCGATTCAATAAGGCTTGCTCTAAGCTAGTTTGAAGTTGTGCTTGCTGAATCAAACGGGCAAAACTTACGCCCAATGGAGCTAGTAACAAAACAGTCAACACCGTCGCCCAACCGAGTGCCCTACGTGCATGACGAAATTGGGCATATCCTGCAATCAAAAAAGCAACCATACAAGATAGTGTGATGCCAAGCAAATTTGTCAGATAAAGCAGACTCGCACCGAGGCTGAGTGACCAATCTGTTGCAGCAAGCCCCAACCCAACCACACAAACCGGAGGCATCAATGCAACCGCGATCGCAGTTCCCGCCAAACTCCCGGCAAGTCTCGGCGCAACCTTGGCATACCCACTGATTCCCCCCGCTGCCACTGCAATTCCTAAATCTAGTAAGGTCGGTTCCGATCGCGCTAACACTTCACTGCCATAGTTCGGTAACGCCACAAACGTCCCTATCAGCCAGGAAATCAGAACCGCTAACAGTGTGCCGACAACCACCGAGACTGCACCTTGACGAAACAAAGCGGGGTTTCCTACTAATGCCCCAAGCGCAAGTCCACGAATCGGCAACATGAGCGGCGCAACCAGCATCGCACCAATAATCACGGCTGCACTGTTCGAGAGCAATCCAAACGTTGCGATCGCACAAGATCCAACAATCAACAATAAGTAAATTTCATCGAGCTTTGATTCTATTTGCAAATCTGCGACGAGTTGCTGAACTTGAGTGGGTTCAGCCCGATCGCGACGGGATTGCTTGAAGCGATCGCGAAGGTTTTCTATCACAGAAGTAGATGTCTAAAAATAGCGCATTCGGTACACTACGCTGCTTTATTCTGATTTTCATCTATCTAGAGCTAGAAAAACGCTGCTCTTCATCAACCGCAATCTTGCACTGGAGCTTTAACACTCAAAGTCTTTTAACTAAAGCTTTCCAAGAAGTTCTGCTTTAGAAATCGAGCGATCGAGCTTTCCTGATGCCAGATCTGCTTCAATTTGCTGATCCCACATTTTATCTAGATAATCCTGAAGCCACTTTGCAAGATTGCGGACTTCGCTTTCTGGCAGTTGCCGAATTGCTGATTTAACTTCTAAACGGGTCGTCATTTTGGATACTCCGTTTTCCCAAAGCATATTTATATTAGCGTCAAGAATAGTTTGGGGTCAGTGCAATCTGTTGGATGAAATTTCACTAGAGGTTTTTGAGCTAAAGAATCGCAGCGAAATAACATTCCACTACCCTGACTTCTCCTCATCCTGATGTGAAATACTTGCACTCACCGCATCTACAAAATCTGTTACCGCTTGTACCAACGGTTTCGGTAAATGATTGCGGAACCAGTGATACACATACAGCAACGTCAACCCATTTACTTTCTTCTGAGTAAACAACTCTTCCTGCAAATCATTCAAATGCTCTAAAGCACGATGTCTCACCTCTTTTGGAGCTTCCGCACTCACCTGAGCGCGTAACTGATTAAAGTTCTGCTGCAACGAACTCAAATCCGATTGATTCGCAGACATCTCCGCGATCGACGAAATGTAAGTGCCTTTCTCATCCACACTCGTAATCGGAAGCACTTTCAAATGTTCAGCATATTGTTTCTCACGCCGGATCTGATCGAGTAAACGCTTGACCTGCATGTGATCTGGCTCGATCGCATACGCTTCCTCTAACTGTGCGAGTGCATCATCATTCTCACCTAAGTTGTGTAGTTCCTCAGCATAGTCATACAGCACTTCAACATAGTTATCTCGCACTCGCACCGCATCGACTAGATACGCACGCTTGTAGTACTTCAATGCTTGAGGAAACTGCCGCAGCTCAGCTAAGCTATCTGCTAGCTCAAACAATGCCTCAAAATGATTTGGATTGAGCCTAAGCGCTTCGTTTAGCAAGTTGACAATCTTCGGTGTTGTTCCTCGAAGACGAGCAAACTTTACCGTTTCGTACAATGTTTGTGCTTTCGCATCGAGGTCTTCTAGTTCGCGGAGTTCGCGGCGGATCGGATGACGCTGCACGAGCCAGCGACGCACTAGCTCGATCGAGACTCGATAGGTCGAAATCGAAGGCGGCATCGAAACGCGACGTTCTCCCGATCGAATCCCAGAACGGTTTCCAGTCGATCTGAGAAATCGCCAATCGACTAAGTGAATTAAACCATTGCGAATGGATTCGGTCAGTTCGACTCCGCATTCGCGCAACAGTTCTAAAGGTTCAACCTCGCTAAAGTCTAAGCTTGCAATCTCAGGATATTCGAGGTGACGAGCACGAGGCACTTCAGCCGCCGCAGAAAACACGACTCGTTCCGGTAGCGGAATCCCTTCCCAAAACCAGCCTAAGCCTCCTTCACCGAGTTCGATTGCGCGTTCCACATTCGCTCTCACATCCGATCTCGTCACTCGCCAGCGGTTTTCTGCTCGCGCACTCGTAAACAACGCAAAACAAATGACTTGAGTGAAATAAGGATGTCCCGCAGAGAGATCTAAAATCGCATCGATCGCGTCTAAGTCATACTCCAGCACTCCCTTTGCGGGAACGGTGATCAGTTGTTCGGCGCTTCGACGATCGAGCAATCCCACTTCTTGATTCGGGGCTTCTCGAAACAAACTCAGCATTGCGGGCAAATCGTCTAACTGTCGCCCGACCACCGGAATCAGGTAAAGATTCGGAAATTCATACACACCCGCTTGCAAAAAGTGAAACAGATGCCCCGCTGCGTTATCAACTTCCAGATTGTAAAGCGAGTCAAACTCATCGAGCAGCAGCACAATGTTCTCAACTGCCAACTCGCGCCGCAAATCTGGGATAAACTGCCGCACAAACAATCGGGGGTCGCGCTGAAACTCTGCGATCGAGGGCGGCACGAGCCGATTTCCGAGCCAATCGAATTGCTGCACTGCATCCCGCGCCAACTCGTACAGCACTTCACCAACGGGTTTGCGGCTATCTCCCTCTAAAGATAAGGGCACAAATGCGAACCCTTTAAGGTCTATCGATCGAGGAATTTGCGCCAAAACCGATGATTTTCCAATGCGTCGCTGTCCGTGCAGCAAAATCACCTGCGATCCTTGCAACAGATTGTCCGCGATGAACTCAAATAAGCGATCGCGTCCGAAAAAGCGGTCAGGCTCAGTAATCGGACGACCAATAATATATGGATTTCTTCGTTGCTCGATCGAGTAAGTCATATAAGCAAGTAGCTTAACCCGCTCTGATTATCCCTACATGAATCCGATAGACAGGGCAGAAGTTATTTTGCCCAGCCAAGCTAGAATTGGTGGCACTTCTTCTTTGTTTTGCCACAGCCAGCGAATGGCGCTCGTCACCGTTTCCGCTTGCCGACGGCTCATGAGATTTAGAAATGTACGTTGACGGGCTTGCAGTGCTTCCTCATCACTATTTTCGATTTCTTTAATCACCCACCATTCCATCAGTGAGGACGCAAAGCGATATTGCTTCTTACCCTCTTTCACCTGGTAGATTACGACCCCACGTTCTTCGAGATCCCTCAATTCTCGCTCTTTTTGACTGAAAATAACATCCGTATCCCCTAAGTCATAACGTTTCTTCAGTAACCGTCCTTTCAGGTGGGTCAGTGCGAGCAGCATCAGCAGGGTTTGTTCGGTTTCGCTAGAAAAGTTCCAATTGTCCTCGAAGTAGTGTTCGGTGGCACGCTGAAATTCGGCAGCGAAGGCATCGGGATCAGGGAGCCGATTGGCGCGAAATTCTCGAAACAGTAGGTATCCTGCCACTTGCAGCAGTGCCGGACTGCCATCCGCGATATCGCGAATTCCGTCTTTGAGTGCAGGGGTCAGGGGCAATCCACCCAAAAGCGCAGCGGCATCGGTTTCATTAAAGGGTTTGAGCGGCTGAAATAGGTAGTGATTGTACCAGGGGGATTCGCCGGGTTTGAGCTTGATTCCGGCTTCGTTGAGACGACGGAGTGAAGTGACGATGCTGGCAAGGTACTGGCTTTCTTTGGCATGAGAGGCAAGATTGCGGCAATCGCTTAGAAAGTTGGCGGCATCTTGTTCGGTGTAGCTTGGATTCGGCTGAAGAGCGACATCGTAATCGTCAATGAGTAACAGGAGAAATTTCTCTCTTTTACCTAACAGTCGAAGAATCGATCGCAGATTGTCTTTACTTGCAGTTTGTCGATCGAGATAGTCTTCGACTTCTTTCTGGATTTCCGGTTCATCAGTCAGTGCCTCTTTGAGCAACAGAAAAACTTCGCGCCAAAAGTTTGCAGCGTTAAAAGGACTGACACCGAGACAACTCAACAGCACGATCACCGCTTTGGTCGGGTCTTGTGCCCGAAATGTCCAGGTCTGCGGAGCCGCGATCATTTCGAGAAACGAGGTCTTTCCAATCCCAGAACCGCCCCAAATTGCGAGATGCCCTCGACTGAGAATCTGATCGAATGCCGTTTCGATCTCGTTGCCGTGCCCGATAAAGAGCAGTGGCGAAACGGGTTTTCCAGGAACGTAGGGATTTCGCAAAAATGGGGATTCAGTCATGGCAAAAGTAGCGATCGTACTGTTCGATCCTAGCGGCGATCGCTCAAACTGTGCTACGCCTTTCCGTTCCCAACTTCAACTAAAGCTTTGTCGATCGCTTTAATTCCCGCTAAATCCAGAATTTCGGGAATCAAATCTTCGCGCTTCACCGCCATCAAGTGAACGCCTTGACATAAATCTTTCGCGAATTTTACTTGTTCCGCCGCGATCAGCATTCCTTCTTGGAGTGGGTCAGCCGCTTTTTCTAATCGATCGATAATATGCTCCGGAATATTCACGCCCGGAACCGCACGATTGATAAATCTGGCATTCTTCGCAGATTTGAGTAAGAAGATCCCCGCAAGTACAGGCTTATCGCAACCCGCAGCGATCTGACTCATGAATTGATCTAAGCGATCGAAGTCTGTAATCAACTGACTTTGGAAAAACTGTGCGCCAGCGGTTACTTTTCGCTCGAATCTTTTTTGCAATCCTGACCAACTGCCACACTGCGGATCGACTGCTGCTCCTACGAACAAATCGGTTTCGCCATCGGTCAGCGTCTTATCATTCCAATCATTCCCGTCGTTCAGCTTGCCAATCATCTGCAAGAGTCGGACTGATTCGAGTTCAAACACTGCCTTCGCTTCAGGATGATCGCCCGCTTTCACCGGATCGCCTGTGAGTGCGAGAACGTTCCGAATCCCCAACGCATGAGCGCCAAGTAAATCCGCCTGCAATCCGATCGCATTACGATCGCGACAAGCGACTTGATAAATCGGCTCAATCCCTTGTTGTAACAACAGTGCTGCTGAGACGAGCGCCGACATCCGCATCACTGCACGACTGCCATCGGTAATATTCACGCCATGAACGCGACCCTTGAGCAACTGCGCCATTGCCACCATATGAGTTGCATCTGTGCCCTTGGGGGGTGCGACTTCAGCGGTGATGAGAAATTCACCTTTGCGGGCGGCGGTGCGGAGGGCGGATAAAGGGGCGTGACCGAGGGGGGACGAGAATTGCGGGTAGGTCATGAGCGATCGTGGTTTGCGACTTCTTGGTTTAGCGTATCGGGGATCGTTGAGGTTTTTGAAGTCACTTGCCGAAACCTTTACACAAGGGATAACGAATCAAGAAGAAATTCGTAAAGTTACGGTCGGTTTTCTAGCTCGGCAAGGTGTAGCCCATTGCTTTTTTTGCTTTGCTCAAGGTCTGATTGGCGACTTCAGAGGCTTTTTCTCGCCCCGATCGTAGAACGGATTCGAGATAGCTTTGGTCGGCTCGAATCGCGTGATATTTTTCTTGAATCGGTTTGAGGGCGGCGATTGTCGTTTCGGTGAACAAGGGTTTGAATTGCCCCCAGCCCATCTCTTGACATTCGGCAGTGACTTCATCTTTTGTTTTACCCGACAAAAGCATATAAAGCGTCAGTAGGTTGGTACATTCTGGACGCGTGGGATCGCCAAAGGTCAAGCCCCGAACCGGATCAGTCTTACATCGCTTGATTTTGTTTTGAATCACGTCGGGCGGGTCGAGCAGATTGATTCGGCTCAGTTCGGACGGGTCAGATTTCGACATTTTTTTCGTGCCGTCGGTCAAGCTCATCACTCGTGCGCCATCAGCTCGAATTAGGGCATCTGGGCGTTTGAGAACTGGAGCTTCGGGCGTGGTGAATTTGAAATTAAAGCGATCGACTAAATCGCGGGTCAGTTCCAAATGCTGCTTTTGATCTTCGCCTACTGGAACTTTATCCGGTTCATACAGCAAAATGTCCGATGCCATCAAAACTGGGTAAGTGAGCAACCCTGTGCCGACATCCTGACCTTGTTTCACCCGTTTTTCTTTGAACTGAATCATATCTTCGAGCCAGTTTAGCGGCGTGATGCAACTCAGCAACCAAGCAAATTCTGCATGGGCGGGGACGTGAGATTGCACAAAGATCGTGGTGTGTTCTAGATTGAGTCCGCAAGCAAGGTAGAGCGCAGCAACTTCGTAAGTATTTTCGGCTAAAGTTGCGCGATCGTGCGGTACGGTGATCGCGTGAAGATCAGCAAGGAAAAAATAGTTCTCATACTGGTCTTGCCCTTCAACCCAGTTACGAATGGCTCCCAAATAGTTACCGAGATGAAGATTTCCGGTGGTTTGAACGCCAGAAAGAACCCGCTGCTTAGTCATACCGTTTTGAGTTAGAGAAATCGCCATCGTTACAGTTTAAGGCGTTATTTGCGAAAAAGCGGTACGAATAGGTCAATTGCTGCTCAGAAATAACCCCCTGAAACTAATCGTTTATGAGCCAAATCAAGAGGTGATCGAACAATGGATACCAGAACCCAAGAGCATGAGCGAGACATTATCGAGAAAGTTTTAACTGATTATGCAGCAGTTCCGTATGCGAATAGTCCGGTTCAAACGGTTCCGGTGTTTGATCGACAACGCGATCGATATCTCTTGATGAACATTGGATGGGAACCCAATCGATATAATCATGGTTGCCTGATTCACATTGATCTCATCGGGAATAAACTTTGGGTTCAACGCGACGGAACCGAGGAAGGCATTGCAATGGATTTAGAAGCCGCAGGAATTCCGAAAGAGCGAATCGTACTCGGCTTCAAACCTCCAGAAGTTTGACCCTTTACCGGATACGCCGTTACGTAAAGGCTACTCATGTGATCGGAGAATTTCATCGAATGTTCTGCGATCGCACTTCTCAACTAAGAACGATCGATTGATACCGCGTCAACACACTGATCGATAAGCCAGCTCCTGGCATCGGGCTAAGAAAGTTGTACGGCTTTATTAAGGTAGGTAGCATCGCTATCTCATCCCGTTTGACCAAAAGCTTTACTTAGTTAGAGACAAGTTCAACTTACTTGACCAAAAGCCTTTCTCAATTAGAGATAAGTTCAACTCGTTTGACCGAAAGCCTTATTCGCTTAAACATAACTTCAACTCAGTTGACCGAATCCTTTGCTCGGTTAGACACAAGTTCAACTTAGTTGACCGAAAGCCTTGGTCGGTCAGATACAAACCTAACTCGGTTGATTGAAAGCTTTACTCAGTTGAACTCAAGCTCAAGTCGATCGAATAAATTCTCTCCGTATAATGCCCAAGCTAAATCTAAGTTTATTCAAACTTCACGCAATCCTCCTTACTTTCTCCCAGGGTTATCAATGCCGCAGATCGTTAGAGTGCGACTGTAAAACAGTTCAGGAGTGCATTCACCATGCCACGCCAAAAGCTCAACGCTGACCTTCTTAACAAAGCGAACCAACGCGCCGTTAACTTACAAGCGATCGATGCACAGCTCGATCTCGGTCGCGGCTTAACTCTCGAAGCCTATCTTTCCGCGATCGCAAAACACAAAACCAATCTCGACGACTACAACCGCACCCTTTCCGCGATCGAACAACTTTCACGCGCTGTCGAAGACTCCGAGAAGACTTTGAAAGATCTCACCGAACGGATGCTGCTCGGCGTAGCGGCTCACTACGGCAAGGAAAGCGAAGAATATGTGATGGCAGGAGGCGCACGTAAGAGCGATGTCGCGTACACGCTATCAAAAGCCAGAATGGGAGCCTCGACCAAGAAGAAAGCATCAGAAGCCGCCTAATCGACTTGAAATCTGGTAACGCATGACCACATTGCTCGATCGAGCAATGTGGTTTTATTTTGCAATTGTTCCGTAGGTAGTGTGGTGATTGCAATAGAACAATCAAAGAAGTTCAACGAATTCATCTACACTCACACCAATTTGGCGAATAATAGCTCGTAAAGATGAAGCATCCAGCGTAGAATTGAATCTCTACTTCCAGCAGAAACCACACCCAAATGAGCCAGATTCAAACGCTACACCAAGAAGCAACGGATTTAGCCGAAGCAGCCGCGATCGCTCGTTTAAGAGGTGCTTCTGGTGAAGATGGAGGTCAATATGCAGATTAAATATGAACTGATTATTTATTGGAGCGAAGTGGATCAGGCTTTTATCGTTGAAGTACCAGAACTGCCTGGATGTGCGGCAGATGGTGAAACTTACCAAGAAGCGGTGCAGAACGTTGAAGTGGTGATTCGAGAGTGGATTGAAACGGCACAGGTATTAGGTCGATCGATTCCAGAACCGAAAGGTCGTCTGATGTTTGCTTGAGTGATTTATGCGATCGCAATGATTGAGATTAGACCAATTCAGCAACAGCAGATTGACCAGGCTAAGCAAGTTGTCACCACAGTTTGTTTAGAAATCTGGCACGATTTTATAACTAAAGAGGATTTGAACCACTATGATTCAATGTCCGATATTAATTATGTACGATCGCACTATTTCGATAATCACGGTACGTTTTTAGTTCTAGTCGATCAAGGTCAAGTTGTAGGGACTGGAGCAATCCGAAAACTTGATCGTGGAATCTGCGAACTCAAAAGGATGTGGTTTCTCAAGGAGTATCGAGGACAAGGCTGGGGCTGGAAAATGGCTCAAATGCTCTTCGATTTTGCTAAGCAGGCGGGCTACCGGAAAGTAAGACTTGACCTTGCAAATGAAGCGCGACAGTTACAAGCGGTCAAATTTTATCAAAAGCTTGGCTTCTACCCGATTGAGAGATACAACGATAGTCTCTGCACTGTATTTATGGAAAAATCGCTGGAGACAATTCAAGAACAGTAGCCAAACTTCTGAATATTCATTTAGAGAACCTAGCGATCGCCCAAATTCAGACGATCGCTAATTTCTACGGAACCGCGATCGCTATCACTCCATCTTCCGGCAAGACTTGCCGATAGCGTCCGCCTTCCGAAAACACCACAATCAATTGCAGCAAATAATCTGGCTGAATCTGAAGATCCACCCAAGGCACAGCAATCTCAACACATCGATCAACTCCCACTTGAGCACGAGTTGCCCGCGATTGCCAGCGCGAATACTCGCCCGCTTCTTGCAGCCAAACCGTCTGAGTGAGCAGATTCACTCCTAATTGATGGTGAAACGCATGGTTCAGTGGTGCTTGATTCGGCAGATCGACCAGGGGAATCGGACTATTGTGCATCGGCTGATTTGCGTAGTACCAAAGCAAGTTCAACTCTGGCGGAATCTCTTTACCGATTTGTACTCCAGTTTGGAAATCTAACCGCACATAGAGATTTAAGTGATCGACACCGTACCAAAGTCGTTGAATCGGACTACTTTGGTGCATGGTTCCACGTGCGCCACCGACTTCGATGCGTCCGGCTTTGTCCCAATCTTGCTCATCACCCCGACCGTCGATCGCTGGATGAATAAATCCTTGCGGTACGTGATCGCCCTGTGCTTCGTGGACTTCTACAGGCTGGCGAACATTTTCGGGAACGGGTTCGTTTAGCGATCGATACAATGCCGCCAAATGCTCCCGAAACAGTTGATCAAACATTGCATCCTGATTCGAGGAATGTCCTTCCCCAAACCACCAGAACCAATCTGATCCTTCTGCTGCGTAGAGTGCTTCCCAAGCTTCAGGATTGTTCTCCTCGGTTGCTTCGGGGTGATTTGCTAGGGTTTGTCGTGCTGCGGTGAGTAAATCCCAAGCTCGATTCTTTACCGGATCTCCGATCCAAGTAGTGAAACTACCATCGACCCAAGAACCACTATGAAGCTGACTTGCAGGAATCGTTTCGGTTGGTGGATGTTGTTCGATGAACTCTGAAACCGTGACTAATTTAATATCAGAATGATCACTCAAGGTTTGGTAAAGCATTTCCAAGAATGGCTTACCATCTTGCGGATAAAATTCCCAACAGTTTTCGCCATCTAATGCGATCGTCACTAACCAAGGCTGATCATTTTTCGGCTTTAATGATCGCGAGATCGCTTCCAAATGCCCTACTAAATCCCTTACAGCTCTTTTCGGCTCCATTGCGCTGTAAGTAAAGCCGATTAAATCAGACAAGCGGTGATCACGGAATACGATCGCTAAATCTCCCGCTGTTGTCTCTAACCGATACGGGCGATACAGCTTCTCAGGATCGTAAACATTCCCGCTCTCATCCCGATGAAAAAAGTACTTCAGCGACCAACCTAAAACCGCTTCATCCGAACACAGCCAGTTAAACCCTTGTTTCGCGACGTAAGGCAGCATTTCAGGACTGACCGACTGTTCCGAGGGCCACAATCCACGCGGCGCACACCCGAATCGCTCCTCATACATCTGCCAAGCCTTATTCAAATGCCGTGGAATATCTTCCGCAAATTGAAAGCGCGATTCTGGCAGTGCCATATTCGGAACTGCAACCCGTCCCGCATTCGTATCAGCTAACAGCGGCAGAATCGGATGAGTGTACGGGGTCGTCGTCACCTCAAGCTGTCCGGTTTCCTGCATTTTGCGGTGCTGTGGAATGATGCGGCTGAGGATTTCGCGATGTTTGGCGATGATTCTTTGTCGATCGCTTAACGTAAATCCTTTCCCCTGCTCCAACCAAGCCGCAATCTCCGGATCATCCCAGAACAGCGGATCAATCCACGCTAAGTTATGCCACGCAAGTAAATCGCTATAATCCTGAGCTTCCCAATGTTCCAAACACCAGCCCCGTCCGCGATCTTGTCGCTGTCCATAGAGTTCCGAGTAGCGCGGATGCGGATCAATCAACGTATGACGATTCGCATCGAAGAAATGCTCGATGATAAATTCTTTTAAGGGTCGATCAAGTTGCTCGATCGGCGTTACAGTCGCCGTCAAATACGGATCAAGCGCCGTCCCTGCCACATAATCTTCGATCTGCATGATCAGCGACGGAACCAAATTCACCGTCTGATGCAGTTTCGGGTATCGCTCCAGCAGCAAAACCAAATCGAGATAATCCTTGGTGCCGTGAAGACGAACCCACGGTAAGCGATACTGCCCTTCAGAGGGAGAGTAATAGTTCGCATCCCCTCGACTTTTGTAGAGCGGTTGATGCTGGTGCCAGATGAATGCGACGTGAAGCGGATACGGCATAAAAAATGGAGGCTAGGAAAGACCTCTTAATAGTCTAGACCCTTGCCTCCCCTTTCCATTTCAGGATTTGCTTACAAAATCTGTTCGACTTCTGAAATTTCTGGAATCATTTCGCGCAAACGACGCTCAATTCCCATTCTCAGGGTCATGGTCGAACTAGGGCAGCTTCCGCACGCACCCTGTAAGCGCAGTTTGACGATCGGGCCGTCCAATTCCACCAATTCGACGTTGCCGCCGTCCGAAATCAGATACGGACGCAGCTCATCGAGAACGGTTTCGACATTTTCGGGCGTGAGTGTCAAAGACATAATTCACCTTCTAACAGCTTGATAGTTTTATCCTAACTCTGAACCATTCGGAATTCAGTGCGGCATTTCACACTTGATCCGGTGGGATTACGCAATGTCCAACAGTTGCACATTCGTGAACAAAAATTCGCTCTTGTGCTGCTCTGTCGCGATCGTGCGGCTGGTCAGAATGTAGTATCCGCCAATCTCTTCGTACAGATCTTCAAACTCGCTTCTCGCACCCTTCACGGCTCCAGTTTTCGGATCGCTGTAGAGCGAATCGTAGCGGTGTGACAGATAGCCATTTCCCGTGTCATGACTGCTGAAAGTATTGATCGTGACGACCACACCATGAATGTGACGATGAACGAGGCTGACTTCGTTGTTACGAACTTTATAGCGATCGCCTTCCGACTTGCCGCCGACAAAAATCTCGACTCCACCATCGGGATCAGTCGCACCGAGCGTAAATGTATTCTCGCCGTGGGTCGCCTCAAACGCTCTCCGAACCCGGTGAACCGCGATTTCCCAAACTTGACCATGAATCGCCTTTTTGCCTTCTCCGTCTTCAATGTCAGACACATCAAAGGTGAAATCGGCATTGATGCGGCATTTTGCGCTGTAAGTCTTACCGTCTTCGCGGTAAGTCACATCTGCGGTATAGCCCGGAAATTTCTCGTCCCAGGTGTACCGATTTTCGTAGGCAGCCCGAAACAAGGCACGCGCATCAGTTTGCACTGTTGTGGTCATAACATCTCCGATTAGGTCTCTCTCTAGTTTAGAGAATTTGGCACAAACTCGCTCAATCCATCAATTTCTCAGGTTGAATGGAATGTATGACGACCAATTTAGACCTACAAGCTATCCTGACCGAGCGGTTACACATCGCCCTGCCAGAAATCCAAACATTCTGCCAACGCTGGCACATCACTGAACTGGCGCTGTTTGGATCGGTATTGCGTGAAGATTTTCACTCCAGCCGAAGTGATGTAGATGTGTTGATTTCTTTTGCGCCACAGGCTCGACAAGGATTGTCAGAAATGATCCAGATTCAAGAGGAGTTGGAGCGGCTTTTTCAACGAAAGGTGGATTGCATTGTCAGAGAGTCGATCAAACAAAGCCAAAACTGGATCAGAAAACGCAACATTCTCAACTCTGCTGAAGTCGTCTATCGTCGTAACTGTTCAAGAAACGATTGGTAGAACTGTTCGTGTGAACCCGGAAAATTCTCCATTCCCTCCTTCGTCAAATATCCGCTCTTTTTACCCGTATGCGGATTCTCTATATAGCTATAAATCTTTTTCGGTTGGTCTGGATCTTCATGCCAAGAAATGTTGAAAGCGGCGTATCTAGAAAAGAATTCCATTTCTGAATACGCATCAATATAATCATGAATCCACCATGCTAAAGCTGTCCAATCATGTGTTTGCTCATAATAAGGAATAAAAGAAGGAACGACAATACAAGCCGTTGCGCCCATAAAGCTTTTTTTATCTCTCACATCCCAAATATGCCGCGCGTAGTTTGCTTCATTGCTTGAACAGTTGTACTGATTCTGATTTTCTGCGCCTTTCCCATTGACAGCACAAGAGCGATAAGCCGATCGAATACTAATTCTCCCCAAAGTGTCCTGAATGGGTTCGAGAACATTTTCACAAAGCTCTTTGCCAGCCGCGATCGCTAATTCTGGATTATCAGGAATATTCGGAATCCCTTCAATCTGCGAAATTTCCGAATACAGAAACTCACGCATCAAAAAATTTTTTGATAGCCGAACTCGCCCTAATTCTTCTAACTCTTTAACCTTCATGCAGACACTATTCCTTCATCAAGTCGTCCGCATTGTAGATCCTGAATTTACAAATGCTGCATTTACTCAGCTAGATCGATTGTTGAAAAACTCGAATTGCTTCACCCGCATCGGTTTCCGCTACAAGAATGCAACGCTTCAACAGACCGATATCGAGATCTTCGAGTCCGGGTAATTCACTTCGATCGATTCGTTCGTACTCAGTGCTACGAAGATGATGTAATTGAAGCGTTCCGTCTTCCCAAAACCAGACTTCAGGAACGCCAAGTGCTTGATATCGAGGCAGTTTTTCCAGTCCACCGCTGGTAAATACAACCTCGATCGACAAGTCAGCAATCGGTTTGAGTCCGTTAATACAATAGACATTTCCAAAAATTAAATTGGGGCTAAGGTAGAAGAGAAATTGTGTTAACTCATCTGCGAAAAGCTTCCTATATTTAGTCTTTGGAGTTTTCAACTCAGATGAAATCTGGTTTATTGGCTGAAGTCGAAAATTTAATTTTTTGGTTCTAAACTGACAATATCAGCCTGAAAGCCCTATAACCTCGTGAAAGCAATCAAATTTTGGACGCGCAGAAAAAAGCTCTCAAAGATATACCCAGTCTTCCTTCTAAATTTCTGAACAAGTCTAATACGATTCATCAGCTTGAGCCGAAGCGGCTCCTTCTTTTTCCTGTGTCATCGATCGAGTCGGAACAAATGCAACTCCTTTATGTGCCAAATGGATCATCAGCAAACGCCCGATGATGCTTGCAAAAGTTTCATGAGCTTGTCCAGGCATGAAAATCTCGATCGTTCCTGCGTAAAAAGATAACCGAACCCCAGGTGAGTTCTCAAACCCTTCTTGAATCAACTTAAACTGTCGCCAGGTACGCCCACGCTGGACAATTCGCTGATCTTGAGCAAAAAGCTTTTTCACAGAGGTTTGAGTCATTCTATTTCACCTGTTAATCTGCGGCAATCATCACAGGCTCTTGGTACAACGGAATCGTAAACGTCACCGTCGATCCCAATCCTTCACCCATACTGTAGAAATTCACGACCCCGCCCATTGCTTCAACTAGCTTCTGAGAAATCGCTAATCCTAGTCCTGTCCCGCCATACTGTCGAGTCAGCGATCCATCTACTTGGCTAAACGATTGAAATAGCTTGTCCTGCTTATCGAGCGAAACCCCGATCCCAGTATCCGCAACTCGAATCTTCATCAGTCCAGGCAGTTCCTCATCTTGAACCACGATCCGTTTTTTGATCACTTCTGCGCTCACTGTAATGCCGCCTTCGTTCGTGAACTTGATCGCATTACCCATCAAATTCAGCAACACCTGAAGCAACCGCTGATAATTGCCAAACACCACAATCTCATCATGCGTTTGCGGCATCTGTACTTCAAAACTGAGCTTCTTTTGTCGAATCTGAGTTCGAGTCATTGTCTCAACTTGATCTAACAATTCTTGCAAACTTACTGGGCTGCATTCGATCTGCATCTTTCCAGCTTCGATTTTGGCAATATCCAACACATCGTTAATGATGTCGAGGAGGTGCATCGCTGATCGATGAGCTTCTTCGATAAATTCCCGCTGCTCTTGAGGATCTTCCGCCATGCCGTCGAGAACGAGTTTCAAAAAGCCGATCATCCCGTTTAGCGGTGTTCTCAACTCATGCGACGTATTCGCCAAAAACTCACTTTTCAGCCGCGAGGCTTCTTCTGCCTGATGTCGAGCTTCATCAAGCTCACGGTGTTTCAATGTCAGATTATCATTTGCGCGCTGAAGTTCGATCAGGAGTGCTGCGTGAGCGATCGAAGTTCCCACCTGATCCGCCAACTCTTGAACAAACTCTAATTCTGCCTGCGTCCAAACGCGATCGCGATCGCACTGATCCAGCATGATCACCCCATTCGGCTGATCCTGATAATGCGTTGCCACCAATAATCGAGTTTGAGGAACATCCGCTTCGGGAGCCGGATTAATCTCTTCGGGAGCCTGCCGCACCGCTCGAATCGGTTTCAGAGTCGCTAAAGCTTTTTGCAGCAAAGGATCTTCTTGAAGCTGAAACGTCTTGCCTTTGAGCGAACCTAAACAGTCTTGGCGAAATTCCGCTACGGCTTCGATGCTCGATCTCTTTGGGTCATATGGGCAAATCACACAGCGACTCACATCAAGCGCAAGTCCCAGTCCATCGACCGTGGCTTGCCAAATTCTCGGAAGTTCTAAATTTTGACGTGCATCCCAAACGATTTGAGTCAAAAGCTGCTGATAGCGATCGAGATCTTCTTCTCGCGACAGTTCGACCGCTTGGAGCGGTGACCTCGTTTCGTCCAGTTCATTCGCCTGCTCTCCAGTGACAATCACGATCGCTGCTGTTCCGTTCGGTAAAATCACCGGACTCATCACCAAATCAAACAAAATCGTGCGATCGCCGCATTCAAACAAACAGCGAAACTGCTCTGGAGTTTGAGACGATAACACCCGCTTGAGTCGATCCAAATAAGGTGCACAAGAAACCGGGGAAAATCCAATCCCCATCGGTTTCCCAATCCACTGTTTTGAATCAATTTCACTCATTTCGCGCCAGTGAAACGCAAGCAGTATTCCCGCCGCGTCTTGAGTCATCATCAACTCTGCGATATTTACGATCGCGGTCGAATCAGCAGGCACGGACGAGTCAATCGAGTAAGACGGATCGGACAAGGAGGTAGAAAGATTCACAGAAGTGACCATTTGACCGGGGAGTGAAAGCAGACATCTGAACCAAAGTCACGCAAAGAGCCACAAAAACCGATCACAGCACGAAAATCAAATTCTAATCGTTCCACTCGCCTCTGGGAGGCAGTGGCGGATTTCTTGGCAAGGTACGGGCATTGTCCTCATCGCGGTAAAGTTCGCTTCTCAGCCATTGCCTCAAAGCGACTTCCACCACTTTGCTCGGATCATTCGTCAAATGTCGGACTTGTTCCAACAAATCAGAATCGATCTGAATCGCAAGTTCGGTTTTATGTCGATCGGGCATTTGGAGTTTAGGGTCATTCATATCGTCGATCAACCTTCAGCGGAAGGTCAGCTGGCTGAATATTTAGGCAACAATCGGATCAAAAGTCGAAAATTACTGCGCTTTGAGAAATCTTGCCCATAAACTATGGATGTACCGTTTTTTACATAGGTTCAACAAAGTTTTAACATTTTTTCACAAATGCGTCTGAGAAAGAATCAGAACTCAATTCTGCCCAAAATTAGGACATTTCTTTTTCTTAGCCTCTCAGACTCTCGAACTCCGTGAAGAAAGGATTAAAATATCTTAAGCCTTCTCATTCGATATCTGACTCCGCAAAGAGTGAGAGATCTGTGAGAACGCTTTGTCCTTGCTGCTGCCAATCTTACTGAAGTTTATGACTGACGTACCCGTCAACCGTATCCGAAATTTTTCCATTATTGCCCACATCGACCACGGCAAGTCTACGCTGGCTGACCGTTTGCTTCAAGAAACGGGAACCGTGACCGCACGGGACATGAAAGAACAGTTCCTGGACAATATGGAACTGGAGCGGGAGCGCGGGATCACGATCAAGCTCCAAGCTGCCCGGATGAACTACACCGCAAAAGATGGGCAGGTGTACGTTTTAAATTTGATCGACACGCCTGGGCACGTCGATTTCTCTTACGAAGTGTCTCGATCGCTTGCCGCTTGCGAAGGTGCGCTGTTGGTCGTCGATGCCTCCCAAGGGGTTGAAGCGCAAACTCTCGCAAACGTTTATCTCGCACTCGAACACGATTTAGAAATTATTCCGGTTCTGAATAAGATCGATTTGCCAGGAGCGGAACCTGAGCGCGTCAGGCAAGAAATCGAAGAAGTGGTCGGACTCGACTGCTCAGAAGCGATTCTGGCATCCGCGAAAGAGGGGATCGGTGTGCCAGACATTTTGGAACAAATCGTTCAAAAAGTTCCGCCTCCCCCGGACACGACCAAAGATCCTCTGAGAGCGCTGATTTTCGACAGCTACTACGATGCCTACCGGGGTGTAGTCGTTTACTTTCGGGTGATGGATGGACAGGTGAAAAAAGGCGATAAAGTCTACCTGATGGCATCCGGTAAGGAATATCAGATCGATGAACTCGGCGTTCTTTCTCCCACTCAAGTGCAGGTTGACTCGCTCCACGCGGGAGAAGTGGGATATTTTGCTGCTTCAATTAAAGCGGTCGAAGACGCGCGAGTTGGCGACACGATCACGCTCTCTGCGAAGAAAGCTGCTGAACCCCTACCAGGCTACATCGAAGCGAAACCAATGGTTTTCTGTGGAATGTTCCCAACTGATGCGGATCAATTTCCAGAACTGCGGGAAGCGCTCGACAGACTGAAGCTCAATGATGCTGCACTGAATTTTGAGCCAGAAACTTCGAGCGCGATGGGGTTTGGTTTCCGCTGTGGCTTCCTCGGATTGCTGCACATGGAAATCGTGCAGGAACGGCTAGAGCGCGAATATAACCTCGATCTCATCATTACTGCGCCTTCGGTGGTTTACCAAGTCACAACGATCAAAGGTGAGATCGTCTTGATCGATAATCCTGGCAAACTTCCGTCCCCCACCGAGCGCGAAAAGATCGAAGAACCTTACGTTCAAGTCGATATCATCACGCCCGAAACCTATGTTGGGACGCTGATGGAACTCTGTCAAAACCGTCGCGGAATCTTCAAAGATATGAAGTATCTCACGCCCGGACGCACCACGCTGATGTATGAATTGCCGCTGGCTGAGGTTGTCACCGACTTCTTTGATCAAATGAAGTCTCGCTCGCGCGGTTACGCCAGCATGGAATATCAACTCATCGGCTACCGAGAAAATGCTTTAGTGAAGTTGGATGTCCTAATCAACGGTGATCCCGTCGATTCGCTTGCTACGATCGTTCACCGCGACAAAGCTTATGGAGTCGGTCGCGCCCTGACAGAAAAACTCCGCGAGTTGATCCCCCGCCATCAGTTTAAGATCCCGATTCAAGCCGCGATCGGTAGCAAGGTGATCGCCAGCGAACATATTCCCGCACTTCGTAAAGATGTCCTCGCAAAATGCTATGGCGGCGACATCTCTCGGAAGAAGAAACTGCTGCAAAAGCAAGCCAAAGGGAAAAAGCGCATGAAAGCGATCGGAACGGTTGATGTACCGCAAGAAGCGTTCATGGCAGTGCTTCGCTTATCAAACGAATAGGGCTAAATTCTTCTCTAATTTGCGAATTGCTCCTACCCAAAAAGTAGGGGCAATTTTCATTTGAGGCTTGAAGATTCGATGAACTCGATCGAAACAGACCGCGTTACCCCAAAGGTTTCTGCTATGGTGCTACTGAAAAAAGCTCGCTTGGCGTAGGCTTTCTTGCCTCGTTCCCTGTCCGGATTGCCCTCGTGCTGCCTGTTAATCTAATGGGTACACTTTTGGCAAGCAGAGATCAAGCCAATCCATTGATCAACTGTCATTCCTATCCTTGCTCGTTTGCAATTTACGCGGATTTTGGACTTATGCGAATTCTTGTTACTGGTGGTGCGGGCTTTATTGGCTCCCACTTGATCGATCGTCTCATGAACACAGGTCATGAAGTTCTGTGCCTCGATAACTTCTACACGGGACACAAGCGCAATATTCAACATTGGCTCGGCAATCCCAACTTTGAACTGATTCGCCACGATATCACAGAACCGATTCGGCTCGAAGTAGATCAAATCTACCATCTAGCCTGTCCTGCATCACCCGTGCATTACCAGTACAATCCCGTCAAAACCGTCAAAATCAACGTGATGGGAACAATGAATATGCTCGGTTTAGCCAAGCGAGTCAAAGCGAGATTTCTGCTTGCTTCAACTTCCGAAGTCTATGGCGATCCCGAAATGCACCCGCAATCTGAAGAATATCGGGGCAACGTCAACCCGATCGGGATTCGCAGTTGTTACGACGAAGGCAAACGAGTTGCTGAAACCCTCGCTTTCGACTATCACCGCCAAAACGATGTCGATATCCGCGTTGCGCGTATTTTCAATACTTACGGGCCTCGAATGCTCGAAAACGACGGACGAGTCGTGAGCAATTTTGTGGTGCAAGCGCTTCAAGGTCACGCGCTGACGGTATACGGGGATGGTTCCCAGACTCGTAGCTTCTGCTATGTTTCTGACTTAGTGGACGGTCTCTATCGCTTAATGAACGGCGATTTTATCGGCCCAGTCAACCTCGGAAACCCTGGCGAATACACTATTCTGCAACTGGCTCAAGCGGTTCAAGAAATGGTAAATCCTGATGCTTCCGTAAAATTTGAGCCATTGCCGCAAGATGATCCCCGTCGCCGCAAACCTGATATCACCCGCGCTCAAACTCACCTCGGATGGCAGCCCACTATTCCGCTGAGAGATGGTTTGGAGCGCACGATCGCTGATTTTCGCAGCCGATTGGAAGCCCCCGAAGCAAAACCTGAATCGCTCGCAGCGCACTAGAGAAAGTTGCTCAGTTCGGGAATGCTAACGGGAAAACTGTATCGAAGCTACACATCGTTTGTTTGAGGAGTCTAAGACTATGCGCGTTTGCGTCATTGGAACAGGTTACGTTGGGTTGGTTACGGGTGTTTGCCTTTCTCACATTGGTCATCATGTGATTTGCGTTGACAACAACGAATCAAAGGTCAAACTGATGCAGGCGGGACAGTCTCCGATTTTTGAACCGGGCTTGTCTGACCTGATGCAGTCCTCGATTCAAGCAGGACGCTTAGAGTTCACCACGGATATCGCGTCTGGAGTCGAACACGGTCAAATTCTCTTTATCGCAGTTGGAACGCCTGCACTCCCGAATGGAGAAAGCGATACCCGCTACGTCGAAGCGGTAGCGCGTAGCATCGGTTCCAACCTCAAAGGCGGCTACAAAGTGATCGTGAATAAGTCTACGGTTCCGATCGGGTCTGGAGACTGGGTGAGAATGCTCGTTCTTGATGGCATTGCAGAACGTCAGCGCACAGAAGCGCAGCCTGTTCTCGTAGGAGTCGGCGGCGGTGAGGAAATCACAGCAAGTTCACTCATCGGCGAATATGAATTCGATGTCGTCAGCAATCCAGAGTTTCTCCGCGAAGGATCTGCGGTATTCGACACCTTTAACCCCGACCGCATTGTTCTTGGCAGCAACAACAACGATCGACCGATCAAGCTGATGCAAGAACTCTACACCCCGATCGTAGAACGGCAGTTTGCAGAAGATAAATCTGCGGCTCCGGTTCCGGTTGTTGTGACGGATCTGAGTTCGGCTGAAATGATCAAATATGCAGCAAACGCATTTTTGGCAACGAAGATCAGCTTCGTGAACGAAGTGGCGAATATCTGCGATCGTGTCGGTGCAGATGTGATGCAAGTCGCAAAAGGGATTGGTCTTGATTCTCGAATTGGCAGCAAATTCTTGCAGGCGGGTCTGGGTTGGGGTGGCTCCTGCTTCCCGAAAGACGTATCCGCGCTGATTCACACCGCTGATGATTACGGCTATGAGACTCAATTGCTTAAAGCAGCCGTTAGCGTGAATGAGCGTCAACGCTTGATTGTGGTTGAGAAACTTCAGCAAGCATTGAAAATCTTGAAAGGCAAAACGGTCGGGCTTTTGGGTCTGACGTTCAAGCCTGACACCGATGATTTGCGTGATGCTCCTGCTCTGAATGTGATCGAGAACTTAGCTCGTCTCGGTGCAAAAGTGAAAGCTTACGATCCGATCATTGCTCAAACCGGAATGCGCCACGGCATTTCAGATGTAATCGTCGAAACTGATCCAGAGCGCCTAGCAGATGGCTGTGATGCCTTAGTTCTCGTGACGGAATGGGCGCAATTCCTCAGCCTTGACTACATCAAGATGGCAAAACTGATGCACACCCCAATTCTGATCGACGGTCGCAACTTCTTGAACCAACCCGTTTTAGAAGAAGCAGGCTTCCGTTACATCGGGATCGGTCGTTAGTTCAATTTCCCGAAAAACGTGGAAAGAGACGCAATTTAGAGCGTCTCTTTTTTATTGGCAACACCCAGAAAGCGATCGCAGAACTTGCTCTAAATCCTCTGTCAATCGTTTTGCGCCCTGCTTCGGATGCTCTGCACTGTATTCAGCAGCGTTCAGCGGTTTACCAACCTGAATTTCGACCGCAGAGCGCCAAGGAACCAGAGGCTTGCTGTACTGAATCGAGATCGGCACAATCTGAACATTCAAATTGGGCTGACTTGCTTCCGCTTGAAGCGCTAACCGAGCTAAACCAGGCTTGAGACTCGCAGATTGACGATAAATATTGCCTTCAGGAAAGATCACCAGTGCTTCACCGTGTTGCAGCAAATCGATACTGTGCCGCAATGCCGCGATCGTGGGCTGACGAGTGTTGATTGGAAATCCGCCCAATCGCCGAATAAACCAACCCTGAACGCCTTTGACCTCATCTGCTGTGACCATGAAGCGCAATGCTCGCCCTGTCACATCCTGCCCAACCGCGCAAGGAACCATGAGCGCATCCCAACGAGATCGATGGGTCGCAGCGATAATCACCGGACCCGTCGCAGGAAAATGTTCTCGACCCCCAACTTGAATCCGTCGAAAATAGACGGGCAACACCAAATTTCGCGCCAACGGATAGACGATCGAAGCAAGCCACGGTAGACAGCGCGATCGTACAGACTGAGAAGGAAGATTCGGATTTTCCACAAGGGAATGAGCAGGTGTAGGTGAAGAAGATTGTTCTTCTAGCGTAACGGGAGTTTCAGACAGAGGAATAGAGATACGGGGGCGAGTCAAAGCGCCATCGTTCTTTCGGGTCTTGGGCGATAGCATGAAGTCAATCAGAAGCATGACAAAGTAAGGACGCAAGCCTGCTAATAGTAGATGTTCGTTCTCTTGCATTTACGGTAGTGGTTTTTGTCGATCGCGCGTCTCTGCCAAGGGACAGTTCTAGGGGTGTCTAATCACTGCATCTTTTGCCTTAACGCAATTCTTTCACAAACAAATTTGAAATCAAAGTTGGATTTGGCGGTTGACAGTGATAGTTTTGTCCGCTACATTAGTAAATGTCAGTTGCACGAGACGAACGCAGCACTAACACCTGCCCCCATCGTCTAGAGGCCTAGGACACCTCCCTTTCACGGAGGCGACAGGGATTCGAATTCCCTTGGGGGTATTAAATTAAGGAAGCAGGATAGAAGTAAGACTCTACCCTGCTTTTTTAGTCCGAATTCGGTAAAGGTATTGCTCGAATCGAGATTTGTACTGAAGCCAGCGACGATCGCACTCTTGAAATTCGCACACTTTAGTTAATCTGCGCTCGATCGTTACGACCTACACAGCAACGAAAAACCGAGAGCAGTGAAGATCAAGTTGGAACGTGCCCACACTTGCCGCAACGTCTCGATTCTTTTGTTTGAAGCCTGGCTACAAGCAACCACCCATCTGGGGTGAAAGAAGCTGTAAGACCTGCTAGAGTGAAGTTTCAAGAAGAGCGATGACAAAACATTACCGGAATACATGCAACCCACAGACCCCAGCAAATTTACAGATAAAGCCTGGGAAGCGATCGTTCAGGCACAGGATGTCGTGCGGCGCTATCGACACCAGAATTTAGAAGTTGAACATTTAATAATCAGCCTGCTAGAGCAGGAAGATGGCTTAACCGGGAAAATTTTGAGCAAAGCCGGAATCGAAGCCGCTCGTCTCTCACAGCAGGTAGACGAATTTGCTCGCCGTCAGCCGAAAGTCGGGAGTACGGAGCAGCTTTATTTAGGACGATATCTTGATACGATGCTCGATCGAGCAGAAGCCGCGCGTGCTTCGATGCAGGATGATTTTATTTCGATCGAACATTTTGTCCAAGCGTTTGCCAATGATCCACGTCTTGGACTCAAGCTATTTCGCAGTTTTAACGTCGATACGGCTCGGCTCGATACCGCGATTCGAGATCTTCGAGGGAGTCAAAAAGTAACGGATCAAGCACCGGAATCCCGCTATTCTGCCTTAGAGAAATTCGGCTTAGACCTGACTGAACGCGCCAAAGCAGGCAAACTCGATCCGGTGATCGGACGCGATGGCGAAATTCGACGTGTCGTTCAAGTGCTTTCGCGCCGAACTAAGAATAATCCAGTTTTGATTGGAGAACCGGGTGTTGGGAAAACGGCGATCGCGGAAGGACTCGCGCAGCGGATCGTAAACGGTGACGTGCCCGAATCGCTGAAAAACCGCAAGCTGATTTCCCTTGATATGGGATCGCTGATTGCAGGGGCAAAATATCGCGGAGAATTCGAGGATCGTCTGCGGGCAGTGCTGAAAGAAGTGATTGATTCTGATGGGCAGATCGTTTTATTTATCGACGAGCTTCATACAGTTGTGGGTGCGGGCGCAGGTGGACAAGGCAACATGGATGCCGGAAATCTGCTTAAACCCATGTTGGCGCGGGGTGAATTGCGCTGTATTGGGGCGACCACTTTAGATGAGTACCGTAAGTACATCGAGAAAGATGCCGCGCTGGAGCGTCGATTTCAGCAAGTCGTGATCGATCAGCCGAGCGTTGAAGATACGATTTCGATTTTACGCGGGTTGAAAGAACGTTACGAAGTTCATCACGGAGTCAATATTACCGATTCTGCTTTAGTGGCAGCCGCAACGCTATCGAGTCGATATATTAGCGATCGATTTTTACCCGATAAAGCGATCGATCTCGTAGACGAAGCCGCCGCTAAGTTGAGAATGGAAATCACCTCGAAACCGACTGAGCTAGAGCAAATCGAGCGGCGTTTGAGACAGCTTGAAATGGAGAAGCTCTCGGTCAAGAGTGAAGACAAACTCACCGGATTAACCGGACTCAGCCGCAATTCCAAAGAGCGACTCGAACGGCTCGAACAAGAAATCGCAGAACTTCAGCCGAAAAAAGACGAACTCGATTCGCAGTGGCAAAACGAAAAGCAGATTCTCGAAACGATTAAATCGCTCAAAGGCGAAGAAGACCAGCTTCGAGTGCAAATCGAGCAAGCCGAACGCGCTTACGATCTCAACACGGCAGCGCAGTTAAAATACGGACGACTCGAAGCCTTGCAGCACGATCGAGAAAACCAAGAAGCGCAACTGATGGAACTGCAAGCAGGCGGAACGGCGCTCTTGCGCGAACAAGTCACTGAAGCCGATATCGCTGAAATTGTTGCTCGTTGGACAGGTATCCCGGTGACGCGCCTGCTCGAATCCGAACGCCAAAAACTCCTGAATCTAGAAGGACACTTACACCAACGAGTCATCGGGCAGCATGCTGCCGTTGAAGCCGTTTCCGCAGCGATCCGTCGAGCGCGATCGGGGATGAAAGATCCCAGCCGCCCGATCGGTTCGTTCCTATTTATGGGTCCCACTGGAGTCGGTAAAACGGAACTCGCGCGAGCATTGGCGCAATTTCTATTCGATTCGGATGATGCGATCGTGCGGCTCGATATGTCGGAATACATGGAGAAGCATTCGGTGTCGCGCTTGGTCGGTGCGCCTCCGGGATATGTCGGCTACGACGAAGGTGGACAGCTTTCTGAATCGATTCGCCGCAAACCTTACTCGGTGGTGCTGCTTGATGAAGTTGAGAAAGCCCATCCTGATGTGTTTAACATTTTGCTGCAAGTGCTAGACGACGGACGAATCACCGATTCTCAAGGTCGCACCGTCGATTTTCGCAACACTGTGATTGTGATGACGAGCAATATTGGCAGTGAACATATTCTCGATGTCGCGGGCGACGATGGGCGATACGAGGAAATGCAGAAACGAGTCATGACTGCACTGCGTAAGCATTTCCGCCCTGAGTTTCTCAATCGGATCGACGATATGATCCTGTTCCATCCGTTGAGCCGTGCAGAACTTGGTGAAATTGTTGGACTCCAGATCCAACGGATTCAAGCTCTGCTCACCGATCAGAAGATTATGCTGGAACTCTCACCCGCCGCGCGAAAATACGTAGCGGACGTGGGCTACGATCCAACCTATGGAGCGCGTCCATTGAAGCGGGCGATTCAGCGAGAACTGCAAAACCCGATCGCGACGAAACTACTCGAAAACGCTTTTGTCGAAGGGGATACGATCTCGATCGATTTGGTCGATGGCAAGCTCAAATTCAGCAAGAAAGAACTGGTTACAAATCCTCAACCTGTCGTGACGACCCCTGTAGCAGTGACGGAGAGCTAAGAATTGCGGATCAATCTCTAACCGCCCAATTTCGCCTTGACGATCGCTTGCACCTTTTTCCCGTCCGCCTTGCCTTTCAACTGCTGCATCGCAGAACCCATCACTTTCCCCATGTCTTTTGCAGAAGTCGCTCCGACTTGGGAAATAATGTTCGCGATCGCAGCTTCCACGTCTTCATCCGACATTTGCGCTGGAAGAAACGTTTCGATAATCGCTAATTCTTCCGCCTCTTTGTCGGCTAAATCCTTGCGGTTGGCATTCGTGTACTGCTCGATCGAATCTCTGCGCTGTTTCGCCACCTGAGACAACGACTCGATTTCTTGCTCCTCGGTTAGCTCAGTCTGACCCGATGGGCGCACACTCACTTCTTTCTCCAACAGCACCTTCTTGATGCTTCGCAGCGCCTCTAACCGCACTTTATCCTGAGACTTCATCGCGGCTTTGATCTCTTCGGTAATGCGGTCTTTTAGGCTCATAACTCGATCATCCCTTGTATCACTGGACTTTTCAGCATAGCTTAGACGATCCGCCTAAGTGCATATTTTTGTAACTAAAGCAACAAAACCGAAAAATAAATCAGCCATCGATAACATTGTAAAAAAGCATTGCGAAGCGCGAACAAATTTGTCAAAATAGGTTGCGTTAAATACCGCTCGACTGACCTATCAAAATCTGGTTCCTGCCTGTGGCATTCATTTCACCTGATCGGATGAAGATTGATATGATCGATCATCCGTACGCTAGTTGTGGTTCAGTCATAAACAAATATTTCGCAAAATCATCTGCCGTTTACGAATACTTTAGATCCGCGAAACCTGGGTCAATGATAAAAAGTCCCAATGTTAATATTGCGTTGAATGCGTTCGAGGACTTGACGTGATCCGTTCTGCAACACTATCTCCTCTGTCTACTCTGCCATCGATTCCTGATAACAATCGTCTGCGTCTCTTGTCTGGCACCGCAAACGTGCCCCTTTCTCAAGAGATTGCCCGATATCTGGGAATGGATCTGAGTCCAATGGTGCAAAAGCACTTCGCCGATGGTGAACTATATGTTCAGATTCAAGAGTCAATTCGGGGCTGTGATGTCTATCTGATTCAGCCGACTTGCCGCCCAGTCAACGATAACTTGATGGAATTGTTGATTATGATCGATGCCTGTCGGCGGGCATCGGCGCGGCAAGTCACCGCCGTCCTGCCGTATTACGGGTATGCCAGAGCCGATCGCAAAACCGCTGGACGGGAATCGATTACGGCAAAACTCGCGGCGAACTTGATTACGCAAGCGGGAGCCAATCGCATTCTCGCGATGGACTTGCACGCGGCTCAGATCCAAGGCTATTTCGATATTCCAATGGATCATGTCTATGGGTCTCCGACAGTGGTGGACTACATCGCCAGTAAACAGCTAGAAGATTTAGTCGTGGTTTCTCCGGATGTGGGGGGTGTCGCACGAGCGCGAGCGCTAGCAAAACGGCTAAATGATGCGCCACTTGCAATTATTGATAAGCGGCGACAGGCTCACAACATTGCAGAAGTGATGAATGTGATCGGCGATGTCAGAGGCAAAACGGCGGTTTTGGTCGATGACATGATCGATACGGCTGGAACGATTTTAGAAGGCGCGAAGATTCTCCGCAAAGAAGGGGCGCGTCAGGTGTATGCCTGTGCGACTCATGCGGTCTTTTCTCCTCCTGCGGTCGAGCGGTTATCCAGCGGTCTGCTCGAAGAGGTGATCGTGACGAATACGATCCCGATCGCAGAAGAACATCGCTTTCCGCAATTGAAGATTCTTTCTGTTGCAAGTGTGATCGGTGAAACGATCTGGCGAATTCACGAAGAGAACTCGGTCAGTAGCCTGTTTCGTTAAAGATTAAACCCGTCGATCTTCTACGATCGACGGGTTTAATCTTTAAAATAAAAAGTGAGCAGATTTCTTGATCTACCCACGAGAGGAAATGTCTCACAAGGATGAAAATTTATCAGTTCGCGGCTGATGAGATTTCCTACACGGTCACAGCCCTTGATTCCTGAAATTCTATGAGAAGTTTTGCCACTTTAATTACTGCCTGTATTGTTGCCGTGTGGATTGGCGCGATCTCGCTGATTGCTGTTCAAAATGCTGCCCCGATCGCACTGAAGTTTCTCGCCTTTCAAACGATCGAATTACCGTTTGGCTTAGTGATCGCTTTCAGTGTGATGCTGGGAATTTTGGGAACTGCGATCGCGCAACCGCTCCTCGGACTCTTGCCGAACCAAAACGACGACGTTTAGAGCGCGTACACCTGCCCATCGATCAGCAATCGCGTGATTCCCTTCGCTTGCAGGTAAGGGGCAGCTTTTTGCAAAACTCGGCTATCTGGTACTTTAATGACGCGCTGTGTCCGAATATTCGAGAACCGTTTTGCGACTCGATGATTATCGAACACAGGTAGCGTTCTTTCTTCGACTTCACCCGATGGGATCTGACCCAGTTCTGCAAATTCGCTCAACGGACGTGCAACTAATTCAGCGGCTCGATCGACGACCAGATAACAAGTTCGCGGAATTGCAGCTTCCGCGATCGGCAACACTCGAATAAACTCCGCTGCATTTAGCTGAATTGATGGCAAGATCGCAGGCTCGTCATCGTCATCTTCGAGGTCTTCATCCAAATTATCGAGATCGTCGAGATCATCCTCAAGGTCGTCGTCATCGTCGTCCATCATGCCGCCTCGATTCGGCGTGAGGTCTTCGTTAGCGATCGCTTCGACCGTGTTGACCTGGGCGACCTTCTCAGTCGGGGGAGCGATCGCGGCTAACTCTTCTTCATCGGGAACAGTCTGCCGTTGCACTCGACGAGGAGGCGCAGGCTTCGAGGACACAGCCGCTTTGGCGGGTTCTGCAGCTCTAGATTCTATAACTCTCTTAGGTTCTGCAATTTCAGGCTCTACCGCTTCAGGCTGTACCGGATCAAGATCAGCCACTTCGAGCAAACTCCCTTGAACTGGAGGAGCCCCGATCGTCGCTGTGGCAATTTTCGATCCCCCTCGCGAAGCGCTTCGCTTTTGCTGGATGAGACTGTCATATTCATCCGCCGACAAGCTGCTTTTTAAAATGCGGCTGATCGTCGTATTACTGACACCGTAGCGCTCTGCAAGGGTTAGCGTCGTTTCTCCGGATTGCCGGTACAGTTCAATAATTTGGCTTTTATCAGAATCAGACAGTCTGCTCATGCGGAACGGGGCGGCAATTACTCATCTATTCTATGCCGAAGCGCCCGAATAAGGCGTGAAGGACAAATCTTCATGCTCTTCGACGGGAATTACTGCGACGCGATCGACTCAAATCGTATTCCAGTGCTGCGCCAATTCCAAACAGAACGCCACTGAATACCCAGAAGATTTCAACGAGTCCGCCGCTTTGATAGTTCTCAAGTCGAGTGGTCGCGTACTTGAACCACATATCAGCGATGTAGAGCGAGAAGGCTGCCGCTGCGATCATCCTCCAAGATTGAGAGAACCGCCCGCCCCAAAATGCCAGCAGCAAGGTGGTTGCAATGATCAGAATGAAGACATCCGCTAGGACGTAGAAGTAATCAAGAAACGGTTTGAGCGGTGCGAGCGTATTTTCGATCGCGATCACCCACTCTGGCGCAGTGTCTTTTTTCTCTTCAACGGGTTTCGCTTCTTCGATCGCCGCAGGTTTCGGAGTTGCAGAAGGCGCTACAACCGGAGAAGGTTTAACCGTAGGTGAAATAATCGCTTTTGGAGTAGGTTTGACTGGAACGGTTTGCGCGATCGCAGGTTCACCAAACAGCGCTGAAGGAGCGGAATCCGGCGCTAAGGTCAACCAAGTTGCAAAGGCGAGACTGACCGCTGCAATCGTTCCGACTGTGAACCACTGCCACAAATCGAGATTCAATCGTCGATCGGCAAACGCCATAATCATGCCCCACGCTAAGAATAGATAAGTGGGAATGTAGAAGAAATCGCCGGGTGAGACATCTGCTTCACGTCCCAGGTAAGTTTCCCAGAATGTGAACAACACGCCTCCGATGCTATAGCAGAGCATTCCTAGCCCGATGCCCAGCCAAACGCGCCGACCGCTGACAATTTGTGGACTGCTCCAATTTCTAAAGCACAGTATCCCTGCACTAAAATACGCCACAATCTCAAATACTGATGTGCCATAAGAGTACCAATCTGGGCGAGATTGCCCAGGGTCAGCCACGCTAAATAAAAGGAAAAACAAGAGCGCAGCGACTGCCCACAGAATTTCTGCAAACACGATCGCTTGAACGGAAACGGACTTCGATTGAGATTTACTCGCTGAACTACTCATAGGGCATTTTCAACAGGTCATTTTTAGTAGGGGACAAAGAGGGGCTAAGACCAGAGTTTTCCGGTTGGGGAGCGGTTCAGCCATTCGAGAAAGCGGTTGCGTTCGCCTTGCGGCAAGTCTTGCAGCGCATCGAGTGTACGATCGGCAAACGAGGATTTGCCAAAATAAGCTTTGCCGAGACGGTGAAGCTCTTGCAGCAAAACATTGAGTAAACTTTCTTGCCAAGTCGGTGTTTGCAGGCTGTTGAGCGGATTCACGGTGAGGAGTTGTTTTACAGCGGTGGGTGAATCGGTCTGCGGAAAGCGCCATTGCTGAAACACGCCCGCCAAATCTCGCTCAAATGAAGCCGCTTGCTTTGTGCCCATCAGATCTTCAATATCGATGTACATCGCTTGCAGCATGAGTAAACACGCTTGGGTAAAAACGGCGGAAACGGTTCCTCCTTCCTGACCTGCTGCATCGCTGCCGAGTTGATCCAGTCGCACTTTGCCCCAAATGCTGTAGCGCTCTGGTTCTTCAAGCAGCACGCAGGCTTTTCCTTGGTTATCGGTCAAGTCGCGCCAAAACGATCGCGCTTCTTCTTCCTGTCCAGCGCTAAAGACTTGAATCAGTCGAAAGGTCTGCCCTTGATAGGATAGAATCGGAACTTTTTGATCACGTTTGGGGTGCTGAATGCTGCTGATCTCAACATCCTGCCGTTTCAGAATGAACATAAAGCGGCTCAGGGCTAGAGGGTAGGGGGCAAGAATCGATCGCCATTATGCCTGTGATGGTGTCAATTGACACTTTAGATTTAAGCCAGCCCGATCATGCCGTTAAATTTCACAGGGGATCATCCAGTTCGGATCATCTACTCTCTTGAATTCCCCGTTTCGGCGCTTTACTTTACATACGCTTGATAAAAATAAGGAGAGTACCAAGCTTGAGCGCGATCGAGCCGCAATTTTGATTGCTCTAAATTCGCCCCACGCCGTTATATTGGTATATGTCTAGTTTGGATCCTTAGCTCAGTGGATAGAGCAACCGCCTTCTAAGCGGTCGGTCATTGGTTCGAACCCAATAGGATCCGCTTTCTTCTAAATCGTGCCTTGCGAAAAATTTTGATGAGAATTTCGCGGATTCGATCGAACTCACCCGTAAAAGTTTCATAAAAGTTCATATGATTGACCTGAGCGATCGCACAATTAAGCGTTTAAGTCTCAGTCCACCTCCAATATAAGGAAGCTACGCATGAGTTCAGCACTGGTTGAATGGATTACTAGCACGATGAATTCCCTCGGCTATTTGGGAATTGGGTTTCTCATGTTTATGGAAAATCTATTTCCGCCAATTCCGTCGGAGTTGATCATGCCGCTGGCAGGATTTACCGTGTCGCAAGGCAAGATGAATTTTCAGTATGCGGTTTTGGCAGGCGTGATCGGGACAATTTTGGGGACGCTGCTTTGGTACTATGCAGGGCTTTGGGTCGGTGAGAAACGGGTGAGCGAACTTGCCGATCGATATGGCAAATGGATCGGGGTATCCGGTAGCGATATCGATAAAGTAAATCGCTGGTTTTATCAACATGGGACGAAAGCGGTGCTGCTTGGGCGATTGGTTCCGGGAATTCGGACGCTGATTTCGCTGCCCGCGGGACTGAGTGGGATGCGATTGATGCCGTTTTTGGTGTATTCCACGATCGGGACAACGCTTTGGACGTTCGCTTTGACGTACGCGGGCTATGCGTTGGGGTCGAATTATGAATTGGTCGATGAATACCTTGCACCCGTTTCTAAAATTGTTTTAGGAATTTTGCTGATTGGATTCATCGTGTGGTTGGTGCGACGACGGAAGAAGTCATAATTTTTAATCGGGATGTCAGGGTTGGGCAGGAATAATGGCGAGTTAGCGAGAAACCTTTTGAATTTGCCGATCTTGGCGTTGGGCTGCTTTGTTTCAGTCGTGCTGGGTGATAGTGTGGGCTACTGGACGGGGAACAGATTCGGCAGAAAACTCTTCCAGAAAGAAGACTCCTGGCTGTTTCACAAAAAGCATATTGTGTCTGCCCAGCGGTTTTATGACAAACACCGACGAAAAGCGATCGTACTGGCGCGATTTGTGCCGATCGTGCGAACCTTTGCCCCGATCGGGGCTGGCATTGGTGTGATGAATACCAGACGTTCATTTCGTTTAATGTGATTGGGGGGTTGCTTTGGACATTTGGATTGACGCTATTAGGTATTCTCTTAGAGCCTTAATTCCCGATGTCGATCAGTACCTCTTGCCGATTATTCTGATCAATCATTATTGTGGTTTCGCTCTTACCTTCCGTTTTTCACATCTACCAGGAATATAAGTCCAACCGATCTTGAAACAGCGTTCTAACTACTGGCAGCTTTTACCTTACCTTCGTCCTCAGTGGCGCACGATCGTTTATGCGCTGATGTGTTCGGTCGTGTTTGCGGTGACGTGGCCCGCGCTCGCACTCTTGTCTGAAAAGATGTCGCGGTTTATTGGCGAAGGGCGAATTGCGGCGATCTCAGAAACGGCGGGTTACGTCATCTTAATTTGGGGTGGGCAAAAATTAGCCCAGTACGGACAGGAAACGCTGATCGCAAAAGCGGCATTATCGATCGCGATGGAACTGCGAAATCGCACGTTTGCCCATATTCAGCGATTGAGTCTGGCGTATTTTGAGACGGTGCAAACCGGGGATTTGTCGTATCGATTAACCGAAGATGTCGATCGCATCGGGGAAGTGATTCAAAAGCTGTTTAGTCAGTTTGTGCCGAATGCGATGAAACTCGTGGTCACACTGGGCGCGATGCTGTATTTCAACTGGCAACTGACGTTATCGACGCTGATTATCGCGCCGTTATTAGCATTTTTGACCGCCTGGTTCGGGGAAAAGATGCGGAAGTTGTCCTATCGCAGCCAGAGCCGGATTTCTGATCTCTCTGCCTTGCTGATCGAGATGTTGAGTGGGGTGAGATTGGTTAGGGCATTCGCGGCGGAAGATTATGCGATCGAACAGTTCCGTCGAGGTTCAGAACGCAATCGTCAAGCGCGATACGCCACAGAACGCTTAAGAGCGATTCAGTATCCGGTTCAAGGATTTTTAGATGCGCTGGGAATTTTGGCGCTGCTGCTTGTAGGAAGCTGGCAAATTTCGCAAGGCAACTTAAAGGGGAGCGAATTTATTGCTTTCGTCATTTCGGTAGCGATGTTGTTTGAGCCGATTAGTGCCGTGACGCTAAATTACAACGAATTTAAGCAAGGAGAAGCTTCGGTCGATCGCATTTTTGAACTGCTGCACATTCGACCGTCGATCGCGGAAAATCTCGATGCCCAGGATTTAGCCCCCGTTACAGGCAGAATCGAATTTGAGAATGTCAGCTTTGCTTACAGACCTGATCGCCCAGTGCTACAAGATTTGAATCTGCGAGTGCTACCGGGAGAAATGGTCGCCTTAGTCGGTGCATCCGGTGCAGGAAAAACGACGTTGGTGAATTTGATCCCGCGCTTCTACGACCCGCAACAGGGCGATATTTGGATCGACGGTACAAATATTCGAGAAGTATCGCTCAAGAGTTTGCGGCATCAGATTGGCATTGTGCCGCAGGAAACGACTTTGTTTACAGGTACGATCGCGCAAAATATCGCCTTCGGACAGCTTGAGTTTGATTTGGGAGCGGTGCAAGCTGCCGCGAATATTGCAAATGCTCACCAGTTTATTAGCCAGTTCCCCGACGGTTACGAAACTTGGGTGGGTGAGCGGGGCGTGAATTTATCTGGGGGACAGCGGCAACGATTAGCGATCGCGCGTGCGGTGTTGCTGAATCCTCGAATTTTGATTCTTGATGAGGCAACTTCTGCGCTGGATTCTGAATCGGAAGCTTTGGTGCAAGAAGCTTTAGAGCGGATTATGCAGGGGCGGACGGTGTTTATTATTGCTCATCGGTTGGCGACGGTGAGACGAGTCGATCGTATTTTGGTGATGGAAAAAGGGCGCGTGGTTGAAGCGGGAACCCATCAAGAATTGATCACTGAGGGTGGGCGGTATGCACGATTTTATGCTCAACAGTTTAGCTAATTCGATCGGAGTAGTTTGCTTCGGATAGATTGGCTAAAGGCAGCACAGATTTGCACCACCCCTCTATCCATTCATCCATTAAACATTGGGAAAAAATTCCCTCTAACCGATCGCTTCAATCGCCGCATTGCCCGACCCGCCATATCGGTAAACAACAAATCGCCACACAATAGCTGAGTTGAATACCGCGTACTTTTCTCGTATTTCACGCCGTACTTGTAGCAAACCCCCGTCCACTGATAAAAAATGCGTGCCAAGTTCAACGCCGCATCGAAATTTGCCGCAAATTCTGCATGAATCCGATTCGTATGTTCTTGTGCTGCACCATCAATAATCGACTGAGCCGCGATCGAGCCACTTTTGACCGCGTGTAAAATTCCATCGCCAAACAGTGGATTAATTAACCCTGCCGCATCCCCGACGAGTAAAATTCGCCCTTCATGCAGCGGTTCTTTTCCGCTCCAAGTCGGTAACGGATGAGCATGAAATTTTAGTGCATCTCGATCGTATTTCAATCCCAACACATCCATATAGTCGAGAATCGTCTTCTGCAATTCCGCCCGTAAAGTACGATCGCTTCTCGCGTCTTGATTATCCGGGCGAAACACACCTGCACCGATGTTCAAATGATCCGCTTTGGGAAAAATCCACGCATACCCGCGCTTAACTGCACCGTATTCCAAGTGAGCAATTTCGGGACGCAAATCCGCGTGTCCGTCGCCCCAGTGATGCGGATGTTCGATTTCCATTGCTAGCGCGATCGCTCTTTTCTTCCTTAACTGCGTTGCTTTGACCGTCACCCCATTCGCCCCGTCTGCCCCGATCACGTATCGCGCCTTTGCAGTGAACTCGCTGCCCGTCTTAATTCCTTGCGCTCTGACAATCACCCCATCGGATTCTGGCTCGATCGCTCTTACTGCAATTCCGTCTCTTAAATCCGCCCCGAAATCTAGCGCTCTTTGAGCCAAGGCATGATCAAATATAGATCGCTGCACCATCCAGAGAGAAAGCCGCTCATCCGTCGATCGAGGATTCATCGAAGCTAAATACGCATCTTCAAATTTCCAGGTGTGCCGCATCATCGTCACATCGGACTCGACAAACGCTTCTGGAGCCAAATCGCGCAGTTGAGACTGCATCACCATCGGCATTCCGCCACCGCAGGTCTTGTGACGCGGTAAAAACTGTTTTTCGAGCAGCGCCACTTTCAAACCTGCTTGAGCCAGTTGAGCAGCGGCGATCGTGCCCGAAGGGCCAGCACCGCAGACGACGACATCGTAGTTTTGCATGAGCGATCGATGAAATTTCGCTTTCTAGCCTAATCGAAAATCGCTCACTGTAGAAGCTGACTCAGCACCGATTCCAAACCTTGCACCTCGACGAGAAACTGCTGTTTCTCATATTCTCCGATCTCGCTCCAATTATTTCGGAGATTGATACCGAGCAAATACCGCTGCTTAGAACAGCAAATAATCACTGAGATCCCGCGATCGATCAGCTTTGAGCCGAGATCGTAAGCTTGATCTCGACGCTGCGAATTGAAACTATGGAACTGATAATACAACTCACCTTGATAGCTAATTCCGTCACACACTCGATCGTGAAACCAGAACTTGAAAAAGCGGCAATCTGATTCATTTGCTAGTAGCAGATTCATATCAGCGAGAATAGGCACAGTATTAGTCTCTTCAAGGCAAAAGCTTAATTCCTGATATATTGTGCCAGTTTTGTCTACCAATGAAGTGATTAATCGATCGTGCTTTTTTCTCTATTCCCCCGTATTTCTACTTGTCTGTAAAAAGCAACATTAGTTTCACTTGATGGCTTAGATTAATCTACTCACCTGCAAACCAAATCATCTCTGTCTTAAGGAGGAGGAGAACAAAGAATTTCTTTCCAGAACCGAGATCGAAAACTTTGGTAATATGGATTTTACGCAAATTCCGCAGAATTTTTATGAACAAACCGTAGAGTGGCACAGAGTTCTAGACTTTTGCCAGCGAAATTCGCTAGTATCTACGAATCGTGCAGTATTTTCACGAGGGTGCTTTGCGTTCCACTCCATGCTTATACAGAAAACGTTGCATTGACTAAGAAGCGTGCGGAACTACCACTGAGAAAGCGACCTGATCGCGCTAGCTTTTCACCAAACCCATCTCTAAACTCAGCCAGCCGCAATGACCCGAAAGATTAGCCCTCAACCGATACAGCCGCCAACGGGGGAAGATTTGATGAAAATCTTGGTGATCGAGGACGAAAAAGATGTTCGTCTAAACATCATCGAAATTTTGACTTCTGGAGGATTTTACTCTCTCAACGCGGACAACGGGCTAACAGGCATTCAACTGGCAAAAGAGCGATCGCCCGATTTAGTGATTTGTGACATTAAAATGCCCGATTTTGACGGATACAACGTGCTAGAAGCCCTCCGTCAAGATCCCAGAACGGCAATGATTCCGTTTATTTTTCTCACCGCAAAAGCCGATAAAGCCGATGTGCGGCAGGGCATGAATTTAGGAGCAGACGACTATTTAACCAAACCATTTCGGCGCGTAGAATTGCTCGATACGATCGCGGCTCGACTCAAACGCCATCACGCCCAAACTGAGATTCAGAAAAAAGTCGATGAACTGCAACAAATCAATAGTCAAAAAAACGATTTACTCAACACAATTACTCACGATCTACGCGCTCCTTTAACCACGATCAAAGTCGCGCTTCAACTGATGGAAGCGATGCCCGAAAATCGGCGGCAGTATATCGAAATTGCGCTGAATGCGTGCGATCAAGGCGATGAACTGATTCAAAATCTGCTTGATCTCTATCAACTCGAATCTGGCGAAGCTCTAGCATCCCCAGAACCGCTGAATTTGAGAGAGCTACTCCGAAAAACGACGGATGCGTTTCAAGTTCGCAGCCGCGACTGTCAGCAACTTTTAAAAGTAAATCTTCCGGAAACACTGCCCGTAATTGTGGCAGATGGTGTAAGTTTGCGCCGAATCTTGGTGGAACTCCTAAATAACGCTTGCAAATACACACAAAGCGGAGGTGAAATTTGCTTTAAAGTGCGCGAAGCAACAAGTTCCGATCAGAAATCGGTGCTGAAATTTACGATCGCCAATGAATCCGAAATTCCCGCAAGAAATTTGCCGCACATTTTTGACAAATTCTACCGAGTTCCGGGCAGCGATCGTTGGCAAAAAGGCGGGACAGGACTGGGATTAGCGCTTGTAAAGAAACTCGTCGAACAACTCAACGGCAGTATCACCGTCAAGAGCGAAATCGGATGGACAACTTTCATAATCGAACTCCCTTATGAAACTCTTTAAGTGAACTTCAGCAATTCTCTATAAAGAAAGTTCAAAATCTGAGCAAAGATCTATAAATGATGTCGATCGAGCGTGAGTCATGCAAGAAACCGATCAACTGCGGTTACAGCAGCGTAATGCTGAACTAGAAGTTCTCGTCACCGAACTGAAATCCCAGCTTCAAACCCAATCGGTTCAGGAGATGACTGCTTCACCAAAAGCGGTTGCCCCTTCGCGATCGAATTCCGACCCGCACTCTAGCCGTTCAGTCAATCTCGAACACGCCAAGCTTGAACACAGAGTCGAGCAGCTTCAAGCCGAGGTGAGCCGTCGTCGCCGCGAACAAGAAAGTCTGAAGAATAGTGAACAACGCTATCGATCGGTCGTCGAAGCAATGCACGAAGCCGTTTTGATGCTAAATGCAGACGGCGTGATTGAAACCTGTAACGCCAGTGCTGCACAAATTCTAGAATGTACCGTCGATGAATTAGTCGATCGTAATCTGCTCGACCTGGATTGGAAAGCGATTCACGAAGACGGTTCACCTTTTAATCCTCAAGAGTTTCCGGGTCTGATCACAGCAAAAACCGGAATTCCTTGTTCCGAGGTCGTTTTGGGCTTGTGCAAACCCGAAAAGCAAATCACTTGGATTTCGATCAATTCGCAACCGCTGTTTCAAACGGGTCAAATCCTACCCTATGCCGTGGTTGTGTCTTTTTCTGACATCAGCCTCCGCCGCTGGATCGAAGAAGAACGCCATCAGCTTCTAGAGCGCGAACAGACTGCCCGCGCCGAATCGGAACTCGCCCGCGAACAAATCACCCAAGTTTTGCAGAGCATCACCGATGGATTCGTCGCTTTCGATCGCTCTGCCCGCTTCACTTATGTCAATCATGAAGCCGCAAACACATTGGGCAAACCTGCCAGAGACTTACTCGGTAAAGTACTTTGGCAAAAATTTCCAGACTTTGCTGAAACCAGTTTTGGGCAGCTTTACCGTCGGGCTTTGGCAGAAAGCGTTCCGTTGGAGCTTGTCGATTATTACGAGCCTTGTCAGCGCTGGTATTCGGTTCGCGCTTATCCTTCAAAATCCGGGGTATCGCTGTTTTTCCGCAACATGACCGATGCGGTTGAGACTGCACGAGAACGCGATCAGGCACAAGAAGCCTTGAAAGGTGCATTGCAGCGGTTGTCGTTCCATGTTGATAACTCGCCGTTTGCGGTGATCGAGTGGGATCGAGATTTGCGAATTACTCGCTGGTCAAGTGAAGCGGAATTGTTGCTCGGTTGGAACGCGCCAGAAGTGAGCGGCAAACAGTTTGGCAGTTGGAATTTAGTTGTGCCGGAGGATCTAGAGAGCGTCGATCGAGCGATCGCTCAATTGCTCAACGGACAAACCACCCGCAACGTCTGCTACAGCCGTAATACCGCGAAAGATGGCTCGATCGTGCATTGTAAATGGTACAACTCAGTGCTGTTTGACAGCAGTGGCAAACTGATTTCGATCTTGTCGCTGATGCTGAGTGTGGGTGAGCGCTTGCGAGTTGAAGATGAACGCAAGCTAGCAGCAGCAGAACTGCGAGAAAGCGAAGAACGATTTCGGCAGTTGGCTGAAAACATTCAGCAGATTTTCTGGATGTATGATGTCGAGCGCAAAAAGCTAATTTATATCAGTCCCGCGTGTCAGCAGGTTCTCGGCTATGAAAGTCAAACGTGCTACGAAAAATCGTTGAGTTTTTGGATTAATCAAGCGCGACCGGAGGACATTCCGCATCTGATGAAAGTCAGCCGGCAAGCTTTGAGAGGCAACCCGACGGAAGCGACCTTCCAATTTAACCGCGAAGATGGAGTTGAGCGCTGGTTGCGGGCGCGGGCGTTCCCAGTGCGAAATCCTCAAGGCAAGGTGTATCGCATCGCCGGAATTGCAGAAGACATTACAGAAGCAAAAAATCACGAAACCGAACGCAGAGAACAAGAACAACGACTGCGGCTACTCGAATCGGTGATTGTAAACGCGAGTGATGCCGTGGTGATCACTGAAGCTGAACCCGTCGAGCCACCGGGTCCGAGAATCATTTACGTCAACGATGCCTTCACGAAAATGATGGGCTACGAGCGCGACGAAGTGATCGGCAAAACGCCCCGAATCTTGCAGGGGCCAAAAACCGATTGGACAATTCTGAAAGACATCAGAGGTGCATTAAAAAGGTGGGAGCCAGCGATCGCTGAATTAGTCAACTATCACAAAGACGGTTCTGAAGTTTGGATTGAACTCAGCATTTTTCCGGTCATGGATCAGACTGGGCACTACACTTATTGGGTTGGTTTGCAGCGAGACATCACGCACCGCAAGCAAGCCGAAGCTGAGATGCGAAAAGCGCTCGAAAAAGAACGCGAACTGAGCGATCTCAAATCGAACTTTGTCACCACCGTTTCGCACGAATTCCGCACGCCTTTGAGTACGATTCTTTCTTCAGCGGATATGTTGGAATTCTATTCAGGAGAGTGTTCGATCGAGAAACAGCTTGAACATATCCAACGGATTCAGGCGGCATCGCTCAATATGAAAGACTTACTCAGCGATGTCTTGGTACTAGAACGGGCTGAAGCGAAAAAAGTGAAGTTTGAGCCTGCTCCGCTAAATGTGCTGACGTTCTGCGAAGATCTGGTCGATGAAATGCGAATCAATGATCAGAACCAGCATCAGTTAATTTTTGAGCCAGAAACCAAACTTCCTGAAATTCGGGGATACATGGATGCAAAATTAATGCGGCAAATTCTGACAAATCTCTTATCAAATGCGTTGAAATATTCACCCGTTGGCTCAACTGTTTTCTTCCGGCTTCGTCACGATCAGGCGAATGTCTATTTTGAAGTGCAAGACCAAGGAATTGGGATTCCAGCTTCGGATCAAACGCGATTGTTTGAAGCCTTTCATCGGGCAGCGAATGTCGGCATGATTTCTGGAAATGGATTAGGACTTGCGATCGTCAAACAATCGATCGAGTTTCATCAAGGAGACATTGCTTTCAGCAGTCGGGAGAACGAAGGCACGATCGTCCAAGTCGCCCTGCCGCTTCAACCCAATGCAGGGTTCGTAATTTGATGAGCAAGTTTGTGATCTTAGGAGTTTCTGGACTGTTGATTGTGGGGTTGCTGGGTGCGAGTAAGAAAGCGATCGAAACAATGGGCGGACTGGTGCATTTCAACTGTTGCCCGCAATCGGATCAAGTGGTCTGCCAATTGACTCACGAACCGTTAATCGGCGGGTTAAAAACACGGCAATTTGATAAAGCCGCATTACAATCCACCAAAATTCAGCAAGGACGGGGAGCCAATCAGATTCGACTCGCGCTAGTGACGCGATCGGGCGAAGAAATTCCCTTAACTCGAAATTGGTCAGCGAGCCATAATCAACAGCTATTGCGGCAGCGTGAGAGTCTCGATCGCTTTCTCGCTGATCCGAAAGCGACTGCGATCGAGGTTCGGACTCATCGACCCTGGCAACTTTGGGCGATTTTAGGATTTCTGATCGGGGCAGTAGTTCTAGTTGGAAAAATCGCACTACAAACTGCGAACAGTTCGGTTAGCTGAGAAGAGGCGACAAAGACTAGGATTGTAAATTTACGTTTGCGAATAAACTAACGCACTTTTTCTTCCCATAGATCCGGAACCGTTTTTCCTTGTCGTCTTAATTCTGAATCTAAGAACAGCCAATACAAAATTTCTTCAGCCCGATCGCGCTCTTCCCGAATCTCATCTAGCTGTCGCTTTACGGCTTCGTACTGATGCTCATCGGTACATTGAAACGCCTGCTCAAACTGCAACCGATGCCGCTCCTGGATGCGAAGAAACTGATAGGCATACTCGTCTACCAAAGGATCTTCCACCATCCAACAATGGTCAATCACATACACAATGTCCGATCGAGAAACAGTTTGCACGTTTACTGAGTACACTCAAATACACAAATTATTATGTCAGTCGAAACGAAAAATGACGCAGTGTTTCTTTGACCGTGACAAATCAGACAGGGTGAAAGCGTAAGCAAGATTACAAACGATAAGAATTTTTAAGACAAATCACAACAGTTTTTAATATAGAGAATTGCAAAATAACTCATGTTTCTGAGAGAAAATCCGCTAATTTAAGAACATTAAAGGCTCTTAACGTTTCGCTTCTACGCCCTTCTTCAACATGAAAATCCAATTAGATCGAAAATTAACAACCTGTCCTAAAACACTGCTTTGCACCATTCGCAACATCCCATTTGAAGTGGGTAAAATTCGTCTTCTACTCTACAGCGATCGCGGATTGCTGCTTGGCGATATCTCGCCCGAATGCGTCAAACTCTCTTCCGCTGAGATTCGGTGCAAACTGCGGGAGCGTGCTTGTGCCATGCTTCAAGACGATGAAGCGACGGATGCGCCTCGTTCTTCGAGAGATTGCGCCCTAGAGCTTTTACAGGCGGCTCAAGAAGAAGTGAGATTTCCAACGCCTTTGGATTGGTGGTTTAAGAAATTTGAAATTTTTTCAGAAGAATCACAAGAGGTCGAATCGACGCGCACCGGGCTATCGGCTTACTATGTACTAGAACGATCACGCTTACAAAAGATGCTTGATGACGATCGCGGCTAACCCAAACGGAAAGAGATTTGCGCTAGTGTTGAGGAGTGGTGATGGACAATCGATCGTGATACCGCTTCAGAAATTAACCGCTTCTTTTGGGTTGGCGATGCTCTGTGTGTTGCCGTTGTTGAGTCTTTTGTCGAGTTGCTCTAGCCTGCCGACTGCAAATTCGCTGCGGGATTCGTTTGCCGCCGATCCAAGATTGACTGGATCACCAAGTCCGCAAGCCTCGCCTCAGCCTACCGTACAACTACCGCCAAAGTTCCCAGCAGAAATTCCAAAATATCCCAATGCGACCCTGATTGCGGCTCAATCGACCGGGCAACTTCCGACTGAGCAGAGCGCAGATTTAGCCACTCGCTGGACAAGTTCAGACGATCGCGATCGCGTATTCAGTTTTTACCGCGATGAGCTGCAGCAAAACGGCTGGACGCTCGATCAACAGAATGTAGATCAAGGGCAATTAGTCGCATCGCGGCAGGGATTGAAAATTGGAATCGGGGTGCAGTCCGCTCAGACTGGGGTGAACTTCTCGATCGAAACAAAAGCAACGAACGGCGAAGGTAGCCAAACTCCAAATCCTGTAAAACCAGGCGATCCGAACTTCGTGGGGCCTGTGCCATCCACGAATGCGGCTCCAACTCCTGACACTTCCAATACAGTGTTTTCAGACATCGACAAAGCACCGCAGGAACTCCGTTCTTACATTAAAGATCTCGCTCAACTGGGAGTTCTCACCGCTCAAACTCAGACAAAATCGAACAATAGTCAATCCTTGTTTGACCCGAACAAGAACATTACTCGTCGGATTTATGCACGTTGGCTGGTGGCGGCGAACAATCAGATCTATAGAGATCGACCTGCACGTCAAATTCGTTTAGCAGTTGAAACGGGACAACCTGCGTTTCGAGATGTGACTGCAAAAGATCCGGATTTTGGTGCGATTCAAGGATTGGCAGAGGCGGGATTGATTCCGAGTTCGCTATCGGGAGATAGTTCTGCGGCGTTGTTCCGTCCTAATGCACCGTTGAGCCGAGAAGACCTAATTTTGTGGAAGATTCCGGTTGATACTCGTCAGGCGTTGCCGAATGCCACGATCGAATCGGTGAAACAGACTTGGGGATTTCAGGATGCCGATCGTATTGATCCAAAAGCCTTGAGAGCGGTGTATGCGGATTTTCAGAACGGCGACCAGGCGAACATTCGACGGACGTTTGGATATACCACTTTGTTTCAGCCAAAACGTCCGACGACTCGTGCGGAAGCGGCGGCAGTACTTTGGTATTTTGGATTTCAGGGTGATGGAATCTCGGCTCAACAGGCTTTGAAGGGTGGAGCGAAGCCTTGAATCAGAATTCGATCGTTTGCGTTATCCAATCGACATCCAAGCCCGTAGCACTTCCGCAACTGTCCAAGCCTGCGCCACACAGCCATGTGGCAACATCGGCGCATCACCATCAAAGATCTCGCTGAGACTGCCGAGTCCTTGAGTCCGGAGATGATTTGCCATCGGTTCAAGAAATTCCCGCGCTTTTGCCGAATCACCATACACGCGATAATGCGCGATCGCATACGACCCAATCAGCCAGCCCCAAACCGTCCCTTGATGATAAGCTCCATCGCGAGTGAGCGGATCACCTTCATACCGTCCGCGATAATTCAAATGGCGCGGATCAAGCGATCGTAAACCGTGAGAAGTCAGCAGCGATCGAGAACAGGCATCCACCACCCCTTTTTGCTGATTCTGAGTTAAGGGACTTTCTGGAAGAGAAACTGTAAAAATCTGATTCGGACGCAGAGCCGCATCATTGCCACTCGGTGTATCGAGAACATCGTAACAATAGCCTGTATCGGGATTCCAGAACCGCTCGAATCGGGCCAGAACTCGTTCCGCCATCGCATCATATTCGCGATAAGGTTTACCGCTCTGACGGGCAAATTTTGCCATGATGCGTAAGGCGTTGTACCAAAGCGCATTCACTTCGATCGGCTTTCCAATTCGAGGCGTAACCACCCAATCGCCAACCTTGGCATCCATCCACGTCAGTTGAGTTCCTGCTTCTCCGGCATAAAGCAGACCATCCGCAGAATCTAAATGAATGTTGTAACGAGTTCCGCGACAATGCCAATCGATAATTTCTGCCAACATTGAAAACAAATCATCAATTACATCGTGATCATCAGTCGCGTTGTAGTAATCGAAAATCGCAACGAAATACCATAAGGTCGCGTCAACGGTATTATATTCAAGAATCGCTCCGGCATCAGGAAAGCGATTGGGAAGCATTCCCTGATCCAGATATTGAGCAAAAGTGTAGAGAATCGATCGAGCAATTTCAACGCGCCCAGTTGCAAGCGTTAACCCAGACAGGCTGATCATCGTATCGCGTCCCCAATCGCTAAACCAGGGATAGCCTGCAATGATCGTTTTGCCATTCGGCGGACGACTGACGATAAATTGATCTGCCGCGAGAACAAGTTGGCGAATCCAAGCTGGAGAAGTCTCGACTTGTTTAATTTGATCGAGTCGCCAACAGTCGAACAGTCGCTGCTCGTGATTGTGCTGCGATCGCAGTGCAGTTTCACCATCGAGATTCGGGCGGGCTTCGGTGCTAGTCACAAAAGTAAGCGACTGAGCCGGATACAGAGTCGTTTGAAACGTGGCAACGTGGAGATGATCTTCTCGATCGCTGAGTCCTCGGTTGCGTTCGATTGCGAGATCAAACCCGTGATACCAATCGTGCATTGGGGTAATCGTCGCACCCCGACAGAAAAGATAAAAAGGAGTCGCTTCGGGATAGGCAGAAATTTCTAAACCGTTCTCGATCTCTTCGACTTCCATTTGCCAATCGTTGCCTGTTGTACTCCCGTGATAATCCCGATAGTTGATAAAAACTTTGAATGTTAGCGTTAGCGGGTGTGTTGCGCGATGTAATTGATAATGTGCATAAGTTGTATTTTCTCCCTGCTGCATCCAGATTCGTTTTTCTAAAATCGCATCGCCGCACGCATAGCGCCAAACAGGAACTGTCCCTTCAAGAAAGAAGCGCTCGATTTGTCGATATCCATGCGGTGAAACAGTTCCATCTGCCCAACGATTGGTGCTGAGTGGGTAGACCTCTTCTCCATAGCGAATCGATTCATCAATCTTTGTCGTAAGCAAGGTTCGATCGAGCGGCGGCTTCAAAGCTGCAATCAACAGTCCGTGATAGCGACGGGTTAGCACTCCTGCGATCGTGCCAGAGGCAAATCCACCAATTCCGTTTGTGACCAGCCATTCTCGCGTTTCCGATGTTGGCAAGATGCCACAAATTTCCCGCCCAAAATCAATCACCATAAAAAAAATCCAGCCAGCTTCATGATTCTAGAAGACCCTGCTGCAAGGGATCAGGTTTTGCTATAAGAAATTCGGATTTCAAATCGATCGGCGCGTCAATCTTCGGAGTCAGGTTATTTTTTCGATTGAGATCTAAACTCAGACAGGACGTTTGGGAGGTGAAATGTGACCCCGATTCTTTTTGTCACGGATTTAGATCATACTTTGGTCGGTGATGACTTTGCGCACGAGCAACTGAACGAATGGCTGTTAGAAGCTCGATCGATAGGTGGCAAAGTCGTCTATTCAACAGGTCGATCGCGGATTCGATATCAGGAACTCGCGCTCGAAGCGCCCCTCTTTGACCCAGATTTATTGATTGCATCGGTCGGCACTGCGATTTATTCGAGTCTGGATGGCGCACCCGATCCAGAGTGGCAAAAGAAGTTAACCGCAGGATGGGATCGCGATCGCGTCATGGCGATTACGGCGCATTTCGCAGACCTCGTGCTGCAACCCGAAACGGAACAAAGCGCGTTTAAAGTAAGTTTCTTGCTCACAGAAGAAGCCGCGATCGAACTTCTGCCACAATTAGACCATTTGCTGAAACAGCAAGGCTTGGATGTGCAACTGATTTACAGCAGTGGACGAGATTTAGATCTCCTTCCGCGCTATGCGAATAAAGGATCAGCTTTGACTTTTGTGCGACAAACGCTAGGATTTCCGCCCGAAAATACGATCGTGTGCGGCGATTCTGGAAACGATATTGCACTATTTGCGGCAGGTTCAGAACTTGGCATCATTGTCGGGAATGCTCAACCAGAACTCCTTTCCTGGCATCGAGATCACCCAACTCCAAATCACTATCTCGCAAAATCTCACTGTGCCGCTGGCATTCTAGAAGGGCTACAATACTTCGGCTTTCGCTAGAATACATTCATGATTGGTTATCTCAAAGGCACGATCGCGGCAATTCAAAAGACCAACAATAATCGCATCACGCTCACGATCGAGGTGAATCAGATTGGCTATGATTTACAGATCGTGCCGCGTCTGCTGAAATCGCTCCCCTCCGAAGGCGAAGAGGCGCAGATTTTTACTCACTTGAACGTGCGTGAAGATCAGGTGACATTGTTTGGATTCGGCTCGGCGGCGGAGCGGGATTTGTTTCGGCAGTTGGTGAGTGTGAGCGGGATTGGACCACAACTAGCTGTGGCGTTGTTAGATACCTTAGGGCTGCAAGATTTGGTGCAAGCGATCGTCTCTGGTAATACGCGATTGCTTTCTCGAACGCCAGGAGTAGGCGCGAAAACGGCAGAGCGAATCGCCCTAGAGCTGAAAACGAAGCTGTCAGAATGGCGGCAACAGTCGGGAATTGTGGTGGCTCCGGGCGCGGGCCCAGCCTCGAATATTCTCGAAGATGTCGAAATGACGCTATTGGCTTTGGGCTATACGGATCAGGAAATTACACAAGCACTCCAAGCCGTTGGACAAAATACGGCTTTATCAAAATCTGGAGATGCAGAAGCTTGGATTCGACAAGCGATCGCTTGGTTGAGTCAGTAACGCCTCAGCCATTTTGGAAAATCGTTTCGATCGCACTTCTCAACCCGTCTAAATCGGTTAACTCGATCGATTGCACCAGTCCCGATTTGATCAGCGGAATGGCTCGATCGTTGAAAACCAGATTTTCAGGCGTTCCATTACTGTTGAGCGTGTTCGATCGCGGAAATCACTTGGAGCGGCAAAAACACCGTAAACTTTGAACCCACTCCGACCGTAGAGTCAACCTGGATCGAGCCACCATGTAACTCAACAAGTTGCTTCGTCAGCGCCAATCCTAATCCTGTGCCTTCATACTTACGGTGATACGTTGCATCTAACTGCTGAAACTTTTGGAACAGAAACGATCGCTGATGGTTCGCAATTCCAATTCCCGTATCTTCGATTTGCAGAACCGCCCCTTCACTACTCACCCGGATTCGCATCGTGACGCGCCCCTGGGCAGGCGTAAATTTAATCGCATTGCTCAAAAGATTGAAGCAGATTTGCTGAACTCGCTGCGGATCAGCTTGAAACAGAAAGTTTTGCGATCGATCGGGTAAAAGCTCCAACACTAAATCCACTTGTTTAAGCTCTGCTTTTTTCTGAAGCAGTCGAATCGTTCGTTGAGCGAGTTCGGCAAGCGAAAACTTTCTAACTTGTAGAATTGTTTTTCCAGCTTCCACTTCTGACAGTTTGAGAATGTCATTGATCAATGACAGCAAATGTTCGCCTCGATCTTGAATAATTCGCAGATATTCCTGCTGCTTTTGAGGAGTGAGCGTATGGCTAACTTCTTGAGTGTGATAGCGCAACAGTGTAGAAGCCATGCCGATAATTGTGGTTAATGGCGATCTCAATTCGTGGCTCATCGTTGAAAGAAATTCTGATTTAGCGCGACTGGCGGATTGAGCAGCGATCAGGGTATCTCGTAGGTCTTGAGTCCGATCGATAATCTGTTGTTCTAACGTGCTTTTTTGCTGGTGTAATTCGCTGTAGAGTTTCGCTTGATAAATCGCGATCGCGAGATGTTCGGCAACGCGCTGGAGTAGAACTTTTTCTCGATCGTTCCACTGACGAGGATATTGGCACTGATGCACAATCAACAATCCCCAGAGTTCTTCTTGCACCACGATCGGCGTAACCAATTCGGCTTGCACATCAAGCATGGGAGATTGATGTAACAGCGAGGCAACGGTTGAAGACTTCGATGGTTTTCGTTCGTTCGTTGTCCAAGTCGTTGATTTGTGCTGTTTCTTTTGCTGATGTCTCAAACTCGCCGCGCTGTATTCATTCCTCACATTCAAAATCGACGGAATCGTGTCGCTGCTGCGGGATTCGTAGGTGATGCCGTCCAAATTGGGAGTAATCGCTTCTGCGACCGTCATGATGTCGCTGTCGATTACACAAGACGGAGCCGGAAAATTGAATTGGTAAATGATTAAGCGATCGGCGTGAAGAAAATCGCGCACTTGATGCACGGCAGTTTCGAGAATTACAGGCAGGTTTAAACTATGTCGAATTAAGGTGGTGACTTGATTGATCAGGCGTTCTTGCTCGATTTGATGCGCGGACTCTAGCGGCGTTTGGGACAGAATCTCGATCAGTTTCAGAGCGAATTCGCTCTGACGATCGCTCTTGTTTTCCTGCAAGGTAAAAGCGATCGGGGGTGAAGGACTCAGAGTAATGAGAAAATCAGCGATCGCATCTGGAGAAAACGTTAGTTCTAAATTGCATTGTTCATCGCTGATCTTCGTGCCTTGCATCAGCGCACTGAAATCAGGGGAAGCAACGAGAACGAAGCGTTTGGTGACTTGCGGAAATCCAGCTTCCGTATAGACGATCGCGTCCGGTTCAACCATTTGTTGAAGCAAGCTTCCGACTTGGTTAAACACAGCCCAGGAAGAAATTTGAAGCAGTTGGTGAGTCTGGAAGCTAGACATAGCCGATGAATCAGGCGCACAGATTACTTTATCGATAAAGCGATCGCTCTCTAAAAGATGCTGAGCGTCGAAGTCCTTTTATTATCGTGCGGATTTTAGCAGAGCTAAACTTTGTAAAGGTGTCCTTAATCTGGTGATTAGTAAATCTGCAATTCTATATATGTCTTAATACTTTGGGATCTCTCAAAAGTTGGGGGTCGATACGATCGCTTCCCAGCTCAACAACACCGATTTGCGCTCCAGTCCCCATCGAAAGCCGCCCAATTCTCCGGATTCTCGAATCACGCGATGGCAGGGAATTAAATAGCCGACGGGATTGCTCCCGATCGCGTTTCCAACGGCTCTAGCAGCAGTAGGACGACCGATTCGAGTTGCCAATCCTTGATAAGTCGTCATGCCGCCGGGCGGAATGCTCAAGAGCGCACGCCAAACCTGAATCTGAAAGTTGGTTCCTTTGACGAAAAGAACGAGCGGTTTCCCTGCGATCGGTGTAAAGATGCGATCGCAAATTTCTTCCGTTGCCTGTTGATCTTGAAAGATTGCAGCATTTGCCCACTGCGATCGCAATACTGATTCAGCTGTCTCGATCTCGTCTAAAAAATGAAGATTACAGATCCCGCGTGGAGTAGTCGCAATCAGGCATTGTCCAAACGGCGTGGAATGTATGCCATAGGTAATCTCTAAGCCTTTCCCGTTAGTTTTGAATTCTCCGGGTGACATTGCTTCCAATGTCACAAACAAATCGTGTAAACGCCCTGAGCCTGATAGTCCAACCTCGATCGAGAGATCGAACAAGTTTCTCGTTTCAGCGATTTTTGACTTAGCGTACTCGACGGTGAGAAATTGCAGAAATCGCTTTGGGCTAATGCCTGCCCATTCGGTAAATAATCGCTGAAAATGATGTTCGCTTAGATGAACGTGATGCGCGACAGTTGCGAGATCAGGCTGTTCTAGATGATGTTGCCGCATAAACGCGATTGCTTTCGCAATCCGTTCGTAAGTGTCGATCGAGGAATTCATAGCACGATTGAAAATCTGTTCTCAATTTAGCGAGGTCTGAGATCCAACACCACCCGATTCTTGTGATCGAATATTGTGGTTTCTAACCGTTTTTACCCACAAAAAAAGAGCGGGAAATGAACCCGCCCTTTTTCTCATTCAATCGATTAGACCATCTTCAGGTTTGGATATTCTGCTAACAGATCATCGCGCGTCAGCACATCGCCATCCGCTTGAGGAGTCCATAGCACTTCCAAAGCTAGAAGCTGATCGCTCGAAACGCTGCCCAACTGACTGAGCGATCGACGTAAATCTTCAGCGCTGTTAATCGTCGGAAGCTGCAACTTGCCTTGTGTTCCAACCAACAACGTCACGACAATATATTCGCCTGAAGCTTCTGCCAATGCGCCACCTTTTTCCGCCACCGTCATCGCACTCGATGAGGCTTGCTTCAATTGGTTGTTCACATTCGAGAGGGTTTCCGCATTGAACTTACTGCGCTCACTTAATGCGAGTCGGTTAAACTCTGCACCTGCGGCTTCCAATCGAGCTTGGCTCGATTCGGTAGTTCCATACACCCAATACTGAGGATTGCGGAGCAGAGCGAGTGAAGCTTCTTGTAGCACTTGAGCCAAGCCTTCAGAAGTCTCGGTATTCGCACGTTCACCGATACGATCGAGATCCGCTTTCAGTTCTCGCGCTTGTGCCAGCAATCCAACTTGCACTTTTGCCACAGAAACGGTCGGAGTCGTGTAACCAAGTTCACCACCGTCATCGTTTGCGCGTCGGAAGGTGTTGACTAAGAAACTCGCCAGCGAGATCAAAATCAGAATCGAAAACAGTCCACCAAATCCGCCGCCTGTTCCAAAAAATGGAAAGTAGACAAATGGGAAGAACCCACCACCGCCACCGGGATAGTAGCCACCCCCTCTAGGAGGCGAATAACCCCGGCTAGGAGGCGAATAGCTCCGAGCAGGCGCTCTGAACGATCCACCGCCAATTCGTCCGCCGCTTGCCGCCAACGCACCATCCGCATGACCAAACGCGAGAGTCAGAACAAGCGCGATCGCGATCACCGGACGGATCAAAGTTTTAAATAGTTTTGAAAGTTTCATGAGTCTATCCTTATCGCTTATCCAGACGGAGACAAGACTTTTTTTCACTTGCCGTCCGGTTTGTCTTAACTCTTTGTTACAGAGTTTTAAGCTAACAAGATCCACTGTATCGCGTTCATCAAGGGTTGCAAACGTCCTAAGCGATAGGTTTTAGGAGAGATTCCCGTACTAGAATTCAGCCGCCGCCAACGATCGTGACAATTTCTAAGCGATCGCCGTTTTTCACCTCGGTTTCTTCCCAAAATTGACGATGCAAAATTTCGCCGTTGTATTCGACTGCCACTAAGCGCGGATTCATACCTAACGATTCGAGAAATTTTGGCAGCGTCAGTTCAGCCTCACAGGTTTGAGCTTCGCCATTAACTTGCAGTGTGATCAAGATTCCCCCACGGATCAGGTGCAGAATGAGTCTGAGATCGCCGTTTCTGATCCAATTGAGCGACGAAGAACTGGGTTGCAAAAACTGGCTGATCCGATTGCATAATGGCACGCACGACAGAAATGCGCTCTGCTCCCGCATCGAGAACTTGATATATGTTCTGGGTGTCAATTCCACCGATCGCATACCAGGGAATCGAGCAATGTTCAGCCGCATATCTCACGTACTCTAATCCCGCTGCGGGTCTGCCTGCCTTAGTCGGCGTTTCGTACACGGGGCCAACTCCTACATAATCGGCTCCTTCTGAGATCGCTCTTTCCAATTCTTCCGCGCTGTGCGTCGATCGACCAATAATTTTGTCTTGACCGAGCATCCGTCGCGCCCACTCGAACGGCATATCCTCTTGTCCCAAATGCACACCATCCGCATCAACTGCCAATGCCAAATCTACTCGATCATTGACGATGAATAGGGCATCATATTCGCGGCACAGTTGGCGCAATCTCTGAGCGTTGCGAAACCGAGCAGAATCATCCGTTTCTTTGTCGCGATATTGCACCAGCGTGACCCCGCCTTGCAATGCTGATTCAACTGCGGCGATCAAATTATCGGAAGGCGATGTCACCAGGTAAAGCCGCGCGGACTGAAGTAATTGACGACGCTGAATCGAAAGCAAATGGCTCTCTAGCGTGTAAACCTGGTAGCGCATCTGTTTGACTGCGATCGCCATTTCCGATCGATACACTTTGCCGTATTCTTCCAGTACCCGAAGCGCTTCTTCAACACGAGCAAAATTCGCTTGCAGCACTTGTTCTACACTGCTGCGAATCGCCTCTTGAGGATGGGTCAAATCCGTTCCAGGATCGTCGGGTGTGTTCCGAGCTGCCCGTAATTCTGCTTGATGCCAGTGGGCAAGTTCTTGTCGCCAGTGTTTGCACTGTGCGGTTAAGGCAACATCTTCTAAACCAAAACGACACCATTCTTCGATCACCCGTAAGCCTTCACGGGCACGATCGAGGTTTGCATCTAAAATCCGGTACAGTGCTGGCTGCATAAAGGGTTGGGAATGCGCTGAGTTGCCCATTGGATCAGTCCTATTGATTGTTTATCGTATCAGGGGTGCGAAACGTCTCGATTTTGTAAAGATTTATTAAGTTGCTTGATCTCAGTGGAGTTACAGAGAGAATAAGTTCACTGTGATGATTTGCGTGGAAACCTTCTCTTACTGAGGGTTCCAGTGATTTTACAGAGGTCAAATGTAATTCTCAGTGTAGACTGAACTTTCTGTAACCAGTCCGTTACGTGCGTCATGTTATCCGAACAAGCCGTGTGTAGGAGAACAATCGTGAATAGTTGCTTTCAATCTCGTTTTTATTCCTCCGTATTCGTTGTATCCAGTGTATCTGGGCTGGTCGGATTTGCTGCGCTTCCTGCGATCGCAAATCCACTTCCTGATCAGTTCATTCAATCCGCTGCCTCGGTGATTTATGTCAATCCCGCGATCGGGAACGACAACGCCCCTGGACAGGCTCAAACTCCGCTCAGAACAATCACAGTCGCGCTTGATCGTGCAAGTCTAAATTCAACAATCGTTTTAGCACCCGGAACTTACAGCGTCGAAACTGGCGAAGTGTTTCCAATTCAGCTTAAACCCGGTGTCGCAATTCAAGGTGATCCTCGCGATCGCGGACAGAATGTGATTATTCGCGGCGGGGATATTTTTCTGAGTCGGTCGTTTGCGCGGCAGAATGTGACCATTCTCGGTGCGAATCGCGCTACGTTAGCCGGAGTCACGGTCACGAATCCGAATCCGCAAGGTTACGGGCTTTGGACAGAATCGAGCAGTCCGATCGTGGTCGCGAATACGTTTACCGGAAGCGGACATGATGGAGCTTCGATCGTGGGAAATAGCGCCCCGATTTTGAAAAACAACTACTTCTACCGAAACGGTGCAAACGGTGTCACGATTTACGGAACCTCGCGTCCTGAACTTCAAGACAACATTTTTGAGCGCACTGGATTTGGAGTCAACATTGCCCAGAATGCGGCTCCGAAGCTGATCGGCAATCGAATCACTCAAAACAAAGACGGAATTGTAATTCAGGGCAACGCTCAACCGATTTTACGGAACAACGTGATTGATAGTAACGATCGAGATGGCATTGTGTCGATCGCACAATCTCGCCCCGATTTGGGAACTTCAACCGATCCAGGCAACAATACTTTCTTGAGCAATCGCCAATTTGATGTCAACGCTCAACGAAATACACAGACCGTTCCCGCATTTGGCAATCAGCTTTCCGCCCGAACGATCGGACAATTGGATCTCTCTGGAATCGCCAGCACTTCAGCTATGACGACGAACGTTGCTTCTTCGACGGCATTCGGACGATCCCAGACTCCCTTTATTCCGATCGCATCTCGAATTGCCCGCCCCCTTCCTCGACTGTCTGCCCCGACTTCTGGCGCAAGCGCGGAGCGCGGTGTAGCCATCGATATTCCAGTTCCGGCTCCCCTAAGTGTTTCAGTGCCGATGATGCAACGTCCGATCGCACGATCGGCGTTTCCACGTCCAAATGCTCCCGTTCTAAACGCTCCCGTACAGAGCGCACCGTTACCCATTGCACGATCGGCGTTTCCACGTCCGATGGCTCCGATTCAGATTAATACGGTGATGCGATCAACCGCTCCGATTCCCCAATCTGCTACACCACGACGGGCTAGACCTTCGGGCATTTTGCCTGTTCCGCGTGTCACACCGCCGATCGGAAATACCAGCGGAACCTCGGTGAGAATTTGGCGTGGCGGGAGATCGGGAGTTAGCCAAGCTGCAGGTCTAGGATTTCGGTTTCGGGTGATTGTGCAAGCGAATACGGATACTGAACAATCACAAGTGAGATCGGTCATTTCCGATGCGTTTTCGTTGCGCGGACGGGGTGTGATGCAGGCGGGAGCATTTCGCGATCGTACCGAAGCGGATGAATTGTTGCAGTTGTTGACTAACCAGGGATTGCAAGCGTCGATCGAGCAAATTTAACGAACTTCGCGGAATTTCCATCCGCGAAGCTTGTTAAATCTACAAAAACGATTGCAGTCGTTTAAAACTCGCCTATAATTCCTGCCAACTCTTCGAGCTGCAACCGCTCGATCGCCCTTTTGCCTCCACCGATATGCTGAAATCTCTCAAACTTGAACTGACTGCTGCGATCGCTCTACTGATTAGCACTCCTGTGACAGCCGCTCCCCTAGAAAACTGGCGCTTCGACCCGAATACCAATCAGCTAGAAGTCACCGTTCCCGCAGGAATTACGCCGCGCTACTCTCTCTTAGCCCAACCGGCTCGGATTGTTCTCGATCTGCCGGATACGCAGGTGGGAGGCACTGATCCGAGGGGGACTTATTCGGGAGCAGTCCGAGAAGTTCGAGTTTCTCAGTTTCAGCCAAATGTTGCCAGAATTGTTCTAGAACTTGCACCGAATGTTGTTTTGGGCAATCAGCAAGCGCAACTCCAGCAAGTCAAAGACTCTGATCAAATGCACGATCGTTGGACACTCCGCCCCGTTTTTGTCGCCAGCGCACCGTCTCCGAAGACCCAAGCGGTGTTTAATGCACTCCGACCGATCCAAACTGCTCCGACTCAAACAAATCCGATCGCGCAATCTTCAAACCCTGCCCAAACGAATTCGATCGCGCAATCTTCAAGTGATTTCGGCTTACCGCCTGCCCCTCCTACGATCGATGCCGTTCCGTCTGTCACCGCCCCTGATTTACCCGCTGCACAATCTAGCCCGTTGCCGATTGCACCCGCTGTAATGCCGCCCCTACAGCCGATTGCACCTCTGCCCGCTGCTGGATCGGGCAGTTCTCCCGGCAGTAGCTTATTGTTTCCAGACGCGCCGATACGATCAAACACAACATCGAATCCGCTCCAACTCCCCGAAGTTAATCCAAGTCTGGCGATTCCGAATTCTTTCCCGCCGATCAATGCCCCCGCTGCTGCTCAACCGACTGTAACAGTTCCACAACTTGATCGACGTTCCGCCTCGCAAGAACCGCGATCGACTACACTCCCAGTCGAAAATACGCCAGTTCCAGCCCGATCGAGAACGATCGAATTTGGTCAGCCACTTCCGACTTTGAGCAATTAAGATTCGGAGACTAAACCCGACAACTTGAGCGCCCTCTGCGGCAAGTACGATCGATAACGTAAAGATTTAATCATTCTCAATTCGTAATAAATAAACAGAAATTGTGGATTGCGAACTATAAATTACGAATGACCTTCACACTGAGGATCGTTCGATGGAAGAGTCTTGTGTCATTCCCGTAATCAAATCTCCGACGGAGTATCAGGCGTATCGCATTAGCCCGCACGATACGAACCGACTTGCGATCGTGTTTGACCCCACGATCGCGAATTTTTCTCTCACGCTCTGCGTTGAAATTTTTGATGTAGGCGGAAAAACGCCACCGAATCGGCATCAATTAGCGATCGAGATGTTCTTTGTGCTCAAAGGCGAAGGCATTGCGATTTGTGATGGCAAAGAAGTGCCGATTCGATCGGGCGATAGTTTACTTGTGCCGCCAACTGGCATTCACGAGGTTCGTAACATTGGCTCTGAGCGACTGTACGCCTTGTGCATCATGATTCCAAACGAAGACTTTGCAGAACTGATTCGCAGTGGGACACCCGTGGAACTCGATGACGAAGATTTAGCCGTACTGCGGCGTTCTCCAGTTCCGCAATTGTCGTATGGTTGAAGCGATTAATTGCAGGTTCAAGTAATGCTCAAGGTTCTGCCGAGACAGACGGTTGCAATGTACACGCGCGATCGCATTCGCTTAGATGCGGATGTGTACTATCCAGATGGGGATGGAACGTTTCCGGTGTTGTTGATGCGGCAGCCGTATGGACGTGCGATCGCGTCTACGGTAGTCTACGCGCATCCGCTCTGGTACGCTGCACAAGGCTATATCGTAGTAATTCAGGATGTGCGGGGGCGTGGCACGTCTAAGGGCGAGTTTGAGCTATTTGAGAACGAAATTGAGGACGGATTCGAGACGGTAAATTGGGCGGCGAGTTTGCCCCGTAGTAACGGCAAGGTCGGAATGTATGGCTTCTCGTATCAGGGAATGACTCAGCTTTATGCAGCGGTGAACCGTCCTGAAGCATTGAAAGTAATTTGTCCAGCAATGCTGGCTCCCGATCTCTATCGCGATTGGGCATATGAAAATGGCGCATTCTGTTTGTTCGCGAATCTTGGATGGGCGATTCAACTAGCAGCAGAAACGGCACGATTAAAAGGGGATGAATCTGCATTTTTGGAGCTTTCTAGAGCAGCGAAGAATATGCCGTTAAGCGATCGTATTCCCGCTCGTCCAGAGATTATGCAGAAATATGCTCACTACGATGCTTACTATCAGGCTTGGCTCGATTGTTCTGATTCTTATTGGCAAAAACTAACAATCGATGTCAGCACGATCGACATTCCGATGCTTTATATCGGTGGCTGGTTTGATACCTATATGCGCGGAACATTGCGATCGTATCTCTCTTCAAAGCAAGCTCATTTGATTGTTGGAGTTTGGGCGCATTTACCTTGGGGGCGAAAAGTTGGAGCCGTGGACTATGGAGTCGATGCGGTGAGTTTTTGCGATTGCGCTCAAGTCCGCTGGTTTGATCATTGGCTCAAAGATCAGGAGCTATCCGATCCGCCTGTGCAATTGTTTGAAATGGGCAGCAATCAATGGCGATCGTTTCCTGAGTTTCCGAAGCCTGATCAAACTATTTTGCATTTGAATAGTACTGGACTGGCAGGAATGGACGATCGAGACGGTCAGTTAAGTTCTCATTCTTCCGAAGCGGCGATCGATGTGATTGTTCACGATCCTTGGCGACCTGTTCCTGCTTCTGGGGGTCATGTGTCTTATCCTTGTGGATCATTCGATCGAGCTACTATCGATGCTCGAAGCGATGTTCTCACCTACACGACAGAGCCTTTAGAATCTGATTTGCATCTAGTTGGTGAAATGATTGCTGAAATCTATGCCAGTTCTGATTCATCGAGCTTTGACTTATGTGCTGTGCTATCAGAAGTCAAACCGAACGGTAGTGTGATGAACTTCTCGCAAGGATATTTGAGCAGCGATCGATCTGAACTCTCTAACTATCGAATTCCATTGCAGCCGACTTGTATTTGCATTTCAAAAGGTAGTGCGATTCGATTAAGTCTTAGCGGGGCTTGTTTTCCAGCGTATCCGGTGAATGCGGGAACCGGAGCGAAACCGGGAGAAGCAAAAGCGATCGACTTTCAGATTATTACGATCGTCGTTCATACCGGAGAGCAGTATCCTTCCAAGCTACATCTGGAACTACATCGTTGAATTAGAGATTTTCATAAACTTCATCATCGTTGCGTTTACCGATCCTGAAAATCTCGATCGTATCCTCTGTAATCTCGTAGATAATTCGGTACTCGCCTTGGTCAACGCGATACAAACCGTCTTGTCCTTTCAGTTGCTTGCAATCCTAGGATCTTGGTTCAACTTGGAGAGAAAACACTTTGGTTACAATCTGCTTAAACTGCTTTGCAAGTAGCTTGTACAGAAACTTTTTAGCAGATTTGGACAGTCGGATCGCGAACCGTTCAGCCATGCTGGAGTTCCTCGATCGTAAAAGCTGTTCCATGCAAAGCATTATAATTCTGCACAACTTTTTCTAAGCTAGCGAACCCTTCATTTTCTGCTTTGATCCGCTCAACTTCCGCAATCTCTTTCGCATCTTCTAGCGCTTCTATCTGCTCAAGATTCTCATTCATTTGTCAAATTCCAACAAATTTAATCAGCGGATGCTCTGTTGTAACGTTGCGGTGAAGTCAGGGTAAGAGATTGCTGCCGCCTCAGCGCGATGAATTGTGGTTGTACCAGACGCATTCAGAGCCGCGATCGCTAAACTCATCGCAATCCGGTGATCAGTATAGCTATCTACTTCGGTTCCTTTCAGCGCAGTTCCTCCAGTGATTTCCATCCCGTCTGGAAGCTCTTTGACGGATGCACCCATTTGATTCAGTTGAGTTGCCATTACGGTAATACGATCGCTTTCTTTCACGCGCAATTCTTCCGCATCTTTTACGATCGTGGTTCCCTCCGCGAACACAGCCGCCACCGCAAGAATCGGGATCTCATCGATCAAACTCGGAATCACATCACCAGAGATTTCACACGCTTTGAGTTGACTGTGACGCACTCGCAAATCTGCAACAGGTTCGCCTGCTACTTCGCGCGAATTCTCGATCGTAATATCGGCTCCCATGCGTTCCAGGATTTCTAACACACCTGTGCGCGTGGGATTGATACCAACATTCTCAACTGTCAAATCGGAACCGGGTACGATCGCGCCTGCTACTAACCAAAATGCCGCTGAACTAATGTCACCCGGAACAATCACAGTCTGTCCATTGAGTTGAGCTTGTCCAGTAACGGTCACACTATTTGTCTCAGGATCAACAGTCAAATCGGCTCCAAACGCGCGTAACATTCGCTCACTATGATCGCGAGACAATGCGGGTTCTGTAACAGTGGTTTGTCCCTCAGTCATCAATCCTGCTAACAGAATGCAAGATTTCACTTGAGCAGAAGCGATCGGAGAATGATAGTGAATCGGTTTTAGTGCTTGTCCCTGAATCGCCAACGGTGCGAGCGAATTCTGCTTGCGTCCCCAAATCTGTGCGCCCATTTGTTGAAGCGGTTTGACCACGCGAGACATCGGACGCGATCGCAATGATCCATCTCCAGTGACCGTAAAAAAGCGATCGGGATGCGATGCCAAAATTCCCAACATCAATCGCAATGTCGTTCCAGAATTGCCTGCATTGAGAACATCGATCGGCTCTGTTAAGTTGCCTAGCCCAATCCCTTTTACCCGAACTTCCTCAGTGTTCAATTCTGAGATTTCGGCTCCCATCGATCGAAAACAACTGGCAGTGCTGCGCGGATCTTCCCCCAACAATAAGCCTCGAATGATCGTTTCTCCCTGTGCCAATGCTCCCAACATCAAAGCACGATGCGAAATCGATTTGTCTCCCGGTATGCGAATGCGACCTTGTAGCGAAACCCCTCCAGCCGGACGCTGAATCACTAGATCATGATGGGTATCGGTGACACGAAGCTCGATCGCAGAAGACATAACGGTGGCAGAAAGCTACGTCGTTATCCTACCATTGGGCGGATGCGCTAGAAGAAATCAGGCATCCAAGGTGTGGGACTGGCAAAAATCTGAGTCGCAGTTTGGATCGCTTCGGATGTGCCTGTGAGAAGCGACGATCGCACTAACTGTTCTGCGGTGAAAAGTCCCGTATAGAGCGGAGAAAGCGATCGAATCTCAAGCTGTAAATCTCCGCGTCCACCAGAAGTCACAACGCCACGACCATTTTCCACTATCAGGACGAACTTTCCTTGATTGTTCGACAGGATTGAGTCTTGAATGTCTAAGTGAAGTTCAGCACTTATGTTCGGATAGTTTCGCTGTTGTAGTGCATTTTGCAGATGAACAATTCGGAGCAGCCAACATCTCAGCCATTTAATTTTGGCAGTTTGATCGGGTAAACATAGACTCAGAGCATCAACGGGTGAGCTTTTCCATTCAATCCGAGCGATTTGAGATCGATGATTTGCCAAGAATGTCCAGAACTGCCGCACAGCCGCCGGAGTCAGTAACACCCAATCTCTAATTACTAAACAGTCTTGTTGTTGCTGAAAAATGATGTAGCCTTCATTCTCAAACTGATAAGCATACATTCGAGGCTCAGAATGCTTGATCACGTCCCAAATCATGGAATTGCGATCAAGAAATCCCTGATTCAAATGAGCTTGCTGATTGTACAACTCGGCAAACAGATCGGAATCTAAGTTCAGCGATCGAACTTCCAATGTATGTTTCTGACTTTGAATGCTATCAGTGGAAACTTCCCAATTACACAGCGCTCCCGCTTGTTCATAGCCTGCTTTTCGATATAACGGTTGAGCCGCTGAAAATAGCACAGAGATGGGAATTTCCTTAGCGTAGAGTTCTTGCAGAACCGATTGCATCAGTGCGATCGCAGTTCCTTTTCCGCGATATTCGGGTGCAATTCCAACTCCAGCTACACCAACCATTGGAATGTTTGCCCCGTTGTACCATTGTCCCAAAGACAACAATCCAAGACCACCCACAATCCGATCGTTTACTTTTAAGATTCGAGTGTTATCAATCCCAATTCGATTCAGAAAAACAGGCTCATCCAGAGCATTAAAACACTGAACGAGAATGTCGCCCAATTGTTTTAGCTCATCTGACTGTTGCGGCGTATGGTAAGTAAACGTCATAGTTACTGAGTTTTTGCGAGGACTTGCTGCGCGGTTTTGATTTGTTCTGGGCTAAATCCGGCTTCACCGAGATAGTTCAGAAAACTACGATCGCGATATCTCGCATCGACATTGAGGGCTTGCTGATAGATTTGTTGAGCAGACACCCGATCGCCTTGACCTTGATAAGCGATCGACAATGCCACCCAAGGATGCGGATTGTTCGGCTCTAGTTCCGCTGCCCGTTTTGCACATTCGATCGACCAATCATACATTCTCAATCGCTCATACGATAAGCTCAGATTGTAGTAAGGAATTTCATTGTTTGAATTGAGCATCGTCGCCCAAGTGTGCGCTGCAACTGCATTGGTGAGATCACCATTCACCATGTAGGCAATTCCCAAAGCGTTGAAAGTTTCAATGTTAAATGGATTGTAGAGAATGGCACTTTGAAGCGTGTCGATCGCTTCTTCTCGACGATTGGCTAAGTGCAGTGTCCAACCCAATCCGATGCGACCTGCAAGATTTTTTTGATCAAGTTCAACTGCTTTTTGGAATGCCGCGATCGCTTGGGGAAATTGTTCTTGGCTACGATACTGAATTCCCTGTTGGCGATAGTCTGCGGCGGATTGAGCCATGCTCGATCGAGCCGTTCCAGCTATCAATGCAAGCGTGAATAGAACACTAAAAATACGCATAGGCTTAACGGGCAAGAGCAGCGATTTGAGCGGAAATCGAGGCGGGTGTGTTGGGTGATTCTACAACGATTAGATATCCAGTTGGCTTTGTTCCAAGCTTACTTAACAAACTGGGCATATGCGCAGTTTGCGTTCTGCCATTGCTGTTATACAGTTCGAGCGCAGAAAGACACCCGATCGCTGGATTCCAACCTTCACTTTGCGGATAGCGCTGATTGTTCGTAAAGAATGTCGGATCTTCTCCGCTGCCGTGAATTCTAAATAAGCTTCGTCCAACCATTCCCGCCCAATAGCTCGCCTGAATCGGAAAATAGTTGCGCCAACTTGGAGGAAGCAATACGTTATAGTCATTGAGCTTTCCGGTGAGTGTGCCTTTGCGTCCGGGAATGAATTCTTTCACACCCGGTTCAAGTGGTGCGAACAGATTCACCAAAGGATAAAACCCGTAGGCACGAAAGTAGTCGGTATCAGGTTGCGGAATCGTACCTTCAATTCGATAAATGCCTTGTGGAGTGTAGCCACGCGAGAAATTCCAGGACAGATTATGCAGAGATCGCGTTAACAGTGGCATTGTCCACAGTCGCGCATTTTCCCGCACAAATCGACCTCTTCGATCTTTGAGAAAAGCCGAACAGAGTTGAGAGCGATCGCGGTTACAAAACACATACAATTGCTGTTGATTCGGTGCGATCGTCCAGTTCAGTAAATCTTTAATCGGTGGCGTTTGCGCGGGTGTTGTCAGTTCTTTAATCGTGGTGTAGAGGCTGACATTCTCAGACCATCGCGGAAAGCGTTGTGAGATCGAGTTAATCCACTGTTGCTGTTGTTCTGTACTTGCTCCGCCTTTCGTCAGCGCAGACAGCGACATCGCCACCCATTGCGGATTTGAACTTTGTGCGATCGTTTGAACGAATTGCTGTTCGAGATTCGGAGTTGGATTGCTGAGATAAAGCTGTGTGCTAATCTGTAGCGCCATCTCAACGGTACGAGATTGAGCAGGTGACAGTCTTTGTGAAGTGAGCGTGAGAATTTGCGCGATCGTATCTCTCACATAAGCCTCTTGAGGTTCAATCACTGCCGTTGCCCAGAGCAATTGTCTCCAGTGTTTCTCGTTGGAATCTGCAATCGGGTAGCGAGTCAGATCGTAAGCTGCGGGTGAGATGAGACGCAGTTGGTCTTGTCGCTGCCGAATTCGGGCTTCTGATGTAGCGAGTGGGACGGTGAGGCTTTGGGCGGGTGCGATCGAACCCGCGAGAAGGAGAAGCAAGCTGGCAAATGGGAGGAGAGTACGACGAGCCATATCGATGTGGAGAAATTGAACAAAGTTTTATTTGAGATGCCTTTCGGTTTCTGTCGCTACGTTTTAGGTTTCAAATCCCCCTAAATCCCCCATTCTGGGGGATTTAGGGGGCAAAGATCTCTCACAATGAACGACTAATGTACACGATCGTGATTCACCTCAATCTCAAGTGATCACAGTCGGCTGACCCATACCCGTCAGCGACTTAATCTGAGCCACCGTATCCGCAATTTGAATCAACTCCGCCAGCGCAACCTGTGGATCAGCATCATGTTTCGCCGGATCACCTTCATACCGTTCTACATACAGTCGCAAAGTCGCGCCCTGAGTTCCCGTTCCAGACAGACGGAAGACAATCCGCGAACCATCCGTAAACCCAATCCGAACCCCTTGCTTCTGGCTCACACTGCCATCGATCGGATCGGTATAGCTAAAGTCGTCACTGTACTCGACTTCATAACTGCCGAACTTCTGACCCTTCAGCGTAGGCAATTTATCCCGAAGTTGCGTGATTAGCGTATTTGCTCGATCGCTATCTACCGCTTCATAATCATGCCGAGAATAGTAATTCCGTCCGTATGTGCGCCAGTGTTCACGCATCAACTCTTCAACAGATGTCTGCTTCACTGCCAGAATATTTAACCAAAACAACACCGCCCACAATCCGTCTTTTTCGCGAATGTGATTCGATCCCGTTCCAAAACTTTCTTCGCCACAAAGCGTCACTTTATCCGCATCGAGCAAATTACCAAAGAATTTCCACCCGGTCGGCGTTTCGTAGCAATCGACTCCAAGCTTTGCTGCAACTCGATCGGGCGCTTGCGAAGTCGGCATCGATCGAGCAATTCCCGCAATCCCATTCCGATACCCCGGAACTAAAGTCGCATTCGCCGCCAGAACCGCTAAACTATCGCTCGGTGTGACAAAAAAGTGACGACCCAAAATCATATTACGATCGCCATCTCCATCCGAAGCCGCCCCAAAATCCGGCGCATTCTCACCAAATAAAACTTCAACTAAATCATGAGCATAAACCAAATTCGGATCAGGATGTCCGCCGCCAAAATCTTCGAGCGGCGTGCCATTTTGAACCGTTCCTTTCGGTGCGCCTAATCGCTGCTCAAAAATCGCGTGAGCATACGATCCGGTCACCGCATGAAGCGAGTCCATGCACATCCGAAACTGCCCGCCCGTAAGCAATTGCCGAATACGATCGAAATCAAATAGCGACTCCATTAGCGCCGCATAATCAATCACCGAATCAATCACTTCAACAATCATCTTGTCGAGTTGTGTGGTTCCGATGACATCCAAATTGATATCCGAGGCATCAAGAATTTTGTACTCAGTGATGGTTTTACTGCGATCGTACATCGCTTCCGTCACCTTCTCCGGTGCAGGGCCACCATTGCCAATGTTGTATTTAATCCCAAAATCGCCATCAGGGCCGCCGGGGTTGTGGCTAGCAGAGAGAATGATCCCGCCAAACGCATTGTATTTCCGAATCACGGCAGAAGTCGCAGGCGTGGAGAGAATGCCGCCTTGACCGACTTTCACTCGTGCAAATCCATTCGCTGCCGCCATCTTCAAAATAATCTGAATCGCTTGACGGTTATAGAAGCGACCATCGCCCCCTAGTACCAGTGTTTGTCCTGCAAAATCGCCAATACTATCAAAAATCGCCTGCACGAAATTCTCTAGATAATGCGGTTGTTGAAAGACCGTTACGAGTTTCCGCAAGCCAGAGGTTCCGGGCTTCTGGTCAGAAAACGGCTGTGTTGTCACGGTTTTGAGGGTCATCCCAAAGCTTCCTTTTCAGAGTTTTAGCTGGCAAGTTTAATTGTCCACTACTTTCGCAACGGTACGATAAATCGATTCGCAAATCCAAATCGTCAAAGGCTAAAACGCCAACGGGCAAGTTTTTAAGAATGATTTATTATTTGAAACTCAGCTTTTTTGTTACCCTATCGGCAGTTTGAACTTTTGCAAACTGATTCTGCCTTTTATTTCGATCGCCAAAGTTGTTTACTTATCCAAACCCATGCAAGCCGAAGAGACTCAGATTCAAGACAGAGACGATCGTACCGGATCAGATGTTGAAACGCTCAAACAATCAATTCTGAACAATCTATTTTATGTTCAAGGGAAGTTTCCAGAAATTGCCACGCTAAATGATTACTACATGGCATTGGCGTATACCGTCCGCGATCACTTACTCCGAAGCTGGTTGATTACTACCCAAACTTACACGAAGCTACAGCCGCGCGAAGTGTGTTATCTCTCAGCAGAATTTCTACTGGGCCCACATCTTGGCAATAATTTGATCAATTTAGATATCTATGAGCAAATGCGGCAAGCCGTTCAAGAATTGGGCTTGAACTTTGATGAGTTGCTAGAGCAAGAAGAAGAACCAGGTTTAGGAAATGGGGGGCTGGGGAGATTAGCAGCGTGCTATCTCGATTCGATGGCGACCTTGGAAATTCCTTCGATCGGATATGGAATCCGCTACGAGTTCGGCATTTTTGATCAGGATATCCGCGACGGTTGGCAAGTCGAACTCACCGATAAATGGCTGAAAAAAGGCAATCCCTGGGAACTGGCACGCCCAGAATGGGCAGTCGAAATTAAACTTGGTGGACACACAGAAGGCTATACAGATGAACAGGGACGCAGCCGAGTCAGATGGATTCCCGATCGCATTTTAAGCGGTGTTCCCCACGATACGCCGATTCTAGGTTACAAAACGGACACGGCGAATACGTTGCGCCTTTGGGCAGCTCAAGCCGTTGATTCCTTCGATTTTGCCGCGTTCAATTCTGGCGACTACTACGGTGCTGTAGGGAGTAAAGTATCTTCTGAGAATTTATCGAAAGTGCTTTATCCGAACGACGAACAGATCCAAGGAAAACAATTGCGGCTAGAGCAGCAATATTTCTTTGTTTCTTGTTCCCTGCAAGATGTGATCCGAATTCATCATGAGCGGCGTGGATTACCCCTGGAAACACTGCACGAGAAGTTTACTCTACAGTTGAATGACACGCATCCCGCGATCGCGGTTGCCGAATTGATGCGATTGCTGCTTGATGATCACGGGATGGACTGGGAGCAAGCTTGGAACATTACCCGCAACACCTTTGCTTACACAAATCACACACTATTACCAGAAGCTTTAGAACGCTGGTCGGTTAAGCTTTTTGGTGGATTGCTGCCGCGACATTTGGAAATCATTTATGAAATCAATTCGCGATTTCTAGATGAAGTACGCCTCAAGTTTCCCAAAGATGACGATCGACTCAACCGGATGTCTTTGATCGATGAATCCGGAGATCGCTTTGTGAGAATGGCGCATCTCGCAACCGTCGGGAGTTATTCGATCAACGGCGTTGCAGAACTGCATAGCCAACTTTTAAAGCAAGATGTGCTGCGCGATTTTGCCGAAATGTATCCGGAGCGATTTAACAATAAAACGAATGGCGTAACACCCAGACGATTTATTGTTCTGAGCAATCCCAGACTCGCAAGCTTGATCACCAGTAAGATCGGTGAAAACTGGATCAAAGATCTAACCGAACTCCGCAAGATAGAATCATTTGTTGATGATTCAAAGTTCTGCGAGGAATGGAGACAGATCAAGCAAGCGATCAAGCAAGACCTAGCAAACTACATTCAGAAAGAGAACGGGATTGAAGTTGATGTTGATTCAATTTTTGACATTCAATCAAAGCGTTTTCATGAATACAAACGTCAGCATTTGAACGTATTGCATATTGTCACGCTGTACAATCGCCTAAAAGCGAATCCTGATCTGAAGATCACGCCTCGCACCTTTATCTTTGGTGGCAAGGCTGCCCCTGGGTATTACATGGCGAAGCTGATCATTAAATTGATTAACTCGATCGCTGATGTGATCAACAACGATCCAGACGTGCGCGGACAAATCAAAGTTGTCTTTCTCAAAGACTACAACGTAAAATTTGCTCAAAGAGTGTATCCCGCAGCGGACTTATCCGAACAGATTTCAACCGCTGGAAAAGAAGCATCGGGAACCGGAAACATGAAATTCTCGATGAATGGCGCATTAACAATCGGGACTCTCGACGGTGCAAACATCGAAATTCGCGAAGAAGTTGGCGAAGAGAATTTCTTTCTCTTTGGGCTAACTGCTCCCGAAGTAGATGAAGTAAAGGCGAAAGGCTACCAGCCGATCAAGTACTACAGCGAAAATCTGGAATTGAAAACCGCGATCGACAGAATTTCTTCTGGCTTCTTCTCAAAAGGGGATGCCGCTCTGTTCAAACCGCTGATCAATTCGCTGCTGTACCAAGATCCTTATCTACTTTTGGCAGATTACCAATCCTACATCGAAGCTCAAGATCGAGTCAGCAAAGCTTATCGCGACCAAGATCAGTGGGTGCGGATGTCGATATTAAACTCGGCGCGAATGGGTAAATTTTCATCCGATCGCTCCATTCGCGAGTATGCCGAAACCCTCTGGAACGTTCCACCGCTCAAGGTCTGTCCTCCGGGCGAAGCGTGTTCAATTCATTGCCCCGAATCACTGATGTAAGTTGAGAACGATTGTTGCAACCTGAAGAAGTTCCGCTCCGCGAAAGTGGTTCACTTCGTTGTTGAATTCAGGAAGCCCCCTAAATCCCCCATTCTGGGGGACTTCAAGCCAAAAATTCCGGTTCAAAGTCCCCCAGAATGGGGGATTTAGGGGGCAGAAGCCATCGACAACGGAGCGAAAAAACTTGTCAAACTTCTTCTCTTTCATTAATTTTTTTATGGCTTTAACGCTTTATTTCATGCGTCACGGCGAAACCACATACAGTCAGTCAGGCGGCTTCTGTGGATCGCTTGACCCCGATCTGACTGATGAAGGCTTACAAATGGCGATCGCATTCGGTAAAGCCTACTCTAAACTCGATTGGGCAGCCGCTTACGTCAGTCCAATGAAGCGCACGATCGCAACCGCAAAACCTCTGTGTGATGCAGTCGGATTAGAAATGCAATTGCGAGAGGGATTGAGAGAAATCGAATACGGTGAATGGGAAGGAAAAACTCAAGATTATGTAAAACAGAACGATTCAGATCACTACGTCCATTGGATGACGGAACCCGCTTGGAATGCTCCACCGGGAGGAGAAACCGCCGTTCAAATCGCTAGCCGTTCTGAGTTAGTGATTACTGAAATCACACAAAAATATTCAAATGGAAATGTGCTAGTCGTATCGCATAAAGCAACAATTCGGATCATGCTGTGTGGATTACTTGGGATTGATCTGGGTCGATACCGCGATCGTATTGATACGCCTGCGGCATCGATCAGCGTGGTCGAGTTTGGAAAGTACGGACCTAAATTGAAAATATTGGGCGATCGGTCTTTTATGCCGGAAGAACTGCGATCGCGCCCTGGAACGTGAGATTGAGATCGCGCTCAAAACTTACTAGCCCCTACTCCATCGATCAGTTCATAGCGATTATCGCCGCCGTAACGGGCGAGAAATTCGTCGAAGTTAAGTAGCTTCTGTTGTATTGGCTAGTCGCTAGCTTCGCCCCATGTAGCGATCGCAATAGTCATAGGTCACTTAGCCCGATTAATGCTTTCATCGTAGCTCATATCAAATAGCAACCCTCGATCGCTATTATGAAACCTTCCATCTGAAGTAAACAGCTATCTCGCATTGAGACAAAGCTAGTTTCTAAATAGGCGGCACAACGATTGAGTTGAACCACACGAGTCAATCAAGCAACACCCACTTTAGTGGGTAGTGCGGTTAACCTCACGACTATTTGCAGCGTGTCGGTTCCAACGGAATGTTCTACGGAACTGTGTGGATCTAGTGTTCCCAATATGTAACATTTATATCCAGTTCTCGTGGAACTATTCATTAGACAGAATCTTTCCATCTAAGAGCCTAAATTAGAGCAGTTAGACAGAATGTTGTCGTCCTAAAATCCCAAAATCGGCGATTAGGCAGAAAGCCGTCGGTCTAACATTCCAAATCAGGGTATTAGACGGAATGTTTCTGCCTAATTTCTGAATTGAAGCAAGCGCGATCGCTCTCTACTTCACCATCAGAACGAAGCAAAAAGCTCATCAAACTCGCGTCACTCTAACTTGCATTCTGCAATTCCGCAGGCTTCACCGCGAGTTGCTGCACCTGCCCATTCCGCCGAACTTGCACCTTCAAGGTCTGACCAAGTTTCGTACCTTCCACCAGTTCTTGAAGCTGTTCTGCTTTGGTGATCGCCTTACCATCGATCTCAGTCACCACATCACCTCGACGGAAACCCGCGATCGCAGCAGGCGAATTCGGCAACACTCGCACCACAATCACACCATTCACCTCTGGAACTTCAAATGCAGAGTTCGGATCGGTGTTGTTCTGTCTGGCAATTTCAGGCGTTAAAGTCGTCATCTGAACACCCAGATACGGATGCGGAATCTTTTCGCCACGCACCAAAGCATCTTTGATCGACTTCGCTTTATTAATCGGAATTGCAAATCCAATTCCCATCGCATCTGCCCGAATTGCAGTGTTAATTCCGATCACTTCACCTCGATCGTTTAACAACGGTCCGCCCGAATTTCCTGGATTGATCGCAGCATCAGTTTGTAAAAAGTCCAGTCGCTTATCAGTCAAACCTACTTGAGCGCTCGATCGATGTAGCGTACTCACGATTCCCAATGTCACCGTGTTATCAAGTCCGAGCGGATTACCAACCGCGATCGCCCAATCTCCGACCAGCACTTTATCCGAATCAGCCAACGGCGCAACGGGTAAATCTTTCCCGTCGATCTTCACCACTGCTAGATCGGTGACTTCATCAAATCCGCGCACTTTCCCTTCAAACACGCGCCCATCTTTCAGCGTCACCGTGACCTTATCCGCGCCATTGACCACATGAGAATTGGTTAAAATCACGCCGCTTTTATCGATTAAAAATCCTGAACCCTGACCGCGCAGCGTTTCCGATCGTGGTAGCGTCGAGAAATCTTCCCCAAAAAATCGTCGGAACATCGGATCTTCGAGCATCGGATCAGCCCGTCGTGTGACGGTTTTTTCCGTGTCGATTCTCAAGACTGCCGTACCCACTTTCCGAACCGCCTCCGCCACAAAACTCCCTCGCTCGATCGCTTTCGGAGCTTGGGCAACTTCTGGAGTCGGTTCTGCTGAAGCCGATTGCGGAAAAGACATCAAACCGAACAACAACGAGATCGTGACGATCGCACATTGAATTCGGCGCAAATGATTCAAAATCTTAGAGCGTTGCATAAGTCATCATCCGTGGAAATGCCGCTGGTCAGTTGTATAGCCATTATTCCTATCCTACGGGTGAAAACAAAATTCGGTTCGGTAGAGATTTCACGCCATTCTCCACACCTCACACTTAAGGCACTAAGATCAGTAACACTCCATACCACGATCTCACACGATGGCAACTTCAGATGCACCCCGCGACCTTGAGCCGCTGCCCCACCACGAACATGATCCGGCTCATCCGCACGTTCACACTGAAGAATCGGTGCGACGAGTGATCAATCGGCTCTCACGGATCGAAGGACACATTCGCGGTATCAAAACAATGGTGCAGAGCGATCGACCCTGCCCAGATGTATTGATTCAGATCGCAGCGGTTCGAGGCGCACTCGATCGCGTTGCCCGAATGATTCTAGATGAACACCTGTCGCAATGTGTTGCGCGTGCCGCTCAAGAAGGCAACATCGATGCTGAAATCGAAGAACTTAAAGCGGCACTCGATCGCTTTCTGCCCTAAGCCACCTGAGCGAACAGCTCAGAAAAGGGTTTCGGAGTCGCTTCCGGTTTCGCCACGATCTCTACGATCTTATTGCGGGCGCTCGGTTCAAACACAGATTCGATGCAAACCTGAGCGACTTTCGTGCGGGGAATGCTGCCCTCTGACAAGGTATCCGCCGAGGACATGATGATTGCATTCTCGTTTTCTTCGTTTTTCAGCCCGCCCGGACGCACGATCGTATAAGTCAGCCCGCTCTTTTGAAGATATTCTTCTGCTTGCTTTTTCCACACGAGAATCAGCCAGAACAGATTCAGCGGATGGAAAAACTGCGAAGTACAGAGAGAAGTCACCAAAACAAACTGCTCGATTCCTTTCGCTTTTGCTGCATTGACGAGATTTTTTGTACCTTCTAAATCGACTTTATAAGGCTGAGTTGGGTCAAAACTCGGCTTGGCTCCAGTCGCACAAAATACGACTGTAGAATCCCCCATTGCGCCAACTAATTTTGCTCCCTCCAGCACATCACCTTGAACTAGCTCTACTTCGGTTGGCAAAATTGATCGCGCCGATTCGACATTTCGCACCAATGCCCGCACCGGAATTCCTCGATCGACTAATTGTTTCACAATCCGTCGTCCCGTTTCGCCTGTCGCCCCTGCTACAAATGCTTTCATACGTGATCCCAAATTTAGTATTTACAGTTTTTGCTAAATCTCCTTCACTTTACATCGCACGCAAGAAAGAACTGATCCCACCCGATCTCAGAAATTTTTTGCTATAACTTTCCAGAACCCTTGCGCTCAGAGTAAGATACAAGACGAAAGACACTTTTAACTTTTGTAACGCAAATTACGAATCGATTACTCTCAGAATTGGCAGCTTCTACGACACTCAATCAGGTTTGATAGAGATGTCGATTCGATAAACTTTCGGTAGAACCCTCTGCTGGAATTGAAGCCTATCTGTATTCTTTAGGGAACCTTGACCTAGAACCACGGCAAACGGAAGAGAGTGAATGCAATCGCAACCGACCGATTCTTCGGATTTCGCAAATCCTAATTTCGCCCGTTCCACAGATGCTTCTAACAGCAGTGGAGCGCCGATTCAACCTACGGAAACGCTGTTGAATGAGCCAACTGTTTTTTCGAGCCAGTTCATCGATTGTATGGAGATGAATGCCGATGCGCGAACGGTGGCGCAGTATCTTGATGTGCATCAAGACTGGTTCAGGCGTTGCGCTCATCCGATGCAGGTCGAAGCGATCGGGCAAAACAGTTACGCGCTGATTATTGGGCATTTTGGGGCGTTTGGATACGATGTGGAGCCGAAAGTTGGGCTGGATTTGCTGCCGCAGCAGGAAGGCATTTATCGGATTGAAACGGTTCCGGTTCCGGGGGATACGTCGTTGGGCTACGAGGTCGATTTTCAAGCCGCTTTGCATTTGGTCGAACATCCGAGCCAGAGTGATCCCACAGCAAAAATGACTCAGGTGCAGTGGCAGCTTGATTTGCAAGTGTCGATTCAGTTCCCACGATTTATCCACGCGCTGCCGGATTCGCTGGTTCAGAAGACGGGTGATCGCATTCTTCGCCAAGTGGTTCGCCAGGTTTCTCGCCGTTTGACGCACAGGGTTCAAGAAGATTTTCATTCATCTCGAAATTTGCCTTTTCCAAAACGGGCACGCCGAAAACTTTTGTAGTTAATCGATTTCCCGCCAAGCTTGGACATCCTCGCGGGTTTGCGGTTTCGTCGGAATTTCCATCGCACAAATTCGATCGAAGCGAATGACGCGATCGCTCAGTTGAACTTGTTCAGTCAGCGATCGTTTCTCCATTTCACTCAGAGACGCATAAATCAAACTCAAATGCGGATCAAGCGAATAGGATGAGCCGAAATGCTGCTGAATCGATTCGCTCAATTGCTCTAGTTTAGGATTCGAGAAAAGCTGGATAAATAGCGTTTTCGTGAATTGTTCAGAATATCGAATGCGATCGATTTCTAAAACAATCTCTACAGTGCGTTGAGGAAATTCGGAGGCGCGATCGCATTCACCACTAAAAAGCGTGACGTGCGGCTGAAAAATTGGAGCATTGTATCGATGAGCCAGATCGTTGATCAGAGATTGATAGAAAACGCGATCGCTCTCCACTGGAATCAGCCAGAATGCAACTTTCATACTGATAAAAAATGGGTTGAGCATCTTGCCCGATCAGGCTAACACCCAACCCAAATTCTTTAGCCATTCAACTTCTTCGCTAGCAATTGATTGGTGAGCTTCGGATCTGCCCGTCCTCCAGTCTCCTTCATTACCTTGCCCACAAAGAATCCGAGCAGTTTAGTCTTACCGCCGCGATACTGTTCTAGCTCGGTCGGATTCGCAGCAAGAACGGCATCGATCGCAGATTCGATCGCGCCCACATCCGAGATTTGAATCAAGCCTTTTTTCTCGATCAGTTCTTTTGCCGATCCGCCTGAAGTCAGCAATTCCGGCAACACATCTTTCCCAATTTTGTTGCTGATCGTGCCGTCTTCGATCAGTCCGATGAGTTCCGCCAGAGTTTCGGGCTTGAGTGCCAGTTGAGTAATGCTCAGTCGCTCGTTGTTTAGATAAGCGCTGATATCGCCCATGATCCAGTTTGCCGCCAGTTTCGGATTCGCTTTGGCTGCGATCGTCGCTTCAAAGTATTCGGCAATGGCGCGATCATCAGTCAAAATTCGCGCGTCATAAGGCGAGAGTCCCAACCCCTCTTCGTAACGGTGGCGCTTTTGGTAAGGCAATTCGGGTAACTGCAATCGCCATTCTTCCAATTGTGCTGGAGCAACCTCGATCGGGCCTAAATCTGGCTCAGGGAAATAGCGATAATCGCTCGATCCTTCCTTGATCCGCATACTGATCGTGCGTTGCGCTCCTTCTTCCCAAAGGCGCGTTTCTTGAACGATTTTTTCGCCTTTCTCGATCGCCGTTGTTTGCCGTTCGATCTCGTAGTCGATCGCTTTTTGAATCGCGCTAAACGAGTTCATATTCTTGATCTCGACTTTCACGCCGAATTCTTCTTGCCCAACCGGACGCACCGAAACGTTAACATCACAGCGCAGCGAACCTTCTTGCATATTCCCATCGCTCACGCCCAGATACAACATGATCCGGCGCAACTCTTGAGCATACTCAGCGGCTTCTTGTCCGGTTCGCAGATCCGGTTCAGACACAATCTCACACAGCGGAACCCCTGCGCGGTTGTAATCCACCAGCGAATAGGTTGACCCCGATAAACGATCGCTGCCACCATGCACCAACTTGCCCGCATCTTCTTCCATGTGCAGGCGAGTAATCCCGATCCGCTTGGTTCTCGCTTTGCCATTTTCATCGAGCAAAGGCTTGCCTTTATCGTCGGTGATCTCGATTTCTAGCCAACCATGTTCGGCGATCGGCAAATCAAACTGAGAAATTTGATAATTTTTCGGCAAATCGGGATAAAAATACTGTTTGCGATCGAACTTACTGTAGGGCGCAATTTGACAATTGAGTGCGAGTCCTGCCTTGACCGCATATTCCAACACTTTCTGATTCAGAACAGGCAGAACCCCCGGCATTCCCATACAAACCGGATCGATATGAACGTTGGGATCGCTCGTAAACTTGGTTGAGCTATCCGAAAAAATCTTCGTTTCGGTATTCAACTGACAGTGAGTTTCAAGTCCGATAATCGCTTCGTACTGAGTTTTAGCGGGAGCAGCAGTAGTCATGAAATCCTTCGCCTATGAAAAAGCTGGATTACATTTTAAAGGATTAACGCAAAACAAAGACGGAGGAACTCGGATCGGATTCCTGGGATCGGTGAACCTGAGCTAAAATTGCTACACCCCTGAAAAGATTCAGATCGTCCTACAAAATCTGCGTAACATTGAGAAAACTTCCCGATCGGGAATTGAGGAATTTGGAATGCTGGTCTGCCCTCAATGTCAACTTGAGAATCCAGAAGATCATAAATTTTGTCAGGCGTGCGGAACTTCACTGACTGAAAAGCCCTGCTCAAATTGCGGTGAACTGGTGGATTGGAGCGCTTACAAATGCCCCAATTGCAATACAATCACGGGCACACTTCGATCTCTTTGGATGAGCATTCCCGCTGAACCGAATGCGCTGAATCTCGACCCCCGCTACCCGATTTTGGACGCTACCAAACCGCTGCTGCAAGTCCTCGATCGAGAACCCCTCAAACCCGCCACCATCGATACGCCCCCCAATAGCGCCATTCCTTATCTAGAATTAGAGCCTTACCTACATCAAATTTTGCCGCTGTTATTTAATGCGTGGCAGGAGGAAGACCGCGAAATTCTCATTCTCGAAACACGATCGCACTTCACAACGTTGAGCGACTTCCTCAAAACCAATAAGAGCATCCCGATCCTGCAAATTCTCCACTGGTTCTACGAAATGCTCGACTTGTGGGAAGCATTGGAACCCTATCAACTGCGGCAGAGTCTATTAGAGCCTCACAATCTGCGCCTCGACGAAGATCAACTCCTCTGTTTAGAACAACTGATTCCTGAACCGACAACTGCGCCCAGCTTAAAAAACTTGGGTACAATCTGGCAAATACTCCTCTCCCAACTGTCTCAAACCCAATCGGCATCGTTGCATTTACTGATTGCCGATCTTCAGACCGACTTTATTTCTACGCTCGATGAACTACGATCGCAATTCAAAGCGATCGCGCACGCTACCCAAGCCGATTTTACTGACTCTGAGATCATGTCTGACCCGCAATCCCCCGAAGATTTTTCTAGCAGTGCCTCTATTCCCGAAACGCCGCCTGAAGAGGCAGTAACGCTGATTTCTGAGCCAGATCACGACAACGATGATATGCCGACGATCGTGTTACCGATGCAGTTGTTCAGCTTAGAAGATGCTGGACGGACAGATATTGGACGACAGCGCGATCACAATGAAGATTGTTTTGGCATTGATACGCAGCTTGATAAGGTGCAGTCTCCCACCAACAAAGTCATCCAAGCGCGAGGGCTGTATGTCCTCTGCGATGGCATGGGCGGACACGCCAGCGGAGAAGTTGCCAGTCAAATGGCGTTAGAGACGCTGAGAACTTATTTTCGGCAGTACTGGCAAGAAATGGATCAAGGAAAACATCCTGCAAAACTTCCTGCTGCCGAGGTGATTCGGAATGCAATCCAGCAAGCAAACAAAGCGATCTACAACGTGAATCAGGAAGGACTGCGATCGGGCAGCGGCAGAATGGGAACAACGCTCGTAATGCTCTTGATCCACGATACTGAAGCCGCGATCGCTCATGTCGGGGATAGTCGTCTGTATCGCTACACGCGCAAGATCGGACTTGAGCAGATGACGTTAGATCACAAGGTTGGACAGCGTGAAATTCTGCGCGGGGTAGAGCCTGAGATCGCTTACGGTCGCCCAGATGCTTACCAACTCACCCAAGCATTAGGCCCACGCGATGAGTATTTTGTGAATCCCGATGTCCAGTTTTTTGAAATCAACGAAGATATCGTGCTACTGCTTGCATCGGATGGTTTAACCGATAACGATCTGCTTGAAACGTATTGGCAAAGTCACGTTGATCCGATGCTGAGTTCGCAAACGAATTTGGATCAGAGCGTGAGTAGTTTGATCGATTTGGCGAATCAGTACAACGGGCACGACAACATTACCGCGATTGCAGTTCGCGTCAAAGTCCGCCCGAATCTTGATCAGTTGAAATAGTCCCAGGCAAGCACATGAACTTGCTGATCAATCGATGCCAAATCGTTCGACGATCGCTCAAAATAGAATCATGCTTTCAGTCTTTTTGATTCTGGCGATCGCACTTTTCCCGTCGATCCTGACGTTTCTCCTCCGGCATCGGCTGGAACTCCAAGCGCAGGAGCGTCTTCAAGCTGCAATGGCAGCCGCAGAACGGCGACAACTGCAACATCTGCTCCGTCTCCCTCCCGACTACCATCACGTAGAGGGGATTGGTTCACTGATTGGCGATTTTACCTGCATTTACAATGCGCGATCGCCCTATATCCGCTGTGCAATTAATCCTTCTGGTCCTTGCGAAACTTGTCGATCGTATGAGTCAAAATACTAGCCCGCTCCCGACTCCCCACAGTGGCTATCACTGGAATCGCATTCCGAGGCGATTTTTTGAGGGATGGTATTACCGCGTTACTCTGCCGGAAATTGGGCAAACTTTCGCATTTATGTATTCGATCGAAGATCCCCAAGGAGGACAGCCGACGAGCGGCGGGACGGCTCAGATTTTGGGCTTCGACGATGAGTATCTCTGTCGAACTTTTCCAGATTCCGATCGATTTTGGGCATCGACGGATCAGCTTGCTTTGGGACATTGGCGGCAGCCCGGAACGCCGAAACTTTTAGATCCAAAATTGTTCGATCGCACGATTTCCGAAGGCTATCAAGCCACAGATACTTGGCATCAAGGACGACTCAAAGAACCAAACGGGAATTTTGCAGAATGGCAATACTCGATCGCGCCTGTGTATGGGTGGGGCGATCGACAATCAACTGCTGGCGTGCTTTCGTCGCTTCAAATTTTTGAACCAGGCTGGCAAATTCTGATGGCACACGGGCACGCTACAGGTTACATTAATTGGAATGGTAAAGATTATAAATTTACAAACGCTCCTGCATATAGCGAAAAGAACTGGGGTGGAGCATTTCCGAGTAAATGGTTTTGGTTAAACTGCAACGCATTCGACAATAAGCCAGATTTCGCACTGACAGCAGGTGGAGGACGGCGGGGCATTCTTTGGTGGACGGAATCCGTTGCCATGATCGGGATTCACTACCGGGGGCAGTTTTACGAATTTGTGCCTTGGAATGCTGAAGTCAATTGGGTCATTCGTCCGTGGGGATATTGGCGTATGGATGCTCGTAACCGTCATTACCGCGTTACGGTAACTGCTACCACAGAGCTACCGGGAACTCCCCTACGTGCGCCTACAATTGAGGGGATGCAGTTTGTCTGTCGCGATACGATGCGTGGAACTGTCACTGTGGAACTCTGGGATCAGGCAGAATGTCTGATTGTACGGGCAACGAGTGATCTCTGCGGTTTAGAAACGGGGGGCGCACCTTGGGACGAAACTTGGGCATCTGGATGTGGACGAAATTTTTAAGGAGAACAAATCATGGAAACGTTGCTTGTGTTTGGAATGATGGCATTGATGCTTTTGGGCTTGATTTCACTGAGCGAATTAATTGTACGATCGCTAAGATCCCGTAACTGTAAGCCAGTAGATTATGATCCTGTAGTTCAAGCCATAGGAAACGGGCTTTCCGCCACAGAATCCGGTGACGTGACGCATTTGTTTAGTGCGATCAGCGCTCATCTGCTGCGCTTCTTTGAACATTTTTCACATCACCGTTTTGGATGTGCTTGTTATAATGCCGATCATTCTGGGGCTGTAGCTCAGTTGGATAGAGCGATCGCCTCCTAAGCGATAGGTCATGAGTTCAAATCTCATCAGTCCCGTTAAAATCGATACCCAGTAAATAGTCCTGAAACCCCCACCTTGCTTAGGTTTCAGGACTTCTTTTTTATGCCTCTTCTTAGCTCGTCGAACAGCCTGCTCTAGTTTGATGAAAATCTGTTTGATCTGAAAAAATTGGAAAAAACTGAATCACATCAGCAAGCTCTAGCAGCATTCTAATTTCCTGCTTCACCGCGCACAATGAGAGCTTACCCTGCGCTGATTTTACGGCTTTTAATGCACCCACCAAAGCCCCTAAACCGGAGCTATCCATAAACGCTGCCTGCTCAAAATCAACCAAAACCTCGGTTGTTCCAGAGGCAATCAAATCGAGAACTTCTTGCCTAAACTGTTTTGCTTGAGTGTGACCCAGAATGCCACAAACTTCGATAACTTTCACGGGAGAACTCATCGCGGCTCACCTAAGTAATGGATAAACTGGCTTTGCGACTGCTCCATCAAACGAACAGTCCTACATCATAAAGCCCTAATATTTCTAAAATTCCTTTATGTAAAATTTCAGATCTTGCGGCAATTTTCCTCGATCGCTAAAATGAGCGTTTCCGTATTTTCACGGCTGAATCGAGCTAATGCAGACTGTTATCGATCGCTTCAACCTAGGCACTCTGTTATCAGTTGAGTGTCGATTTTGAGCGAGCTTCGTCTAGTCGGTTCTCAAGATCTGCTGCTTCGTGTTCTACCTGAGTTCACCATGATTCAACATTCCTCGATCGAGTTTCCAGTCACACAGACAGAAGGAATCTGTCTAGTTAAGCTACCTGCACTGTTAACAGTGACAGAAGCCGTTTTATTTCGCGCCAGATGTCGGGAGCTAATCGAAGCAAAACCCGCACCTTCTAAAATCATTCTAGACTTTGCTCAGACAACGTTTATCGATAGTAGTGCGCTCGGTGCGTTGGTCATGTGTCTTAAGGCTGCGCGATCGCGTCAGATTGAGCTTGTTTTGTGGAGCGTTAAGCCTGAGATTTTGACGATATTATCACTCGCAGATCTCGATCGACATTTCACGATCGAACTTGAAATGATTCCACTAGAACCGAGTCCAAGCAAGCCGCAGATTGAATCAACTCATCCCTCGATCCAGTCGCGAACGAAAAGAGCAATCGATATCGCTGGCGCGTTAGTCGGTTTGGGAATTACGGCGATCGTGTTTGTGCCGATTGCGATCGCGATTAAGCTGGAGAGTCCGGGTGCAATTCTATTTTCTCAAACGCGCTGCGGGCATTTAGGACGGCGCTTTCAGGTGTGGAAGTTTCGTTCGATGGTGAGTGATGCAGAGCAGCTAAAATCCCAGGTTGAAAATCAGAACGAAGGCGCATTTTTCAAGAATGCCAATGACCCACGCATTACTAAAGTAGGGCGATTTTTACGCAAAACGAGCTTAGATGAACTGCCGCAGTTTTGGAATGTTTTATGCGGTGAAATGAGCTTAGTCGGCACTCGTCCGCCGCTGCCCGAAGAAGTCGATCGCTATGAAATTCCCAACTGGAGGCGGCTTGATGTTAAGCCTGGAATTACCGGGGAGTGGCAGGTGCATGGTCGATCGAAGGTTCGCAACTTTGAAGAAGTGATTCAATTAGATTTGCGGTATCAGCAACGCTGGAGCTTAAAGTATGATCTACAGCTATTGCTAAAAACGATCGCGGTTTTGTTTAACAAAGACAGCGCATTTTAACTGATTTCTAAGGGTGTATTGGGAATGAGCAATTTAGCAGAAACCGGAGGTGTGATTTACTTCGATCGATTGATTGTTCAAACCGATGCAAGCGCGATCGCAAAAATTTTGACTTGGTTTGAGTCCTTTCAGCAAGCTCCCGTTTCTCAGGCAGTTTGGTTACAAGGACAGATTGGATTGATAGAGGCATTTACCAATGCGGTTCGGCACGCTCACGCACAGTTACCAAGACAAACTCCGATCAAACTAGAAGCGGGAGTGTATGTCGATCGTCTTGAGATTAAAGTGTGGGATCGAGGTGTGCCATTTGATTTTGTGCAGTTGCTCGATCGAGTTGAGCAAGACTATCCAGAGCCGCTAGAACACGAGGCACATTGGGGCGCTGCATTGTTTAAGAAGCTCCGCGATCGACATGATTGGAACATTGAGTATCATTGTTCTCGCGAAGGTCAAAACTGCTTGCGTTTGATTAAATTTTATTAATGCTGGGCGAGTTCCATTAACCTTTTCGCCTCGTTTTGATCTTGTTCCTCGATTAAAGTTCTACCGTTTATACGCAAGTCTATTGATCTGTTGTTGCCAAAATCTTCGCCCCCTAAATCCCCCATTCTGGGGGACTTTGAACAGAAAGAAATTCAGAATGCCAAGAAGTTTCTGAGATTCAAAGTCCCCCAAATTTAGGGGATTTAGGGGGCAGAAGCTGACCGAAACGAAGCGATAAACAACTTGTGTGTATAGAGTAGAGATTAAAATCGAGGGAAGGCAGAATCAAAGCAAAATATCCCATTTGATCATGAATTCAATTCACATTGAGATCACAACTACTTCTCAAACAATTCCTAACCAATTGCATCTACGATCGCTTGCTTCAGGGTTGAAACCACATCCGCGATCGCAACTTCTTGAACCACTTTTGTTGATCGTTCGACCAGTTCAACCTTGCCGTCTTTTAGAGATTTTCCAGTGACGATGCGGTAAGGAATTCCAATCAATTCAGCATCTTTGAACTTCACGCCTGCTCGCTCATTGCGATCGTCTAAGAGTGTTTCTACACCTGCTTGGTTCAACTCGGCGTATAGCTTTTCTGCTGCACTCACTTGATCCGCATCGTTAACGTTGGGAATCACGACGATCGCATGATAAGGCGCGATCGCAACCGGGAGAACAATTCCATCTTTGTCGTAAGATTGCTCGATCGCAGCTTGAGCCAACCGCGAAACGCCGATTCCATAACAGCCCATCGCCAAAGGTATTTCTTCACCTTGTTCATTGGTATAAGCTGCATTCATCGCTTTTGAATACTTAGTTCCGAGTTGGAAAATGTGCCCAATTTCGATGCCGCGTGCAGTTTTGAGGATTTGAGTGGGATCGTGAACGGCTCGATCGCCGACTCTCGCTTTTCGCACATCGACGACGTGAGACGGTTTCTGAAACTCTTTGCCCCAGTTCGCCCCGACAACGTGATAGCCCGCTTCGTCTGAACCTGTGACAAAGTTTTGTAGGTCAGTTACGGTTTGATCAACGAAGCGAACAAACTTCGGTGAAATGTCTTTGTTCGATTGAATATAGCTGTCTGAAATTCCAGGAGAAATGTAGCCTAGCGGTAGTGATTTTGTCGCCCATTCTTCTTGAGCTTTGGCATCAGGAACGGTGAGAGAAATAACCGCTTTTCCATTAAAGCGATCGCCAATTTTCGTCAATTCATTCTGCAATTTCACATCATTTACATCTTGATCGCCTCTGATGTGAACTAATACTAATGCAGTCATTCCACTATCAAACACCGCTTGATAAAGGACATTTTTCACAATACTTGTCGCGGAACACTTGAAGAATTTGCAGAGCTTGTCGATCGTTTCTGTTCCTGGTGTTTCACGCTTCTCGTAAGTTGTAAAAGGTGAAGATTCAGCATCGAGAGGAAGTGCGATCGCTTTCTCTACATTTGCCGCATATTTTCCATCTTCGGTGTAAAGAACTTCGTCTTCTCCTGCTTCCGCGAGAACCATAAATTCCTGAGAACCTGATCCCCCGATCGCACCCGAATCCGCATCGACTGCCCGAAATTCTAAGCCTGTTCTCTGAAGAATATTGCAGTAAGCATCGTGCATTTTTTGATACGTTTTCTTCAGCCCTTCCTCATCAGCATCGAACGAATACGCATCTTTCATGATGAATTCTCGACCGCGCATCAAGCCGAACCGAGGACGAATTTCATCGCGGAATTTGGTCTGAATTTGGTAAAGATTTTGCGGCAATTGGCGATAGGAGCGAATCATATCGCGGGCGATCGTCGTAATGACTTCTTCGTGTGTCGGGCCTAAACCCAGTTCGCGTTCTTGTCGATCGACCAACGCAAACATAATTCCTTCTGCTTTGGTGTAGGTATCCCAGCGACCCGATTCTTTCCACAGTTCCGACGGCTGCAATTGAGGCAGTAAACATTCTTGTGCGCCTGCCGCGTTCATTTCCTCGCGCACAATCTGCGAAATCTTTTGCAACACGCGCCACATCAGCGGCAGATAGGCATAAATCCCGCTCCCAATCCGCCGAATATATCCCGCCCGTACCAAAAGCTTATGGCTGGGAATTTCTGCCTCTGCCGGATCTTCCCGCAACGTCACCAATAGCATTTGAGATAGCCGCATTGATCGTGCCCTTCGTTTAAAAAACCACTCTCTATTCTAGAGGGCTTTAGTTCAATAAACCTTAGAGTCGGGAATTTAACGGACTTCCGAGATTTCGCAGCAAGCCACTTCCGGTAAACTGGCGTTAAACTCCAAATATGTGTCAATTACTCGGCATGAACTGTAATGTCCCCACAGATATTTGCTTCTCGTTTGAGGGGTTTTCTGCGCGGGGCGGTCGAACCGATGAACATCAAGATGGTTGGGGAATTGCGTTTTTTGAAGGGGCGGGATGTCGATCGTTTATCGATGTCAAACCTGCGATCGTGTCTCCGGTGGCTGAGTTAGTTCGTAACTATCCGATTCGCTCGACTCATGTGATTGCTCACATTCGCAAAGCAACTTTTGGACGAGTCGCGCTGGAAAACTGTCACCCATTTCAACGAGAACTGTGGGGGCGCTATTGGGTGTTCGCGCACAATGGGGATTTGCCAAACTTTGAGCCAGAGCCAGAGGGCATTTATCGACCTGTGGGGCAAACCGATAGTGAACGCGCATTCTGTCTAATTCTGAATACGCTGCGGCAGACCTTTCCGATCGAGAAACCTAGTTCAGCCGAGTTGTATCCGGTGCTGCGATCGATAACAAGCGCGATCTCAAAGTATGGCACGTTCAACTATCTGCTTTCAGACGGTGAAACCTTTTTTGTGCATTGTTCTACGAAGCTTTGCTACGTTGTGCGGCAGGCTCCATTTGCGGCAGCACATTTGATCGATGCGGATTTGACCGTGGATTTTCAGGAATTGACGAAGCCGAGCGATCGCGTTGCGGTGATTGCGACTACTCCGCTGACCGATAACGAAGTGTGGACAACGATCGAGCCTGGAGAGCTACTGGCGTTTCAGGATGGCTTACCTGTGCGGTTCACTTGAGATAGCATTGAAAAATGCTGGATTTCTTGTTGATTGCGAGTGTTGGATTTTTGGGGAGCTTCGGGCATTGTTTGGGAATGTGTAGCCCTTTGACCGTAGCGTTTTCGCTGTCGCGCGATCGCGGTTCTCGATGGCAGCAGGTTCGGTTTAATCTGTTGCTGAATATTGGGCGGGTGGTAAGTTATGCGATCGTGGGAACTGCGATCGGTGCTTTGGGATCGGTGCTGATTGCAGGTGGACAACTTGCTGGAATCGATAGCGGTCTGAGACGAGGACTCGCGATCGTGACCGGATTGCTTCTCATCTGGTTTGGGTTGTCGAATATCAATGCAAAATGGCTGCCGCGCGTTCCGATTTTGCACCCGATTCAGGGGAAATTGCACGATCGTTTTAATTTGCTGATGTCGGAATTAGCGCGATCGCAGAATTGGTGGACACCTGCTGTACTAGGCATGATTTGGGGGTTGATTCCCTGCGGTTTTCTCTACACGGCACAGATCAAAGCAGCCGAAACCGGAAACGCAACTCAAGGCGCATTCACAATGTTAGCGTTTGGGTTGGGCACTGCGCCGATGATGATCAGTACGGGATTATTTGCGTCGGCGTTGAGTCGCGATCGTAGAAATCAGCTATTTAAACTAGGCGGTTGGGTAACTTTGACGATCGGTCTTTTGACTTTGCTTAGAAGCAGCGATATGGTCGATTACACCGGACACGCCGCTTTGATTTGTCTGATGTTAGCGCTAATTGCGCGACCGATTAGCCGAATTTGGGCGACTCCGTTGCGGTATCGACGGGCGTTAGGAGTGGGCGCATTTGTGCTATCTTGCGCTCATATCGGGCATTTCCTAGACCATACGTTTAACTGGAATTTAAATGCGATCGTGTTTCTGCTCCCAACTCAACAGGCTGGAATGTGGTCGGGAATTTCAGCATTTGGATTAATGATACCCGCAGCATTCACCAGTTTCGATCAGGCTGTTTCTAAACTCGGTACAGCTTGGCGAAAAATCCATTTAATCAGCATTCCAGCTTTGATTTTAGCTGCGATTCACACAAGCTTATCCGGCTCGAATTATCTAGGAGAAATTAGCGTTGATTTTAATAATCGCTTAAGAGTTGGCTTTCTTATCTTTCTAGTGATTGGCGTATTGTTAGTACGATCGCGCTTTTTCTGGTCGCTGTTCTCGTTTGAAAAACTGTATGTCGAATCTAAAAAATAAATCGCTCTACCTAATTCCTTTTCTACTCTTTGCCTCACCCGTTCTCGCCCACAACGTCAAAACAGAAGGCAACGTCGCCGCAACCTTTCACATCGAACCTAATCACAATCCGAAAGCAGGCGAAGCTTCAAAAGCTTGGTTTGCACTGACAAAACCCGGTGGTGAAGTGATTCCGCTCGATCGCTGTAACTGTCAGCTAAAAATCACCTCCAACAAGCAAACGATCGCACAGCCGACGCTAAAAGCAATCTCAGCCGAACAGTACAAAGGCATTCCAGGCGCAGAAGTCACCTTTCCCCAAGCCGGAATCTACACCTTAGAAATTAGCGGTACACCCAAAGTTGATGCCGACGAATTCAACGCTTTCAAATTCGCCTACGATGTCACCGTTCAAGCGGGAGCGGCTCCGCAATCCAGTCCAGTCGCTCAAGTTCCAACAACGACGCAGCCCGCCGAAACCGGATGGATACTTCCAGTTACGATCGGTGCGATCGCGCTTGCTGCCGGAGCTTGGATTATGAAGAGAAGCGTGAAAAACTAGCAGAATGACAGATTCGGGTCAAAATGGGAAATGTGATTTCCAGATGAGCGACCATGATTGATCACGATGTCATTATTGTTGGGGGTGGACTCGCGGGATCTCGTGCCGCGTTAGAAATCGCCCGCACAAATCCGAGTCTGAGCATTGCCGTTGTTGCCAAAACTCACCCGATTCGATCGCACTCTGTCGCAGCACAAGGCGGCATGGCGGCTTCACTCAAAAACGTCGATGAAACGGACTCTTGGGAAGCTCACGCCTTCGATACGGTAAAAGGTTCCGACTATCTCGCGGATCAAGATGCTGTCGCGATTTTGACGCAAGAAGCCCCCGATGTCGTGATCGATCTCGAACACATGGGCGTTTTGTTTTCGCGGCTTCCCGATGGTCGAATCGCTCAACGGGCTTTTGGGGGTCATTCTCACAATCGCACCTGTTACGCTGCAGATAAAACAGGACACGCAATTTTGCACGAACTGATCTGCAACTTGATGAAGTACGGAGTCAAGATCTACGAAGAATGGTACGTGATGCGTCTGATCCTCGAAGATGGACAGGCGAAAGGTGTCGTTATGTATCACCTGTTAGACGGACAGATCGAAATCGTTCGCGCGAAAGCAGTGATGTTCGCCACAGGCGGCTACGGGCGCGTTTACAACACGACTTCCAACGATTACGCCTCGACAGGTGACGGACTCGCGATGACGGCAATGGCAGGCTTGCCGCTGGAAGATATGGAATTCGTGCAGTTCCATCCCACGGGACTGTATCCAGTGGGTGTGTTGATCTCTGAAGCGGTGCGGGGCGAAGGGGCGTATTTGATCAACAGCGAAGGCGATCGCTTTATGGCAACCTACGCCCCTAGCCGCATGGAACTCGCTCCCCGCGATATTACTTCCCGCGCGATCATGTCCGAAGTCCGCGCTGGACGAGGCGTTAAACCCGATGGTAGTCCGGGTGGGGCTTATGTCTATCTCGATTTGCGGCACATGGGCAAAGAGAAAATCATGAGTCGCGTGCCGTTTTGTTGGGAAGAGGCGCATCGCTTAGTCGGAGTCGATGCGGTTACTCAACCGATGCCTGTTCGTCCAACGGTGCATTACTGTATGGGCGGCATTCCGGTGGATACCGATGGGCACGTGCGGGCGGGAGCGGGTGGCTTCGTAGATGGCTTCTTTGCGGCGGGTGAAACCTCCTGTGTGTCTGTGCATGGCGCAAATCGATTGGGAAGCAATTCGCTTTTAGAATGCGTGGTCTATGGACGCAGAACCGGAGCCGCGATCGCGCAATTTGTCCAAAATCGAAAGTTACCAGATCTCAATGTCGATCGCTATGTTCAAGATGCGAAAGAACAAATTGAAGCACTGTTCAATCAATCGGGACAGTACCGCATCCAAGAAATTCGCCAAGCTTATCAAGACTGCATGACCGAGCATTGCGGCGTATTTCGCACCGAAGAAGTGATGCAAACAGGACTCGCCAAACTGCGCGAATTGCAGCAGAAATATAGTCAGATTCGACTCGACGATCGCGGATCAAGCTGGAACACCGAGCTCATTGAAGCGTTAGAACTACGATCGTTGTTTGTGGTCGGTGAAATGATTCTGTTCTCGGCAATTAACCGCAAGGAAAGTCGAGGTTCACATTTCCGTGAAGACTACATTCAGCGAGATGATTCTGCCTTTTTGAAGCATACTCTGGCGTACTATTCGGCTGCGGGAATTGATATCAACTATATGCCTGTCGTGATCAATCAGTTTGAGCCTAAAGAGCGGAAGTATTAGATTGTCGATCGTGGTTTTGAGAATTTCGATCCGCCCAAGATGCTTGATCTATCCGACGCTGAGATCTTCGCCCCCTAAATCGCCCATTTGGGGGACTTTGAGCAGAAAAAATTTCTAGAACTTCAAGAAATCTATCAGTTTCAAAGTCCCCCAAATTTGGGGGATTTAGGGGGCAAAAGCCGATCGAAACGGAGAGATCCGATCAAATCACCCTCAACCCTTATCCTCAACCCGCAATCCCTTCGTAATTCGTGATAAATCACTCTTCTCATCCACCGCAATCCGAGTCGGTGATCCGCTGATAATCCCCTCAAAATTACGGAACGACTCCTTAATCTCAGGGCCTTGATTGCTAATCGTATACTCACGAATTCCCTTATCGTGCCAAGATCCACGCATCTTAAACACATTTAGCGCTCTTGACATCTCCCCGCGAATCTCAACATATTGCAGCATGATAATCGTGTCGGTAATCGTCGAAATGTGCGAATCCGTGATCGAATTCGATCCCATAAATTGATCCGTCGTATTCGTGAAGAATCCCGTGATCTCTTCCTGCTTGGCAAATCCAGTCACACCGATCACAAACTGTCGGAACGCATTGTTACTCACTCCTCGCGCCAGAGCCGAAAGAGAATCGATCGCAATTCGAGACGGCTTAAATTCTGCAATCTCAGATTTGATCATCTGCAAGTGATCCTCAAGTCCTGCCGATTCGGGATAGGCGCAAATGATTTTGAGTAAGCCTTTTTGCTCCAACTCCTCAAAATCGATTCCCCAAGAATAAGCATTTCTCGACAACTGGGCGCGAGACTCTTCATAAGCAAACAGAATTGCTCGATCGCCGCGTTGACACGCCTCTTGTAAGAACTTACTGACGAGCAGCGTTTTCCCGGTTCCAGTTGCGCCCGTTGCCAGAATAATCGAATCTTTGAAAAAGCCGCCGCCGCACATTTCGTCCATCGTTTTCACACCCGACGAAACGCGCACATTTGACGATCGCTGAGTTAGACGCATCGCACCGAGCGGGAAAATATTAATTCCATGATTCGTGATCGTAAACGGATACTCCCCTTTCATGTGAGTTGTACCGCGTAGTTTCAGAATCTCGATCGTTCTTCTGCGCCGTTCCCCTTCAAGGACATTTCGGACGATCGCAACGTTATCTGAGACGAATTCTTCCACGCCAAATCGCGCCACCGGGCCATATTCATCAACGCGCTCAGTGGTCATGATTGTCGTTGCGCCAACTTGTTTGAGCCGAGCGACTAAGCGAAAAATCTCGCGACGCACGACCGAAGCGGCTTCATACTGCTGAAACACAGCGGTAACAGAATCGATCGACACTCGCTTCGCTTTGTACTTCCGAATCGCGTACTGAATCCGTTCGATCAGGGCTGATAAATCAAAATCTCCGACGACCTCTTGCCCCTCCGGATCAGGAGAGGCATCAAGAATAAAAAGCTTTCCTTCATCGACAAACTTCTGAAGATCCCAGCCGAAACTCAAGGCATTTTTGATAATATCTGCGGGCGATTCTTCAAACGTGACAAACACGCCTGCTTCATCAAACTGCGTAATGCCATTATAAATAAATTGAACGGCGATGAGGGTCTTTCCGGTTCCAGACGTGCCGCTTACGATCGTGGTTCGACCAATGGGCAAGCCACCGTGACTAATATCGTCGAAGCCCTCAATCATCGTGCGGAGCTTTTGCACGCCCGCGAGTTCGGATAGATTACGTTGTTCGGTTGGGTTGCTCGAAGTCATAAGGTTAGGATGTCAAACAAACGGAGCAAGCTCCTGCTTATCAAAAAGGATTAAAACGGGTCTGTCACACTTATTTACCACAAAACCTGCAAACAAGACGGTTTATAGAATTTTGTGGGTGGTTTTATTCTGCATCAATTTCTTCTTCGCGCAGTTCCTCATACAGCAAATCTAGCCCGATCAGGACCTTTTCTCGATCGGACAAATCCCCAATAATTTTACGTACTGGCGGCGGCAAAATCTTTGCTAAAGTTGGGGTTGCCAGAATTTTGTCTTCCTCGGCTAATTGTGGATTTTTCAACACATCAATCACCTTGAGCGCATAAACGCCTTGAAACTCCTTTTCAAGAATGTTGTTGAGCATTTTTAAAGCGCGAACTGAGTTTGGTGTGTTGCCCGCAACATACAGCTTCAAGACGTAAGTTTTTTTCAAAGGACTCATGATTCAATCGATCACTATGAACATTAGAGTATCGCTCTGCGTGGGAGTAGAAATCGGCATTCTAGGTTAAGATTCGCGCGGGATGGAGCGCCGATACATTTCGCACAGGTGCGCGATCGTATCAATTAACGTCAGCCGATAATCGAGCAGAATTTCTTCGCTTCGCCCTTCTAATTTTAGCTGTTTGGCAAACTCATCCATCAGTTCCATATGAATTTCAACAACTTGTGAAACGGGAACATCCGAGAAAAATGCTGCATTCACGAAGTTATCGATCTGCTGATTCAAATCGCGATCGTCTTGAAAATAGCTCAGAATAATCACGCGATATTCTGTCCGCAACTGCTCTAGAAATTCCCTCTGCTCCTCTGGCGGAAGATTTCGCAGAAAGGCTTTCGGACTGCGCTTGTAGTAAATCCCCAGATACCCCAATCGCTCTTTGAGTTTTTCGGTCAATCGTCGCTGTTGCATCATGAGAAAGTTTTGGGCGATCAGGTCGCGGGTCAAATCTGTAGGCGTAATCGTATCAGGCAACTGGCACACTGGAGAAAGACCCAAAAAACCTTCGATCGCTTGACCGATCGAAGCGTCGATTTGCTCCAGTTCCGTGGTCAATACCCGCACTTCAGCGCTGTGATACAGAAATTCTGTCTCCTGAGCTCGTTGAGCCTGAAGGATTACGACAGGCAGCAAGATTGCCTGCGACTGAAGCCACTCCAGCACAGCCGCCAACCTTTCCCCGTCCTGCAAAATCAAGCAGTCCAACTGCTGCTTCTGGTGTTGAATCAGTTGGAAAAAATCGTCCTCGGATTCAGAGATCGAGAGCGTGTAGCGATCTTGTGAGGCATCGCTAAACAGCGCCCGCTCTATCGATCGAGTCAGGTCAGGAGAATTGAGGTGTGCGCCGATCGAAAGTTGCGGACGCACGATCGACGAAACTGGCGAAGAAGCTGGAGCTGTCAAAGCAGAAACCTGAGTAAGAGGAGCTAAATCATATTTTAAGATTCTTCGACCAGGATGTTGGAGAGAAAAAGCTGCACAGAGGATAGAGTATCTCGATCAGGGTTTTCAAGCGAGATTGAAGCGCATTTCACTTCGTTAACTATAATTACGTAAAGCTTTTATTCCCACGCGCGAATCCTTAGCTATGTCATCATTTGAATCTGATTCTTTTAAATTCGCCTCAGTAAGAGTGACTACACTCGCTTTTTATTAATTTCTTTTTCAGTCAGCGCTTTTGTAGCTTACAAGACCGTGATCGTCTGTTGACAAGCGACTCATGATCAAGGACAGCGCTGATTCGCAATTTATGCCGATCGGTCAGGATGAAAGCAATGGTGACTTACCCAGCCTCGATTCGAGAATTTGTCGAGCCTGCCCCCGTTTGCTTACAGTCAGCAACTATGCCTGAAGTAGTCGAGCTAATGGGGCGGTATCAAGCCGATCGCTTAGTGTTTGTAGATGAGCGACAGTTTCCGATCGGTGTGATTCAGGCTCATGCCTTGTTGTCCTATGCCCGACAATCCGAAGAGATCGATCTCAAACTGCTGGTCGAAATCTTGCCTACAATCGAAGAAACCACCGATCTACTCGAAATCGAGTTCACAAGTCCAGTGCGATATTGGGCAGTGGTCGATCGCGGTTCTCAGTTTGTTGGATTAGTCGATAGCTTTACGCTGCGATCGTGGTCAGAAGTTTTGCGTGCAGCGGATGTGTCCAAACCCGCCAAGCTTTCCTCCGAATCGTTTTGGCATCGCGCCAAAGCTGAAACTTGTGCCGAATTAGAGCGATCGCGTCAGTCCGCATCGCCCGCCGAAATTAACCGTCTGAAGCAACAGATTCAGGTTCAAATCGCAGAGCTTGGATACGCCAAAACGCCGGATGGAGAAATCGCGCGGCTCGATTCGCTTGCCAAACCCGATAGTAAAGCAACGCTGATGCAGTTTCTTGAACATCTGCCATTACCGTTGATGCTACAAACGCGATCGGGCGAAGTGATCGCCCAAAACAAAGTCTGGACAGAGCAGTTGGGGGATGTCGTTGATCCAAGCTGGGTGCAACGAGATGCCGCCGCCTTGTTAGAGTACGCAATGCCGTCCTCTGTAAGCGAAACGCTCAAATCAATCTCTCCCAAACTGTGTCAAATCGGTTCGACTCCGAATACTTGTATCTGCGTCTGCCCGCTAAAAAATGGGCAGGAACGGATCTTGCAGTTTGCAAAAATTCCACTGGGAGAACTGTTTTCCCATCAGGAGCTGCCGCAGTTTGAAGCCGATCCAGCGTTTCGCCTCGCCGCTTTCGAGCAAGAAACGGGCGAATTTGGGCGATCGTCTACCGCAGTGCAATCCTTGATCGAAGAAAATGTGTGGCTTGTTCTCGCGCAAGATGTGACAGAACAGCAGCAGTTATCGCGCGAACTAGCAGCGAAAAACGCCGATCTCGTTCAACTCAATCGCCTCAAAGATGAATTTCTCGCCTGCATCAGTCACGAACTGAGAACGCCGTTAACCGCTGTTCTCGGCTTATCGAGCTTGCTCAAAGATCAGCTTTCTGGAACCCTCACCGAACGCCAAGTGCGTTACGCCCAATTGATTCACCGCAGCGGGCGGCACTTGATGGCGATCGTCAATGACATTCTCGATCTCACGCGGATCGAAACCGGACAGATCGAACTGTCGCTTTATTCTGTGAGCGTGAAATCGCTCTGTGAAAGAGCGATCGAGCAAGCTGAACTACTGTGTTTAGAAGAAGAAAAACCAGAAACCAGAACGGCTCTCTATGCAACCGCACCGCTGGCAAACTTCACCTTAGAAATTGAGCCAGGATTAGAAGCCTTAGTCGCAGACGAATTGCGCCTGCGTCAAATGCTAGTACATCTCCTATCGAATGCGCTGAAATTCACCGATTCATCTGGGCAAATCGGATTAAGAGTCAGTCGTTGGGAAGGTTGGATTGCATTTACCGTTTGGGATACCGGAATTGGCATTCCCGCCGAGAAACAACATTTGATTTTCCAAAAATTTCAGCAGCTTGAGAATCCCATGACTCGCCGATTTGAGGGAGTAGGGCTTGGACTCGTTCTGACGCAACGTTTAGCTCGACTGCACGGAGGCGATGTCTCGTTCGTGTCCAGAGAGAATCAAGGCAGCGAATTCACGCTGCTTTTACCGCCCACTCATCCGCAGCGCACCAATAGTATTGCCGTTTCTCACACGAAGACGGAGAATGACAATCGCCTCGTTTTAGTCGTCGAAGCGGTCGTGAAATCGATCGAGCTTCTCTCCGACCAACTCGCAGAACTCGGATATCGCGTGGTGATTGCTCGATCGGGAACTGAAGCCGTCGAAAAAGCTCGCCGCCTCCAACCTTGTGCGGTTTTCCTCAATCCATTACTGCCAACGTTATCAGGTTGGGATGTGTTGACGCTGCTCAAAGCTGAACCCGAAACGCGAGAAATTCCCGTGATCGTGACCGGAACACGCGGCGATCGAGAACAAGCCTATCGCCATCAAGCCGATGGCTTTGTCGCATTCCCGATCGTGCAGAGATCGCTTCAGCAAGTTCTCAACCAACTTACGCCCGATGAGGTGTCCATTCCTACGATCGTTGAACCCTCGCCCCAAACCTTAGTCATTCTGCGCCTCAGTCCCACTCGTTACGGAGAGCTTCACCGCTCAGGAACGAGTGCCAAAATCGATCTCAACGCCTTACTGCACAGTCACAATTACCGCGTAGTCGAAGCCGACGACTTAGAACAAGCTGAACTCCTCGCCCAAGTTTGGAAACCGAATATTGTGCTACTTGATGCCGCCGTTCCTGACGCGATCGGATATTTGAAACTGTTGGGCAACTGTAGCTTTCTCGCTTCCTTGCCGCTCGTGACGCTCGATCCGATAACGACTCAAGCCGCCAATCAAGTACCAGGATTATCAGTGTTTCCTTGTTTAGCGCCTGTTTCCGAAACTTCAGAAGCGTTGCTGCAAGTGATTCAAGTGGCAGCAGGATTTGCATGGCGACCGTTCGTACTCGCGATCGATTCTGCCAAACTACAATCACCGAATGCGAAACGCTCCGACTGGCTCCAAGCCGTGATGCAATATCTCCAAACGGCTGGATTTCGCGGCATGATTGCTCGATCGTGGCAAGATGTTTTGCAAAAACTCGACACCCAAAGCATTGACTTACTCTTACTTCATGCTTCGGATTTAGATCGATCGACGATTCAGCAGCTTTCAGGATTAAAGCGATTCCGGGAAAAGGTCGCGATCGTCATCATCAATCATCAGCCCGAAAATACACCATTATTGGAAGCGATTGCGACGGTTGTGCTGCCACCGATGCCGATGGAAGAATTACTCGATCGAGTGAATCATATCTTGGCAGAGTAATTGCTCTCGTCTATTCTGTCTGCTCTTGCTGCTTCGCACGAATTAGGTCTGCAAGCTGCTCCATCGATTGCACTCGAATTCGAGGAGACGTATACACTTTATCTGCAAGAGCATAGAACGCCTCATTATCGTGACGATGTTTCATCACGTATGCGGCAAGTTCCTCGCGGCTCATGTCTGAAAAGTTAGGTTTGTTCATGATGGGTAAGTCCACAGTGCCATCTGGTTCGATTGTAACGATTAAACTCTCACCTGCAAGGATAAAAATATTGCTGGTTCGCTCATCAAGCCGCACTAGAGAAATATCAAGAAATAGAGTTGTGAGTTGATAACAGATCCGAAAACACTCGAACGTTTGGGCAGAAGTCGGTAATCGCGGGCTTGTCATTATTACGTGAACTGAAAATAAAGCTGAGACACTTTAACACTTCTAGTTCAATGCCATAAATTCTAGATACGAACTACTAATCTCTTTGACTGCAAACTCATAGAGTTGTTTTCCGTGTTCGGGGGTAGCAAGGGCGGGATTTGATCCCATGCGTCCATCGGGATAGCGATCGCGGAAATCGATCGCGCCATAGATCCGATGTCCTTTCGCCACAGGCTCACTCAACGGCGCAGATTTAATCGATTCAGGATAAAGGTATTGTGTTAACGCGACTTCACTCGGCGTTGCATGAGATCCTTCTTGATCACCGTATAGCTCTTTTGCCAATTTATACACCGAGCCACACATATACCAATTGCTGACGACGCATTGCACCTGGTTTGAAATTCCCAAATCCGATAAATGGTCATACGTTTCCGCAAATGCTGCCTTCAGAGTCGCCACATTTCCGCCATGTCCATTGATAAAGAAGAACTTGCGAAATCCCGCCTTCGCCAAACTCGTAACGTAATCGCGAATCACCAGAATCATCGTACTCGGTCGTAAACTCATACTGCCTGGAAATGCCGTATGATGTAGCGCCATTCCGACATTGATCGTGGGTGCGATCAAAGCGTTTGTCGATTCTCCGACTCCTTTCGCGATCGCTTCGGCACAGATCGCATCAGTTCCGATTAGTCCAGTCGGGCCATGTTGCTCGGTCGAACCGATCGGTAAAATAATTCCCGTCGATCGAGATAAATACGTCTCTACTTCTTGCCAAGTCGATAGATACAGCAACATAAGCGATTTTTGAAAGTCCTCCTTTCAGTTTCCTTCATTTCGCATTCCGAATCGCGTTATCATTTTCAATATTGATGTTGCTGAGAAAGCCGATCGTGTAGGCGCTGTGGACTTAAAACAAATATTCAAAACTGCGAACCCCATTATTGGGGTGGTTCATCTTCTGCCCCTGCCGACTTCCCCGCGCTGGGGCGGTAGTTTGAAGACCGTTCTCGATCGCGCCGAACAAGAGGCAACGGCTCTTGCGGCGGGTGGTGTGGACGCGATTATCGTCGAAAATTTCTTCGATGCGCCTTTTCCAAAAGATCACGTCGATCCGGCAGTCGTGAGCGCGATGACGGTGATTATTCAGCGCTTGCAGCAAATGGTAGCACTGCCGATTGGGATTAATGTCCTTAGAAATGATGCTCAGAGTGCGTTAGCGATCGCGTGTTGTGTGCAGGCGCAATTCATTCGCGTCAATGTCTGGACGGGCATCATGGCAACCGATCAAGGCTTGATCGAAGGACGCGCCCATGATTTGATGCGCTATCGTCGCGAGTTGGGTAGCGATGTGAAAATCTTTGCGGATGTGTTGGTGAAACACGCGCGACCATTGGGATCAGTGAATTTGACGACAGCGGTACAAGATACGATCGAGCGCGGGTTAGCAGATGCGGTGATTCTTTCTGGCTGGGCAACGGGCGATCCTCCCAACTTAGAAGACTTGGAATTGGCGCGGGATGCGGCTCAAGGAACGCCTGTGTTTGTCGGTAGCGGGGCGGATTGGGAAAACGTGCCGCAAATGATGCAGGTCGCAGATGGCGTGATTGTGTCGAGTTCGTTGAAGCGACAGGGCAAGCGAGAAAACTCGATCGATCCGATTCGGGTGAGTCGATTTGTCGAAGCGGCGAGACGAGGCATTCCCTTGCAGAAAGCAGAAAAGCCCGTTCCCTCAGTCAAGCTGCATAATTTCTGAGGTGCGATTTAGCTCGGCAGGACTGATCGCAAACGGGATTTTGCCAGTAAGCTGAACAGTGCTGCTTCTTCACCGCTATGCAAGTTCAGATTCAAACCTTTACGGTACATAAACGTTTTGCCCTCAAAATTAGTCGAGGAACGACTGCTCAAACAACTAATGTTTGGATCAAGATTGAGCAGGATGGAATTGAAGGATGGGGAGAAGCTTCGCCGTTTTCGATCGGAGAACAGCCCCAAACGACAGAAATGATTGCGCGTTCTTTACAAGCGATCGCACCTCTCCTTAAAGCAATTCATCCACTTGAACGCCAACGGCTCGATCAGCTTTTCGCTCAAGCCAAACTCCCGTCTGCTGCGCGTGCTGCGATCGACATTGCTTTACATGATTGGTTAGGGAAATCTGCCAATCTGCCGTTATGGAAATTGTGGGGACTGGAGCGCGATCTCATTGTTCCAACTTCAGTGACGATCGGGATCAACACCCCCGAAGGCGCAAAACAACGAGTCAAAGATTGGCTGGGTAAAGGCACGATCGAATCACCGCTGCAAGATATTCAAGCGCTGAAAGTAAAATTAGGCAGTCCTGAAGGAATCGAAGCGGATCAAGCAATGTTTGAAGCGGTGCGGGAGGCGGCTCCGAATATTCATCAAATTAGTGTCGATGCAAATGGTGGTTGGACTGTTGAAACGGCTTTGAAAATGGCGCATTGGTTAAGCGATCGCAATGTAACTTACATCGAACAACCTTTGGCAAAAGGGCGAGAAACCGAACTAACAAAACTGTTTTATCTTTCACCGTTGCCGATTTTCGTCGATGAGAGCTGTTTTACCAGTCGATCAATTCCATCATTAAGCGATCGCGTTCATGGCATCAACATTAAGCTAATGAAGTCCGGTGGTTTAAGTGAAGCACTGCGGATGATTCATGTTGCGAAAGCTTCTGACCTCAAAGTGATGTTTGGCTGTTATTCGGATAGTGCATTGTTGAATAGTGCGATCGCACAGTTATCCCCACTCGCAGACTATTTAGATCTCGATAGTCATTTGAATCTGATTGATGATCCGTTTATGGGCGCAAGCTTTCAAAATGGGCGCGTGATTCCGAGCGATCGTCCGGGTCTAGGTGTTGTGTTGAAAGGGAGATAAACAATGCTGAAATCCAGCGATCGCGTTGCAGTTCTTTTGCATGATGGTGTTCAAGGCACACAGGGAAAAACTGGGCTGACGTTTACGCGGTATTGTTCTGATTCCGCGGTTGCAATCATTGATCATGACTGTGTAGGACAATCTTTTCGAGCGTTAACCTCGATCGCGTGTGATGCTCCAATTGTGAGTTCGATCGAGGAAGCTTTGCAGTATCAACCCACTGTATTGTTAATTGGAATTGCTCCCTCTGGCGGAGTGCTACCGGATGTGTGGTTCAGTGAGATTCAGCAAGCGGTTGAGGCGGGATTGTCGATCGTGAATGGACTGCATACGGCACTATCACCCAAGCTCAAAGATCGATTGAAGCCTGAACAATGGATTTGGGATATTCGTCGAGAACCAATTGGCTTAAAAGTTGGAAGCGGTGCGGCTCGATCGCTGTCTTGTCTGAGAGTTCTAACCGTTGGAACCGATATGAGCATCGGCAAAATGTCCACGAGTTTAGAACTCGATCGCGCAGCAAAAAAGCGAGGAATACGATCGAAGTTTCTCGGCACAGGACAAGCAGGAATGATGATTTCTGGTGATGGCATTCCTTTAGATGCGATTCGCGTTGATTTCGCTTCGGGAGCCGTCGAACAGTTAGTCATGCGTCATGCAAATTACGATCTTCTTCACATCGAAGGACAAGGATCAATTTTGAATCCAGCTTCGACCGCAACTTTACCGTTGATTCGAGGCTCTCAACCAACGCATTTAATTTTGGTACATCGAGCGGGACAAATGCAGATTCGCAACTTTCCCCAAGTCCCGATTCCACCGCTTAAAACAGTCGTTCAAGTTTATGAATCTCTCACTGCTGCGGGTGGCTCGTTTGCAGCTTGTAAAGTTGCAGCGATCTCACTTAACACCGCTCATCTCGATCACGATGCGGCATGGGGAGCGATCGCATTAATTCAAGAAGAAACAAACCTACCTTGTACCGATCCGATTCGATTTGGAGCAGACATTCTTCTAGATGCGGTCTTGAATTGTGAGCCAGCAGTTTAGGCACAAAACTCCATCCACATGACTTCCCAAACTAATTGAGGTTGAACATAAGCGAGTAACTGTTCCTTAGCTTTTTCTAATAATCGGATCGATCGAGAACTATAGCTCTGTGTCCAATACATTTGCTGTAAGTAATCAATCAACCAAAGCTGTGTTTCACCGTCGATCGTTTTCGCGATCGTTCTTCCAACCGTTAATGCTTGCTTCAGAGACGTCGGAGGATTCATTACTGATTCGAGGAGTTCAGGTGGAATCAATTCGAGCGTTTGCTGATGTGCGATCGCGGCTCCCGGACTTCCTTGGGCCAAAGCTAACAATTGCGGTTTCGACAATATCTCTGCGTGTCCCACTTGTTTCAACACACGCGCCATTGATTCTGCATCGAGCCGAGCAAACGGAATCCGCTGACACCGAGAAACGATCGTCGGTAAAACCGATTCGATACTGGTTGCCAAAAGAACGATCGTTGCGCGTCCCGGTTCTTCCAGCGTTTTCAGTAACGCATTCGCAGCGGCTTCCGGCATCGTTTCTGCGTGTTCAATTACGATCGCCGATCGCGCCGCTTCGAGTGGCGGACGACTAAGAAACTGACTCACTTCGCGAATTTGCTCTAATCGAATCATCGGCGGCGTTTTGCGCTTGACTCCAGCAGCTTCAGCCTCGATCGAAGTTAATCGCTTTCCTTGATGTAAGTAAGTCGGTTCAACCCAGAGTAAGTCGGGATGATTGCGATTGAGAATGCGCGATCGCGAAGACGACAACAGCGATTCGAGAAAACATTCGGCTGCCAATCGCTTGCCGATTCCCGCAGTTCCGGTAAATAGATAAGCAGGTGCGAGGCGATCAATTGCGATCGCGCGTTCTAAAAGTTCAACAGCTTGAGATTCACCGATCAGGGTTGCAAACGCAGACATGAGCCAGAGAGATAATGAATGCCCATTGTAGTTGTATCACCTTTAATTTTTAACGGTCTTCAGGCAATATTGTCTAAGTGATATCAAAAACTTCAATGCTGATCGTTTTAAGGCTGGAAGATAAAACAGAATTAGTTGGGTTCCATCTGATTGCCTTTGTCATGTTGATGGTCAAACAGTTCGTTGAACTCCGCTTTCAAAGTGCATAACACCCTCTAGGCAATACAACTCAGATAAAGATGTCAGAGTTTGTAAATAATGTAAATTAAGCGTTATAGTAATATACATAGCGCAACGAATGGTTCGTTAGATTGACTCCTGACTGATAACAGATAGCGCACCCGGCGTTTGAACTCTCAGCAAAGCTATTTGACCCGCTGTATCAAAATCCTTTCATGCCTTTTGTGTTCTCTGAACATCGAACAGAACGATTAGGCTCACGATACAGCAAGAAACACTCTATCAATCGCTTCTTTAGGCACGGATGGGCATTGAACTTAGACCTTTTCTCTGTCTCACTTGAGCATTGGTCTCCAGGCTTCACGGCAAGTTCGGTTCGTGCATTTACAACGACAGACCAAACTGTCAACACATCACAAACATTAGGTGAAATTCATGGCTGATATCGTTGATACTGCTGTTAAAGCTAATTCCTTCACAACCTTAGTTGCTGCCCTCAAAGCTACCAATTTGGTTGATACTCTCAAAGGTAAAGGTCCGTTTACGGTCTTTGCTCCGACTGATGAAGCATTTGCAAAACTGCCAGCAGGCACAGTGGATGGACTTCTAAAGGACATTCCTCAACTCAAGAAAATTCTGACCTATCATGTCGTCTCTGGCAAAGTCATGGCGGCTGATGTGACAAAGCTGAAATCGGCTAAAACTGTTGAAGGTTCAGAGGTAAAAATCGATGCGTCTCAGGGCGTGAAGGTGAATAACTCTACAGTGACAACTCCCGATGTAGCGGCTGATAACGGTGTCATCCACATCATTGATACCGTGCTAATGCCTGCATAATCTCCCGCTTAAAAACGGCGAGAGTGACGATCATTAATTCGCATCGCATCGTGCCTCTGACCTTCTTAACGGGATGTCAGAGGCACAATCGTATCGAAAAGCGGCGATCTCTAAATCGTCTAGAGTTCGCAAATCCTAAGTTGGAGCGTCGTAATGTCGAAAGAAAAGAAAGGGAATAGAGAATCCAAAAAGCCCAAAGCACAGTCGGATGGAACTAAGAAGGAGAAAAAAGACCCTAAAAGATACGATGGCTCATTTGGGCAATCAAAGTGAGAAATACAACACTAGAGGGTGTTATGCACTTTTGTTAGACTGGGAGCATGAGTAGAAAGCCTTATCCCACCGATGCGAGCGACGAAGAATGGGCATTTGTCGCACCGTCCTTAACCTTAATGACTGAAGATGCCCCGCAGCGAGAGCATAGCCTGAGAGAAGTGTTCAATGGCTTGCGGTACGTGACGCGACCGGGAGGAGCATGGCGATTGATGTCGCATGACTTGCCGCCGTGGTACACGGTGTATCAACAAACGATGCGGTGGATGAAAGCGGGTGTGTTTGAAGCGATGGTATATGACCTGCGCGAATTGCTGCGGGTGTTATCCGGGCGAACTGAGCAACCGAGTGCGGTGATTCTAGATAGTCGGGTCTTACAATCTACAGTTGAAAGTGGGCAGCGAGCAGGCTATGACGGCGGGAAGCGCAAAAAAGGCAGCAAGGTACATATTGCGGTCGATACGTTGGGTCAACTCTTAGCGCTGCACGTCACGCCTGCGAATGAGCAAGACCGACATCAGGTGGAAAAGTTAGCAGCAGCAACAAGTCACAGGAGAAGCGGTCGAAGTGGCGTTTGTAGACCAAGGCTATACCGGAGAACAAGCAGCGCAAGACGCGCAAGCCAATGGAATCCAATTAGAAGTGGTCAAACTTCCAGAAGCAAAAAAGGGGTTTGTCTTGCTGCCGCGGCGGTGGGTGGTCGAGCGCAGTTTTGGTTGGATGTCTCGCTTTCGCCGATTGGTCAGAGACTACGAGCGATTAGCGGAAACTTTAGTTGGGTTCCATCTGATTGCCTTTGTCGTGTTGATGGTCAAACAGTTCGTTGAACTCCGCTTTCAAAGTGCATAACACCCTCTAGGAATAATCACTTCTACCTCTTCATCTGCCAAAACATAAATCACACCATTTCTCTCAGCGACACGAACAATGTGAACGGAAAGAAGCATCCTAGTCAGGTCAAAACAGACCTGTAAAGCGGCAGATTCTTGCTCCGGAGCGGGAGAGATAGACTATCTCATCCTAACGTAATCAATTTTCAGCGATGACGTTTTATCGTATCACGCTAAATTGCTAAAGTTTGAGCTATTTGCTCAAGAGCGCGATCGCCGCAGATTTTAACTAATTGCAAATTCGGTAAACTGTCGCATTTCTGGCGGATAGAGTCCAAGAACGATGTCTTCTTTGGGAACACCTTCGGCTGCCAGATCGTGTTCGGTTGTATTGTGAAAAATCCAAATTTTGCCGTCTCGGATGTCGATGTGCATCACGCAATGATGAATACGGCGTTGGTGATGCCAGCCCATGTGAACGATTTGATAGCATCGCGTTCTGTATCAAAAATCAGTTCAACCTCAATTTCCCCATAAGCAGGCTTGCTCTGAGCGTGTTGAGCGAGGAGGGTTTGAACTAATTGACGGTAATGTTGGGTATCCATTGGAGGCTGGATTGTAATGAAGGATTATAAATCATTAGTTTAAGCTGATTTTCTTTCGACGATCATTCGGGGAAAGTCGAGTTGAAAAAAAGTATTGAATGTGAACAGGGGAACTGCGAGGTAAAGGACACGATCGGGATCTTCTCGGCGAAGATTCACGATCGCTTCCCCGACCGAATTCAGCTTGGCAAAACTTAATAAAAGAACGATTGCACTTTGCAAGACCGCCTTTTGGTAGGATTGATAACTGAGATTGCCCATGAAAACGGCGACAAATCAGCAGTTGGAGGACTTATTTCGTGGAAAACACGCTTGGTTTAGAAATCATTGAAGTCGTAGAACAGGCGGCAATCGCCTCGTCTCGTCTCATGGGAAAAGGCGACAAAAATGAAGCCGATCGAGTGGCAGTAGAAGCGATGCGCGAACGCATGAACAAGATCCATATGCGCGGTCGGATCGTGATCGGAGAAGGAGAACGCGACGATGCGCCGATGCTCTTTATCGGAGAGGAAGTCGGGATTTGTTCGCGTCCTGATGCTGAAAGTTTCTGCAACATTGATGAATTGGTCGAGATTGATATCGCAGTTGACCCCTGCGAAGGCACAAATCTCTGCGCTTACGGTCAGCCTGGATCGATGGCGGTGTTAGCAATCTCCGAAAAAGGCGGCTTGTTTGCGGCTCCCGACTTCTACATGAAGAAACTCGCGGCTCCTCCTGCCGCAAAAGGCAAAGTGGATATCAACAAGTCCGCCACCGAGAACTTGAAAATCTTGTCGGAATGTCTCGATCGCAGCATTGATGAACTTGTCGTCGTGGTGATGAAGCGCGAACGCCACAATGATTTGATCAAAGAAATCCGTGAAGCGGGTGCGCGGGTGCAACTGATCAGCGATGGTGATGTCGGTGCAGCGATCAACTGCGGTTTTTCGGGAACCAACATTCACGCGCTGATGGGGATTGGTGCGGCTCCTGAAGGTGTGATTTCGGCGGCAGCGCTGCGGTGTTTGGGCGCACACTTCCAAGGACAACTGATCTACGATCCGGCGATCGTCAAGACCGGACTGATCGGAGAAAGCAAAGAAGCGAATATCGCTCGGCTGAAAGAAATGAACATCACTGATCCAGATAAGGTCTACACTGCTGAAGAGCTTGCCTGCGGTGAAACCGTGCTGTTTGCCGGAACCGGAATCACTCCGGGCAACATCATGAACGGTGTGCGTTTCTTCAAAGGTGGCGCGAGAACTCAAACGCTTGTCATCTCCAGCCAATCGAAGACGGCGCGGTTTGTAGACACGATCCATATGTTTGATCAACCGAAGATCGTTCAATTGCACTAAACCAAGACCGGGTGAGAGAGAATGGAAGATAGAAATTGCTGCACTATCTCTCATTCTCTCTTCCCCTTCACCTTCTCGACTTATTAGAGCGCTTTTTAATATGAACATTGCTGTTGTTGGGCTGACTCACAAAACTGCACCCGTCGAAGTTCGTGAGAAACTGAGCATTCCGGAACCTGTTTGCGATAAAGCGATCGCACAACTCTGTAGCTACCCGCACATCGAAGAGGTAGCAGTGCTGAGTACCTGCAATCGATTGGAACTTTATCTGGTGACTTCAGACACTGAACAGGGAATTCGCGAAATCAATCAGTTTTTATCAGAACACAGTAAATTGCCGAGTGCGCGGTTGCGTCCGTATCTGTTCACCTTGCTGCACCAAGATGCGGTCATGCACTTAATGCGAGTCTCAGCAGGATTAGACAGCTTGGTTCTGGGTGAAGGTCAGATCCTAGCGCAGGTGAAACAGTGTCATAAACTCGGACAGCAACATCGCGGAATTGGACGAATTCTGAATCAGTTATTTAAACAGGGAATTAGCGCCGGAAAACGGGTGCGAACGGAAACGAGCATCGGAACGGGTGCGGTTTCGATCAGTTCGGCAGCAGTGGAACTGGCACAAATGAAGGTGGATCATCTTTCTGATCAGCGCGTCACCATCATTGGGGCAGGTAAGATGTCGCGACTGTTGGTGCAGCATTTGTTGTCGAAGGGTGCGACGAATATTGTAATTTTGAATCGATCGATGGATCGAGCGCGGGAATTGGCGAATCTGTTCCCGGATGCACCGCTGAGACTGTTACCGATCGCCGATATGATGGACGCGATCGCACAATCGGACATTGTATTTACCAGCACTTCTTCGACGGAACCGATTCTCGATCGAGCCAACCTCGAACCCGTACTCGATCCGAATCAGCCTTTAATGGTGATTGATATTGCCGTTCCTCGAAATGTAGCAGCGGATGTGAATGAGTTGCCAACCGTTCGAGCATTCAACGTAGATGATTTGAAAGCAGTTGTCGCGCAGAACCAAGAAAGTCGTCGGCAGATGGCGATGGAAGCAGAAGCATTATTGGATGAGGAAGTTGAAGCGTTTGAAGCTTGGTGGCGAGCGCTAGAAACCGTTTCGACGATTAGCTGTCTGCGTGACAAAGTGGAAGCAATTCGGGCACAGGAATTAGAAAAAGCGCTGTCGAGATTGGGAACGGAATTTGGCGATCGACATCGCGAAGTGATTGAGGCATTGACGAAAGGAATCGTGAACAAAATTCTGCATGATCCAATGGTGCAATTGAGATCGCAGCAGGACATTGAAGCGCGACGACAAGCGATGGAAACGTTGGAATTGCTGTTTAATCTCGATCGACAACAAGCGGGAGCCTAAATTTCTTTTCTTGCTGGTTAAACAGTGCTAACGTACTATAAGTCAAATCACTTCTTTGGTAGAGGAGTGATTTTAGGCAGTACACTAAGCTCTGGTTAAATGGAAAAGGATAGAGTATGGACTCAGTAGCGCGTCTCACTCCGGAGATTCAACAGCGGGTACAGGAACTCAAACGCCTGTTGCAGAAAGCCAGTTACGAATACTATGTGCTAGACGCGCCGACGATCGATGATGCCGTTTACGATCGACTTTATCGTGAACTGCAAACGCTTGAAACGCAGTATCCGGAGTTGATTTCGCCCGATAGTCCGACTCAGCGCGTGGGTGAACGTCCCGCGAGTCAATTCACTTCGGTCAAACACAACATTCCGCTTTACAGTTTAGAGAACGCTTTCGGCAATGACGACTTAGCTATCTGGGAGCAACGATGGCGTAAAGTTGCAGCGGATGTAAGCGAATTTGATTATATTTGTGAACTGAAAATTGATGGAAATGCGATCGCGCTAACCTACAAAAATGGCGTTTTGGTGCGGGGTGCAACTCGTGGCGATGGCATCACAGGCGAAGAGATCACCCAAAACGTGAGAGCCATTAAATCGATTCCTTTACGTCTCAACTTAGAAAATCCGCCTGAAATTGTGGAAGTGCGAGGCGAGGCGTTTCTTTCCCTCGATACCTTTGAGAAAATTAATCGCGATCGCGAAAAAGCCGGAGAATCCCTTTTCGCTAATCCTCGCAATGCCACCGCTGGAACGCTACGCCAACTCGATTCACGCATTGTGGCTGCCCGACAGCTTGATTTCTTTGCCTACACACTACATTTTCCCGGCGAATTGGCAACACAGTGGGATGCTTTGGAACTGCTTAAACAATTGGGATTTCGGGTGAATCCAGAACGATCGTGCTGTGCCAATTTACAAGCAGTGCAAGAATACTGCGATCGCTGGTCAACCGATCGCACAAAATTGCGCTACATGACAGACGGGGTTGTCATTAAAATCAACTCGCTTGCACTACAAGAAAAATTAGGATTTACGCAAAAATTTCCGCGTTGGGCGATCGCACTTAAATATCCCGCTGAAGAAGCTCCAACGATTCTAGAAAACATTGGCGTGAATGTGGGACGCACCGGGGCAATCACACCTGTTGCAGAGCTTCGACCTGTCCTATTAGCGGGAACGACCGTATCACGAGCGACTTTGCACAATCGCGATCGTGTTGCCGAACTCGATTGCAGAATCGGTGATACCGTCATTATCCGAAAAGCCGGAGAAATCATTCCCGAAGTTGTTCGCGTTCTCAAAGAATTACGACCTGCCGGAGCGCAACCGTATCAAATGCCTTCGCATTGTCCAGAGTGTGGTGAACCTGTTGTTAAACCTGAAGATGAAGCTGTGACTCGATGTATTAATGCTTCTTGTCCTGCAATTCTGCGTGGAGCGTTAACACATTGGGCGAGTCGCGACGCTTTAGATATTAACGGCGTGGGTGAAAAACTGGTTGCTCAATTGGTTGACAGTCGTATTGTGCATTCGGTTGCGGATTTGTATGATTTGTCGATCGAGCAACTCCTCACCCTAGAGCGCATGGGCAAAAAGTCGGCTGAGAAAATTGTTACTGCGATTCAACACTCGAAAGCTCAACCGTGGTCGCGCGTCTTATACGGTTTAGGAATTCGGCATATCGGCAGCGTCAACGCTCAGACGTTAACGCAAGCCTTTCCGAAGGTGGAACTACTCGCGCAAGCCACACCCGAACAGATCGAAGCGGTTCCCGGATTTGGGTCTGAGATTGCTCAATCCGTGTCCGAATGGTTTCAAAATCACGGCAATCAGGAACTCATCGATCGCTTACGCCAAGCCGGAGTTCAGCTCGAAGGCGAAGCAGCTCCGGTGGTCAGAGAAACCGCGATCGCAGGAAAAGTCTTTGTCATTACTGGAACATTACCGACGCTCAAACGCGACGAAGCGAAAGCATTGATTCAGGAAGCAGGTGGAAAAGCGACCGATTCGGTGAGTAAGAAAACTGATTATCTAGTAGCAGGCGAAGAGGCAGGCTCAAAGCTTGAAAAGGCTCAGACATTAGGAATTACAATCCTCTCAGAAGCGGAGTTAATGGAACTGATTCAAGCTTAGTGATTCGTTATCATGGCTGTATGTAGTTGGGTCGATCGATGACGTTATGAACAAAGTTGGTGTGGCTTACGTTCTCTGGTTGGGCGGATTAGTCGGTTTATCCGGGCTACATCGTTTGTACAATGGCGAAAAGAAAACGGGCTTGCTCTGGCTTGGAACGTTCGGATTATTCGGCTTTGGGCATTTGTTGGATCTGATTCTGATTCCAAAAATGGTCGAAGTGCATAACGCGCGATTGGGCGAAAAGTACAAGCCATTGCTCGACCGAAACCCGATCGCGCTAAAAATCGAGCAGGTGACATTACGACCCTCAAAATTTGCGAGTGTCCAATCTCCGAAACTGATCAATTCGGCTCAGTCCATTTCTCAACAACAAGCCACGATCGACCTTCTCAAAGCAGCAGAATCACGCAACGGTAAACTATCGGTCACCCAGGGCGTAATGGCAACTGGATTGAGCTTTAAGCAAGTTGAAACGCTGCTTACCGAAATGCTAAAGAGCGGCTACGTTGAGATTAGCAATGATCCAGAAACAGGAATAGTTCTATACGAATTCAAAGAGCTTTAATTGTTCTGAGCATTCCACCACGATCGTACTAATCGAATCTCATCCCAACCGTAGGTTTCATCTAAACGATCGCGGATTTTGGACAATGAAAACTCATCCGCTTGCTGAACGGCTTCGAGAATTTTGGCTTGTCGATCGCGCGACACTAAGCGATCGAGATCAACCGGATATTTCATTTCGATTAGTTCTGCCAAGTGCGTCATCACTGTACTGAGCCGGATATTTCGCTCCTCAGCAATGGCTGACGGTTTCGTGCCCCGCTGGAATAGTTCAAGCGTGTACAGTTGAGTGTAAGTTGCCTCATTTGCACCGGGCGGAACTGGAGCGGAATCGAGCTTTGTCACTCTTGGATCAAGTTGGGTAACAGTCGGTTCTGGTGTTGTTTCTGTTTGAATCAGTAAACCAATCTCTTGTCTAAACGATCGAATTTCTGCCAAGAACGCTTCGCCGTACTGTGCAAGTTTGCGGCTTCCTACGCCTGAGATGTTGAGGAACTGTTGACGGGTTTGAGGTTGCTGCTGTGACATCAATCGCAAACTCGCATTCGAGAACACTACATAAGGCGGAACGGATTGTTCATCTGCCAAACGCTTCCGCAGTTTTTGCAAGCGATCGAACAATTCTTCGGATTCGGGCGTATCGACAGGCGTAATCTTCGGAACAGTCACCGCAGGTTTCGGTTTGTCGATCGCAATCTTTACTTCCCGCTCTCCCCGCAACACTTCCCAACTCAAATCATTCAGCTTCAAAACAGAATAGCCATCGCTCGACTCATCGACTAAACGCTGATGAATCAGCGATCGACCGAGCATTTTCCACTCATCGGCGCTGATATCCTTCCCAATCCCGTAAGTGCTTAGAGTCTCATGTTTGTTATCAGTTACTCGCTTATTTTTCGAGCCGCGCAGAACATCGATCGTGTGCACCATGCCAAATGTTCGTCCGCGCTGAGCAAATCGCGCCACACAGGAGAGAAATTTCTGTGCTTCAACTGTCCAATCTTCGACAGGTTTCGGAAACTTACAGTTATCACAGTTATCACAGTTCCCCGGAAAGTCCTCACCAAAGTAAGAAAGCTGAATTGTACGACGACAATCTGTAGCTTCTGCAAAGTTAATCACTCGGCGGAGTTGCTGAGATGCAATCCGCTGCTCATCTTCAAGCGCATCGCCTGTGTTCGGATCAACTTTCTGCGAAATGATGAACTCAATTGTTTTTACATCCGCATAACTATAAAACAAAGTACAAATTGAAGGTTCTCCATCTCGTCCCGCGCGTCCTGATTCTTGGTAGTAACCTTCGATGTTCTTCGGAATGTCATAGTGAATGACGAATCGAACATCAGGCTTATTGATTCCCATGCCAAATGCGATCGTAGCAACCATCACCCGAACATCATCCCGAATGAATCGAGTTTGATTCTTTTGGCGCGTTTCTGCATTCAGACCCGCATGATAAGGAAGTGCAGCAATTCCATCCTGCTTTAACTTTGCAGCGACTTCTTCAACGCGCTTGCGGCTCAAACAATAGATAATTCCTGCACCTGGTGTTTCTTTAATGTGTTTGACAACTTCTTGATAAGCGGTCTTTGTTTTTGGGCGGACTTCGTAGTATAAATTGGGTCGATTAAAACTAGAAACGTGAACACGAGCTTGGTCTAAGTTTAGCTGTTGAACAATGTCCTCGCGAACTCGATGCGTTGCAGTCGCCGTTAAAGCAATGATTGGAACAGTGGGATAGCGCGATCGTAATACGCTTAACTGTCGATATTCCGGTCGAAAATCGTGCCCCCACTCCGAAACACAGTGCGCTTCATCGATTGCAAATGCAGAAAGCCCCACTCGATCGACAATATGCGGCATCACACCTTCTAGAAAATCCTCGCTCAACAATCTTTCTGGTGCAACATAGAGCAGCTTAATCCGCCCTTCCATCACAGCCCGACCGCGCGATCGACGTTCTTCTGCCGACAAACTACTATTCAAAAACGTCGCTGCAATCCCGTTATCGCGCAACAGTTCCACTTGATCCTGCATCAATGCGATCAGCGGTGACACGACAATCATCAATCCGGGTTTGAGCAATGCCGGAAGCTGAAAACAGATCGATTTCCCGCCGCCCGTCGGCATGATCACCAACTGATCGCGATTCGAGAGCGTCTGTTCGATAATTTCTCGCTGACCTGGACGAAAACTGTCGTACCCAAAGTAATGTTTGAGCGCTTCTTCGAGCGACAGAGATTCGAGCGTGGTTGGCAAGGACGTAGACATATTCTCAGGCATCAGCAACAGTACTGCTTAGAATGCCCCAACTGCTAGAGCGCGGCAACTGCAATAGAATAGCAGTACCAGTTTAGGATAACAAGAGAAAGTGAGCGATCGCGAATTTCATCCCTTGCAATCCTAAACTTTGGCACAAATTTCTAAGTGACAATGGTAAACTTGCCAGTCGCCAGATCGTAGCGTCCTCCTACGATTTTGAGTTTGCCTTCTTGGATCAAACCACCCAAAATTGTTGAACTTTCTGCCAGCTTCTGTGCCTGATACTGCACGTTCGCGATCACGGCATTTTGTTCCAAGTCCCCTGTTTTTGCTCTCACACGAGCGACCGCAGGTTTGATTTCTTCTACAAAAACGCCGATTCGACCGGGTAATGGATCTCCTTTTACGGCTGCTGTAACTGCACCACAGCGACTATGCCCAACTACCACAATCAGTTGGGAACCGAGCACTGCCGTAGAAAATTCCAGACTACCGATCGCAGTTTGACTCGCAACATTTCCCGCCACTCGAACGACAAAGAGATCGCCTAAGCCTTGGTCAAACACGATTTCGGCAGGCACTCTAGAGTCGGCACAGCCTAAGACTGATGCGAAGGGATATTGAGCAACCGCAGTTTCTTGCAGGCGTAAACGAGATTGATGCGGATTCTGACGCTTACCGTCTATAAAACGCTGGTTGCCTTCGAGGAGCTGCTTTAATGCTGCATCTGGGCTAACGGGTTGGGGTTTTGTGGGGGTTGCAGGGCTTTGAGCTAAAGCGTCTTCTGGCTTCCAAAGAATTCCGCTACCTGCGGTTGCAGCCATGCCGACTCCTGCCATTCCGGCGAGCTGCATAAACGATCGTCGTCCAATAAATCCGTTGATTCGAGTCATTCCACCAACCTCAAGCTACTTTCTGTCAATGCGATCGAGATAAGTCGCATCGATACAGGTGATGAGGAGAATATATCAAAATAGATGATCAGAGATTGAGGCTAAATATTGATGCTCTTCATCAACAAAAATCTAAGGTTTCTATCATAAAGAAGTATGAAGAAGACTCCTTATCAAAAAACTCCAGCCTTGGATAAAAGCTGGAGTGCTGAAACGAAGATAAGTCCGCTGGGACTTCAAACCTAATTTTGCTGATTCAGTTCCTCTTGGGGCTTCGATTTCAGACGAGTAGCCATTCCTTTACGAATGACCTCGCTTGTCGGTGTTCCACCCGCCAAGCGATACTGATCACTGTCCTTGCCGTACTTGAAGGCAACGCCTAACATTGCTTTCTGACCTAGTTGTTTGAGTTGCTTCTCTAGCTTTTCAATGTCGATCTGGGTTGAATCGATTACGGCTAGGGCATCGTTGTAAGCGTTGACCTTCTCGCGGAGTTGATCGACGGTGCTTTGGATGGCGGTGACGCTACAGCCTTCGCCTAAGTCTAAGTTGGGGTCAATCGCTTTTAATCCCGCTAACCGATGCTCTGTTTTTTCGGCAACATGAGCCGTTTTCTTTTGTCGAGGCATGAGATGGACTCTTGAATCACAACAATATCCGTCTGATTCTGATGCTGGATCGAATCTAGGCGATCGCGCTTTTCAGCAGTCTCAGGTTTGGATGGATTCAGCTTGGCTCACGATCGATTAGATCTCTGTGAGAAAAAACCGCAGACAATAGTGATGTTTTGGTGAAGAGAAGAGGGAGCGATCGTAGTTTTTCGGAGATTTGATTATCGATCGAGCTTTTCGCTGGGGTTGTTTTACTAACTTCCTGTACTTCGTTAGCGATCGTAGGCGGTTAGGTTGACGATCGCAGGTGATTCGTTACCGAGCGCGAGTAGGTTGCTGACTGAACGCGGGAGGGTCTGTTACTGCGCGATCGCAGTTACGAAGAAAACAGCAGCGGTTCGTAAGATCGGGTGATCTGACTTGTAGCGATCGCCTGTTAGAACTGACCGAGCTACAGCTTGAAGCTGATCAAGACGCACGACTGAGCCAACTTCTCGATCTTCAGCAAGCAGGAACGATCGGCGACAGCGATCTCACTGAGCTAAAAATTTTGATGCAAATCTACCAAGAAGAGCTGTTCCGAAAAGCAACTGCTCTTAGCGAAGCAGCAAAGCGCGGGAATCAACCCGCGCTCAGTCAGTGAGCCAAATTTTTGAAGAAGTCCGGGCGCGAGTTCGATTAGAAATTTTCTGCTAGATTAATCTCATCACTTACATATCGGTTCTCATGCCTAAACGTTTGACCATTGCCGAAGCGCAGCAGCAGCTTCCAAATTTACCGAACGAGTTGACCGATGAGCCGATCATTATCACTCAGGATGGATTGCCCGTGATGGCAGCAATGAGTTATGAACAATTGACCTCTTTATTGGAAACGCTTGATATCCTTTCTGATCAGGAATTTGCAAGTAAGCTTCGACAAAGCATTCTTCAAGCAGAACAGGGAGAGAGGATCTCTTGGGACGAGGTGCAAAAGCGGTTGGAACTATGACCGACGAATCCAACCTAGAATATGGTATCCAGTTCACATCTTCAGCCCTGGAAATGCTGGGTGCAATTAAGGATCGACGAGAATTAGAAGTTCTAAAAAATCGAATTAATAAACTTAAAAGTGAGCCTGAAAAACAGGGAAAAGCACTCGTTGATAATCTTGTAGGATATCGCAGTGTCCGGGCAGTTGGGCAACGCTACCGAATCATCTATCGGGTTGAAGAAACAACGATCGTTGTCCTAGTGGTTGGAGTCGGCAAACGCAAAGAGGGCGACAAAAAAGACATTTATGCTCTATTGAAACGTTTGTTAGATGATTGAATATCGATCGACATTCCCCCCGAAATCATAGAATAGCCTCAGCCTTCAGCCTTCATTCTATGAATCCTCATCAATTAGAAATTTTCCTCGACATCGCCACCGAAGCTGCGCTTGCTGCTGGAGCCGTTCTTCAAACCCATTGGGGTAAGCTCGAAGACATTCGCGAAAAAGGTCGCCCCGGAGATTTAGTCACCGAAGCCGATCGTGCTGCTGAAGATGCCGTTCTCTCGGTTCTCAAGCGTCATGTTCCAGAACATCCGATCTTGGCGGAAGAATCGGGACAATTGGGCGATCGACAAAGTGAATTTCTTTGGGCGATCGATCCGCTCGATGGGACGACGAATTACGCGCATCAATATCCGTTTGTCGCAGTGTCGATCGCGCTATTAATCGAAGGTATCCCACAAGTCGGGGTGGTGTTCAATCCGATTCATCAGGAACTATTTCGAGCCGCGAAAGGATTAGGAGCGACTTGCAATCGTCGATCGATTCGGGTGTCGTCCGCGACTGAATTAGAGAAAAGTTTGCTGGTTACAGGATTTGCCTACGATCGACGACAAACCCCAGATACGAACTATGCAGAATTTTGCCATTTGACCCATCTCACTCAAGGCGTTCGGCGCGATGGAGCCGCAGCGCTGGATCTCGCTTATGTTGCGGCGGGACGACTGGATGGATATTGGGAGCGGGGATTGTCGCTGTGGGATATGGCAGCGGGGATTGTGCTAGTCGAAGAAGCGGGTGGGAAAGTGACCGCATATGATCAAAGTCCGATCGAGCTTTCCTCTGGAAGAATTTTGGCCACGAATGGGAAAATTCACGATCGTTTAAGCGCAGAACTTTTGCACGTTCAATCAAACAGCTAAAAATTCGATTTGTCCGATGGCTCCTATAATAGGTCGTGAGGTCATGTGCGATCGCAAGACAAGTACCATCAGGTGGTAAGCAGCGTGATGAATTCCCTTCGCTCTTGGGCGCAACAATTACAGCGAGTGTGCAGCGATGGTGGGAAACATCTCCAACACTCTGCCTCAGTACGATCTCTCAAACGAGTCAATACGCTCCGAAAACAACTGGCTCATAAGCCTGCGGTTCCGACTTCGGTCGTGATTGTCGCAACCTCGATCGTATTGACAGGCGCTCTAGGACGACAGTTTTACAATCAACCGCGTCTGAGTGTTGGCAAAATTGCGACTGAAACGATCGAAGCTCCGAGTGATGCTCAAGTCGAAGACAAACAAGCAACCGAAGAAAAACGCAAAGCCGCTCGAAATATTTCAGTTCCGATGTTCATGCCGGATACGATCGCATCAGATCAAATCCGACAAACGGTTCAAACTCAGTTAGCAAAAGGAACCACACTCCGACAACAGCTTGGAAAGTTTCCTTACATCGAAACAGAAACACTTTCAGAACCCACGCAGCAATACTTACGCAAAGCAGAAAACTGGGAATGGGATTTGATTGTCGCCGCGATTCAAAATCGGAGCGCTAATTTTAGCGATCGACTCGGTGATCCACTCCAGCGCAAAGCCGCGATCGAACTGATGCGCTACCGAAATCAAACGTCGTTCGATAGCTTATCCGGTCTGACCAATCGAATTACAGCGGCTCGACAAAGATATGCCGCCACGATTGCGCTCGTTCAATCGCCGTATGATGCCACTTTGTTTGAAGCATCCGACGCGGCTTGGCAGAAAACGCAAGCTGAAGTAATGCAAATTGTCGATCGAATGTTGGCGCAGGGCATTTCACCCGGCCTGACTCAGAGCCAGCTTGAAACCGCAATTGCCCTCAATGTTCAAAGCGCAACACCCCCCGAAACCAGAGCGGTCGCGACGAAACTCCTGCTTACTTCACTCAAACCGAATCTGATTAAAGACGAAGAACAAACCCGACAGCAAGCCGAGAAAGCTGCTCAAGGCGTTGAACTTGTGATCATTAAGGTTCGGCGTGGAGAAGCGATCGTCAGAGACGGGCAAGAAATCTCAGCCAGCAATTTTATTGTGTTGGACTACTTCAACCTCAGTCGGCGCGAAACGAATTGGTTCGGTTTGATTGCATTTGCTGGACTGGTGGGCGGAACTGTCACGCTATTCTGGCTATTAGAGCAGCGATACCATCCGAAAGGGCTGAGAAATCGAGACTATTGGTTAGTCGGAATGATGTGTCTCAGCACTCCACTGATGGTGATCATCAATGCACCTTCAACAAATTTACCTGCGATCGGGTTCTTGATGGGGACATTCTACGGTTCAGTGTTAGCAATGACCGGAGTGGGATTGCTAACCGTGATGTTGCCGATCGGGATGGGATTGAGCGTGATGCAGTGTGTTCCGAGTGCAGCAGCGGGATTGATTGTGGCAGCATTGGCAGCGAGAGTGCGATCGCGTGAAGAGTTAGCATTCCTCGGATTGGGTGTGGGTGCGACTCAAGGATTGTTGTATTTGCTGTTGGGTGCATTGTCGGGTGTCGGTTGGTATAGTCTCCTCGGTCGTGCTGCACTCGAAGCATTGTTAGGGTTAGCGTGGAGCATTGTCGCGATCGGCATTAGTCCTTACCTTGAGCATTTGTTTGATGTCGTCACAACGTTGCGCTTAGTCGAACTTGCAAATCCGAATCGAACCTTGCTCAAACGTTTAGCTGCTGAAACTCCAGGGACCTTTCAACATACTTTGTTTGTGGCGAATTTAGCTGAAGCTGCCGCACGCGAATTGGGCTGTAATGTCGAGCTTGCAAGAGCTGGAACGCTCTACCATGACATTGGTAAAATGCACGATCCATTGGGCTTTATTGAGAATCAAATGGGCGGCACGAACAAACATGATGCGATCGATGATCCGTGGGTCAGTGCTGCGATCATCAAAAAGCACGTCACAGAAGGGATTGTAATGGCGCGTCGAGCGAGATTGCCGAAAGCCGTTCAAGCTTTTATTCCAGAACATCAAGGCACAATGGCGATCGCGTATTTTTATCATCAGGCACAACAACGCGCCAAGCTCGATTCTGAAGTCGAGATCAATGAGGCTGATTTTCGCTATGACGGCCCTGCACCTCAATCGCGCGAAACGGGGATTGTGATGTTGGCAGATTCTTGTGAAGCAGCACTACGATCGCTCAAAGATGCGACTCCTGAAGAAGCGTTGAACATGATCAACAAGATTTTGGCAGCGCGTTGGAAGGATGGGCAGTTGGACGAATCGGGATTAACGCGATCGCAGATGAGTACGATCGCGCGTGTCTTTGTGGATGTTTGGCAACAGTCGAATCATCAACGCATTGTGTACCCAAAAGGCAAATCTTAGCGGCAAACAAGGAACCACTCATAGCGAGATTTTGCTACGAGTGGTCTATCGATCAACACAACAAATCTAGTTATTCATGTGATTGTAAATTAGTTTGTGTCAAAGAGTCAGAAGTTTGATCTAATAAACTGCTTGGCTTCGATGCTTTGCAGTCTCGCTTTTCGCCCGCCGCCTCTTGCCCGTTTTCGTTCTGGCTGTGCAGCGTTTCGACTTGCCTCATACGCCTGCTCAAAACTCGGTAGCAGCGCATCAAAGGCTTTGCGGTTCTCCGGTCAGGGCTCGCAGCAGTCGGTCTTGATTCAAGCGGCGTTCTAGATTGAGCATCATGCTTGATTTGCTTATTCTTTGCTATTATCACCTATTTCCCAACAACTCTTTTGTAGTTGTAAGTGTTCTGGGCTAGGAAGCAGTTGAGTTAGGAGTTCCACCATCTTTCCGATGCGAGTTACTGCCCAGGTTCGCTTTGACATTCCTTCTCGAAAGCGCACGATCGCAGAGTTCTAAAACAGGCGTAAGTATGGAACTCACACTAGATGGAGGTTTCAGCATTTATCTCTGCACTCGTTGCACATCTCGTGGGGCTGCCACTATAGCGATTTTAATCAAGCTAGAGCAATACAAATCAAGGTAAGCTGTCTCAATCCTGATAATGTAATGTCTATTGCCAATTTCAGGTATGGAGATTTGTAGCATGACTTCTACTCACCGTTCCTCTACCGATGTTTGGTTGCCGTTACCAAAGCGAAGCGCGACGAAATCGTTCGCAGCTTGGCAAGACACTTATGAAACGCTGCACTTGTGGACACAAATCATTGGCAAAATTCGTTTAGCTTTGGCTCCCAAAGTTAACCACTGGTGACACTCAACCCTGTATGTCACACCGCGTGGACTGACGACTTCGACCATTCCTGATGTCACCCGCAGCTTTCAAATCACCTTTGATTTTCTCAATCATCAACTGCTGATTGAAACAAGCGACGGGATCACCCGAAGAATTGCACTCGTTCCTCGCTCTGTAGCTGACTTTTATCAGGCAGTGATGAGCACTTTGCAGGAAATTGGGATCGAGGTGCAGATTTGGACGATGCCGCAGGAGATTGCTGACCCGATTCCCTTTGAGCAAGACGATCGCCATGCGGCTTACGATCCAGACTGTGCTCAACATTTCTGGCAGATTCTGGTGCAAGCCGCTCGGCTCATGACACAATTCCGGTCGCGCTATGCTAGCAAATGTAGCCCCGTCCATTTCTTTTGGGGCAGCTTTGATCTGGCTGTGACTCGCTTTTCGGGACGAACTGCTCCCCAGCATCCCGGTGGAGTACCGAATATGGCAGATTGGGTGACGCGAGAAGCCTACTCGCATGAGGTCAGCAGTTGTGGTTTTTGGTTTGGCGCTGGTGAAACCGAAGCCCTATTCTACGCTTACGCTTATCCAGCACCAGAGGGATTCAAAGAGTACCCAATCCAGCCACAGGAGGCTTCCTATAGCTCGGACATGCAAGAATTTATCCTGCCTTATGGGGTAGTACGACAGGCTGATGACCCTGATGAGATCGTGCTGGAGTTCCTGCAAAGCACTTACGAAGCTGCCGCGAACCTGGGACACTGGGATCGCGCCGCATTGGAATATAATCCAATCGCTAGGGATAACATGCCCATTCCAGTCGATCGGTAGTTGCGTTTGCTGAGCACTACTTGGAAAGATTCGGTTCCACAACGTCAGGAAAGCTCTCAAAATTACGCCGCACCCAATCCATGCCCACTTCATTGTTGAGCTTGATTTTTTGAGGCGTATTCGGATAGATCTTTCCCAAAATATCTGCATCCTGATCCACCACAACCTTACCGAACTTGAGATAGGTGCTGCCAAATACTTTGAACATCGGATGCTTGGCTTGTCCGAACAGCAAGATATAAGTGCGGGTGCGATGCTCGGACTCTGGCACAAAGAAATGACACTGCGCAGCTTTCCCCAACGGCATTTCGCCATGAAAAATGACCAGGGACGGAAAGTGATTTTCCAGGTGCGCTTTGATGGTGCTGGGCAACAGCATTAAGTCAGGTCTTCTCAGCTTTTCGGTCAGGCTGTAGGGAGCGGTCGGCATATTGTAGAAGGCATGGGAATGATGCCCGTCGTCAATGAATTGATGAAACTCCACTTCGGTAATCCGAAACAAGTCCCGATGAGTGCCATTTTGATGATTGTAGTCATGCATATTTAGCAGCATGGTCAGCAAATCCGTCTCGATACTGCGATCGCCTGTATGCCCAACAAAATAGTATTTCTCTGCGATCTCATTCAACACAGTCGGAATGGCTATCTTCGGCTCGTAGCCGCCATACGACCAGATGAAATCCCCTTGAGTGATCAATTCTAGAGGCTGTAATTGGGATAATGTTTTCTTGCGTGATCCGGGTAAAACTGTACAGCCTGCGGCATTAAACTGCAACGCATGAAATGGACAGACAACTGCACTTGTCCCGTCGTTTTGTGCTTCACACCATCCTTCCGATAACATTGCTCCCATGTGAGGGCACGCGTTGGGTAAGGCATGAATCGCTCCGGTTGCATCCTTCCACATCACATAATCACTGCCGTATAAGGAAATTTTTCGGGGTTGGTTCACCGATAGCATTGACTTATGCGCCAATAGCCAAGGCGCACCGGGAAGCATTGACTGCATGGTGTTCTCCGTTAAAGATAGAATTGTGAAAAATCCGTCGTGTTTCTAAAATATGACAGAACATTCACGTTCGTCAAGCAGCAAATTGTCAAACAATCTCCGCCGGCAACCTAAACAGCATCGGGGTAAAGCACGGGTCGAAAAAATCCTGGATGCGGCAGCGGCAGTCTTTGATGAAGTGGGCTACGAAGCGGCGACGACTCATTTGATCGCAGCCAAAGCGGGGACAGCGATCGGATCTCTCTATCAGTTTTTTCCCGACAAAGCCGCCATTTTCAAGGCAATGGAGTTACGCCACGCGGAGCGAGTGAAGGCGATGTGGGCAGAGGTAGACATCCCAGCTATTGTGCAACTGCCGCTCCGTCAAATGATTCACGCAATTGCCACTGCGGTGGCAGACCTATTTGAGCAGCCTGTGTCACGAGTAGTGTTTGTGCAGTTTTATCTGACACGCGAGATTTTCCAGTCGATCGATGAAAGCATGACACAAGAGGCGATTAACTTCCTCGCGAGTATTCTGAAGCAACGAAAGCCCGACCTTGCGGACGACCAGTACAGTTTATTAGCAGAAGTCTGTGTGCACAGCAGCAATGCCGTGATGTTGGCGGCACTTCGCAGCCCTGAGCCTCAGCATCGACAGCTGTTGACTGAGCAGATTGAAGATCTGCTGGTGTCATATTTAGAGCCACATATGGGGGATAGCCTGTTCAGCAATGTAATGAAAGTAATGATTTGCCCCCACTGTCGATCGCCGCAGCTATCCAAAAACGGGTATCGTCGAGGCAAGCAGTGCTACCGCTGTAAGGATTGCGGAAAACAGTTTGTGGAGGGTGGGCGATCTCTGAGACGGTAAAGCAGTTGAAGCAATCACCGCCAGAAAAATGACGATCACCAAATTGCTTACCGCGCAGATGGAAATTGTTCAAAACTACGGCGCACCCAGTCCATCCCAGCTTCGTTATTCAGCCTGATGCGCTGAGTTGTATGCGGATAAATCTGGCTCAAAATCCTGGCATCTTGCTCTACTACCACATCAATTAGCTTCAGCAGATTGCGTTTCAGCAGATGGGCGATCGGTGAATGTGCTTGCATGTACATCAACACAAAAATACGCGATCGGTTCGCAAATTCTGGTAGATAAAAGTGGCATTCCTTCAAACTCAGAATTTTGTTGTCACCATGCATCACACCCATAAAGGGGAAGTAGTTTTCCAGATGGGCTTCTAAAACCTTGGGCAGCGCCAGTTGCGCTGGGTTTTTTAGAATCTCGCGCATCGTCGGTTGTTTTCTCGGTTGAGCCAGGTAAGCGTGAGAGTGCAGACCCTCATCAATAAATTGCTTGACCTGAACTTCCTCAATTTCAAATAGCTCCCGGTGCGTGCCATTTTGGTGGTTATAGTCGTGCATATTCAGCAGCAGGCTCAGAATATCCGTAGGAATGCTTCGCTCGCCGGTCACGCCAATGAACTCATACTCGGATGCGATCTCGTTCATCAACTCTGGAATGGGCACTTTTGGCTCATAGCCTCCATAAGTCCAGATCAAATCGCCTTGAATGATCAATTCAAGCGGCGGCAGCAAAGATTTCGTCTGCTTGGATGAACCCGGCAATATCGTGCAGCCTTGGTGATCGAACTCCAGCGCATGAAAAGGGCAGGCGATCCTACTGCTCCCTTGAGGTTGAGTCACACACCAACCTTCCGAGAGCATCGCGCCCATATGCGGGCAAGCATTGGGTAAAGCCGCGATTGTGCCCTGCAAGTCTTGCCAGAGCACGTAATCCTGACCGAACAGAGAAAACTTTTTGGGCTGATTGGGTTTGAGCATCGAACGATGTGCCAGCAACCAGGGGGAACCTTGCAAGTGCTTCATAACGCTCCAAATTTAGCTTACTAATTAATTAGTAAGCTAATCAACTGCTTGTCTTTCCGTCAATCTATGCATGAAAGCTCTGCTAAGATAGCTCTTGATAGTCCCAATTACGGATTGAAGTGTGGTCGGTCGATCGGGTAAACGAGCAGCAAAATCAGTCCGGCTCGTGCGAGATGCACAGGCAACCCAGCAGCAAATTCTCGATGCTGCTGAGCAGGAGTTTGCCCGGAACGGACTAAAAGGGGCACGGATGAGTGAGATCGCAGCAGGTGCCCAAGTGACTTCTGCAACGCTGCACTATTACTTTGAGAATAAGGAAAATCTCTACAAAGCCGTTCTCCAACGTCCGGTCAATGAGGTGCAGGCGCTCTTGGCGCAACAAAGCTTTGATGTCTTATCTCCTGAAGACGCATTGAAGCAGATTATTCGCATCGCCATTGCCAATGAGGCAGCTAATCCTCAGCGCCAAATGCTGTGGTTTCAAGAATCCAGTCAAAATCAAGGCGCTTATTTTAAGGAGTGTAATGTTTTAGCCCTGCACGAGCATTTGTTAAAGGTTCTAGAGCGGGGCATGGCAGAAGGCACTTTTCGCCCTCTCAAACCCTTTCTGGCACTAACCCACATTCTCAGTGTCTGCCTGTTTTACTTCACCGTCCATGAAAACTGGAAACACCTCACCCCGGAGATCGATCGCCTCACCTCAGAGATCGATCGCCTCACCTCAGAGATGATCGAAGAACACACGGAGGCAGCGATCGCGTTTATTCTGGCAGGAATCCGACGATGACGGTTGCCCAGCAGCGGTATGGTTCACTTTTGTCGCTGCCAAAACTTCACCTTTAACCCATCACGAGGACGGGAGAACGGCAGCACTACTCGTTCCAAATTCTGTCCAGGCAGGAGTTCCCAGTCATAGTCACGAATTAATAGCGTAGCAAACAGCTTCATTTCCAGTCGGGCAAATTCTTTGCCTAAACATTCTCGAATACCGCCACCAAAAGGGATGTGGCTGAATACTTTTTTGTCTTCAGCCCGATCGGGGGCAAACCGCTGTGGATCAAATTGTTCAGGATGAGTGTAAACATTTGGGTCTTGTTGCGTTTCCTGGATTTGATAAAACACATCCCATCCCTTGGGAATGACAAACCCAGCAAACTCACAAGTTTCCAGCACCTTGCGCTGTCCGTTGCGAACGACGGGCGGTGCCATCCGTAACACTTCCTTCAACACCTGCTCCAAGTAAGACAGTTGCTTCAGGCTTTCCTGCGTTAGCGTTCCAGTTAGTCCCAGTTGGGCTTGCTCTGCGCGTGCTGTTTGTAGCACGTCTGGATGTTGCGCCAGAAAGAGGCAGAGGGAAGTCAGGGCAGAGGTCAGGGTTTCATGTCCGGCAATCAGTAGGGCGAGGATGTTATCTTTCACATCTGCTCGACTCAGGTAGTTGCCCGCTTCATCCTGCGCTTGCAGCAAAATTCCTAACGCATCTTGTTGGGTAGACGGATTGTGCTGGCGCTGGTCGATCAGAGTGTCAATGCGCTGCAAAAGCCGTTCCCGTGCCCGCATGGCGCGATCGAGTTTACTGCCTGGAAAGCGGATCGGAATCGATAACAGCCCATTGCTCCAAGTCTCGTACAGTGTTCCCAGATTTTCATCGGCAGTCGTATCCACGCCGACAAGCAGCTTGTAGGCAATGTCCAACGTGTATTGCTTGAGTTCGGGATACCAGGTCAGCTCCCTCATCTGCTCCCATTTCTGGAGGTAGCAATGGGTCATTGTTTCCATCGTCACCGTATACTCTGCAAGTGCTCTGGGTTGAAAAGCCTGAAACAACTGCTTTCGCAAGACTTGATGGGCACTGCCTGTCTTCACCCCAATTGAGTGAACTCCCAGCAATGCCTCAAAGTTCGGTGTGTTGGTCATCTCTAATCGTTGACCCTCGTTTGCAAAGAGGAAACGAGCCGCATCTGCACCAATGAGGGCGATCGTCGGACGACCAAACAGATGAGTTTTGAAGATGTTGCCATATTGTTGCTGTCGCTGCTGGATAAAGCGAGCCGGATCGCGCAAGTAGCTGATCGATTCGCCAACAATGGGCAAGCCTGAGCGACCCGGAGGTAAAGAACCGACTGGTTGAGTTGAAATATCGTTCATAGCTTGTCCTGAGAGATGTGACACTAATGCACACATTCTTATTTCGTTACGGTACTGTTTCGTAAATTATAATCATCTTTATGAATCACAGCAACAAAAACCTACCGGGACGACCACGCAGTACCCAGTCGCACCAGGCGATTTTGCAAACCACCCTCGATCTACTTGCAGAAGTGGGCTATGACCGCATGAGTATCGAGGCGATCGCCACTCGTGCAGGAGTGGGCAAGCCAACCATTTATCGCCGCTACCAGTCAAAAGCAGAATTAGTGGCAGACGCGATCGAGAGCCGCCGGGAAGAGTACGTCATTCCAGATACAGGTAGCCTCTGGGGTGACATCGAGGCACTAATTACGAGCGCCGCGCAAATCACCTTTAATCCCCTAGGGCGACAAACGGTTGCCATGATGATTGGCTCGGCAACTAGCAATCCTGAGTTCGCCCAAGTCTACTGGATAAAATATTTGCAGCCTCGACGACAAGCGTTTGCGGTGGTCTATGAACGAGCAAAAGCAAGACATGAAATCCCATCTGACCTCGATCCCGATTTAGTCTTTGATGTGATTAGCGGGCTAATGCTCTATGCCTTAGTCTTTCCAGAAGGAACAAAAGCTTGGGAAACCTCCATTCGTCAAACCACTCAGCTTTTGCTTCAAGGAGCCAAAGCTCCTTCAGTTTCTAATGAGAGCCAGTAATCTGCGAAATCAGTAACGATGTGGAGTTTGAAAACCACCAATCACTTTGTCGAGTTCCTGAGCGATCGCCAGCAATTGCATCTCTCGCCAGCGTTTACCCACAATCTGCAACCCGATCGGCAACCCGTTTTGAGTTTGCCCTACGGGAATCACAACAGCCGGATGTCCGCTCAGTTAAAGGGCATGGTGTAGGCTCCATTCGCCAGCCCATATGGGTAGGGCTCTGCCATCAATCTCGATCGCACTCCAAGCGGGACGATGGGTGAAGGCAGGGGTAGCGGCAACAGGAGTTAGCCACACATCCCATGATTCCAGGGCTTGATCCATCTGGGCAATGAAGCGATCGCGCTCCGTTAACGCCTCAAAATATCCTCTCAGGCTCGGATTCAGTAGCTCCGGCAGGTTAGCGGCTAAAGTTGCCCAATTGTCGCAGACGATCCGCATTTTTACCAGATGTGGCGAGATAACGATGTTCCTGCTGAAGCGATCGCCCCCAACTGGCAAGCCGAGATGCAGCACTATCTCGACGAGGCGTGGCGATCGTTGACGTAGTTTTTCACAGAACAAGGAAATTTATGACTCATTCAAAAGCCACCGATGCAACGTTTTCGCCGACTCAGCGCACCCAAATCAAACGCTTGCCCCAGCGTAGAGAGTACGATCGCCAGATGATTTACGACATTCTCGATGAAGGATTGGTTTGTCAGGTGGGGTTTGTGGTCAACGGACAGCCGTTTGTGATTCCCACTGCCTATGGACGAGTAGACGATCGCCTCTACATCCACGGTTCTCCTGCCAGTCGGATGCTCCGCACGCTCAAGGCAGGCGTAGATGTTTGTGTCAGCGTGACATTGCTCGACAGTTTAGTGCTTGCCCGATCTGCCTTTCACCGCTCGATGAATTATCGTTCGGTCGTTGTCTTTGGTCGGGCAACGCTGGTGGAGGCTGTGGAGGAAAAGCTGGAAGCACTCAAAGCGTTTACCGAACATGTGATACCAAATTGAAGAAAGGGAGTGACAAATGAGATACTGAGTTCTACCGTGTGGAGAAAAACAGCAATGGTCGGTGTCACCCGGATCAAAATTGAAGAAACAGCATCAGAACTGGAAGCGCTGA